>WNGD01000612.1_pt1 | contig 46331 bp, 36 predicted proteins | sample 5400671 | NCBI WGS metagenome assembly WNGD01 (sample SAMN13153369, study PRJNA577476) | soil metagenome | isolation source: 40 cm soil or saprolite under grassland replicate 2 | place: USA:California | collected 2016-06-15 | reverse complement strand
CGGGAAGCCAAATGCGATCATGATCACGTTGGTAAAGAGCTGGCAGTAGGCACCCACATCTCCGATGCCGTGAACTTTCGGTCCAGTCACGCGACCATCTTTTCTGGCGGCGACCTCGATATAGTCGATCTGGTCGCGTCCATGTACCGTCACTGCGAGATTCTCGCTGCGATCCTCAATCCATTTGACGGGGTGACCGGTCTTCATCGCCGCGAAGGCTGCCAGCATCTCTTCGGGATAGTAGTTGAGCTTGCAGCCGAAGCCGCCGCCCACCTCGGGCGTGATCACTCTCACCTGGTGCTGTGGAAGACGGAGCGTAGCTGCCACGAAGTTGCGCAACATGTGCGGAATCTGTGTGGAGCTCCATATAGTCAGCATCTTATCTGATTTGCGGTACTCCGCTACGACGCCGCGCGTCTCCATTGAGACTGGAGCCACCCGTTGATTTACCAAGCGCTGTTTAAGGACAATGCCCCCATCAGCAATGGTCTGCTCGAAGATCTTGTCCATCTCATCCGTTGCTGGGTGACTGCTCATGCCGACATTGGTGCCGAACTCCTCATATAGGAGGGGTGCGTCTGGCTGCATCGCCTTCTCTACGTCAATAGCGGCTGGTAGTGGCTCGTACTCGATATCGATCAGGTCAAGTGCGTCGCGTGCTGTGTAGGGACTATCCGCAATAACAACAGCCACAGGGTCACCATAGAAACGCACCTTGCCCTCAGCCAGTGCGCTACGAACGCCCATTCCTTCCGCGATATGTCCGATCGGAGCGGCAATCACAATATTGCCTACCTTGCCGCGCAAGTCCTCGGCTGTGTAGACTGCGGTGACACCGGGAAGTTCACGTGCGGCCTGAGTATTGATACTGACGATACGTGCATGACCATAGGGGCTGCGTAGAACTGCCATGTGGAGCATACCCAGGAGTTTGATATCGTCAACGTAGGTGGCCTGTCCAGTAATTAATCGTGGGTCTTCACGCCTCTTGATCGGCGCGCCAACCATAGCTGCAATGCCCATAATTATGCATATCCTTTCTCATGCGTTGAGAAACGAAACGAAAGCATTAAAGAACGACGTAGTCCTTGCTCAGGTCAATATTATGCTTATTCGCCTGCTCCCACGGGCTCGGTAGCAGCAGTACGCATCTGTTCAGCAGCATGCTGGACTGCGCGCACAATATTTTGATAGCCGGTGCAGCGGCAGATGTTGCCTTCCAGACCCTTGCGGATCTCAGCTTCGGTTGGGTTGGGATTGTTCTTGAGTATCTGGTACGAGGCCATGATCATGCCGGGGGTGCAGAAGCCACACTGCAGGCCATGCTTTTCCCAGAAACCTTCCTGAATAGGATGCAGAGTACCTTCTGGGGCCAATCCTTCGATTGTGGTGACTTCGCAGCCATCAGCCTGGACTGCCAGGATAGTGCAAGACTTTACTGCCTCTCCGTTGAGGAGCGCAACACACGCGCCACATTGGGATGTGTTGCAACCAACGTGTGTACCGGTCAGATCTAATACCTCTCGTAAATAATGCACCAGCAGCATGCGCGGCTCAACTTCCGAGCGGTACTGCTGACCATTCACCGTAACCGTAATAGCGCGCTTCATCGTCATTGATGGGTACCTCCATCTGGCTAGTCGCATGATCTCCATAAGATGGAAAGAGCACGCGAGAAATCCTGTTGAAACCAAATGCATCAGGGGGTAAAATGGTTGCCTGGATAGTATTCTGAACCTGTCGTTACCAGGCTACTAACAAGAGAGCTCCTTTCCAATAGAATAGGAGAAGGGGAATGTTTGCGAAATACGCAGGATGTGTTAACGTTCTCAGATCTGGTAAAAAAACAACACATGGCATTATCCCTTCTCCGTTCTATCCGGTGTATGTAGTTGTCATACAAGTGTTGATACGGGTGCGTGTTACCATGTAAAAATGGTTTAGGAGAACGCATCGGTGACGAGAAGAGCGTAGCACACAAATGGTTGCATTGTCAATTGCTTCGCTGAATGCGAAGGTGTACCCTGATGCTCTTATCCCCCATGGTGCTTTGGCTTTGGTGTTTTGTTCGTTGGTGTAACACGGATGAGCGTGAAGAATGCTGCTCGATCCTGGTTCACCACACAATCTGGCACACCAGCTTTCTGGAACGTCACGGTGACGAGTGTGACCGTGTAGACTGCATACGCCTTATTTGCCACCGAGACAGGAAAAACTGCCAGCCCATCGCTGGTCGTCGTGGCCGTATACGTTTCGATATTGGCAGTGCTCCACATTACGTGTGCTGTTGCTGTGGCTCCGCCCACCCCCACAGGATTCCCATTGACGTTCTGCGTCAACTTCGCATAGACAGCAATATTCCTCGCTGCATTATACGCAGGAGTTGTGTTTGTCACCCAGGCACCACACCAGTACCCTGGCAGCGACGGCGTAGGCGAACTATTGTTGCCCCCAATCTGGATGGTAACAGTCGCCACTGGACCACCTAAATTGGCCGCGCTAGTACCGGTTCCACCCTCGCAGGCAGCAACAAGTATGCTAAACATGATAAGAAGAAGGATGGTGCCACATTTTGCATAAAGGGAGAACGTAGAAGCTGTTTTCCATTGTTTCCAAATATGTGATTGCATTACCCAATATTACCCTCTATAGTATCGCTATTCGACTGTTGCCGAGTATAGCATAACGAACGTCGGTTGCCAGGGAATTTGGATAGAGGGTGCCATGAAGTACTACTCCAAAAAGTCATAAGGATGGTGTTGACTACCATCTCGCCCAATTGAGATAAACACGCATTCCTCATGCAATGGACTGGGTAGAAGTCAACACTATCCCTTACATACGTATGCCTAGTCACTGTACGGTGACAGTCAGATTCATGCCTCCATGTATTGTGCAATACAATTCGAAAGTACCTGCGGTAGTAAATGCTGGCGTTGGCTTTGTATCAGATCCGACGAAATTGAGATTGACCGTAGGTGCGCCGGCCTCTTTTGCAGCTTTGGCGGTTCCATTTTGCCAGGTTCCATTTGTAATAATATGAGGAGCTGATACGGTATCAACAAGGGTTATTGTCTCACCCTTCTTAATAGTGACCGAATGCTGGATAAAATCAGAGCCGCCCATCTTTACCTGGGGGCCGCTTGCCAGGTTAGACGCGTCAACGATGTTGCAGGCCGCGAACAAGACGGTCAGTAACGCAATACCAATGACACCGAATAATATCTTTTTATACATAAGCCGATCTTTGTAAGTCCTCCTCGTGTTTTATGTTTCTGTCGTGATAAGTCCCTTCAGGATATTCTCGTGAGGTGACACTCTTAACTATAGCAAAATAGTGCCAACATGACAAAGAGACGAGAGCCACATTGTAACAAATCCAAAGAAGAAAGAAAATAGCTTCTTTTATTCTGGCAACGCACGCTTGAAGAAAAATACTCCCCGCTCGGCGCTTACTACCTCCCAGCGATCAAGGCCAAGTTGGGCAAGGGCCTGCTCCCACGCTTCTGGTTGAATGGTAAAACGTTGCGTCCTGGTCGGATTAAAGAAACTGATGGTGCATTCGTTGCGCTCAGAGGTGTAGAGGCTGAGCTGACAATACTCCCATTGGTGTTGGTGCATAACGATCATCCTTTCCATACTTGTTCCTGTTTTCCCTTCACTGGCTATAACGTATGGGGATTGATCTCTGCAATTCTACTAGCCATAGTTGTAGTTTCACCGGATGCTATATTCTATAGTGGTTAGTTTCTGTAAAAAAAATTGTCTCAAACCTATCTACAAGTAGCTTGAGACATTCAACGAAAACTATCTGATAGCCTATACGGGCAATTGTAGTTTCTTTATACTGGCTCACTATTATTGTCTGGAAAGTCAATACCCTCATAGACAGCAGAGACAGAAAAGTGTATGCCAAGGTTTACTAGTTCTACAGTATCATCAGGTCCAAACATTTGGAGTACCCACAAGTCGTTTCTTTCGCGTCTACATACTTCAACTGATTTGTGGTCGGTACTTACCAGTATATATTCCTGTATTGTCGGACATCCCCGGTAAAATGTGAACTTTCTTCCTCGATCATAGTCTTCTGTGCTAGGGGAAAGGACTTCAACAATGAGACGTGGAGATTGTATAATATCTACTTCCCCTTGATCTCTTTGATCACAACTCACGGTAATATCTGGATATACATATCGTGACTCAGAGAGACGTACTCTGGCGTCGGAGGTATAAACATGACAAGAACTTCCACGCAATGCATCATAAAGAGTTCTGGCTATATTAAAACTGATGGCTGTATGCTTAAGTGTTCCCCCGGCGAGCATCGTTATATGACCATCGATATATTCATAGCGCTTTTCGATACTGTTTCGGTCAATTTGGAGATATTCTTCGACGCTTATCGTCGGACGATGCGGTAAGGCTGTCATTCTCTTGCTCCTTTCATTAGGCATGATAAGTGTCGAGAATATTGTAACATTTTATCATGGGTTTATCGAACTTGTTAAAGTTCGACAATATGCTCTAAAATAGAAGATGACGATGATAGTGCGTGCTATTGCCCTTACCAAACCGAGGAGGTAGTATACTGCGTTGCTACATAAAGCAGGTAAGCACCTGATAAGAAATGTCTCAAGTCGGTGTAGAAGCGGCTTGAGACAATCAATCAAAACATAGTAATAGCGCATACGGGATTCGAACCCGTGATCTCCGCCTTGAGAGGGCGATGTCCTAGGCCGCTAGACGAATGCGCCTCGCATGTTGCTTCCCTTCCATATCATGTACGGTGGGACCCATCACGCGCTTTATAATAACCCGTCTCGCCGTTCTTGTCAATAGGGGTGGGGCGGAGATAAAAAATCTCCGCCACGTTGCGTAGTCATCTCTGCCTGTGCTTTATCCCTATTTGTGCAGGTCAACCTCGATTAACTGTCCCTTGTGTTTGAATTTGAAGGCCAGTCGCGTCCAACCATCCGGCCAGGATGGACTGGTGGCGTAGCCTTCTTCCGTGACGCGCAAGCCTGCGAAACCAAAAATGGCTGCCTGCCATACTGCACCCGCACAGGCAGTGTGAATGCCTTCTGGCGTGTTGCCGCGCAGATTCTCCAGGTCGACCAGCGCACCCAACAGGAACTGCTTGTATGATGCACTGCTCAAGCCTAGCTCACATGCCAACTGGACGTGGAATGCTGGTGACAGCGAGGAGCCGTAATCGTGGTCGGTGAGGGGATAGTAGTAATCCCAGTTCGCACGCCTGGTCTCCTGATCAAACTGCTGATCAAGGACGGTGAGCAGCATCAGTACGTCGGCCTGCTTGATGATCTGGTACTTCTGCACTGCATGGATGCCCATGATGCCCTGGAAAGAATCTTTTCGTCCTTCAAACTGGCTCTGGTCGAGTATATCTAGCTTGAAGAAGCCATCGAACTGCTCGAAGACCTTCGTTTTTGGATCTTGAGGAATGCGTATATTCTTTGCTATGTCCTGCCAGCGCTCCAGGCGCTCGCTATTCAGGTTAAGCTGCTGCACCAGTTCCCTGGCTTTAGCGGGTGCTGTAGTCTTTAACCAGTGCAGATCCTTCAGGGCGTTCAGAATATTATCCCGCGCCATGTAGTTGGTGAAGGCGTTGTTGTTGACGTGTTCATGCCATTCATCAGGGCCGATGACATTGGTGATCTCATAATCACCATGCCTCTCGCTCTTTTCAGCCCGGCTGCCCCAGAATATCGCGCCACTCAGAACGATCTCTGCACCATAGTCGCGCATAAAGTCGTCATCGCCTGTGATTTCCCAGTAGTGCTGCACTGCGTGGGCGATGCTGGCAGTGATGTGCAACTCAATGAAGCCGTTCAGGACTGGGATTACCTCACCGGTCTCTGGATGGATAATCGAGCTGGGTGTTGTCTCTTCACCATTAAGCGTGCTCTCCCATGGATACTGTGCTCCTTCATATCCGTTGCTTGCAGCCTTCTTACGTGCTGCTGGCAGCAGACGATAGCGGTACATCAGGAGAATGCGTGCGAAGTCAGGCAGGACATAGGTGAAGAAGGGCAGCATAAAGATCTCGGTGTCGTGAAAGATGTGTCCACGGTAACCAAAACCTGTTAATCCCTTGGCGGCAATACTATAACGACTGTCGTGTGCCGAGGCGTTGATGCGCAACTGGTAGATGTTGTAGCGTATGCCGAGCTGTGATTTGACATCACCCTCGATAATAACGTCTGCGGTCTGCCAGAACTTCTGCCATTCTTCTCTATGCTTTGCGAGCAGTTGCTCATAGGTCTGCGCGTTCTCTTCTGCTGTTGCGCCCACAAGATCACGGTGATGTTCTACCGCTACATGGACAGGATCGATGACTCCGTCGCGCGTGGTGTACATAACCACGATCTTCTCCGTGGTCATAGTCTCACCAGGAGGGAGTTTACCGTAAGTGCGAATGCTTGGTGCGATGTAAGAAGAGATGTACTCGGTGTGACATCCTGGCAGTGTGGTCGTGAAAGTCATCGTTTGTGCCAGTTGTACGCCTGATTTCTTTGTCTCACTCTGCAGCCACAAAATCTCTTGCTCAAAGCCCTGGTCAACCGTCTCCCAGTGCATCAGATCGTAGTTGCCCACTGCTATATGGAAGTTTGCCCAGAGCCCGATCTCAAGTGGTTCTGTGATGTTGCTGTCCTCGTTCGTAACGGTATAACGGATAGCGCCGACATGCTCGTCTGCCAGGCTGGCAAAACGTTCGCTGGTGATCTTAAGGTGTATGCCTTTCGGAGTCTCCCAGTGAATAGTACGCTGTAGTATGCCGTTCTGCATATCGAGCGTACGATTATAGTCAAGAATCTTCCCTTTATCCAGACGGAACCGTTCACCATTGATGGACAGGCCCACCGATGTCCAGTCAGGCGCATTTGCCAGCTCTTCCTTCGCTATCGGAATGCTGTCAAAAACACCGTAGAGTAGGGTCGCAGGGTTTGCTTTGGAATAGCCTTCTTCAAAGGTGCCACGTGTACAGAAATAGCCGTTGCCGACGGTGTATACCGTTTCCTGGCTACGTAAGTGCTTTAGTTCCGGATTAAATGTGTCCTCGCTTATGTGCCAAAGGTTCACAAAAGCTTCCTCCCTCATACCAAAAGTGGCTCTATTCTATCTTAATCGAGCAGGTCTTGCAATCGTTTGTTCTCCATCGTCGCTAACACCTTGTCTGCGCGATGAAATCGCTCTGCTGGCCCGATGGCTAGCGCTTGCATGCCTGCATTTTTGATGGCCTCGATCCCTGCATCGGCATCTTCAACGCCCAGGCATTCCGAGACCGGAACGTGTACCATTCCTGCCGCATAGACAAAAATGTCTGGTGCAGGTTTGCCATTTTTTACACTATTACCGTCGGCAACGGCATCCAGGTATTTGAGAATGTCCAGACGCTGAAGCACAAGATCAGCGTTTTTACTGGCCGAGGCAATCGCCGTCTTGATTCCTGCCTGGCGAAGCTCTTCCAGCAGCTCACGCCCTCCCGGAACCACTTCTTTGGGTGACATCTGCTTGATGAGATCGAGGTAATAACGATTTTTACGATCCATCATCTCCTGGATCTCTTCTTCAATGTACTGGCGACCTCTAATGATATACATCAATGAGTCGCGTCGTCCTACGCCTCTTAAATGGGCATCGTTCTCTTCATGGGTAAAGGGGATGCCTTCATCATCGGCCAGGTGCTTCCAGGCCTGATAATGGTACTCAGACGTATCGGTTAATACGCCATCGAGGTCAAATAGAATGGCCTTTGGTTTTTGCAACATAAAAATCACTCCAAATTTTAAGTAGTATTGTCCTTTAAGTGTAGCAGAAAAGCAAGCCTTTTTTGACTCTTACTTGAGTAACGTTCAAGACGTGTATGTCGTGACAAGCTCGCTTCGCTGTGGTAATATCAACTACACACTACTGTACCAGATTAGGAGGATGCTTACAATGGATCAGAACGCGGATGTGCAAACACCTTCTCCACTTATTCCACGGCTGTTTCGCGCTTGACAGATGGTCCGGCAAGAAAGGATGCGGCAACTGCGACGCAGCTAAAGAGCATGATCGATCCAAAAGCCAGGAGAAAGTTGCCTGTACGATCGACTAGCAAGCCAATCAGCGGCGGCCCTATGATGACCGTGGGACTGGAGATCACGCTCACCAGGGCCTGTGCGACACCCCGGCCCACGCTACGCAGGTTGGCGGCTGCATTGAAGACCGAAGTATAGGGAATTGTGCTCCCAATTGCGACCAGCGTCATGCCCAGGGCTGCAAAGGGTGGAAAACGTAGAGGAATAGCGAGCAGGCCCACGCCCACGAAGCCCATGATCGTCCCTATACGCAAGAGAGGAATTCCTCCAATGACCTTACGAGCCAGCAAAATACCTCCCAACGGACGGAAAATTATTCCACTTAGCAAAGCTATTGAGCCGATAGTTGCAGCCAGTGCCAGGGGCAACCCATATTGAGTCACAAGATAGAAGGTGATCCATGCGGCAATTGCATTGCCCAGGCCAAATGTGCCCAGGTGCGAAAGCCCAAGCGTCCAGACCGCAGATGAACGCGTGGCGACTTTCAGGTTAACTGGCGTCGGTCTATGCACTTCCTGTCCATCGTTGACAAATAGCCAGAGTAAGACCGCAGATGCACTAAGTAACCCCCAGAAGAGAAAACTACCGCGCCAGCCGATTGCTGAGAGTAGGTGTGGCGTTACCAACAAGCCGAGGCCTGATCCTGCCTGTGTTGCTCCTCCGTACATTCCCTGGCCCAACGATGCATGCTTGCCTACTCCAGCTGCTATGCCCGCACCCATCACAAACGCGCCGCCCGCTCCCAGTCCCGCCAATGTCCTGCATGTCAACATCCACAACAGATTCGGAAATAATGGCAGCAAGATAGCACTCACTCCCATGAGAGCACAGGAACCTATCAAAACCGGTCGTGCTCCAATGCGATCTCCCAGTATCCCGGCTGGAATATAGGCCAGCGCCAGCCCCAAAAACAATAACGTCGAAAAGAGTCCAACCTGCCCACTGTTAATATGCAGCTCATGACGAATGGTGGCGATCAACGGGCTATAGTTGGTATAGTTGATGGAGAGCATAAGCGATGTATAACACGCAGCAAAGATCCGCAAAGAAACACTACTGGGTTTTCTGTGTTGTAAATCCTGTTCGGCTGCGCTCGGAAACGATAGGGAGGAACGAAACCAGGGCAAAGAACGACTCCTTCTTAATTATGCACTTTCAGGTGCGCGTGTCCGATTTTTGTGGTGTACATCTGTTATTTTCCTTGAAATTTTGTGCTATGTCGATCGATAGGTTCGTTATTATTAATTACGAAAAGCGAAAGCCTATCAGATTTGCTATGCGTTACATGCTCGCTAGATGGCTGTGGTACAACTGACCTTCTATTGTTAGAACGCCGTTAAGGTAAGTGATAATTCCTGGTGCTTCATTACCTTGTATATGGCTGAAATGAAATATTTGGATAATCCGTGTAATATCCAGAGGAGTTATTGAAAGTCTCAAAGCATCTAACGTTTTGTTAGAGAGAATACTGTCCGAAAGGCGAAGATCGTAATTATGAATACACCTTTTCAGATTGGTTTACCGCAAGTTATCCTTTTACTTATAGCTGTCATTGCTCTGGGGCTGCTCATCTCCTCGCTTATGAGCCTGGTGAGGGGGCAGCGTACCACTTTTGAAGATGAAGAAGGGAATCGCTTTTATAGCAAGCGTTATCGCCGCTTCAGATGGAAGCGCGGTGTTGGTGGCATTCTGCTGTTATTAGTTGCCATATCCGTATTGTGGGCAACATCTCTGGTGCAAACTTATCTCAATCTTACAGGTGATATAAAAGTTGCCCAGGTTCATGCAAGTACCGTGGCTAATCAACAGCATATGATGAGTGTCGAACTGACGCTTTACGATAATAGCGGGAAGCCGGCCTCCGACCAGACATACTTTGTGCAGGGTGATCGCTGGATGTTGCAAGGTGATATCATCAAGTTCCCTGGTTGGCTAAACCTGCTTGGTCTGCATTCAGGCTATAAATTGACACGCTTAGAGGGCCAGTATGACGATCCCAATGATGAAAGCACTAAGCAGCATACTGTTGTGACGCTCAACGGTGGCGAAGATAATTTCTTCAAAACCGTTTATAAGCAGGCATGGTCATCACCTTTTGTGGATGCTGCCTACGGAAATGCGGTCATAGTACCGGCTGATGGGCAAAGCTACACAGTGCTTGTCTCTCAAACGGGATTATACGCGAAGCCTGCTAATAAATAAGTTTCTCTCGTTCGACCCGTAGAGGCATGCCTTGCGTGTGCCGGACGTTCGTAGGGGTGCCGGGCGTTCACCATATCGACGCCCGGCACACGCAAGGCATGCCTCTACGGGAAGAGCATGCGGACAGTTATCGTCCATGCTTCTGACGCCGGGTCAATCAGCACAAAATGATCAGCGCCTGGCAACTCGATCAGAGTGATCTTATCTCCTGCTGCCCTGGCTTTGTCCGCATAGACCTGGCTCACAACAAGCGGCACCTGGTCATCCTCAGTTCCATGAATAAGCACTTGCGGAATCTTTAGCGGTAAATGCAATTCCTATGTTACATTTTAACCTGGGAAAAGACTATAGAGCAGCGTTCTATGCGTTACCCATATTCACCAGGAGAAAAAAGATGTCAGACTACCTTGATCTCTATGATTATCGTTGTCGTGTTGCCGCTATGTATCGCGAACGGAACCGTGCTCTGCTGGCTGGCGAAGATGCTGCTACCGTGCTCCAGCGCTTTCGTGAGCAACGCGATTCTCTGTTCGCGCAGCATCCGCAATCAGCGCTGGACGAAGAACAACGCAAATCCTTCACCGGCATACACTATTTTCCTTACAACCCCGCGTCCTGCTTTGAAGTCGCTATAGACACACAGGTAGAACCTGTACGCCTGGATGTGACGATGAATGCCAGCGAGACGATGACTATGACGACGGTCGGACGCGTGCATTTCATGGTGGAAAATAAGCCTGTGGCGCTCTCAATCTACTGGCTCGACATCTATGGTGGCGGCCTGTTCCTGCCTTTCCGCGATACTACCAGTCCCGCACAAAGCTACGGTGGTGGACGCTATCTCTTCGATACTATCAAGGGTAGTGATTTCCTGCCAGTACCCGGAACGCAAGGCTGGGAGCGCATCATCTTCGATTTTAACTACGCTTACAATCCCTCCTGTGCCTATAACTATCGCTGGACCTGTCCTCTCGCTCCTGCCGAAAACAGGCTCCCCGTGCCCATTCGCGCTGGAGAAATGATTTATAAATCATCGTAAGGAAAACATGCCATTCCGGGCTGTAACCTGTAGTTCATTGCTCTGGTACCTTCAGAATAATTTATCCGGCTCCTACTGACGCACCATATTAAACGTCAAGGATGGTTTGCCGAATATGAGCGGCGCTGGTGCGTGATCTGGATTGGTAATTTGTAGCAATATCTGTCCTGCTTGCCCACCTTTACCTATATAAACGGCCGGATTTGTAATTGTGAAGGTTCCTTGTGTTTGGGAAAGTATATCCCAGTTGCCAGTTTGCCAGTTATAGAGGTGAGTCTGCATCGTTGCATTCGATCTCTGTTCGCCTGTAAAGTCTGGCTGCAACAGTGTTTGGATGGTTAAACTCCCCGTTTGTGCTTTTGCTATGTCGGGTAAGCTGAATTCGAAGAGCAAGCTTGATGCTGACAGATGATAGACGCCCGGCTGAATTAACTCCGCGCCAGCATCCTGAAAGTCTATCGGCTGCCCTATGATAAAATCTGTGGGAATATCGGCTGCACTACTGGGTGTAATGTTCAGTGGCATGCGCACAAAACTTTCATGACGACCGCTCGGGTGGCTACCATTAATGGTCATATTGTCCATACCGCTCAGTTGCTGATCGGCCCAGCCAATCAATGTTGCTGGTGCGCCAGCTACTAATAATGGATCAAAGGTATTGCCCAGGCTGGCATTAACGGTGGCTGAGCCGGTGAGCACAATACTGTTCTGAAGTGTTAGCGCGCTGCGGTTACACGATCCATTACAGGGGAGCATATTAAGCCCGGCACCGTTCAATGCCGATAATAAAGCCATATGACGCTGGAAATCGGTCTGTGGTTGCGTATTATTCGTATAGGGGAAGTAGGATGCGGGCAGGCCACCCGCCTCTGCGATATAGTCGGCCAGTGCCTTCCCGCTTTTGAATGGTGCGTTGTGTAGAGGAAGGTCGATCTGCTGCGTCTCTCCAGCTCCTATATGTCCGATTGACACAAAACCATGTGGCAGCAATACATAGACATCGCTCAGTGCTGTATTCAGCGTATTGCTAATTGTACCTACCAATCTGTTATTATGTAAATTCAGATGTGGAGTGAGTGCACCCTGGAGCTGGGTGTCCTGCTCGGAGATTATGGGATGGAACGTCCAGCGCTTATTGTTCGATAGAGTCAATGTGGTGTCATTCTCTCCTGTGACAAAGCTGGCAGACGGTTCATCTCTGGGACCAGGCAGTGGCGTTTTAGCGAGCAGTGGAGAAGAAAGCGGTAAGGCCAGGCTTTTTTCCGGTATATGCAACGTTATATTTCCCTGCTCGGGTACAAATATGCCGTGATAGGTCATAATATGCGCTGCTGAACCGCTTTGCGTGAGTTGGACAAGCGAAACCGTATTATCTGTGAGCAGTTCACTCTTCTGGTAAGCGGCAATACCATAGCTAAGCAGCGAAAATCCCAGCAGCGTAAGAGCGAGAATGCGCCATGTCCACAACCTGGGCAGTTTCCACCTCCGTATGATCAAAATACGTATGGGACCCAGCATGAGGACGTAGCCGAGCAGCAGCAAGAGCACTAAACCGGGTTCCAACAGTTTGCCTGGTAAAACCATATTTATGATGCCACCCTGAGTAAGCAACTGACCAGGACCAATGTCATAGCTGATGGCAGTGTTGGAAGAAATGAGAACCTTATCTCCCAGCGTATCGAGCAGTATTGTTTTCCATAAGATGCCAGCTCCGTCCCAACTGGCAAGCGGATTATTAGCGAGGTCAAAGGCCAGATAACAGATGGTCCCCTGTCCCTGTCTTGCCTGTACAATCAATGGCATCGTGCCAGCCGTCAGCAGTGTCTTGTTATCATAGAACGTGGTTTGTGTAAGCAGAGTCGCCGCACTGACTGGAACAGGCATTGGGAGCGTGTTGCCAGAAAGCGATTGCCCGGAAGCGGCAGCGATGAATGTACTGTCGATCGGTAGCAACGTTGTGCCCGCTGGCAGCATGCGTATACCGTCCATCCTGGCCGGTAGAAGCTCGCTCGGAAGCTTGCTCAAAGTACGTTGCCAATCCTGTCCACCCATTTCAATCAGCACCCCGCCCTGGTTAACCCACGTCTGTAACGTCGTTAGCTGTTGAGAACTCAATGTACTGGTGTCAAAATCGTCCAGTATAATAATATCAAAAACCTTCAGCTCGGTCGCATTGTCGGGCATTGTAGCAGCATCTAGCTGTGATAGCGTGAGCGAATCGGACTGGTGCGGCAAAACAACATTGGCCAGAGCATTAAAGCTATCTAACGTGAGATCGGAAAGCACACCAATAAAGAGATCGCCAGTTCTCACACCATAGCCACGTGTGACCGTTTGCATTGCCGCTATCTGTCCCTGCGCATCGTGCACTGTGGCAACGTATCCCATGGGAATAAGGTTGCCTAGTAAGAATGGAGCATACACAGTGGTCTGCTTCTGCATACCATGCTGTAGGATCACAGATTGCTCAAAGTTCCACGGCGAAACAATGCTCACGACCTCCGAGCGTGGCGGTCCCGTAAACACATTTACCGTCAACTTGCCCTTAAAATCAGATCCATTATTGATTATGCTCACATGGACTGGCGTCCAGTAGTTGTTCCTATAGGCCGCCTGGTAGCCCATATCGATCTGCAACGTCAGGTCATTTTTCTGTTTGCTCGTTGCCTGACCTTGCTTAGGCCCGGCTGAGAAAGACGGGCTCCTACTGGCTTTAGATTGTGCAGATGATGGAACCTGAGCCGCTGTTACTATAGAAGAGAACAAAAATAAGATCGCCAGGGCCAGCCCGCATTGCACAAAAAATCTAAAAATCTTTGCTTGCCACCAGGCATGGTGATGAGTGAGCATGTGCACGCCTTCCCAATGTGCAAGAGAACTGCATATCGATACAGGTGTATTACGTTCTAACGCTCGCCGAACTCACTCCCATTGTAGTATATTGGCATGTAACATAGCCAGATAATCGGCTCCCATACGATATTTGATGTCATAATGCAGGATAAAATCTAACTCCTCCTCGCTAAACCCATAATGCCTGGCGAGTACCCGGTCAATATCGTCAATAATCGCCTTCGACTTCCTGCCGTAGATCGTATAGCTCCCGGTCTCGCCACGCTTGAGATGTTGCGCGTTTCTGCGGAAATCCTCCATCAATCGCTGGCACTGTTCCTGTAACTCACCCACAATGCCCACATCTTCAGGATAACTAAAGCGAAACCCGAACAGCATATAGTCCTTCAAATTGAACGTATCAAACGTGACCGTGTAATACCACCAGAACAGCGAACTATTGAACAGCGCCACAAACACATCACGCTCATAGCCCTCTAAAAACGCGCATTGCTTATTCGACGTAGTTCGATATGGCCAGGGAAAATTAATGAAGATCTTCCAGTACAGCCCTCCCGCCGAGCGGTAAAACATTTTGTTCTCATTGGGTGTATCCGCCAGGTAAGTTGCCACCTGCCTGTGGCGCAGCACTTTCTCCATAATCGCATTTTCACACACGCGCCCAAACTTCGGATAGTAGTGCCGGTTAGCCGCATCCCCACTTACAGTAATCCTGCTATATGTAAGGAGCGAGAACAGGTGATCGCGCTGGTCCGTACTCCATTTGGCTACATGCGTACTGAAGCGCTGCACCGGACTAGTGACTCTGGCAAGGTAGATCGCTGTAGGAATACTGGCAACCTTCCCGCCAGAAAAGAGCATCGACGGACGAAAATGATAAAACGACAGCCAGCATCCTGCAAACCATTCCTGGAAACCCTCAAGCAGCGGAATCATATTTCGCGTCGCAAAAGCCGCCAGTGGCAGAATCATCCCCTGCCGCCCATGAGCCGATAACAACTCACGACTTCTCTCAATCACACAGGGATATAAATTGCCGCAAGAGAGCGTGCGAAACCCCTGCAAATTATAATGGAAACGCTTATCCGCATACTCAACGTACGGCGGATTGCCAATAATACAATCAAATCCACCATTGCCAATAACCTCTGCAAACTCATATCCCCAGTGAAATGGTTGATGACTCCTCCTCCACTGTTCAAACTCCATCCCATTCTCAATATCCACTCCATACTCCTGCGCAAGCAACCGATCAAGCGCCTCTATTCCCTCTCCAACCTGCGCAACCCTGCTAAATCCCACCAGTGCATTACCCACCCGCATATGGTGATCAATATCCGACAAAGGCTCCAGATCTTCAACCTTCTCAATCGCCGCCACCAGCGTCAAAAAGAGGCGAAACTTACAAATCTCAATCGCCTCCTCCATAATATCCACCCCATAAAGATTATTGCTAATAATAGACTTCAGAATAAAATAACGCCGCCTGGATATGGATGGGTCCGTTGAACCCGTAGAGGCAGGCCTTGCGTGTGCCGTGTGTCCGTGGGTGATGAGACAGACGCTACATGTACAGACGCACGGACGCCCGGCACACGCAAGGCCTGCCTCTACGGGGAGACATGCCTCATACAACGGTACCAACACACGCAACGCTGCAAACAAAAACGCCCCGGACCCACATGTAGGATCAAGAATCCTCAGTCGCCTGATCTGCTCATAAAATACATACAAAACTTCAGGTTCTTCTATGCTATATAACACATCCTGCGCAAACAGCCCGATATCGAGATTGCAGGTAATAAAATCATCAATAGAATGGATTTCCCCGCCACAAATCCGCGCCTGCAATTGCTTATAATAGCCGCGCCTCATCTCGTACTCGCGCCCCGTTTCAGTCGGCAGATAGCCCTCACAACGTATCGCCCACGGAATATACCGCTCAGGATTGTCTCTCAGCAATCCCCAGACCACTCCGTCCTCTCTCAACACCTGTGGGCATTGTCGCTCAACCGCATCAAAAAGAGCAGGAATAATACAATTTTTCGCAATATACGTCGTCACATCCTCGCGCGTATAATAGGCTCCCATCTGTTGCTGATTAATGTACTTCTCGAAAATATAGCCCAGTATATCAGGATTGATCTCATTTTCGTGCTGTCCCGGCAGCTCATCCAGGTACCAGCGATACGCATCAAAAAAAGCAAACAGTTCCTCAAATGCCACGTCATCTATCTGAATGGACGGATAACTCTTCTCTAACGTATGCCGCGCAAATAATCCCCCATCCAGATAAGGGACATCGCCCATTCCAGTAGGGACGCGATAAATCGTGTCCGGCGATTCATCGCCCCTCCGTCCATCTCTCGCATGCGTCGGTGCGCCCAGACCTTCATGGAATAAACCCAATAGAAACGCACGATAAAATCTGTTCATTCCCTCATCTCGTTGTACCCGCTTCAACTGACTTGCCAGGTAATCGGTATCGTCCTCCAGAAACCCCTTCTTTTGCAAAAAATATGTGAACATCAAACGATTGAGCATCAGTGCTGCATAACGTTCCCGTTCAATCTCCGTATCGATGCCCTGGATAGCTTTCAGAAATCTCACACGCTGGCTCCTGAATTGGGCATAAAATTGCCTGGTGACACGCTCTACCTGTCGGAAAATATGTTGCGTATCACCAGGCACGAGTTACACCTCACCTGTTGGCTCAAAGAGCCCTAGAGAACAGATAATCTGCGGTTCCTGGGGTTCTGTTTCTTCGTGGATATGACAGAGGAGATTCTCATCGCGCAACCTGGTCACAAGCTTTGCTAGCTCGTCGTCACTGATCCCGCTCCTGATCTGTCGATTAAGCGTATCTCTTGCCGATTCCTGTAGTGGATAGTTATAGATTTCGTTGACCGCATGATGTAGTTCAGGAGATGCCGGAAACAGAGTGTTTTTGCTGACCTCTATAAATTGCTTGAGCCGCATATACGTCCGCAATCGTGCACCTGATGGACTGCCCAGTTGACCGCCACTGCCATGCGTCTCTTCTGCGATAATGTGCTCAACTCCCTGCTTGACAAGATCGTACTGATCTTTTGGTCGCTTAATCGGCTTCGTCAGCGCATCACATGCGGCTGCGCGTAGAATCGCTAGCTGGGATTGCGTGACACTCTCTCCCTTGCGATTCATCCAGGCGAGCGAATCGTTCCCGTCTGCTGTACGCATGTAGACCAGTACTCCTTCTGGTGCCAGTGCTGTGGGCTGGTGCGCTCGCGTAGAAAAAACAACGTTGGGCAACTTTTCAATAATGTTCTTCAGCTTAGGATCGGCGTCGGTTGCGTTCTTCCAGATCTGATATGCCTGTGATGCCAGGTCTACTTCGCTATCCGCTTCACCATCGAGTATGCCAGCTTTCTCATTATACAAATCCAGGAATGGCGTGTTATTGGGATCATCCTCGAAAAATGCTTCGTCCGTCCCCACAACCTCGGCATTCTCTTGTAGACGTTGTCGTACGCGCTCTCTCAATCGTATCAACCGCTCGACGCCATCGGCTGGCAAAAACGAGTAGCAGTGGATCGTGTCCGACTGTTGTCCTATGCGATCCACGCGTCCGGCTCGCTGTATCAGCCTGATAATTGCCCACGGCAGATCGTAGTTCACGACGATGGAAGCGTCTTGTAGATTCTGTCCTTCACTCAGCACATCGGTTGCTATCAGCACTCTCAGTTCGTCTGTTGGGCTCACCTGTGCACTTTTGCCGTTGCTTACAGGACTGAAACGCCATGCCAGCGCTGTTGGGTCTTCAGAGTCTCCGGTAACGCCCTCCAGTGCCGTAATACCTTGCCCCTTGAGCTGGTTGGTAAGATAGTGTACCGTATCCGCGAACTGTGTGAAGATAAGCACTTTCTCGTCAGGATGTTGCTTGCTCAATAAATCCATGAGTGCATTCAATTTAGCATCTTTACTCGCTTCCCAGCTACCGCATTGCTGCAAAATCCAGAGCAAGTTTCGGGCATCTTCTACCAGGTCATTTTTGAGCATGCGATTAAAGAGCGAGGGACGTAACCACTTAAAGCGCTTTCGGTACTGTGTAGCATATTCTTCGTAGACCTCAGCCGCTTTATGTTTGTAGTCCGCTTCGTCGCGTAGCTCGCTCTGTATTGGTACGGCGTTGATCTTTGTCATACCTTCTGTACTTGCATCACCATCGTCCGTGCTACCTGCTAACACCGCTTCTTCATCTTCGTCATTTGAACGGGCATCAAGTAATTCTGCGTTCTGCGTACCTATGGGCAGAGGCAGATCGTTTTCTATTGCATGCAAATAGACGTAGTTGCGCAATACATGTCGCTCAAGCGATTGGATAAACGCTGGCCCTCCACTCTCCAGGCGCTTGAATAGATTGGTGCGACAGAAACCCATCAGCCGCTTCCCGGCTCGCGAGAGACTCGCCAGTTGCACACTCTCTTCCTTTGTTGGTTTCTGCGCAGCGTTTTGTGCGGATTTTTGCCGGGGCTGTATTGCAAAGTAGTTGCCTAATCCATACCGTGGCAGATTCAGTTCATTGATGGTCTCTACAACGCGGTCAGAGTAGAGAAAGCTGTAAGGATCGTCGCTTTGTTCATCGTCGATCAAAAACTTGACCGTACGCGGTGTCCGTACGGGAAAAAACGAGCGCGTCCCATCATTAAATTCCAGGTATTTGCGCCTGGTCTCTGCATCGGTTCTGGCATAGTTTTCCTGGATGAAACTACGTGTGCGCCGTACCAGGTAATGCCGCATCAGATCGCGCCAGTCATCAGCATACTCACTCTGTTCAAAAGCCGTTAGCGATCGTACTGGACACTGGTGCACACTATTAAATTTCGCCTCGGTCATCTCGCTCAACAACTTCTCTGGTCGAATACCAAGATCCTTACTTGCATCATCGGTCAGGAACAGTCGCAGTTGTGCAGAGATGTCGAGATAGGTCTTATTATAGGGCGTGGCCGTTAGCAGGATACACTTGCTCTCGTTCTTCTCAATATAATCCTTGATGGCTTTATAGCGTTTCCCCTCGCGATTGCGCAGATTGTGACTCTCATCTATAATCACCAGCCGGAAACGCCGCAGGTTGGGCAATTCATTCTGCACATTGCTGACCGAAACGACCTCGTGCACCAGTCCATAATCTTGCATATAGTCACGCCACATCCGCACCAGGTTCTTGGGGCAGATCACCAGCGTCTCCATCCCATAATCTTCCTGCATGATACGTGCCAGCGCGGTGGCCATCAGTGTCTTGCCCAGGCCCACCACGTCGCCGATCAGCACGCCTCCACGCTTGTTGAGATGATGTGCTGCAATCTTAACCGCCGCTTTCTGGTACTCAAAGAGCTTCTCTCTAAATATGCGTGGAATATTAAACTCCAGTACACCTGTCCGTGCCTCTTCCGAGAGGTGGTAGGCTATCTTGAGATAGATATGGTAGGGTGAGATCGGCTTTTCGCGTGCCCAACTCTCATCAATAATATTGGCAAGCTCTTCCGAAATATCGATGCACCAGCGCTCATTCCAGCGCTCGTTAAACCACTTCTCCAGCTTCCTGCACGCATCGTACTCGACGACATCCACATTCAACTCGCCCTGTTGCCTCAGCCCTGCCAGCGTAAGATTGCTGCTCCCCACATACCCCACTATCGGCGTCACCGGGTGCGACGGATTATAGAGCAGGTACAACTTCGCGTGCAACTTATGGCGCAAAAACAGCTTCACCACCAGCCGTTTTGCTCGCAACTGCTCACTCAAGCGCCGCAACCCCTCCAGATCCTTCTCCGAAGGAGCGCCCACCAGCAACTGCTCACGAAAATTCTGCGCAATCCTCGTCGTCAGCCGCACCGCCGTTGCCTGGTCAATCCCCTGCGTCTCCCGCAAACTGAACAACCTGCGAAACTCATCCTCCGGTTTATCCTGCATCCCAATCATCAAGCGGCAGCATCCCTCATCCCCACCCCGCCAGCTCTCCATCAACTCCTCAATAAATCGCCAGCCGCGCAAATTAAAATACCCCACACAAAAATCCGCCCGCTCCGAGATCTTCAGTGTGCTCTTTAAGCCGTCAATAAGTTTCTGCTCAATATTATCAAAAATTCGTGGCATTTATTCTTCTATATCCTCTCCACTATCCCGCCCCATGCGATACTTGATGTCATAGTTAATAATAAAGTCTAGCTCTTCATCCGTGAAACCATAATGTTTAGCAAGTACGTGGTCGATTTGGTCTATGATGGGTTTGGAGTACCTCGGATAGAACTCTTCATATTCGACACGACCAGAATGCACATAGTTGTAAGCACGCCGTTTGGAATGTGCTTTCAAGTCTTGCATCAAGCGTATAAACGTATCTTCTAGTGCTACTAATGTTGCATTATCAAGTAGGCCAGTTGGGAATGATGTAATATCGGATCCTGCAACATCACGGCAATTTCCTTGAACACAAAACCAGTAATAGAAGCAAGTACTGTTAAGGATTGCACCAATAGCGCGTGCTTGTTGTTGTGTAGCTAAATATAAATCTTTCAGATGATCCAAAGATCTTTCTCTTGTGGCCGATTGGAAGTAAGGTTCAAAATCCATTGCTCGTATCCAAAATACTGGACTGCGATGATAATTAATGTGACCTCCGCCTTTTTTTTGCAGGTATATGCCGAGAGCTGGTTCCCTGGTTATAAGCTTTTGCAATACTCTTTTTGAAATTTCATCACCAATTTTTGCATATCTGAGAAAACCTTTAGTAAACGGAGATTGTGCATAGGAAAGTCCAGGAAACAGATAATCTCGTTCGTTGGCATACCATCTAGTATAACTACTAGTTTTGACAACAGGATATGTTGTATTACTAATACCAGTAATAATAATGGCAAGTCGATATTTAACGCCATTAAACATGATTGATGGGTGTGCGTCACCGCTAAAATAAGAAATATGTAATACGCGATATCGCTTGTATATGTGCTCTTGATATGACTCCATTCTTTCTGTAGAAAATCCGCTCAATGGAATAATTAAGCCGCAATGCCCAGCTTGTTTGAGAAGATTTGAGCACCTCTCAAGTATATAATTATATAGGTTACCTGATGCTTCGGTTGTATAACCTTTGATTTGGTACTGTGCCCGAACCTTGCTATACTCCACATATGGTGGGTTCCCTATAATCACGTCAAAACCCCCATTTGTCAAAATCCCATAAAACTCTACAAACCAATGCAGTGGCCGATGGCTATGCCGCCATTCCTCATACTTCTTAGTATACTCTTCTTCCTTCTTAATACTATTCCGGTCAATCCCGTACTCGCTGGCAAGGTACGGATCAAGCTCATTGCGCAGATCTTCCAGTTTCTCGCGCAGTTCCTGTTTATACACTGCCATATCATCGCGCTCAATCCCAGGCTCCGTCTGCAATTTACGAAAGTTCTCAACCGCACACTCTATCTCTTTTGCCTTCCGTTCGATGCTCTTTAGCGTTTCCGAGGAAGTTAACAGGCTGCGCATATCGCTCTCTACGGCTTTCTTGACCTCTTCATAACTGACGAAACCAACCAGTGTATTGCCTGCGCGAATATTGAAATCAATATCTGGCAGCGGCTCTATATCCGTAATCTTCTCAACCTGGGCTACCAGCTTGAGGAAGAGACGTAGGCGGCAGATTTCGGTGGCCTCCTCCATAATATCGACGCCATACAGATTGCTGATGATGATGGACTTGAGGATGAAGTAGTCCCGCTTGCTATGCATGCCTATCTGTTTGAGTACCGTGCGGAAGTACTCGATACGCGGGTATTTCTGTAACTTGTCCGGCTTCACTCCGGCGTCAAGTCGGTCGCGCTCTTCGACCATGATTTGCATCCGGTCCAGGCACGCTTCATACAGCGGTTCAAGGATGTTGAGCGCGGCAAAGAGAAAAGCGCCAGAGCCACAGGTAGGATCAAGAATTGTGATATGTTCAATCGTATCGTAGAAGGCGTGCAGCAGGTCGATACCCTCACAATAGGTGATAGCATCCTGCGCAAACTGACGTATATCGAGGTTATAGGTGATGAGATCATTAATAGAGCGCACTTCACCTGCCCTGAGCTTTGCTTTGATCTCTGTATAGCGCTTGCGCCGCGCCACCACCTCACGCCAGATCTCCGTTGGTAGCGCATACTCTGCTGATGCCGCCTTGTTCCATTCTGTGCGCTTCGTAATATCCTCTATCCCTACCTCAATCTCTGCCGGTAGTGGCAGTTCGTTACCCTTCTTAACGGCATCATAGATATAGCGGTCAGGATTATCCCGTAGCAGCGACCAGACCGGCCCATCTGCTCTGAACGCAATCAGACACTTTTGCTCGGCAGCCTCAAAGAGATATGGAATGACCGTGTTCTTGCTGATATACTCGGTAATATCCTCTTTCGTATAATAGGCTCCCATCTGCTTCTGGTTAATATACTTCTCAAAGATATAGCCCAGCACATCGGGATTGATCTCGTTGTCCTTGCGCAACGGACGATCATCCAGGTGCCACTGGAATTCATCAAAGAAGTCAAAGATACGCTTAAATGCCTCATCCGGTATCTCAATCGCAGCATTTTCCCGTTCCAGCACATGCATATCAAAAAGCCCACCGTTGAGATAAGGCACTTTGCCCAGCAGCTTTTCCATCTCAGGTGAGTGCTCACGTTTGCTCAAACCATCGTGGAAGAGGTGTAGCAGGAAATAGCGATAGAAGCTATGAAATTTATCCGTCCCGTTCTGCTGCTGGACCATGTACAGCCGATTGCGCAGATAGTCTCGATCACCATCAAGCGCATCGTCACTTTTCGTATCAAGGAAACCCTGGCGCTGAATAAAATAAATAAACATCAGGCGGTTGAGCATTACGGATGTATACCAGGCCCGGTTCTCATCTTTCTGCTCATTCAGCTCTTTAATGCCTGTGATAACGTTCTTGAAGATCGCATGTTCCTTCTGGAAACGATCATAGAACTTTTTCGTGACCTTCTCAACATCGAAAGCCTTTTCCACACGCTCGGTGACATCAAGGTGCGTCAGATCAAGCTCTTCTTCTAACGCGACCTCCAATGCCCTTAGTTGTTGAGCCAATTGTGCACCCGATTGACTTTTGTGGAACCTCTTCAGCCGCATCGCGATTGGTTTGCTCAGTTTTCGTCTTACCCACTGCCACGTCTGATTCTCGTGTGCAGCATCGATATAAATAATGAGGTGTTGGTTCGCATATTTTGTGATTTCATGATCAATCGCACGCAACCTGTCATCTTCGGGAATCTCTCCCTGCTCGTCCGGATCGCAAAGATAGACTTTCACCCCTTGTTTTTCCGCTAATGGGTGTAGAGTATATATCTGCTCCTTACAGATAATCGTAAATGTCCGCTCTCTGTTCCTGAGTCGGTTCCACCCCAACACATCAACGAAAAGTTCTTCAAAATCAAACTCTTTAAGGTAGTCCTGTATACTCTTGCTATTGGTTACCATGAGCGCATACTTTTCCCGTCTATGATGTTACTCGCCACATTTCTGATAGGTAGTAGATTCTGTCTAGTGCATAATAGATTCTTACCGTACTCTTGTAAAGCGGTGGAGGTGTGCTATGATACCTGATATCTTCTCTCACAAATTCCAGACCTGTGCGTTGCGAAACGCTACGTCCGCTTCATTGTTAAAGTCAACGGCCATAAGGCCAATTCCTCCCGAGCTAGCAGCGTTATCCTCCACGGTTGTCACCCATTGTTTATCTACATATAGGGATATAGTGCCTCCGCGTACTATCGCTGTAAGCAAGTAGGTTTGATTCAAATTGGCTTTGATAGCCGCAGAACTGGCGAGATTCTTATCACCATAGTTTAAATCGAAGTAATCAAGGCCAAGAAAAAAGCGATAGCCAAATGGGTTTGCACCGCCAGTACGGAAAGTTATCCCGCCTCCATCACCTTTAAGGATGGTCATTTGTACTTGGTAGGCAAAGTTGGCAAGTGTTGGGCGAGCGGAGCAAACCAGAAAAGTGTCTTTTTGTCCAATTTTAACGTGATATGCTCCGCCTGTGAATACACATGCATTACCACCATCCCAGTTATCGCCCTTGCTATTATTGATAAGTGGGTCATCAAGTGTCGGGGTCCCGCTCGTTGCCTGAACATAGATATTATGTTGCGCTGTAACTGTTGCCGTAGCAGTAGCATAAGTTTGAGCGATTACTGTTGTTGTGTTAGCAATATTGGTGGTGTTCATTTGAGCATTGGCAGTAGCATATGCATTGGTAGTACTCATTTGATTGATTCTTATGACACTGAGGACTCCAAGACTCCCTATGAGAACAAGCAATGTCAATCCGATGAGCAGAACAATTTTACTTACGCGGAGGCTCTGAAGCTGATTGGCAAATGCTGAATTATTCTTCGCTTTTGGCACAAGAGTGATGTTTTCATTGTTCATTAGGTTCGATAAGGAGAAAGACTCTGCTGATGTGGTCGCCGAGAGTGCTTTCGTGGGAGGAGGGAACGATGTTACTGCGTTGGATGGACTAGATGGTTGATTTGATGGAGAAGTCGCAACTGTATTAGTTGATAGCGAGGGCCTATGCGGAGAGAGAAGTTCAGGTGGCAGAGCAATTGGAGGGGATGATGCTCTCTGACAAGCCTGTTCTAATGCAATCGCGAAGGCCCGCATACTGGCAAAACGCTTATACGGATCCTTTTCCAGCGCCGTCATAACCACCTGCTCGACTACCGGAGGGAGGAGGGGTAGCTTATCACGCAGTAGGGGAGGCGGAGCAAACATGTGCTGAGTACACAACTCGGTGAAGGAGCCGTGAAAGGGACGGTCTCCGCTGAGCCACTCGTAGACGATGATCCCTAAAGAATACTGATCGCTGGCCGGACGCGGTTTCCCTTGGATTTGCTCAGGAGCCATGTAGGCTACCGTGCCGATTACCTCCTGCGTACTTTGGTAGCGCGAGCTTTGGGCGACCAGGGCAATCCCAAAATCGCTGAGTAGAACTTCATGGGATCGTCCTAGTAGCATGTTCTCTGGCTTCACATCACGGTGAATAAGCTTTGCGTCATGCGCATATTGCAAGGCGTCGGCGATCTGCTTCACATAAGAGATGATGGTAATCAAGGGGAGTGCTGTGCTCTTTGGGTGGCGCTGGCGTAGCGTGCCGTTAGGTGCGTAGTCCATGACAAGGAAAGGAGTTCCACCTTCGATACCGAAATCCAGAACTCGCACGATATGGGGATGGACCAGGTGGGCAATGGTACGGGCCTCTTTTAGAAACTCTTCCGTATCCTCTTTTAGCAGCCGCATTTGCAGCAGCTTGATAGCGACCTGCGTTTGGAGGTAGATATGCTCACCAAGGTAAACGTCGGCGAAGCCGCCTTGTCCTATTGGACGTACGATGCGATAGTTGCCGAGTTGTTGACCAATGCGGTTAGTCATCGTCCAATCCTTTCTGAGAAATACACAACTCTTGCTGCTAGCTCACTGAAAGTGTTATATCATAGATCACTATGTAGAAATATTGATATGGTTATTTTATCACAGCAAAATAATAAGATTAAAGAATAATTATATTCTCTGATGATGGATATTCCTCAAATCGTGAGAATAGTTTGGGTCCTGCTACTTACTGGAATATTTATTCTCCTTTTCTCATCAGTTGCCTGGGCGATTTCTTGAATCCTGGCTATTCCTCTTGCTCCCCGCCCTCCCTTCCCATTCGATACTTAACATCATAATTCACAATAAAATCCAACTCCTCCTCGCTGAACCCACAATACTCCCCAAGTACACGATCAATCTCATCCAACAGCCCCTTCGAGTAAACCATGCGATACTCCTCCAACTCGATCAGATGTCCTTTCTTCTTTTGGGCCGCGTCAGGCTTCGTATTGCGCGTACTCAATCTGGCATGCTCTTTGATATCTTCCTCCAATCTCACAGCAAGTAACGGCAACTCGCTTGTTGCATACAGATCCTTACCCACTGGAAAATCCTTCACCAGCGCATGCGAGAGGTGAAAACCATCTGAAAATGTCGCAAACCATACGTAAAAAAGCGAACTGTTCATCACTGCCATAATGGTACGCGCTGTCTCCTCATCCTTGAAGTAGAGAAATCGTCCATGCGCTGGCTCCATCACCACGCCATTTTTCTTATAGTAAGGGATGTTACATGTCGCTTTCATCCAGTAGTTAGTAGCTTCCTGGTAATAAACAAAATAGTCTGTCTTGCGCGAGTGAAGCACCGTTGCTATAGTGTCCCCTCTCGCATGTTCTGGTGGAGCCGGGTGGGGGCCAGCCCCACCCCTACGAGGACTCGCAAGTTCTGTTGAGGGCGGGTGGAGGCCAGCCTCACCCCTACGAGATCTCGCATATTCCCGTAGGGGTGGGGCTGGCCCCCACCCGGCCCCACCAGAACGATCCACCAACTTTCGCAGGATTGCCTCTTGCACGGGAGAAGCAAGTTTGGGAAAAACATCCGCTTTCACGACGCGTTGGGTGGGCGTATACCTAATCAAATCAATCAGGTGTGCGCGCTCAACAGCATACCAGCGCTGTATCCTGGTAACATGGATAGCGCACTTCTGGTCAGTGCCATGTTGTGCAATCAGTATAGAGAGTCGCTGAAATGCACCCTCGAACAAGCGACACGGAAATATCTCGAAGTTAGACAACCACAACTCTGAAGTATGCCGTGTAATAGTGCGCCGTAACTGATCGAAGCGCTCACCGCCACACACGCTCAAAGGCACGATCAACCCCAGATAACTTTGCTCACCACGACAGAGCGTAAGCGAACGTTCGATCACTGCTGCATAGAGATTGCCGCAACTCTCCGTCTCGTACCCGCGCACCTTGTAATCCTCCCTGACTTTACTATATTCGACATATGGCGGGTTACCGATAATGACATCAAATCCTCCCTGCTCCATAATACTGTGAAAGTCGATGAACCAGTGGAAAGGTTGGTGTCCCTCACACCATTTCTCAAATGCTCTCTCATATGCGTCTTGATCCGGTATATCGCGTTGACCCTTTCCATACTGGCTTGCGAGATAGCGATTAAGTTCGGTACGTAATTGTCTTTGTATGTCGCGCAGGTACGGTTTTCGCTCCTTCGTCTCTTCCGGTGCTCCTTCTAGCCGCGTCTGTAACTTACGAAAATAGGCCAGTTCCCGCTCTACCTGCCCTGCCTCTCGTTCGATATTCTCCATAGCTGAATCAAAATCCATCTTGCTCTGTATGCCACCAAGCACGGCTTCCCTGACCTCGTCATAATGCGCAAAGCCAACTAATGTATTTCCTGAGCGGATATTGAAATCAATGTCTGGGAGTGGTTCTATCTCTTTCACTGTCTTGAGTTGAGCCACCAGCTTGAGAAAGAGTCGTAGCTTGCATATCTCAACCGCCTCTTTCATAATATCGACGCCGTAGAGACTATTGATAGTAATAGCCTTGAAGATAAAATAGCTGCGATTAGGATGCTTCTCTACCCGGTCTAGCACGTCACGAAATAATTCCAGATCCGTATTGCGCGTTATCATATCTCCATTGTTCCTTGTAGCTATCCTGTTCATACTATCAAGACAGGCCACGTAGAGCGGTTCGAGGATATTTAGTGCCGCGAAGAGAAATGCGCCAGAACCGCAGGTAGGGTCTAGTATAGTAATAGCTTCTATACTCTCATAGAAAGCTCGCAGCAACTCGCTGTTCTTGCACTCTCTGATCACATCTCGCGCAAAGCGGCTACTATCCAGGTTATAACTGACGAACTGGTTAATAGAATTAATCTTCCCCGCTACTAGCATAGTTCTAATCGTCTCGTAGCGCATACGTCGCTCTCTATATTCTCGTTCCGTCTCTGCTGGAAGATAATCTTCCGTGCGCACCATTTCACTTATATAGCGTTCTGGATATATGCGTAACAATTGCCACACGTCTCCATCTGCTCTAAAAGCACTCTCATATTTTTGTTCAGCAGCCTTAAATATATGCGGGATGATGGCATTCTTGCTAATATAATCGGTAATGTCTTCTTTCGTGTAATAAGCACCCATCTGTTTCTGATTGATGTATTTTTCAAAGATGTAGCCGATGACATCGGGATTGATCTCACCATCATAGCGTAGAGGTCTCTCGTTAATTTGCCATTGGTAAGAGTCGAAAAAAGTAAATATACGCTCAAAAGCTTCATCCGGTATCTGGATATTCTTGTTGTCGCGTTCCAACTCATGAACTTCGAACAGTCCACCATTGAGATAAGGAACGTCGCCCAGTAGCTCTTCCAGGTCAGATGCTCGCGCCTGTTTTTGCTTGTTGAGCGCCTCATGAAAGAGACGTAACAAAAAGTGGCGGTAAAAAGACAAAAAGGTATCTTTACCACGCTTTTCCTGTATCATTCGTAGTTTATCCGGCAGATAATTAACGTTGCCGTCAAGAAATCCCTTTTTCTGAATGAAATAAACAAACATCAGTCGGTTGAGCATCAAAGAGGTATACCACTCACGATCTACCAACGAAGTGATGCCTTGAATAAACTTCAGGAAGATCGCATGTTCTTGTTGAAATCTTTCATAAAAACGCGTTGTTGCACGCTCGACATCAAAAGCTCTATGTGTTCGTAATGCTATATGTGCAATGCCAGGCTCATTTTCTTCGTCAGGATCAAAGGCAATGCCCATCAGTTTCTGTACCAGGTGCTGCTTATCTGGCCCCATGATCTTCCCTTCTCTCATTCTTATAAGACGGCTCTCATCTTCATCATGATTAGAACATCTGTTTGTTGATAGAACTCTTAATGATAGATAGCTAATCCCTTATACACTATTCTACATTATATATTTGCTGTGTATAGTCGGAACCCCAATAATGTCTAATTGTAGCGTCTATATCTATGAGACAAAAGACATATGTGTTTTATATAAGGAGAACGAAGCGTGACAGGAGAAGAACCGGTTGATTCTCTTAGTTTTCTCACATCATTCAAGCATTTTATGGACGCGGCAGCGAAGGTACATGCTGAAGAATCTGAGCCTGTTTTCTTGAGCAAGCTGTCCAATCACTTCGGAACAGACCCGATGCACCTTCCTACAGTGCGTGAAACATTTGAAAAGGCCGATCATCCCAACTTGCACCTGGCTGTCAGCAGCCTCCTTTCAGATAACGGCTGGGTATCGCAACTTCTGGGATTTATTGTCCCGCATGCCCACGAGGGCGTGAAATTCAGCCATTTGCTGACCCCGCATTATGGCACGGAAGCAAAAGAGGGGCCCGTCGAATATCTCAACATCCCAATGCACGATGATAACGTGCTGCTATGCGTCAATACCGGCCTCTACCTGGTGCATGACGGGAAAGAGCCAGCCGCGTTGCTGATCAGCGGCCCACGCGACTGGCATAACACGGTTGATCTCGAAGTGATGGCGCTCGATCCGGCCAGGGCGGAACATCTCCTGGGGACGCTGCGTACCAGCATGCGTGCACATAATGTGTATCGCAGCCACGTTGTGTCACTTGTGCCGGGCGATCACCAAACGCTCGACGTCCATTTTCACCATCTGCCAGAGATTCGGCGCGACAACATCATTTTGTCGGAGGAGGTGCTGAGCCGCGTCGAGCGACAGACGATCGGCTTTTCCCGACTGAATGAGAGACTGAAGGCGGCGGGGCGTCACATCAAGCGTGGCCTGCTGCTGTATGGTCCTCCCGGCACCGGAAAAACGCTCGTCGCGATGTATCTGGCACATCAGATGCAAGGCCGCACCACCCTGCTGCTCACCGGGCGCGGTGTCGGGCTGCTTGAACGCTCATGCAAGATGGCACGGTTGCTGCAACCCGCTACCATCATCCTGGAGGATGTTGACCTGATCGCGGAAGAGCGTTCCGAACAGGAATCGGGGTGCAGTGTACTACTCTTTGAACTGCTTAACCAGATGGACGGGCTGGCGGACGATGCCGATATCCTCTTTTTGCTCACCACAAATCGGCCTGATATTCTCGAACCAGCGCTGGCGGCGCGCCCTGGACGCATCGACCAGGCCATCGAGATCCCATTACCAGATCGCGACTGTCGCAGGAGGCTGTTTGATCTGTACGGACAGGGCTTGAGGTTATGTCTCGAACACCTGCCTGGACTGATCGATCAGACCGAAGGCGTCAGCGCGGCGTTCATTCGCGAACTGATGCGCAAAGCTGCCCTCTTTTCCGCCGACGAGAGTCATAATAGCGAAACTATTGTCGTCGAAGACCATCACATCGATGAAGCGCTGAAAGAACTGGTCTTTGAAGGCGGCGAACTGACCAAACGGCTGCTTGGTGCAAACAGGGCATTCTGATAGTAGTTCATTGTGCCGTTTTAACCTGCAATCTCAAAAGATCTGGCAAAGGGCGGTCCTCAATCCAGTCTCTCACCGTGTCGGTGAAAAGATCGGGAGCTTGCAGGTTCCAGACATGTCCTACGCCCGGCACAACGATCCTCTGTGAGCGCTTCAGACAGGCTGCAAATTTCCTGGCACCTCGTTTAGCGGTGCCATTCTCTTTTGCCCCAACCGCAACCAGCGTTGATGCTTCTGATTCGCAGGGAAGCAGGTGATTGAGGTCTATGAGCGCCTCTATTGCATGCTTTGTAAAGGCGGGAGTAGTGCTGAGCAGGAGATCTTCACGAAACATCGCACGATACGCTTCCGGTATACCAAACTGCTTATAGGATGCATCAACCTGTTTTTCTATATTGAATAATTTCATAAGCGGAATGAGCGCAATAACAAATTTTCCGTAAGCCTTGAGCGGGGCTGTTCCGGTCACAATTGCGTGATCAACATATGCTGGTGCAAGGCGCATAATGGCTAATGCGACTGCTGCCCCCAGGGAAAGTCCGACCAGGTGCGCGCGTTTGCTGGGAACTCTCCCGTCAATCAGTTCTATCACTCGCCAGGCGGCATCTTCGAGGCGAAACGGGCCGATGTCCAGGCTCTTGCCCTGTTCTGGTAGATCAGGGGCTAGGCAATAGTAATCGGTTAAGCTATCCATCTGCGGTTGCCACATGCGTCCGCTCAGCCCTGCACCATGTAAGAAAACGATGGCGGGGGCTGTTGGTTCTCCAGTCGTATAGGGAAATAACATTTTCAGTTGTCCCATCTACGCGAACAATTACTTGAACCTGTATGAACATAGGCTACATCACATCCTACACCTCTTTTCGTCTCACGGCAAGCGCCTCGCAGGTTATGTTATACTGTGCATGGTGTCTCCGTGGGGAGGCCCGTCTGTTTCGGAAGATGTGCATACATCGTTTCCAAAAGGAGAACCCAATATATGGATCCAAAGAAGACCGCCGTGGTATTGATCGAGTATCAAAATGATTTCACATCAGAAGGGGGCGCACTGCACGGTGCGGTGAAGGATGTGATGGAAAAAACTAATATGCTTCCCAATACAGTTGAGACCGTGCAGAAAGCACGCGAGGCCGGTGCGACCATCATTTACGCTCCCATCACGTTTACTCAGGACTATCACGAGTTGACCCCCAACCCTTATGGTATTTTGAAGGGCGTTGTGGATAGCCAGGCATTCCGTCAGGGCACATGGGGGGCTGAGATTGTACAGGATTTGACTCCTGTTCAGCAGGATATTGTCGTTGAGGGCAAGCGCGGACTCGACGCCTTCGCCAGCACTAACCTGGATTTTATCCTGCGCAGTCGTGGTATTACGACAATTGCTCTGGGTGGCTTCCTGACCAATTGCTGCGTTGAGTCCACGATGCGAACCGGCTATGAAAAAGGCTTCGATGTCGTTACCCTCAAGGATTGCACGGCGACCTTGAGCGACGAAGAGCAACGCCTCGCCGTAGAAAAGAACTATCCTATGTTCTCTCGTCCTATGGAACACGAAGCCTTCTTGCAAGAACTAGAAGGGCAAGAAACAGCCCAGGGTCAGGCCAGCGGACGCGGCTATAGCAGTTAATATGGAGCGCTTGCTCTACAGAAAAACTATGCTCTCAGCGAAAGACAGATTTATGCTGAGAGCATAGTTTTCCTTATACTGAGTTTACACCTTCACTAAGCTCTTGCAAACAGGCGTAAGCAATGTTACAATCTGCGCACAGCATAGAGAATAATGAGAATATATACCTTTTTGGCTCCATATTATCAATGCTCTAACATATGTGGATGTTCTTTCAGAATTTGTAGGGACGCTAATGCTGCTAACAATTACGACGACGCATCAGCCAGCCACGGACCTGGGTTACCTCCTCCATAAAAATCCGTGGCGCTTACAGTCTTTCCCACTTAACTTTGGACAGGCTCATGTGTTCTATCCCGAAGCGAGCGCTGAGCGTTGTACTGCTGCCCTCCTGCTGGATATCGATACGGTACGTCTGGTTCGTGGCCGCGACCGTGCCATGGCGCTGGAGCAATATGTAAATGATCGTCCATACGTCGCTTCGTCGTTTTTAAGTGTGGCTATTGCGGAAGTCTTCGGTACGGCTCTCAATGGACACTGTACAAAGCGTCCCGAGCTGGTTGAGATGCGTCTGCCGTTACAGGCCCGGATCGCTGTAATACCCGCTCGTCACAGCGGTGAAAGCTGGCTCTGGCGTCTCTTCGAACCCCTGGGCTATACCGTTACGGTCACTCCTCACATGCTCGACGAGACGCATCCCGAGTGGGGAATGAGTCCCTACTTCACCGTCATGCTGGAAGCAACCTGCTGTTTGAGCGAACTTCTGACGCATCTCTATGTGCTTATCCCCGTGCTGGATGACGATAAGCATTACTGGGTCGGCGATGACGAGGTCGAAAAGTTGCTGAAACGCGGAAAAAGCTGGCTGGAACTGCATCCTGAGCGTGAGCAGATCACCCATCGCTACCTCAAGCATCGCCATGATCTGACTCGTGATGCGATTGCCCGCCTTACGCTCGAAGAGAAAAACGAAGTGGAGGCTGCTGAGATCACTGCAGATGCTGAAGAAGTTGGCATAGAACAACGTCTGAGTCTGCATGAGCAGCGCCTGGGTGCTGTCATGGCTGTGTTGCAGCAGAGTGGAGCCAGGCGTGTGCTCGATCTGGGCTGCGGCGAGGGCAAGCTGCTCAAACTGCTGCTACAAAACAAATCTTTTGAGTCAATTCTCGGCCTGGATGTCTCTTACCGTGCTCTAGAGATAGCGCGCAGTCGTCTGCACCTTGACCGTCTCCCAACGAAGCAAAGAGAGCGCATCACATTGATTCATGGCGCGCTGACCTATCGGGATAAGCGGCTTGCGGGCTACGATGCCGCGGCTGTGGTGGAAGTGATCGAGCACCTGGACTCTCCACGCCTCGCGGCCTTTGAGCGCGTCCTCTTCGAGTTCTCGCACCCGGTTACGGTTGTCATCACAACGCCCAATTCAGAATATAATGTGAAGTTTGAAACGCTCCCGGCGGGTCAATTCCGCCATAGAGATCACCGCTTTGAGTGGACCAGGCAGGAATTTCAAGATTGGGCGAACTCCGTTGCGGAGCGCTTTGGTTATACTGCGCGTTTCTTGCCTGTTGGGCCTGAGGATGGTAATGTAGGTGCGCCGACGCAGATGGCCGTCTTCTCGCGAAGGGATGCTGAATGAAAATAACTCTGCCTGAACTCTGCCTGGTCTTGCTGGTTGGACCATCCGGTTGCGGTAAATCTACGTTTGCCCATCAGCACTTCAAGTCCACCGAGGTGCTCTCATCGGATTTCTGTCGCGGCCTGGTCTCCGATGATGAGAACGACCAGGCTGCGACAAAAGATGCCTTTGAAATATTGCACTTTGTGGCCGCCAAACGTCTTGCCGCAGGCAAGCTGACGGTAATCGATGCGACGAGCGTGCAACCCGAAGCACGTAAGCCACTGCTGGAGCTTGCCCGTAAGTATCATTGCCTGGCAATCGCCATTGTCTTCAATCTGCCTGAGCATCTCTGTCAGGAGCGCAATCGCTATCGGCCAGATCGTAACTTTGGCCCTCACGTTGTTCGTCAGCAATCAATGCAGTTACGGCGCTCACTGCGCGGACTGCGCGACGAGGGTTTCCATAACACCTATGTTCTTACAGCACCTGAGCAGATCGATGGCATCGAGATCGAGCGTCAGCCTCTGTGGACCAACTTGAGGCACGAGCATGGCCCGTTCGATATCATTGGCGACATCCACGGCTGCTTTGATGAGTTGCTAGAATTATTGAAGCTCCTGGGTTATGAGATCACGCGCGAGGAGGAGCCTGAAATCCGCTTCCAGGTCAGCCATCCCCAGAGGCGCAAGGTTATTTTCCTCGGCGACCTGGTTGATCGTGGGCCTGCAACCCCGAGTGTGTTACGCCTGGCCATGAATATGGTTGCGGCTGGTAACGCTTTATGCATCCCTGGCAATCACGATATGAAATTGCTGCGTAAGCTCAAAGGCAGAGATGTACGTATCACGCATGGTATTGCTGAGTCACTGGCACAACTGGAGCAGGAGCCACCAGCGTTCAAAAGTCGCGTCATCACCTTTCTTGAGGGACTTATCAGCCATTATGTGCTCGATGATGGTAAACTGGTGGTCGCGCACGCTGGTATGAAAGAATCTATGCGGGGCCGTAGTTCCCGCGCCGTACGCGAGTTCGCTCTTTATGGCGAGACGACTGGCGAAACCGATGATCTTGGCTTGCCTGTGCGCTACGACTGGGCTGCAGAATATCGTGGCAGGGCTATAGTAGTCTACGGCCATACCACGGTGGCTGAACCGGAATGGCTGAATCGTACCATCAATATCGATACAGGCTGTGTCTTTGGTGGTAAGCTTACCGCACTACGCTATCCTGAGAAAGAACTGGTCTCTGTACAGGCAGCGCGTACCTATCGCGAACCTGCCCGCCCATTTCTCTCCAAAGAAGAGCAGGCTCCTTCACTCTCAGCGCAACAGCAGCACGACGATGTCCTGGATATGGATGACGTAGTTGGCAAGCGTGTCATCTCGACGCGCCTGCAACAGAACATCACCATTCGTGAAGAGAACGCAATTGCCGCGCTGGAAGTCATGAGCCGCTTTGCCGCCAATCCCAAATGGCTGATCTATCTGCCTCCCACAATGTCACCCAGCGAGACGAGCAAGGAGCTGGGCCTGTTGGAGCATCCAGCCGAAGCATTCTCTTACTATCGCCACGAAGGTGTGCCAAAGGTTGTCTGCGAACAGAAGCATATGGGATCGCGTGCCGTTGTGATTGTCTGCCGCCACGAAGATGTCGCTCGTATCCGTTTTGGCGTGACCAATGAAGGCCTCGGCATCTGCTATACGCGCACAGGCCGTCGTTTCTTCGACAATGGCGCTATGGAAACTGAATTGCTTACACGTCTGCACACAGCCCTGGATGTCACCGACTTCTGGATGCAATTTCATACCGACTGGGTCTGCCTGGACTGTGAACTGATGCCCTGGTCGGTCAAGGCCCAGAGTCTGTTGCTTCAACAGTACGCTGCCGTTGGTGCCGCTTCGCGTGTCGCTCTGGGTGAAGCCGTTACGCAACTGGAGATAGCAACTCACCGTGGCCAGGATGCCGACGTCTTGCTCGAAACGTACCGTCGTCGTCAGGCCCTGGCAACTCAGTATGTCGATGCATACCGTCTCTACTGCTGGCCCGTCCAATCCATTAACGATCTCAAGCTGGCACCCTTCCATCTCCTGGCGACGCAAGGCGAGACTTACTTTAGCAAAGATCATGCCTGGCATATGGACACCCTGGCGCAACTCGCAAAAGCCGATGAGCAACTGCTCCTTGCCACGCCCTATCTCATTGTTGATGTAACTGAACCGATCAGCCTGGAGCAGGGCATTCGCTGGTGGGAGCGCATAACCAGCCAGGGAGGCGAGGGCATGGTCGTCAAGCCTTTTGACTTTATCGCTCGTGGACGGCATGGTATCGTTCAGCCAGCCGTAAAATGTCGTGGCCCGGAATACCTGCGCATCATCTACGGTCCGGAATACGACGTGTTAGAAAACCTGGAAAGACTACGCTTCCGTGGCCTGGGTACCAAACGCTCTCTCGCCATGCGCGAATTCTCGCTCGGCGTCGAGTCCCTGGAACGCTTTGTGCGTACTGAACCCCTGCACCGTGTCCATGAATGCGTCTTCGGTGTGCTGGCTCTGGAAAGTGAACCTGTCGATCCCAGGCTATAAATCCAGCATTCTCTGTATATAGATGTCTGGAACGAGTTTTTCCATGAAGCGTTCGGGCCATCTCAACTCTGTAAATCCGAACTGTTGGTAGAGCCCATGAGCATCCTTTGTACCCAGTATCCAGCGCCGGAAGCCTTGCAGATCGGGATGCACCATCACCACTTCAAGCAACCATTTACTCAAACCCTGTCCACGAAATGGTTCCAGAATAAATACATCAGCAAGGTACGCAAAGGTCGCATAATCCGTCACCAGTCGTGCAAAACCCACCTGTTGATCGTCCCGGTAGACGCCGAACGAAAGCGAATGCTCAATTGCGCGCTTCACCGTTTCAAGCGGAATTCCCTCTGCCCAGTATGCCTTCGTAAGAAAACCGTGAATAACTGTCAGGTCAAGTTGATTTTTATCTGTACTTATCAAATAATCTCCTCGTCGCCACTCGCAGGTCATGTTTCTTCCTCCCTATATAGAACAGTCAGATAGAGTTATCCTACCGGGAAACCTCTGAGGGTACAAGAGCCAATGATGAGAAATTTAAAAGTTGGCTCGCGTGAGCCCGTAGAGGCATGCCTTGCGTGTGCCGCGTGTGCCGCGTGGGTGGCAAGCAACTCTGTTGAGCGCCTGGGGCTTCCTCGCGAGCCACGCGGCACACGCAAGGCATGCCTCTACGGAGACGTTTGCATCGCCCTGATTATTCTCATGTATTGTTTGCATGATTGCACTGTTTATGGCACAATGGGAACAGATCGTACCTGTTTCATGACTATTATAGGGAGATAACAATGGAGACCACTTCTCCTGATGAGAATACCTATGTTGCAGATTCCGAAAGCCCTGTGGAGATGGCTCGCTTGATCAATCTGGATCGTATTGCCACGCAGAGCATGGGAGGACCATTGGCTGTGGACTCCCCGCATTGCCTGAGAATGCCGTGGTGCTTGATCTGGCCTGTGGCCCCGGTGGTTGGGTACTCGATGTTGCCTTTGCTCATCCTGAATTTGAGGTCTGCGGCGTTGATGTTAGCCGTACCATGATTGATTACGCCAATGCGCGCGCCGCTTCACAGGGACTCAGAAATGCCTCTTTTGGGGTGATGAATATCACGAAATCGTTCGATTTTGACGATGCATCTTTCGACCTGCTCAATGCCCGCTTTCTCTCTGGAGCGCTCAAACGAGAAGCATGGCAACCTTTCATCGCCGAGTGCACGCGCATCCTTCGTCCCGGTGGCATTCTCCGCCTGACAGAAGGTGATGATCCTGGTATCAGCACAAGCCCCGCGCTTGAGCTGCTCTCTTCCCTTACGCTGCAGGCGATGTGGCGTGTTGGCTACGGATTTTCTCCTGATGGCCGCACTCTGGGCATGTCACCTATGCTCCCAAAACTCTTGAGTCGGGCTGGCTATCATGACATCCACATTATTCCGCTTGCAACAGATTTTTCGGCTGATACAGCGCTCTGGGCCGACTTCTATCATAATAACGAAATTACGTATTACAATCTCAAGCCGCTCTTTGTCTCCCTGGGTCTCGTAACATCCGAGGAAATTGAGCATGTGTATCAGCAGGCGCTTATTGAGATGCACGCAACTGATTTCGCCTACATGACCCATGCCCTCAGCGTCTGGGGTATTGCCCCTTTAGAGCGTTGAATGCAGAACGATGCTCTGTCTTCCAGTGCCCTTGATACCGACTACACCCTGATCAAAGAAGAGAACGGGCACGTGTTTGTATGCTGATTGATCCTGCCAGCTCTGTTTTACGTATGCTCTCCAGAAGTCTGACTTGCTCGATTAGCGTATAGCCGAATATATCCATACAGAAAAGAGGAATCTGACATGGCAACAAATGATTATCATTTCATTACTCACTGGCGCGTGCAAGGGACTGTACAGGAAGTAGCTGACATCATTGGTGACGCCGGAGACCTGGCGCGCTGGTGGCCCCGTCACCGAGGTTCGCAACGACGGCTTTACCCTGGTTGCTCAAGGTGATTTCGAGGGCCGTGGCATCTGGACGTTTCAGCAGAGTGGTCCGTGGGTCGACATAATCTACGACTGGAAAATCAGCGCCGAGAAACCGCTCCTGCGCTACTTCTCGTTCCTGATCAAGCCTATCTTTTCTGCAAACCACCGGTGGGCTATGGCCAGAGGTGAAGAGAGCCTCAAATTAGAGCTTGAGCGTCGTCATGCAAAGACCGCCCATGCACTTGCTCACGTGCCAGCTCCACCCGCGCCTACAACGACCTCTCCCGCTCCCCTTTTATTAGGTACTATAGCTGCAATAACCGCCATCGGTGGTCTCGGTTATTTATTGATAAAAGGCCGATCCTCCCGCTCATAGGGAGGATCAAAGATGTAACTGCAACACTAAACGAGTTTTGAACCTGAAAGCCGCGCTTATCCGTGTTAACAGAGAAGTCGTTATTGTTCTCTGCTTACTCTATCAGGAGGTTAAAAACCCGTTATGAATATTACACTGCAAAATCTGATTGTCTGGTTGATCATTGCCTTGATTATCGGTTTCCTGGGTGAATTGATTGCTCGTAGAAGGACGCCCGATGGTATTATCGGAGCCATTCTCGTCGGCTTTATTGCCATCTTCCTGGTTGTTGGCGTCCTGGGCATTCATATTGCCGGTGATCCGCTGCTGGGTGGCGTCCCATTCTTTACCTCTGTTATTGTCGCTGCACTGCTTGTGGCTCTCTGGAGTGCTTTTGCCTATCGCCGTGTCTATCGTCCCTACTATGATCGCTACTATCGTCGTGGCGCCTACGTCCGTCGCCCACGTCGTCGCCTGTTCAGGTAGAGAGGCATCTATCACAGAACCAGTGTAGGGACCGCATTTATGCCGTCCGGCGATTCATCGCCCTGTCGCCTCTCGACGCCCTCGCTGCCTGGATTCACACCCATAAGGCGATGAATCGCCGGACGGCATAAATGCGGTCCCTACATCGGATGGAAACCCTTAATTGAAATATGGTGTGCCTTGTATCTGCCTCTACAACGTTTTCCTCGCCAGGGTTTGCTGAACAATCACACCTTGCCCCAAAAAGCAACGCATGCTATAATTTATGCAAATTGATAGATATTCAATATGGCATTTTCAGAAATATTGTTCTTTTGTACATGTGAGAGAGTTATGTAATGCCAGTTACACCTCTATCTGTCTTTATCAGTTATTCCCGCACCGATACAGATTTTGTTAATCGCCTTGACGCGGACCTGAAGACACATGGTTTTCGCACCTGGGTAGATCGTGGCAGGTTAGAAGGTGGTGATGAATGGCTCGACATAATTCAGCAGGCGATCGAAGATTGTGATGTTTTGCTCGTGGTTCTTTCTCCCGATGCTATCAATTCGAGATTTGTCAAAATAGAATACCGCCATGCACAAAGGGAGGACAAAGTAGTAATACCTTTATACTATCGGCGTTGTGCAAAAGTACCTATGGACCTTAACGATATTCAATGGGTGAATTTCCTTGAGCCTGATAATATTTATAACAATGCCCTGCAAGGGCTATTACTCGCGCTTCGTCGTATTAAACCCTCTCGGGAGCAAATAAAGCCATCTCCTGGCTCTCATCAAGAAATAACCAACCTTGTAGAAGAAGCAAAGGAACCACCTCTTGTGGCGCCTCAACCTGCTCCACCGCTACAAAGTCAGCCACCAGTTATAATTGAAGATGCTGATAAAACAGTTACTTCAAATAGACCAGCATCGGCAATACCTGGTAGCCCTCCGCCACGGCAGCAATCTGGGCTTGGAGCTGATCATATTGGCGACCTTGTTAAACCTTTTAAAAAAGGTAAGAATAATGCAAAGTCTCTGCGCGACGAAGCACAGGTAGAAGGCACAGCGAAAAAAGGCCGGCTCTTTGGTACGCCCAAAGCCAGGCCAGTCGCAACCCCCAATAGCAACGGGAACAACGAACATCCCGTACGCGCCGAGCCACTCACCACCAACCCACCGAGTACTCTGGTGAATACTCCACGCACGGCTCAACCGTTCCCCTATCGTGACGGTGAGGAAGACAATCACGCAGGCGGCTCGGTGGCACCTTTCGCGGCAGGCACAGCTCTCGGTGGCGCAGCCGCCCTGGGAGCTGACCACTTTATGGATGCGCACAACAATAGTGGCAACGGAGCGGGATTAGCTTATCAGAATGATCCCAATACCCCTGGCAATACCGATCCTCTTGCGCCGCACGATTTTGCCGATGATGAGGACAACCCTGGACTGCCACCCGCGTCCCATGCAACGCCCGACGATGTATCCGGTCCTATGCAAGCGGTACCCTCGCCCGGAGCCACTGCCAATAACGTCATAGAATTACCGCGCCGTGGCAGGGCAACGCTTCCACTCTCACAGGGTCCATCAAGTCCTGTGAGAGTGCCCCTGGAACCAGTCAGATCGCCAGAACCAGAATCCACGACGAAACTACCGCGTCCACAGCGTACCAGCGGCAAAATGCCTGCAGCAGGGCTGGCCGGAGCCGCACCTCCAACACGTAGCAGTGGCGCAGTAGCTGGTTCCACCACAGGAGCAGTCGTCCCACCCACAGGTGGTGGTGCGAACCTGCCTCCGGACACCATCTCGAATGTTGTGTAATGGTGCAGAGCAGAAAAACCGGAAGCCCGTCCAGACCTGGCTTTAGCATCTTCCCGTTTCTGCCATTACACAAAAATCGGTATGGTGTCTGCCTCCGCGTACCCCTCCTCCAGGTGGAGGCGGTAGAGGTGGACGTGGTCCGACGAATCGTCGTCGAAATTTGCTCCTGCTCGTGTTCGCAGCGCTCCTCGTCATAGCTCTGCTTGCCTGTGGGATCGTTGCCTTTGCTGCACCCGGGAGTGGTGTTGGTCAGGTCGTCCATAGCGCCCTCACCAGGACCCAGCCACCAGCCACCGTCACCATTACACTGGCGAGCAAAACCGTGCAAGACAACTACACCATCGTCGGCGGACCCACAACGAACGCCACTCAGCGTCAGGTCGCCGTCCGCACCGTTACGGGCAGTTCGCAATCTCCATCCAGGGTCGTGAATGCCACTGGACATAATGCGCACCCGGCTACTGTGGCGCACGGAACTTTAACATTTTTCAATACTTTGACAGTGAGTCAGCAGCTTAACGCTGGTCAGACGCTTGATGCTGGTGGCGGAGTAAAAATAGTGACGGATGCGACCGCATTTATTCCTGCTGCCAATCCTCCTACTGAAGGATTTACTAATGTGCCTGCTCATGCAACCCCTGCTGGTAGGGCAGGCGATATTGGGCGTTTGACGTTTAATTTTGCGTCATGTTGTGCTCAGGGTATCACTGTTAGTAATGACGCAGCCTTCACAGACGGAAAAGACGCAGTCGATTATACCTTCCTGCAACAATCCGATGTCAATGGAGCCATCACACAAACCGTGAAGGACACGACCAGGCAGGATGCCCTGGCCAACCTGAACAGGCAATTACGTCCAGGCGAACAACAGACTGGTGCGACGCAATGCGTTCCCACTATCAACGCAGATCAGCCAATAGGTGACAAAGGGACCAATGTTACCAGCACTAACGTCACCTATCTAATAAAAGGGTGCCCCACAGCTTTTTGCAAAGGGAATGTTCAGGGAAAAGGGAGGTGGTAAGATAGATCCATCTGGAAGAAGGAGTGAACAGAAAACCGATGGATGAACAAGCCTTACGGAAAATGAGTACAGAGATCCTGACGGACATCAAAGAATGGCGACGAGCGCATCCCAGAGCAACCTACGTGCAGATAGAAGATGAGGTTCATAAGCGGATGATGCAATTGGAAGCCAGACTCATAGAAGGGGCGGTAGAGGCGAGTCCGAGCCGAGAGTGGGGAAGAGGGTCGGGAGTTGAGGCAGCGTTGTGTCCCAAATGTGCCGTCCCCTTACAGGCACGAGGCAAGCACAAGCGGACCTTGCAAGGCAATGGAGGAGAAAGTGTGACGCTCAAGAGAACCTATGGGACATGCCCCAAATGTGGGGAGGGTCTTTTTCCCCCTCGATGAGGAATTAAGGTTATTGCCAGGTAATCTTGCCCCTCGCCAACAAGACCATCTGGTGCACCTGGCCTGCTTCATGCCCTTCGACAAAGTAGCAGAGATGATGAAGGAGCTTCTTTCTGTGCAGACGTACGAGGAAATGGTACGTCGACTCAGCGAGCAGGTCGGAAGTTGGATGGAAGCCGCACAACGAGGGGATGCTCGAGGTGAGAGTTCGGGCAAGTTAACGGAGCAAGAGCCGTTGGAGCGTTGCGCCTTCAGTGCGGATGGGGCGATGGTTTCTCTGGTGAACAAGCAATGGGCCGAAACGCGCACCGTCGCTATTGGTGAGCCGCAAGAGAAGCGCACTGCTGACGGAGAGATCGAGATCCATGTGGGGCAGCTCTCGTATTTTTCACGATGAGCGGATGCCTCGACTTTCAGCAGTCTGGCGGAAGTAGAGATACGGCGGCGCAAGGTGACGCAGGCCAAGGAGGTCTGTGCTGTCATGGATGGAGCAGATTGGCTCCAATTCTTTACCGAGAGGCATCGGCCTGACGCGCTGCGTATCCTGGATTTTCCGCATGCAGCTGAACATATCAGCACACTGCTCGAAGCCTTGGAGAATGCGGGGGTACGTTTTCCCCCTCACATGCTCGGTCGGTGTTTACATCTCCTCAAGCATCGCGGCCCCCGTCCTTTGCTTGGGATGGCTGGTCGGTTGGGGAGCGATCTGGCCCAGCAAAAAGGAGTCCAGGAGCATCTGGAGTACCTGCGCAAGCGAGAGTCATTAATGCAGTACCCTCAGTTCCGACGCAACCATTGGCCGATTGGTTCCGGCATGGTGGAGAGCGCCAACAAAAATGTCGTCGAGGCTCGTCTGAAAGGGGCAGGAATGCATTGGGAGCGCAACCATGTCAATCCCATGCTCGCCTTGCGCAATGCTGTCTGCAATGAACGGTGGCAGGAAATGTGGCAAGAGGCACTCAAGCATTCTGGATGGCAACAGGCATCTCGCCGGGCCGCACGAGCGGAGCCGAGCCGACTGGCTCGGCTCGCTGCTGACAAGCCCTCCTCTCCCTTATCATCAGCCTCATCGAAGGCTCTCTCTTCTTCAGCTTCGTTGCCACCTGTATCGAAGGTTCAAGCTCTTCCTGTTCTCCCCCCGATAGCTCAGCCTGCGACAGCACAGCCCAGGTCCTCTCGCCCTTCTACGGGAGGCAAAGGCCACAACCCGCCCAGGCAGGTTGGCTCTTGCCATCAACGAGCAGCTCAAATGAAGGCAGGTGTGTGCCTGTGTGGAACACCGTTGGTACGCTTCAAAGGGCACCGAAGCAAAGAGTATTGTTCTAATCGCTGTCGGCAATGGGCCTTGCGTGAGCGACAACAGCATATTAGGCAGCTCTCACCCCCCATGCCTGCAACAACGCGGGGAAACCTTTCCTCTCAACAATCCACTGAGATGAGTGCAGAAAGGTGCCCGTGTGGAACGCCGCTGGTGCGCTTCAAAGGACACCGAACCAAAGGGTACTGCTCTGGTCGTTGTCGGCAACGCGCCTTCCGTGAGCGACAACGATGGGGGGTATGAAAGGGTATCCGTTTTTGGCTGACAAGGGGTTTTGTTCAGATCGCTCAAAGGCATTTGCAAAAACTGTGGGACACCCATTTGGTCACGAGCGTGACGAAATCGTCACAACTGTGAATAGGGAGCAGACAGCTTGAATGGCGACTTGGGGCGTCAAGAGAGATGTTTATCACAAGGCAAGATGTGTATGTCTGCAAAGTAGTAGAGTACGCTACAGATTTTTGCAAAATCGACCTGGAATATGATGCATCTTGTCCTCCTCATGAGCTTCCTGCTACAATGAATGCACTGCGATACGTGAGGAGGAAAGCCAATCATGACGAACCAGCAACACTATGATCTGCTGAAGAAGGGTGTAGATGTGTGGAATGCATGGCGAGAGAAACACCAGGATGTTCGTCCAGACCTCAGCCATGCAAACCTCAGCGATGTAGACCTCAGAGACACAAACCTCTTCTGGGCCAACCTCACCGGGGCCAACCTCACCGGGGCAGACCTTACCAGGGCCCATCTCTTGAAGGCCGACCTCACTAGGGCCAATCTCACCGGGGCCAATCTGGAGAGAGCCAACCTCTTCTGGGCCGTCCTCAGCGAAGCCGACCTCAGTGGTGCTCATTTCACCAGTACCCATTTCTGGCACACCTTCTTCGTGCAGATAGACCTAAGCAACGTCAAAGGACTGGAGACAGCTATTCATGAGGGTCCCTCAACCGTAAACATCAACTCAGTGATCCTGCCTCACAACGAGCAGACACGCTTGCACTTTTTACGTGGGGTCGGTTTCACCGAGACGCAGATTGAGTACTTGCCGTCTCTGCTCACACCTCGACCGATTGAGTACCAGTCGCTTTTCATCAGCTACGCAAGCCAGGATGAAGCTATTGCTCAACGCCTCCATGACGATCTGCGCAAAAAAGATGTTCCCTGTTGGTTCGCTCCGCATGATCTCAAGCCTGGTGATTATTTCCGTGAAGAGATTGATAAGGCCATCCATAAGCAGGACAAGCTCCTGCTTATCCTTTCTAAAGACTCTGTAAACAGCAAGTGGGTGAAGTACGAAGTCAACCGCGCACGCAACCGAGAAATTGAGCAGGACCGCACCATCCTCTACCCGATCCGTCTGGATGACACCATGCTCACCAGTACGAGTGGCTGGGCTGCTGAGCTGCGTGCTCATCGCCATATTGGCGACTTCACCGGCTGGCAAGAGGATGCGACCTACCAGAAAGCATTCAGCACGCTCCTGCGACATCTCAAGGTCAATACACCCCCAACCGTATAGCCTCATTCCCTTTGCAAAACCGTGTGGGGCACCCCTAATAAAATGTAACGCAACCGTTTACGATTATGCAGGCGCGCGAGGAATTGTGCAGGAGTTGCTCAAAGGCAGGGCTGGCGCTGACTATGTACTCGTCGGGAGTATCCAGACCAGCCTCACCGAGCAGACAACGATCAATAACGTGTTCTCGCTCTTCTTCGATGCAAAGGGGATCTGGGCCTATCAGTTCAGCGATGCCCAGAAGCTGCAACTGGCAAGGGCCATTGCGGGCAAAAGCGTCGCCCAGGCCCAGAGCCTCCTCAATGCGACCACTGGCGTTGCATCGGCAAAAATTGATGATAACGGTGGCACGACCTTGCCCACCGACCCGAACCAGATCTCGATCGTCATTCAGCCGGTCGCTGGCCTGGGAGGACAGGGCGCTCCGACGGCAACATCCGGTTCACCCATCGTCACCTCTCCCACCGTCCAGAGCAGCGATCCACCCGCCGCTGGTGGCAAGTGAGATCGCCTTATCTATTATTCTTCTAAACTCTGCCGTTTAGAGAGCAGAAAGGCGCTAAAATCGGCCACGCTTGCTACCTCACCCTCGTCAAGCATATTGATAAGGTTCTTGATCTGGTGTAGCCGGTAATGTAAAGCCGATTGCCTGCGTCATCTGCGGCTCGCGCTCGTGACGAATCTCCTCTGCCATCAGTTCCAGTAGTTCCGCAAGATCAAGATCTAAAGCGTTAGCTATACTCTCTAGCACTTTGGCGGAAGGATATTTCTGTCCACGTTCAATCTCACCGACGTAGATCTCAGAAAGGCCTGCCTTCTCGCCCAGCTCTTTAATCGTTAAACGGCGATTCTGCCGCTCCTGTCGAATGATCTTGCCCAGGATCTCCTGTAAATCTGCCATGAATCTTTTCCCTATCAGGTACCCGTAGAGGTACGAGCTATGCTAACAGCATTGTTTTCTTTTCACCTATGCTAACAGCATATCTTATATCTATAAGTATAGGCTATTGGCGTGCTATATTCAAGGGGAGAAATGACAGAGTTCTCTGGATGCACCATTTGTAATCTAAAAGGAGG
>WNGD01001667.1_pt1 | contig 46346 bp, 43 predicted proteins | sample 5400671 | NCBI WGS metagenome assembly WNGD01 (sample SAMN13153369, study PRJNA577476) | soil metagenome | isolation source: 40 cm soil or saprolite under grassland replicate 2 | place: USA:California | collected 2016-06-15 | reverse complement strand
TTCCGCGATGCGCCCCGCGTAGGTTTTGGTGACTTCCCACGCATCCGTGATTCCCTCAGATCGTTCGATGGCGCGGTCGCGCCAGCTCTGTTGTGGCTGATTTGCCAGTGCTACCATACTATGCCTCCTCATTCAGAAGCGACAAGGCCGCGATCAGGACCGCGCATCCCAGAGCCAGAACCGCCAACGGGAAAGCGAGAAAGCCCGCGAGCTGCTCATAGCGTGGGAAGAAGAGCGAGAACACGAACAAGGCCGCAATCCAGTTCAACAGGTGCAGTACTGCCTGAGCTAATGTATCTCTCATGTTACGCCTTCTTCACTTTCTTCAATCCACGTTGTTCTAGCAGGTAACTCGCGTGTCGGGTGTAGCGACCACCGAGCCCCTGCCCCTTGTCATTTTTGATTTGTTCCAGGCTTTTATTAATGCTGCCACAATTGCGATAATAGACCATCAGCAACTCCGCCTGAAGCTCCGACAACAAGAGGTCATCTTTCCCCGGTTGGAAGTCTCCGGAGTTCGTTTCGGCGTCGAACTCCGGCATCTCGACAGGCTCATCTAGCTCAGTATCCGGAGTTCGCTCCCCGGGAGCTCCCGGGAGCTCCCGAACGAGGCTCAAGCGGGATTTTTGCCCCTGCTCGGGAAGCTCCGGCAAACTCCGATTCGCGCTCCGGTTCGGCAGTTCGATCTGCATATCATCCAGGAACGCGCCCGCCTTTTGCATGCTCGCGAAGGTCAGATCGCGGGTATACTTTGCCAGTGCTGACGCGCCGGGGGTATGTCCTTCGTGCGGCGTTTTCGACGGTCGCGCCTGGAAGGTGAAATGATCGATGGTGGGACCGTACGCAATACATTCCCCTTGCTGCAGCGCCTTTGCTTCCTCGGGGTCGATGCCTTGCCTCTTGTAGCGCGCCAGGTCGATCTCTTCGGTTTGCCGCAAGTAGAACTTCCATTGACCTTGCAGCAGGCTCTTATTGATACGGCTATAGCGTTGGGTGGCTGCGACCAGACCGAGGCCATTCTTGCCGCCACGTTCTACGACCTTGCCAATAAAGGCATCCTCAAGAAGGTTTTGCGTCTCATTGGTGATATCGGGCGCTTTGTCCTGTCGGTTCTGAGGGAACCATTTTTGCGCCTCGTCGAGAAAGAACATGAACGGGATACGCTCGCTATTATGGCGTGCCTCTTGCCAGTCATTCACCCCGTCCACGATCTCCGACATGATGAGCGCCGCCTCTTCGTCGTTGTAGCCTTTCAAGTTGACGACGAGCTGCAACCCCTGTTTCATCACCACTTGCCCACAGGTGTACGCATTCTCAACCGTGACGTTGGCGAGCAGGCCCTTTGCCGCCTCGGGGATCTCGCCCATGTGATCGACATTGCCCGCCAGGCGCGGACGCATAAGAAATTGACGGTTGACCAGACCGTTGTATTCGCCCTGTGTGTCGAAGAGCACGAAAGGCAGGCCGTAGCGCGCCAGCTCTTCGGCGAGAGCGAGCAAGAGCGTGGACTTGCCGGAGCGCCGAATACCTACGATCAGGCACATCACGCATAAGAACGAATGGAACGAGGGTTGAAAGGTGTCTCCGAGGTAGAGCGGATCTTGCTCGACGAAGAAGACTTCAGGAGCTTGCGCCGGCGTGTCCTCGTCGCTCTCCTCATCCAGGCCCTGTCCAGGGATGTAACCGATAGCCAGGTGATAGGCGTCCTTCGCGGTCATGTTCATGGCCGCAACCTTGCGCACGCCGCGCTTGACCAGGAAGATGGCGAACGCGAGCACAACGCCCGCGATCACCATACTGAAGAAGATGCCGCCCATCGACATATGAAGCGGGCGCAAGAGCACGATCACCACGGCAAGCACCGCAAAGTAGCCAACAATGATCAGGGTCCAGTTCGGCCCGCCCTCTTGCTCGTCAAGCTCTTGCTCAACAACTTGCTGCTTACTCATAGTGTCGCTCCCCTCTTTCTTCGATAGTCGGCGGCGGATTGGTACGCCGCCCTCATCTCTTCAGGTTTCCAGGGGGCCATTGGCCGGACAAAATGCGCATCTTGATAGTTCACCTCTAACCGATGATCGTTGCCATCTTCGACAATATAGCTTTCTTCTTCAGAGTGAGCAGGCCAGTTGACCGGCAGAGAGTGGGGAAAGTTCATCATCAGTTTCATCATCGTTGCTCGCTTTCTACCACTTGGGTTGTGCTGGCCGGTGCTCGCGTGCCTGTTCCCACTGCTCTTTCACCGCGCTCGCTGCCCAGAGGTATTCCCAACTCCGAACAAAGGCCAGCGTTGAGAGTGCATAGAGCGCCACGGCGTACAGGAACACCAGGAACGCGCTTGTTGAGGCATCGGCGGAAGCCGTCCTGGCTGCGATAAACGTGAAGTCGCCTAACGTATCAATCACAAACGCCAGTCCTACCCAGATGGCGAAGAAACAGATGTCGAACGTCACGTTCTGGAAGTCGAGCGGTGGGTTCGCGCTGCCGGTGAACATCTGGTAGGTCGCGGCGATCGTCGTGTACATTTGCCAGAGGTTAGCAGCGACACCCGCGATCAGGCCGAGCCAGCCAAGCGCCGCCATAGCCGAAGGTGGCTGGTGTACCGTCTCATCAGGCAGGCCGCGCGTGAGAATACGTGTCTGCTTACTCTTGCTTGCTTGTTGCTGCATAGGAGCTCGTCCTTTCTCTATGCGTGATGAGTGATATCAACAGTCGCGCTACTGAGACAATCAGGACAGAGATCGACGGAAACATGGTTCACGCGCCGAATGGAACGCCCGCAATCGCGGCACAGAAACACAGAAAAGGCACGCCGACGCACATAGCGGGAGTGCCTTTTCCTGAAGAAGCGATTAACTTTGCTTGCCATAATTTATGCCTCCTTGTTTTACGAAATTTTACAAAAATCACTTTTATTTTGTTATAATAACATTACTTTTACAATATTGTCAATGGTTTTACATACTTTGCTATAGCAAGCTTCGTAAAAGAATTGCTTCGAATGTAAAATTGGTGTATATTCTGCATAGTTCCGTTAAAGGAGGGAATAGATAATGCCAATTGAGGTTGATAATGAAGAGTACCTTTCTGTTGAAGAAGCATGTGACTATCTTGGTGGCATAACCCGCCAGACACTCCGTAACCGTACAAAAGCCTTTGGCATTTCCGCTTATAAACAAGGAATTTCGAGAAGTGTCTATTATAAAAGATCTGATCTTGACCGCTTGAAAGTCTTCCATCCGGTTGATCCTGACGAAGACGATGAATGATTCTGACAGCGGGTTGAAATGAGTGACCCCTCTTTTCAACCCGCTAAATCGCTGTTTAGTCTTCCAGGTCGTCAGACGATATCTCTTCCAGTCCATATTTCCAAATGAGTAAAACTTCAAGCAGGTGTTCTATTTCATCTGGATTTAAGGCGTTACCTTTACCGTCAATGGTAAGAGTTCCATCCCGGACACTGATAGTATGATTTGGTGTCTGAGTGATCACAGTGGTATGCGCTGCCATAGGAACTGTCTCCAATCTACTCAACAGATCTGTTCCATCGTTGCCGTTCGCGGTCCCGTACCCGGTACTTTTTGAGCAAGCGTCGTTGTTCGCGTGTTGCCCACCAGTGAACGAGCACTCCGACAAAGAACGCGAAGAGTGTCCACAGGACCGCCAGTAGCATGAGCGTCAGGGTGTCCATAGCTCCCCTCCCCCTTTAGTAGCGATAGCGGTCACGATCACGGCGGCTGTGCCCAAGGACCATTTGCGCTCCAATGATCAACCCAATCACGAGAAAAATCAGACACATCGAGAAAAGGAACCAGAAATTCACCGTCACGGTCATCGCGTCCATTGAAACCTCCTCGAAAATCAGGTACTATTGCTCTTGTTACTTATCAGTAACTCGAGACCAGTACTGTCAGGTAGAGATGCGTCTACGATGCATCAAAGCCTGTCTAATGACAATCTTCTCTAAAATGCTGTATGCTTTTATTGCTTCATCATTCTAGTAGCAATAGTACTTGCAAGAGATACATCCTGGAATATCGTGTTCCTAATGAGTAACCAAGTTCTTGGCATTGTCTAGGTATCGTCATCTACCCATCGTCTACCGATCGAGTTAGGTTTGAAGGCTTCTAAGTGGCATCATTTCCCTTGACCGAGGTAAAAATGGCTCGTAGAATCGAAGTATAGCGAGGTCTTTGATGGTAAACCAGAAGTTGTTAGCAGCAAGACAGAAAAAGCGGTGGTCACAGGCGGTCGCGAGTGAAAAGGTGGGCGTGAGTGAGCTTACCTACAGCCGATGGGAAAAAGCGGCACAAAAGCCGTATCTTTCAACACTTGACCTTCTCTGCAAGGCTTTTGAGATGTCACCTCAAGACCTGGGGTATTCTAACGATGGACAGCTAATGGCTGAAGCCAAAGAAAATGTTCCCGTCATAAATAATCTGGCATCGGTAACACCAGAGATGCTCGTTGGAAGTCAGAATACCTCATTAATTGTATTAACCAGAGAGCAAGCAACCCTTCTCTCTTCCATATTGATAGGAGACGACCCAATGACAAATTTCGATGCAGGCCGCCGACAAGCTTTGTTGCGACTGCTAGGAACTACCGGACTGACGCTAGCAATGCCCATTAATGAGCTGATTAACCCTGAACCGTGGGACCGCATTGCGCGAGGGCTCACCAAACCAACACATGTTAACGAAGAGACACTCAACCACTTTGCAAGGTTAACGGAAATATGCTGGGGATTGAGCAGGGAAAGTCAGCCGGAAACTGTTCAGGAAATACTCCCTACATACTTGCCGAAAATTGAGACCGTAGCTCAAACGGCATCGGCGCATCAGCAGATAGCAGCAGGAATTGCCTCACAGGGTTATATGCTTGCGGCAGAAGTGGACAAAAAGAATGTGCCAGCGTTAGAACGTTACTGTGAGCTTGCTGTGCAGTATAGTCACCTGGCGGGAGACTACAGCATCCAGGTTGCAGCCCTCAAGCAGCAGGCAACGATAGCGCTAATAGCGAAGAAAACTGACAAGGCTCTACAAACATACCAGAGGGCACTGCCGCTTGTACGCTATGTTTCCCCACTCCTGCGATCTAGAATCTATATGGGGCTTGCTAGCGCTTATGCCCGATGTGGGAATCAACAAGATGCTCAACGCTATATCGGTCTTGCTCACGAAGCATTTCCCTCACAGCCTGAAAGTGATCCAGGTTTTTCCTACACCGTATGCACTCCCGCTGTTCTGCATCTTTACGACGGGCTGGCCTATATGGATCTAGACAGACCTCAACAAGCCTGGGAAGCACTAGAAAATGTTGAAGGTCTTAATCCTAAGCTCCCTGTTGCCGAAAGTTGGCGCATTGAGATTATCAATTTGCAGGCCAGTTCAGCAGCAGCGTTGGGAGATCTTGAGCGCAGTTGCACATACGTAGAAGCAGGCGCAAAAGTTGCCGAGGCACAGGGGTACGATATATGGAAAAGTGAGTCGGCTGACGTCTTTAGGCAGATCCAACTGCGCTGGCCCCATGAATCACAAGTAAAATCGCTGGCTCCATTGTTTCAGCCTTGACGACGGGCAGCTCTCCTCAAGGTACCCAGGAGCTTTCGGTCCCTATGGCCGCTTGATCATCGTGGTGTTAAGAAGTCATGCGCCGAAGGCGGTGCACCACCCAGGATAAAAGTCTCTCCCAGAACGGAAACAGGTTAGCCGCTGAGGAACATCTTTCATCCTGGGTGGTGCACCTTGACCCGTAGAGAGTGTGGTATACTTTCCCCATGAGCAGTAGAAACGTAGTGCGAGATGACAGTAAACCCGCTTGTAGCGCCATAGTAAATTACCAGGGAGCAGTGAAAGCTCTCCCCCCGACACTAAATTTGACACTATACCTCAAAAAATGCTCACCTATACGGGAGGATTTCCTCACCGTTCACGAGAGCTAAGCGGTTATCCTATCTCAATCTGGTTATGCGCACCCTCTTCAACACCCCTTGTGGAACAATACATCCTTGAGCAAATCTTCCCATAGTGATAGATTTCAATTTTTCAAGCTGTTCCAGAACGGAAAGGTCCGTCACCTGAGGTAGGCTAGACAACTCCAGGGAGGTGAGCGCAGGTAGCCGCTCCAAGAAGGAGAGGTCGGCAACCTGCAACCTGGGGCAGATTGGACAACTCCAGGGAGGTGAGCGCAGGTAGCCGCTCCAAGAAGGAGAGGTCGGCAACCTGGGGCAGATTGGACAACTCCAGGGAGGTGAGCGCAGGTAGCCGCTCCAAGAAGGAGAGGTCGGCAACCTGGGGCAGATTGGACAAGAGGGAGGTGAGCGCAGGCAGCCGCTCCAAGAAGGAGAGGTTGGTCACCTGGGGCAGGTTGGACAACTCCAGGAAGGTGAGCGCAGGCAGCCGCTCCAAGAAGGAGAGGTCGGCAACCTGGGGCAGGTTGGACAACAAGAGGGAGGTGAGCGCAGGCAGCCGCTCCAAGAAGGAGAGGTCGGCAACCTGGGAGAGGCTGTACAACCGTAGGTGGGAGAGCGCAGGCAGCCGCTCCAGAACAGAGAAGTCAGTTACCTGGGGCAGGTTGAGCAACCGTAGGTAGGAGAGCGCAGGCAGCCGCTCCAGGAAGGAGAGGTCGGCAACCTGGGAGAGGCTGTACAACCATAGGGAAGTGAGAGCAGGCAGCCGCTCCAAGAAGGAGAAGTCAGTCACCTGGGGCAGGTCGGCCAACCCTAGGTGGGAGAGCGCAGGTAGCCGCTCCAAGAAGGAGCGGTCGGTCACCTGGGGCAGGTTGAACAACAAGAGGGAGGTGAGACGGGGAAGAAAGGGCAAGAGGTTGAGCATTGCTAGAGATGCCGAAACCCTTTTGACATGCGAGAGGAAGCGTTGCGCATAGGCGGTCTTGTCAATGACTTCTCTGAGCCCCTGGATTAAGGTTTCGATCACAGCGGAGGTGTTATCTGGAGGAGCGCTCGAACACAGGCAGCGGCCACCTCTGGACTATACTCGAAGCGAGGGACCAGATAGGTAATAGCGAGCGCCCCAGCAGTGGCCATGGCTTCAACCTCTTCCTCACTCTTCAGCGGCACCAGTTCGGCCAGACCCTGCTCGATGCGCGACTGGATATCTATCTTCATCTCTTCACGCGCGACCTGTGTGCAAGCGGCGGCCAGCAGGTACAATCGTGAACGAGAGCGTTTTCTTGTTTCGCCTCGTTTCAAGAGGCGCTCGATCAGGTTCTCACGCACCGTCCGAGGGGCCAAGCCAACTGTTAACAGCACGACCTCACGCCACTGGTCGTCATGGGCGTGCTGTACGAGCAAGGGAATATCGTTCTCATCTACCACCGCTTTGGCGGCGAGAAACTCCTGAAAGGTGCGATGCGTGAAATCAACCGTACCTTTGACCGGCTCACGTAAGATGCCTGAGCGTTCCATAAAGAGCTGACAAGCATCTGCTCCCCGAAGACCATGCGGCACTCCGACTATCCCACCGAGGCGACGCGTCAGCCGCTCGTCTACTATGTCAACCGACGCCTCCGTCTGCCCGTTGCGTACCAACCAATAGGCCAAGTCAGAGAGCAGCAGACTCTTTTGCTCATAGGAGAGCGCCGCCGCCGGGTAGTCTGCCAGGGAGATGCGCCGCGCCCGGTCGCGGCGCTCGATAAGCAGTTCACAGCAAGCCTCATATAGCGCTATGCGGTTGGAGGGCAATTGCTGGTGCCGTTCGCGGTTGAGGGCGCAGAGCATAGCACAAAGGAGTGGATTGGTCGCCAGTTGCTGTTGTGCGCGGCTTGCGCGGATCTCGGAGGAAAGGCGGCTCGCAGCTTCGTGTAGGTCTTGCTGCTCCTGAGCATCCTGGAGATTTGCCGCGACGGCACGATGCCATTGGATGATAAAGTCCTCAATAGCCGACAGGTTCATCGGGAGCACCTGTGCCTCTTTGAGGCGTTCTCGTGCGGGCAGATCGTCTTTGTTCGCCGCATAAGGCCGCGAGGTAACGATGAAGCGAGACCGTTCATAGGTCCTGACCAAGTCGTCGAGCCAGGCATAGACACTGACGCGCAGTGAGACCGGGACCTCGTCGATACCATCAACTAGCACGATTGCGCGCCCCTCCAGTAATTGCCGGTGTACCCACCCGGGCGGCATCGCGCCTGCAATGGCAGGTGCAACCAGGGCAGGGAAGGCTTCCGGAGCTGGCCAGCTTGGTTCGCTCTCACTATTCAAAGGAACATGCTGGCGAAGGCGAATAAAAAAGGGCACCGTCCCATTCCAGGATGTAAGCTCCTGCGGAAAACATTGTGAGGCCGATTGCACAGCAATCCATTGCATCAGAGTCGTCTTGCCCGATCCCGCGTCCCCTCGGAGCAAGAGATAGGGCGACTCCGCCAGCACTGTGGAGAGACCGCTAATCGTTCGCACCATCTGCGGCCTCCCGTCGGGGTCATTCTCGAAGAGGTGGGCGCCGCGCCATTCACGCGCGGATGGCGGTTTGAGTACCTGCTGCTCAAGAGAGAGCGCCACATAGGCCACGCTCAGCGAATACTTGCGGGCGGTGACCGACATGCCGGAACCAAACAGCTCCAGTTCATCCAGCTTACGGATCACCGTCCGCCGATAGTCCAGTTCAAATCGCGCCGCCTCTACCTGCGGATTGAGTTGTGCCCGCAGACGCGCGACCTCTTGCACAGTGTGTTCGGCGATCTCTACCAGGTGCCGCTCGCGTGTAAGCACCTCTGCCAGCGTGCGCTCCGTGAAGTGGGGAAGCTGTGAGGCGATCTCGACAATATACTGGCACGACTCACCTATGATCTGCTCGTAGAGGCGCCCCTCGCTGTCCGAGAAGTGATAGGAGCGTGCAGGATGATCTTTCAGAAGCTGACTGGCAATCTCGACCGGCTCCAGATCGTGCCTCGCCAGCAGCTCACTGGTGGCCGTATTGAGCGTCTCGGTTACCGCCAGGGCTATCGCCGTGCGTGTTGCCTCGTCCAGAGCTGCCCCCTCCATTTCAAAGAGTGGCTGCAGACTCTCGCCCACCTTTTCCCCGATGGTCTCGAACTGCTGGCGGGCACGCTGCTGCGCAAGGCGATCGGTGAGACGTCCCTTGAGCACATCGGCTGCACTTGACGCGGCATCTGAGACCAAGCCATTGCTACCGAGCCAGCGTTTGAGCAGTGCCTTGGCAATCGAGCCTCCAACATCGACCATCAGCGTTTCTAACAGCGGCATAAGGCGGTTATCCTCTCTACGTTGGTATTTCTTTCTCTTCATATCGCCGGGGCTCGTACCATCTCTGGATTCTCCCACTGATCTCAAGAGAATCAGAATTACGTCAATTGTATAAAAAGAGCAGTCATCTGTCAAACAGTGTAAATGCAAACTTTAAAATTGTTCACAATATAAATTGTGCATTTTATCCACAACGTCCTTTCGCGTTGACAGTAACATGTATCCGTATACTCCCAACGTGAGTGTATCGCTTCTCTCATCGAGAGGAGCTGAAACGGCCAGAAGCAACCAATCCTTCAATACAACGCTTATCTTAAAGAGACAACTGTGTCTCCAATTCCACTAAATAAGCTGTGCAATAAAGCGACCATCAAAAAGTGATGGCAGGCTGCGAAGCCAGCTCATCTATCTTGGTCCCTCAGACCACAAAGATGAGCAAATCAGAAAACTCAACTGGCTGCAGCTTCTCATATTCCTTTTGCGGTACTTTCACATACTGCCAAAGCTCGCCGGTTAACTTCGTCGCATTCTCACACCACATCTTCGCAGCCCTATCCTTAAATCCAACTTCCAGCGATTCCTGCCCCTTTGTCTCAACCAGCCACATCTCGCCCTGTTCGGTCCTGACTACAAAGTCGGGATAGTAATAGCGCAGGTTCGCGTTATTGTCGGTGTATTCTATCGAGAAGCCAAATTGTAGTGGCAACTTCGAGAAGGCATACACATCCTTTGCGCGTTCGAGGAACTTTGCAAATTCGTACTCAAAATCATTGTCGCAGGGCACCAGATTCAAAACGCACTTCCTGGCATCGAGCACTGAGCGTGAGAATGCAAATGGCTTTATCATGGAGAGCTGCCGATTCTCGCCCTCGATGGATGGCTCCACTTGCTCAATGACCTTCTCTTTTAGCTCTCTGGCAAACACATCGAGCACCACGTAGCCAGAGACACGGTGATTCATCGCCTGTACGATAGCTGGACTCTCCATATTGACTTTTTCACCAAAGGCACGGTTCTGGAAGAAATCCCATACTTTCGGCGCGAGTGCGCTGAACTGCCCTGGAAGCTTCACGTTGCTGGCAATCAGTTTGGCGTAGTAGCTGACGATTTCATCGGGCCGCTGCACATCCTGGATAGCATACTCTCGCTCGAACAGTTTCTCCATCGTGAGTATATCGAACGCTTGATACTGAAATTTTCTGATATCGGCACTGGTAGGCTTGCGGGGCAGTGGGTCTGGACTGAACTTGAAGCTCGTCACATCCAGTGATTCTATCTCCTCGGCCAGCGTCTTTTTACGCACCAGTACTGGCGATAACCTGGGCAGAGAGAGATCATAGGCAGCCTTTTCAGGCAATTGTGGTGCGATCGCAATAATCTTAAGCTTGTCTTTACCAACCTCAAAGGTATCAAGCTTGATGTCTTCCAGTTTCTCCAGATCATCTACAAAGGAGATAAACGCCTTGTTGCCGATAATATCTACCCGTTCAGCATACTGCTGTCCTCTGAACATCAGGCGCAGGCCGCGACCGATAGCCTGCTCCGGCAGAATGTTGGCCGCCGCTGTGTAGGGGCGCAAGCCTACCACGACGGTCACGTTTTGCACATCCCAGCCTTCGCGCAACATCAGCACACTGACGATAGCCCTGGTTGGACAGCCAGGACTATCCACATCGCGGGCAAGCTTACGAGCCGCGTCAAGGTCTTTTTTGGTGATTTCACCAGTTTTGTCAGTATGAATGACCAGCACCCTTTTGTCGCCGCCAAATTCAGTCGGATACTTGTGACGCAGCCAGTCTCCTACATCCTCCGCTTCTTCTGTTGTGTTCATCATAATGAACAATAAGGGCATCTTGTCCAGCTTTTCCAGTTGTTCCTTGTATTCCCGCCAGCGTTCCACACCCGCCGTGAGGTATCCCTGGTAGCGTTCGCTGGCGATGTTGCTTCTGGCCTCGTCCAGTTCAGCAATCCCCTTGACTGGTCTTTTGACAATGTTGTCTATGATAGCCTGCCTGATCTGGTAGTCTGAAATGATCCAGGGGAATAAGGCTCCCTTGTTGAAACGGGGCGTCGCCGAGAAGTCTAGTTGGGCGGCCAGTGGCAAACTTACATGGAGCCTGCGGATGACCGTATTCCATTCGTTCTCTTCATCGTGGGTGTGATGCGCCTCATCATTGAGTACCAGCAACCGCCCAGTCCGTTTTGCCAGCATCTCACTAAAGCTAGTGAGATCACTATTCATATCTTCTTTGGGCTTTGGGCCGAGCATCTCAGTCATAATATCGGGTTCCTCGTCACTATTTTTCTTCCGCTCAGATCGCTCATACAGTTGCTGGATATTAGTGAGAAATAGCGTCCCTTCCGCTGGAGCGCGTTCAGCATCCCCACGCATTATACAGTCAAATTCCCAGAAAATTTTCAACTCACGCGGGATAAGCGGGTCCAGGGTGAAGATGCGCCCACCCTCGAAGTCGCTTTTCAGCCGTTCAAAGACGATTACATTGGGAGCAAGGATCAAGAACGTTTTTGCATAATCCCCTTCGTCCTCGCGCACGGCATTGAAGAACTGCCATACTATTGCCAGCGACATCACTTTGGTCTTACCGCTTCCTGTCGCCATTTTCGTGCAGTAGCGGGCGAACTCATCGTAGCCGGGCAGGTGGATCTGACTCTGTGCGGAGACGTATGTTTCCAATAAGTCTTTGCGATTGCGCACCTTCGCTACCTCGTAGACATAGATCAGTGTTTCTATCGCTTCCTGTTGCGCTTTATGGTACTTGAAAAGCTGCCCGTTCGACAGCTTATGATCAGTGGGAAACCAGAAGTTGAGCAACGTGCGTGTTGTGTCGGTGATGCCTTTGTAGCCATCATCCCGCCATTCCGCTACCAGCTTGCGCAAGGTGGGCACGCAAGGCGCGGTCTTGAGAAAAGGGGAAAGGTCAAAGAGATCGGGTTGCATCTCATTCGTCCGAGGTTTACGTACACGTGGCATCGCTCTTACTCCCTGCACCGATCACGACATAGCAGACCGAGCATTTACTTCACTTCTATTCTGACAGCTTTGGTGGTGTCATTGCCTAAAATATCGATGACCTTGATGACGATGGTAGAGCACCCGGGTTCGTTGTACTCATGCGAAGCTTTGAGCAGTATCTTGGGCGATTTCCTGGTGCGGTAGGTTTGCCACTGGTTGTGAAAAGTGTCATCGCGATAGTCCCAATCCACCGCCCAGTAGTCAATCCACTGACTCCAATGCGTGATAGCATGTCTTACGTCTTCGGGCACGTCGTCAGGAGGTAGGAAGAAGTTCTGCAGCTCCACCTCGACCGCTTTTTTGACCTGCCGGATGCTGACATCGAGCGCCGCCAGTTCATAGAAACTGATATCTCCCTGCTCCACGGCCTTCTTTTCCAACACCTCGCGCGGAATTTTCTTGAAGGCCAGACGAATATTGGCGTCAGCAGCCATCTGCTTGGCAGTCTCATTGAGATCGAAGGCAAAATCCCAGCCCAGGATATCAATACCATTGCTATGCTCCCCGACATCCTTCCCTCTCACGCGCCAGAACTCGTTGACGATCGCCTTCACCTCACCCAGGGCAATCGGCGCATCGACCGAGCCCACATGCACTAGCCGCCCTGCTTTGATACCATGAATCCAGGTATAGCCATCAATGGATGTGGCATGATAGAGCTGCAAGATGAAGTGGCGGTAGCGCATCTGCACGCTGGCACGCTGAGCAGGATCATCAAATTCGGCAGACTGCCATGCCTGTCGCTCGTACTTGCCCAAATTCTGCACCACAAAGGGTCTCACACTCTTGATAGAGAGCAGACGCTTGCGCGTGGTGTGAATGGCGAAGCGCCCCAGGTCGCAGGTTATCCAGCGCCGGCCGAGCTTCTCGGCCATGGCAGCGGCTGTTCCGCTGCCACAGAAGCAATCAAGCACCAAGTCGCCTTCGTTGGATGAGGCTTTGATGATGCGCCCCAGCAGGGCTTCGGGCTTTTGGGTTGAATACTGAGTATCTTCTTTCGCTTGAGAATTTACAGGCGGGATATCTGTCCAGATGGACTGAACAGTTTTACCTTTCTGTTCATCCAAATACCTTTTATATCGTGGTCTGCCGCCAGAAGTAATAACGATCTTGCTTTCTTTGCATAACTGATCAATGCGTTCTTGAGACCAACGCCAATGGGTGCCTGGTGGAGGCTCAAGGAGCTTCCCAAAGAAATACTTAGCCGTACCCTGTCCCGCCGCACTGATTTGGTCAAGCTCGTACCTCCTGCCATCAGGGTCCTGACTCTGATAATGGCTTGAAAGATAGCTTTCATCATATGCTGCAAACTGCCTGTTCCATAGAATGGTCTTCGATTTCCCATAATGCAAGATCATGTCGTGGTTGAAGCCAAAGCTTTGCGTGTCCATATGCCCTGTAACTCTTTGCCAAATGATCTGGCTCTCGACATTTTCATACCCAAATACTTCGTCAAGGACGGCTTTGGCATAGTGACCGACATGCCAATCGAGATGCACATAGATACTTCCATTCTCGGCCAGCAGTTCGCGTAGCAATACTACTGCCTCGTAAAACCACTGTAAATAACTGTCCAGGTTATGCCCCCAGGTATCCCGGTACGCCTTTTGTTCGATGATACTTGGTTCCTTGGTAAAGCTCTCATCACTTTCTGGAATAGCGGCAGTAAAGGAAAAGTCCGCGCCGGTGGCGAAGGGAGGATCGATATAAATCAGGTTCACCTTGCCGGCAAACTCAGGCAGCAGGCTGGGTAGCACATACTTCTTGTCACCCCAGATCAGGCGGTTGCGCCATTCTGTCTCGCGCCCGGCGAACAGCAAGTCGAGCGTCAACTGGCGTTCCTGGGCCGTCTCGTTCACGGTCTCCACGGTCTGGAAGGGGAGAGCGATGCGTATAGGCCCGACCTTCTTACCATCCTTATACTTCCCATCCCAGGTCAGCTCGGTCAAAACGTCAACCTCCTTATAATTCGTAGATAAGATAATACACTGTTTATTCTATGAACACAAAAATTATCTGATGTATAGCCTGTTCAGGTAGTCTTTATGCGCACCGATTATATATACAAAGAGGAGTATTGCTTCTTCATCTTCGGAGAGCATTTCTTGCTGAGCTACCTAACGCTGGACAGCGCACATGTAAAAAGATGAGGTGTGCCCTTTTCCGCATAGAAAATTGGTTTTGCGTAGCTTTCCATGTTCAGTAAACTGGTACAGCTCGATCAATACCTGTAGGACTGGTGGCTGTTAAGTATCGCTCTCCACTGCTTTCATATCCAACAAAAAGAATAGCCTGATTTAGTATACTTCATCTTGCAACAATGCTACCGCTGAAAGATGTGCTAGATAGAGCAATTGCCGCATAGAAGGGGTTTCGAGCCCTTTGAGGTACTCTGAGAGAGCCGGGTATTATCTGAGAAAAGCCAGGGTGTCGTGACACCAAATTTGACACTAGAGAGGCTAGATTTACATAGACACCATTAGACATAATTAAACAGAAATGCAGCCTCTCAAGCGTGACGAGACAACAGGTTAAGACACACAGAAGTCCGAAAAAGTCGCGTTACAATTCAGGAAAGATTATAACATGGGCTACAACCATCAACGAATTATCCGCACGGATACGTTCACTTCCACAACCTCCCATGCTCGATCGGTCGTGAACGCGGGAAGATCCAGTTTTCTCGCCAGCACCAGGCAGGCTCGATCACCAAAAGACAGGTGAACAATGTTGAAAAATGATAAACAAGAATCAGCCCTCTTCCACGTAAATGATAATAAAGTGATATTTTCTCCCATTCTTTCATCCTTCATAATGAAGATAGTGATCTATACCGACACGAGGAGAGACAAAGCCAATGAGTACTTCTTACACGCGGAATTCACTTTCATCAAGCGACCATTCGGCGTCGTCAGACGAAGATTTTGTGATAGATGACACTCTACTAACATTTGAATACGATCTCCCATCAGTGAGGCTGGATGTCTCTTCTAACAACACGTCTCCAGGCGCGTCCTACTTCGACATTAGCAAAGATTGTGGGTTGATCGGCCCCTACGATGATGATGGCGATTAGCGAACTCCGCTGGTTCGCGCCCACCTGTCCCACTGGACAATCACTCCTTCCCCTGCTACGATAACACATATTCTTTAATTAGCAGGGGAAGGAAGAGCTATGACTCAATTAGAAACATATATTGCACAACACGAGGATCGCTTTCTTGAAGATCTGAAGGGATGGCTGCGCATCCCGAGCATCAGTACGCTGCCGGAACATATGCCGGATATCCAGAAGGCCGCTGAGTACGCCGCTCATCAGCTTCAACAGATCGGCTTCGCAGGCATCGAGGTTATTCCTACGCAGGGCAGTCCCCTGGTCTATGGCGAATGGTTGCAAGCTCCCGGCAAGCCTACGGTGCTCATCTACGGGCACTACGATGTGCAACCAGTCGATCCTGTGGAACTGTGGAACTCGCCTCCATTCGAACCGACTATCCACGATGGCAACATCTATTGTCGCGGCGCCTGCGACGATAAGGGTCAGACAATGCTGGTCTTCAAGGCCCTTGAGTCGCTGATGACGGTAAATGGCGCTTTGCCGGTGAATGTGCGCGTGCTCATCGAGGGCGAAGAGGAGAATGGCGGCGAGTCGATCGAACACTATGTTAAGACCTACCCCGAACGCTTACGCTGCGACGCCGCTTTTATCTGCGATACGCACATGCCATCACAGGATCTTCCCGCGCTCATCTACGGCCTGCGCGGCATTGTGTATACCGAGATCGAGGTCCGTGGCGCCAGGCGCGACCTCCATTCGGGCTCGTACGGCGGCATGGCCCCCAATCCTATCCACGCGCTGGCAATTATCATTGGCCGCTTGAAGGACGAAGACGGTCATATCCACATTCCGGGCCTGTATGATAAGCTGCGCACGCCGACGCGGGCGGAACAGGATTTCTGGCAGCACGATCCACTACATATCGGTGAGTCACTCGCGGAGGAGATGGGCGTGAAGCAGCTCTCCGGTGAGTCGGAATACCCTCCGCTCCAACGCATCTGGGCGCGCCCTACATTCGAGGTTCACGGAATCGCGGGCGGCTTCACGGGCGAGGGGGCCAAGACGGTTATTCCCGCCGTCGCGACGGCGAAGGTCAGTCTGCGCCTGCCACCAGAACTGGCACCGGACGAGGTATTTACGCTGTTGGAGCACGCGGTTAAGGATGCAGCGCCCGCCGATGTGACGGTGAAGGTGCGCAAGATCCACAGCGGCGATGGTATGCTTGTCTCGCCCGATAGCGCGGCAATGCGGGCGGCAGCGGCGGCCCTACAAGAGGTATATGGCAAAGAGCCCGTTCTTATTCGCGAAGGTGGCTCAATTCCCATCGCGGCCCTGTTCGATGAGATTCTGCACACGCCGGTCGTCCTGATGGGCTTCGGTCTGCCCGACGACAATCTGCACGCTCCGAACGAAAAGTACTCCCTGGCCCAGTTCTTTAAGGGCATTCGCACGGTTGCAAGCTTCCTGACGAAAATGGGACAATAGAGGTTTTGCCAGTATCTATTCAGATACTCTCGCCGCCTGCGGCGGCTTGCCGGTGTTGATGTGGGTGGCTGGGTTGGCGGCGCGAGGCCGCCAACCCAGCCACCCACATCAACACCCTTGTGAAGCGCCTTTGGCGCTGATGAGTCAGGAAAGAGGGACCCGAACAGTCACTTTTGCCATGACTTTTTCCCTATTTTTGACTATACTTCTTATATGAGTCTTGCTGTAGAGCATCCTCCATTCGTAGTGAGTCTTTCTTGCTGAAAACACATGATCCCTGTCCGTAACTCTTGAAGCGCCGCAGGTGCTGAGGAGTCAGGGAAAGGGGTCCTCAAGAGTTACCTTTGTCCCTCTTACATCAGTAGATCTGCATGTTACGATGGGAAATTCTCCATGAAAGGTGGGATTCTATGCAGGATAAAGGGAAAAGAATCTTCTATCTGGGCTCTCTCGCCGCACTACTGGCAATCATCCTTGCCTTTGGTCTGACCTCGCCTACCAGGGCTGTAGCCGCTTCAACTTCCGCAACATGGTCCGGGCAGACGAGCGATTGGGCGAACGTGCGTACCGGGCCAACGACCAGCGCTTCCATCGTTACAGTCGACGCTCCTGGTACGCCTGTGACGGTCTCCGGGCAGGCCGTAGTAGTAGCGGGCGGGAACTCCATCTGGGACCGCATCTCTAGCGCCTCTAGCACGCCCCTGTATATCTACGGAGCGCTGGTGACCGCTGCGAGCAGTGCAGGCACAAGTAGCACAGCGCCCTCGATTGAGGGCAAGGTCATCGTTGTGAGCCTCTCGCAACAATGGCTCTTTGCTTACCAGAACGGCCAGCAGGTCTTTAATACGGCGGTGATGACCGGTCGCCCCGGCCTGGAAACGCCGACGGGCACGTTCCACGTCTTCGCGAAGCTCAGTCCAACGACGTTCTATTCGCCGTTCCCTTATGGCTCGGTGAACTGGTATCCACCGACATATATCAACTACGCGCTGGAGTTCCTGTCCGGCGGCTTCTTCCTCCACGACTCCTGGTGGCATACCGTCTATGGCCCTGGTACTAATGTCTGGCACTACGATCCTACTTATGGCTGGCAGAATGGCTCACACGGCTGCGTGGCGATGCCGCTGGCCGCCGCCGCCTGGCTCTATGGCTGGGCTCCGATCGGCACCGCTGTTCAGATTACAGCATAGTGTGCAGCCATGAGTTATCCCGGTAACTGCTCAGATGTCCTTCTGAACCCTCAGCGCCTTCGGCGCTTCGTAAGGAGTCTAGTGTGGGTGGCGGGCTGCCGGGCCCGCCACCCACACTAGACTCCTGTGAGCCGCAGAGCGCGCGGAGCCACGATGAGTCAAAGAAGAAGGGGGTCCTGGACAGTTACCGGGCAAACTCATGTCTATACAAAACCATACTAAAAAATAACGATTTTTCTGCAATGAGCGACCATCCATACGGTCTAGATCACCGTTACCCTCTTGCAAGTATTCCCAATGCGTACTATCATACAGGAATAGATCACAATCTCATTAGTATTGGAGTTTCTATGCTTACACCCCCTTTGCTGGATATTATCAACTGGGGCTGGCTACGGATCGGTCCCCCATACATCTATATCAATATAGATCCAGTTCTCGTTCACCTGGGACCGCTGGCGCTGCGCTGGTACGGCCTGATGTATGTCGTTGGCATTGTTATGGCTTTATGGGTTATCAAGGGCTATACCGGGCGCAAAGGCGTCGATCAGGATATGGTCTATCGCGTCCTCTGGTGGTGTATCGCCGCCGGACTGATTGGTGGACGCCTCTACTTTGTGATTCAGCAGCCCAATCTCGTTTCGTACTATCTGGCTAATCCTATTCATATTATTGCTACCTGGGAGGGCGGCATGGCCTTCTTCGGCGCTATCTTCCTGGTGATACCCACGCTCATCTGGCGCTCGCGCGTCGAACGTGTCAACCCGCTGGTGCTGGTCGATGCCGGCGTACTCTTCGCGGCTGCCGGCCAGATCTTCGGGCGCATCGGCAATCTCATCAATGGCGATATTGTGGGCTATCCCAGTACCCTTCCCTGGTCTACGGTCTATACGCATCCCGATAGCTGGGCCTGCCTGCCCGGCTCTACGATCTGCAATGTCCCGGTACAACCAGCCGCCGGCTACGAGTTGCTCACGAATGTCGTTCTGCTCTTGTTTATGCTGTATCTGGCCCGCCGCGTGACGAAGCCCGGTGTGCTGATGCTGGTCTACCTGTTCGCCTACGCCATCACTCAGTTCCTGCTCTTTTTCGTTCGCGACAATATCTATGTCAAACTCTTCGGCGTGCTCGACTGGCACCTGAAGCAGGCGCAGTGGACCTCGCTCTTCCTGCTGCTCGTTCTGATTCCAATCACTTACCTGGTTGTACGCTACTCCAGGCCGGTTCCACGCGGTGCGGTTGCGGCGACCTATGGCATCGCCCAGAAGCCAGTGGAGGGCGCTAAGCTGGCCGCGAAGACGCTGGATGGCAAGGCCGTTAAGGTCGAGGATGGTGAGATGAAACACAGCGATAGCTCTCTGCCAGAGGTTAGCATTGACACAATTGAAGATACCGACGTGCCCTCGCATTCCGAACCTGCACTCCCCGAGGAGCCAGCAGCCAATACCGACGAGTCCGCACTTGCGGAGGCCACACATACAATAGACACACCTGCTGAACAACCAGCGGCTACTACTGATGAGGCCGAGCATACGGAGCTCACGCAACCAGAAGATAGGCTCACGGAAGCTTCAGTGACTGAGCCCGCCGACGAGACTGAAGATGGAGAGACTGAGCAGCCTGAGTCAGAAGTAGCGGAAAATACGCTCTCGAAACAGAAGAGCAAGTAGCTAATATACTCTGGTTAATTTTTCAGGCGATGGCGTATCGTGTAGGGTGACGATTAATAATGAGGTCAGCGCGAGAGCCGCCAGGGCGGAACTGGCCGCATGGAAGCCGTCCCAGGCATCGCGGACCTCGCGCCAATTGGCAGGCAAGGTCTCAGGCGTCCATGACGCAACTTGCTGGTTGAGCGGGTTGTTGCCGAACGCGAACAGGGCGAGCATGCCCGCAAAGCTGATGACAGCAACCAGCGTCAAGATAAAGGCAGTTCGTGGCTTACGGAGGAGGTAAAGGAGAATCCCGGTCGAGATCAGGCCGAGAACTTCGGCCACACCTCCTACAATAGCGAACCCGCCATCGCTACGTTTTTGCGCTTTCACTACTGCTTCTTCGTCGGTTGCGCGGTCGGCTTAGCCGCTGGCGTGGCTTGCGCCTGCGGTTTATTGAGCAGGGCTTTCTCGTCGTCGACTTTGCGCTGCAAGGCTCTCAAATACGATTGCGCGCCATCCAGGTCCGCATCGACGATGGCGTTGAGCTGCTTGGGCATGTTCGTGACCTGATTGACCCACGATTCGAGTACCTTCTGAATGGCGATGAGCGCGGTATTGTCCATGTTCACAGCAATCAGGACGTTGCGCGCGGTCTTGAAAGCTTTGAGCATGGCATTGAGGAAGTCGTTGGTGAGCGTCGAACCGAATTGGATGACGGGGGAGACAAAGACGTCGTAGGCGACGCGCGTCAGTTTGGCGGCGGCGATGGCCCCTCCTAATGAGAAGCCTTCCAGATTCTCTAGGGAGGTCACAAATTCTTTGCGCACGTTCTCCGCCCCCTGCTCGACGCCTCTCTGGAACGCCTCCTGCACCTGCTGCTCGACATTCTGCGCCGCTGTCCCCACCGCCTGCGGGATCTTGGGTCCCAACTCGACGGCGGCGATACCCGCTCCTCCGACCGCGATGGCCCCTATACCGAACAGAAGGCCGCGCCGCGAGACCTTGCGCTTCTTCTTGCGCCTGGCTGGAGCCCGCTCAGGTTCCTCATCGTCATAATATTCTTCGTCGTACTCTTCGTCTTCATAGTAGTCGTCTTGCGGCTCGACGGGTCGCATGTTTCGCGTAGGAACACGTGTGTTTATACCCTGACGAGGACGCGGCGACGACAGTGGCAAGCGCTCAGGCACATCTTCGGCGGACCCGAGCGGTGCATCGAGCGGGTCCGCCTCTTCTTCATAGCCCACTTCGTATCCCAGGTCAGGATCTATATCTTCAAACTCGTACTCTGCATACTCTTCCCGTTCGTCGATCAGCTCCTGTGATGGCGTGGCGCGTGGGGGTATGATCCGTCCGCTTCGTGTGGGATTGGGCCTGTAGTCTACCGGCGCTTCTTCGGGGTATTCGTATCCGCCATCCTGCTGGTACACTTCTTCGTTCTCTTGTGGATTCTCCTGTTCACCGTTCTCTTCAGAGATACGCGCTTTGGTAGCTATAATATTCTGTCGCAGGAGTTGTCGCGTTCTACGCAGGTCGGGCCGTTGAGACATCAAGGCGCCAGATTTGTGCGTTCCCTCTCCACGCATACCTCCACTCTGTCCTGAACTATCGGGCCGTTCGCTCTGACCCGGTTGCTCACCGCGAGTATGTAGCGGATCGTATTCGTATCCATATTGGCGTCCAGGACTCCTTCGATAAGTTCTCCGCTCCAAATAATCCTTTGACATGTGTTTCTCAACTCTCCTGACCTTAGCAGGTCTCACGCCGACTTATACGGGCGACATGTAGCTACAAGGCAATAGGGCGTTCGCCCTTGATACTCATTTTACATTACCGATTTTGCTAAGTCCACTTTTCATAACTTAGAGCCTATACATATTCCTCTGTAGCCTCAACTCCTGCCTCCGCTACTGGTAATAAACTGCTATAGAGTCGCTTTCGGCGTGCACCATCTGCTCCTCCTGTCAGCTTTACCGCCCGTGCCGCTTCTGAAGCGCACCCAACGCGCTCGCTATGCAGCACAGTTTACCATAAGGTTATATCTGTCGCAAATATTTCATTTTCTACAATCTCTATCTATCTTAATTATACGACAAATTTAGAACAAATGCTCTTCTTTCTCGTCTCATTTTTATGTTGCGCACGTCTCAAAAGTGGACGTGCTTCCCTATTTTTGCGTACCCTTAAAGATATATTTCTGGGTTATGAGCTGGCCTCCCCCAAAAGGCGGCGTAGGTGACACCCTATGCTATAATGTCCTCAGTGTTGTCGACCTCAAGAGGGCGAGGAGGTTTTTTAGCATGCCCGCTTCCGAGACAAAAGAAGATCAGATGCCCATTGTTGCCTGTATAACGACAGGTATGTTCCAGGAAAATTGCTTCCTCTATGCCTGCCCACAGACGCGCGAGGCGGTGATTATTGACCCCGGCGATGGGTCCAAACAGATTCTGGACGCAATCAAGGAACTCAATCTAGTTCCTAGATATATTATCAATACCCATGGACATATCGATCATATCAGCGGCGTGGACGCGGTGAGCGCGGTCTACCCCGTTCCCCTGGCGATCCATCCCGCCGACGTTCCTATGTATACCAATACGGTGATGGCCGAGATGTATGGGCGCGAGGCCCCGCTCGTGAAGCGCAAACCCGATATCCTCCTCCAGGAGGGCGACCGTATTACCTTCGGTACGCTCACGCTCGAGGTGCTGCACACGCCGGGCCACACTCCGGGCGGCGTGAGCCTGGTAAGCCGCCCCTATTGCGTCTTTACGGGCGATACCCTCTTCCGCCGCGGCATCGGACGTACCGACTTCCCCGGCGGCGATTATCGCCAGATCGAAACATCTATTCTCAAGAAGCTGTATACGCTCGATGATGATCTGACGGTATTTTCCGGTCACGGCGATCCAACCACTATCATTGAAGAGAAGTATGAAAATCCATTCGTAAGCGTAGAGGAGTAGTTCTGTGTCTATTATATGCGTTATCGGCACCGGCTATGTCGGCTTAGTCACCGGCACCTGCCTGGCCGATATGGGTAATCAGGTTACGTGCGTTGATATCGTTCCAGAAAAAATTGAGAGCCTTCGTCAGAGTATCCTCCCCATCTATGAGCCAGGCCTGGAGGAACTGGTCGAGCGCAACGTCCACGCAGGTCGCCTGTGCTTCACGACGAGCTATACTGAGGGACTGGATAATTGCGAGTTTATCTTCATCTCGGTCAATACTCCTACCAGCGCCAATCAGGGCGGCGCTGATATGCGTTACGTCGAGAGTGCGGCGCGCAGCATTGCGCAGGAACTCGACCATTATGCCATTATTATTAATAAGAGTACAGTCCCGGTCGGCAGCGGCGATGTGGTCTCGCGCGTGATCAGTCAGCATCTCGCGCGCCCGGACCTGCGCTTCTCGGTGGTCTCCAATCCGGAGTTCCTGCGCGAAGGCTCGGCAGTGCTGGATTTCCAGCATCCCGACCGCGTGGTGCTCGGCTCGTCCGAGCCGGAGGCCGCGAGTACCGTCGCACGCCTCTACCTGCCTCTGCGCGCACCTATCGTGATCACCGATCTCTATACGGCGGAGATGATTAAGTACGCGTCCAACGCGTTTCTGGCGACGAAGATCTCTTTCATCAATGAGATCGCGCAGATCTGTGAGCGCCTGGGAGCCGATGTGAAGGAGGTCGCGGTGGGCATGGGCTATGATAAGCGCATCGGTCGCGCCTTTCTGGATGCCGGTCTGGGCTATGGTGGGAGTTGTTTTGAGGCAGATGAGACGGTCTTTACGCTCAATAGCCCCAATGTGGCGACGGAACGCTTCGATACGCTGTTCGCTAAAAATGGCGAGCCGTTCCAGGGCGACGTGGTGGAGCTTGTCCAGCCGTGCGATAAACGTGTGCTTGCCTTCGATCTGGAGCAGGGCCGACCCATCCTCGCCGCTGTAAAGGCGATCACCCGGCGTCCCTTTAAGGGCACGATGGTGAATATCACTACGACCATGGGACGTGCGTTGCGCGTTACCGCCGATCACCCGGTCGTTCTATACAAGGATCAGCAGTTCTCGATCTTGCCAGCCGCTGCGGTGGTCCCCGGTGATCAGCTCATGGCCCTATGCGAGCTTCCCACTGTCGAGCAGGCCACGAGCCTTAATCTGATTGGGCTACTCCAGGATAGCGATCTGGAGGCCGATGTTTATGTGACGCCGCTCGATAATTCGTTTCGCGAGCAATACGAACGGTTCGCGTCCTTCATCCCGCTCACGATGCTCAGATACCCGAACGAGATCAAGCGCCACAACCGTATGTCGCTGCGCCTGTTCCGCTACCTGACCTCGTTGCAGGTGCTCGACGTTCCCGCCGAGAAGTTGAGGCTGTATACGGCGAAGGGCGCGGCCACCATGATCAACGCGGTGCTCCCGATCGATGCGGACCTGCTGCGCCTGTGCGGCTACTTCCTTGCCGAGGGCTATATCTCGCAAGATAAGGGGCATGCCGATGCGGTAAGGCAGCGCGTGGGCATCTGCTTCCACGAGCAGGAGATCGCGTACACTGCGGATGTGCAGCGCATTCTGAACTGCTGGGGCCTCAAATTCATTGAACGCCGCGGCACTAACGCCTTGACGACGATCGTCTCCTCGCGCATCTTCGCATGGCTGCTGCGTGATATCCTGCGCTGCGGCACGCATTCGGAAGATAAAGCCCTGCCGCGCCTGGCCTTCAATGTACCATCCGAGCTGCGCATGGAGCTGATTCGTGGCGCGTTCAGCGGCGATGGAGCTGTTACGACCGTACAGCAGGGCCAGAACCTGATGCTAGAATACGCGACGGTCAGCAAGGGACTGGCGGATGGCATGACGCTGCTGCTGCAAACGCTTGGCATCATCCCTTCTATCCGCAAGCGGTGGATGAACAAATCGACACAGGTAGCGTACATTCTGCGAGTAAGCGGCTACGAACAGATACTCACACTCAAGAATGCCTTCGGCGATAAGCGTCTCGCGCAGATCGAGCGCATACTGGCAGGCTACCAGCGCCACATCCAGCCGCACGGCTACGAACGACATGGAGCCTTCGCCACGCTTGCCGTCCGCGCAGTGGAGCATACGGACGTTGAAACGACGGTCTATAGCATGGAGACCAGCACGGGCACACTGATCGCGGCTTCCGGTCTGATCAGCCATAACTGCTTTCCCAAAGACGTGCGCGCCCTGTCTCACATGGCCGACGAGGCGGGCCTGCACCCCCAGTTGCTGCGCGCCGTCATGGATATCAACCACGATCAACGCCGCCTGATCGTAACCAAGGTGACAAATATCCTCGGCTCGTTGCGCAACTGCACGGTCGGTGTGCTTGGCCTCGCCTTCAAGCCCAACACCGACGATATGCGTGAAGCTCCCTCGATCGATATTATCCGCTGGATCACGGCTCAGGGCGCGACGATCCGCGTGTACGATCCCGTTGCGACCGAAACCGGTCGCGAGGCGTTGATACGCGACGGCGTACACATGGATATGGTCAAGTTCTGCGAGAGTCCATACGAGGTCGCACAGGGAGCCGACGCCCTTATTATCGTGACCGAATGGAACGAGTTCAAGTCGCTGAACATGCAGATGATCCGCAGCGCCATGCGCCGCCCGGTGCTGATCGACGGACGCAACATCTACGAGGGGGCAGAGATCGAGCGCCAGGGCTTCATCTATCGCGGCGTCGGTCGCAGCACCACTCCCGCGCCTTCGGTTCTCCCCGCCGGCGATACGACGAGTATCCCCACCAGGCAGCACACGCTCGGTCTGGGCGAGGGCAAATAGATCACGCATAAAACAGGTAACTCTTCAGGACTCATTAGCGCCAGAGGCGCTTCACAAGCGGTTTGGTACGGTGGGCGGGGAGGCGGCCCAGGCTGCCTCCCCGCCCATCACAGCAGGAATCGTGCGAGCCGCGTCGCGCGCGGAGCCACGAGGGGTCAGGAAAGGGGGCACTGAAGAGACGCTCATGGAGGGGGCGACGCCACCCGATATGAAAACGGTCGTTTTCAGAAGAGTTCCTAAAACAGGAATAGACGAGGATAAATAGTAGATATGCGAGCACTACTCCAGCGCGTCACCCACGCCAGCGTCACCGTCGACAAGCACATCACCGGCCAGATCGATCATGGCCTTCTGATCTTGCTAGGTGTGGGGCAGAACGATAGCGAGGCCCAGGTCAAACCCCTGGTGGACAAAATTGTTCATCTGCGCATCTTTGGCGACGACGAAGGCAAGATGAACCGTTCCCTCCTCGACATCAACGGCGCGGCCCTCGTTGTCTCCCAGTTCACCCTCTACGCCGATACGCGCAAGGGACGCCGTCCCAGCTTCACCAACGCAGCTCCTCCCGCCATCGCCGAGCCCCTGGTCGAACGCTTCAAAGAAGCCATCTCCTCTTACGGCATTCAGGTAGCGGGCGGCATCTTCGGTGCCCATATGCAGGTCAGCCTGCTCAACGATGGTCCCGTGACGATCTGGCTCGATAGTGAGGAAATGTAATCCTACCATAGAGGAAACCGCTTTCAGCTCAGAAGCTCGCTTTGTTTCTGACAGGTGAGAATACTGGTGGCGGAATTTCTGCCGCAATGGAGTCTAGAGCGCTTGCACCCGGTCCTGATCACCCGGGTGCCCATCGAGCCTGTTTGTCATGCCATCATCAATGTTGTCGTCCTCATTGATCAGGTTAGCGGACGGAATTACACTGGTTGCCGTAGTTTCCCGAAGTAACAAACGTTCGGAGGAACCAGGAGAAGCGAAAACTATGCTCTCCACGCCAGGCTAACTTTGCGCGCCAGGAATGAAGAGCAAACCGCTTGGATTGCTAAAGCCAATAGCAACTGGCGAGACGTTGCCAGTGCTCAGATTAAGCGTGCCGAACACTCCGGCAACGCCCGCATTACTCGCCGTCTCAGTATACGCCGTGCCAGGGGTGAAGGTCGCCTGCACCCAATAGCTCGCATTCCTGGCACTGTCAACCACCAGGAAACGACCGCGGGCGGATGTCGCCCACACGAGTTGATCGAGCTCACTGCCTGTTGAAAGACGAGAGACCTTTTGTCCCGCTGTTGCGGGTTGCGCGATGAAGACGGCTTCCGCGCGAGCCTGGTTCAACAGCACGAGATCTCCTTTGGTATCGGTCGAGAGCGCCTCCGGGTCAGTTTCGTTGAGACTGCCCAGGGAGTTGTTGTCTCCAGAGGTTATGTCGATCGCCTGCGCATTGCCCGGCAGAACCGCGGTCAGCATCACCTGCCCACTGCTGAGTGAGATCTTGTCCACCGCCGGGAAGACATTCACCCCGCTGTTATTGAGGGCGGGATTTGAGGCTGAGATGAAGGCCATTCCATTGATGAAGCTAAGACCTTCATAGCCACCGCCATGGGGAGTTTTCGGGAAGGTATAGTTAGAGGCCGTTCCACTTGTCGGATCGATGATCTCCAACTCCGGATTAGCAGCGCTATTGGCGATGATCCAGAGCAGGTGGCTCGTGGGGTCCACATCCAGGCTTTCACTCTGGCCAGGTACGCTAAAGGTTTTGACCACCTTGCCATCCATCGTATACTCCACAATGGTGCTGGTATTGGGACGGCTCCCGTCAGCCGCAGTGTTGTTCTGGTAGCCGATGAAGACGTGACCATTGTCCACTGCGGCTGAGGCGGGTTGGTAGTAGGACGCAGTGCTCGAGGCAAACAAGGAGATCTGATAGCCGTTGAGGGACGCAATCCCAGGTACGCCAGACGCGTGGGCGGTGGATGTGGAGGAAGCGGTGGACATGGATAAACATGCCGCCAGGAGGACCAGGGGCAAGACCACCGCAGGACAAAAATGCGAGATCTTGAAGGTGCGCTTCATGAGATCAGTGGGTAGTTTCATGATGGAAATTATCCTCTACTTTTCTGAAACATATTCACAAATGAAGAGAGCATAGGCTCTGATCCCTACTCGTAACTAGTGGCCTACAAAACAGAAGCTAGATGAGAAGCGCTTTCGACTCAAACTGTCTGCTCTTCTCAGCGGGCCTATAAAGCCACCCGCTTGATTTATGAAGAGGTGTCAGAATGAGCTCTATTGAAATTTAACGATACTCCCACCTCAATGGATACATCTTTTTTGACAAGATAATCTCCTTGAGGCCGTGCAATCTTCACCCCTTAAAATTTGATTCTTCCATCGTCTACAAGATAGTCACAACCCAACATTTCTAGAAGTTACCCATCTGTGTATCCATTCAGACACTCTCGCCGCCTGCGGCGGCTCACCGGTGTTGATATGGGTGGCGGGGGTTGCGGCCCCGGGCCGCAACCCCCGCCACCCATATCAACACCCTTGTGAAGCGCCTTTGGCGCTGATGAGTCCGGAAAAAGGGACCTGAAGAGTTACTAAATTTTTATGATCTATAAACTTCTATTGAGTAAAAGGGAATAAATCTTATGGAAGTGCAAATCATCACTGACCGTGAACAGTGGAATAGCTTCCTGATGCAACAACATAATGGTCATCTTCTACAGTCCTATGAATGGGGCGAACTTACCGAGAGCCTTGACAATACCGTTATCCGTCTTGGCGCATTTGAGCATGGCAGATTGGTCGGGACGATGATGCTTTCCATCGCGGCTGCACCGCTGCCCGCATCGTTTCCATTCCCACGTCCCAGATGGATCTACTGCTGCCGTGGACCAAACATCGAGCCGGGCCATGAAGCAGCGCTTAGCGCCTTGCTTGACAGAGTACATAGCATCGCCCGGCAGGAAAAGGCCATCATGCTGCGCCTTGAGCCAAACATTACTGAAGTGGAAGATAAGCAGGAGGGGTGGAGCGATAAGTTTCAGCAACTGGGCTTCCTGGCAAATCCCTTCTCTATACACGGCAGAAGAAACTGGGTACTGGACATTCGGCTCGATTCAAGCGAGCTCTTCCAGCATTTCAATAAAAAATGGCGCCAGAACATTCGCCAGGCAGAGAAGCGCGGCGTGACCGTACGCATAGGCACCAGCGAGTCCGATTTCGATGCTTTCTATAAGCTGTTATACTCGACGAGTGTTCAGCAGCGCTTCTTTATTCATCCCAGGTCTTACTATACGCGAATTTTTCACACTTTTATTGATAGCGGCGCTGGAGCGCTCCTGATCGCTGAACATAATCAGTGCATCATTGGCGTAAATATGATTATCCGCTTCGGTGCGCGCTGCTGGGATATGTATAGCGCGAGCCTGGATAAAAAGTTAGCGCTCAACGAATCTTACCTCCTCCAACTGCGCTGCTTCGAATGGGCTAAAACGCAGGGGTGCACACATTTCGACTTCCGCACGATCCCCGAGGTTTTGGATCCAGGCGAGGAGATGTGGGGAATCTACGAGTTCAAGAAAGGCTTTGGGGGATATTCAGATTTAGTTCTACCAACGCAGGATTACGTCTACCGGCCCGTGCTTTATAAAGGCTGGGAGCTGATGGTAAAACATCGCAGAACGCAGCGAAAATTGCAGCATCAGCGCCTTATACAGGCGAAGAAAGCTGCATAAATATCCAGCTCTTCCGCGCTTTACGTGATTCGTAGGGGTGAAGTGACGCGAGAAAGGGTATGATAGTGAGCTTTGCGTGATGCTCCTGAAAAAGGACACCAGATGATACGCAATGGTACCACCTGCTTCGTATTCTCAAATGAGCATAAAAATGAGAAATGATTGTGCTCCTTCCAAAACAATCACAGTTGTGTTGAACTACCACCGTGATATACTAATTCACGGAAGCCTTTTCACTGTAGCTGAGATGGATAAGATATGCTTGCCCTCAACGACAACACAGAAAGGAGCGCAACCGATGTCACTTGAACAGAACAAAGCGGTACTAAACCATCTCGTAGAGTTCATTAACACAGGCAACACAGCAATCGTCGATGAAGTGGTAGCCCCAGACTTTGTCGAACGCGTACCCCTGCCTGGTCAACAGCAAGGCCGAGAAGGGCTCAAAGACGTGATCGTCATGATCCGCCGTGCTTTCCCCGATCTGGAGTGGAAGACGGAGGAAATGGTGGCCGAAGGGGATAGCGTTGCCAGCCGCTTTACCTGGCACGGTACCCATCGCGGAGAATTCCTGGGTATTCCTCCGACCGGTAAGCAGATCACCGTCTCGGGCATGGTCTTTGATTACGTCGTCGAGGGAAAACTCGTAGAGAGCCAGATCCTCATGGACACCTTGAGCATGCTGCAACAATTGGGCGTTGTTCCGCCGCCAGGATAGATCCGTTAATACCTTCTCCATCCTTCTTCGGGTAGGAGACCAGGAACCCGGTAGTGAAAAGACGCTCCCAGAACCGGGAGCGCCTTTTTCCAGTAAATGACTCAGGTTCACTATTTTACGCCAATGCGCGCACCCTGGGCTGGTAGCGCGTCTGTGTAACCAGGACGAGCAGGATGACGGCAACGCCTGAGATGATATGTGGCAGCCAGACGTTCGGCGCCTTGTTGATGAAACCGAACAGGAACGGCGAGGCGATAAGGAAGGCACACGCCACGAAGTCGAATACCAGGTGCAGCACCATGGGGATAAATTTCACGCCTGGTATGCCCAGTTCATAGTTCGTCAACAGGCTGTAGATGATGAGGCCAACACCCAGAACCATGGGAACGATCACAGCCGCTCCGCCTACGCTGTAGAAACCAAAGATGAACGGAGCAGCCAGTAAGGCGATGCCCCCAATGTAGTCAAAGTACGCATGTACTCCTGTTGGCACAAAACGAATGCTGTTCATAATGATCCTCTCTGCTGGAAAATCCAACATATAATGAATAGACGTGTTATCTTTTTTGTTCAGACATAAGGTAAAGCGCTTTTTTTATGACTGTCGCTTATATGTACGGAGAATGGTAGTCGTTGGATTACTCTTTCTGGTCCAGCTTATCGCAATAATCATGTCTTCTTCCGCTCATACAGCAAAAAGGTGTGAGGAATGGTATTCTTCTCATCGAGTACGCCCTCGCGAGAGGAGACCAGCGTAAAATCATCGTGATTCCATGCAGGAAAGAAGGTATCGCCCGTCGCCGAGCGCTAACACATCTTCCTTGCTGTGCACCACTTCAAAGCCCGGCAGATCGATCTTGTCGCGATGCGTGAGTACAATATTTCTTCTCTGCGGCAATGGACGCCCGATCGACGCGCACGTCATGCGCCCCATCACGACGGTATGCCCACTCGTGACCCGCTTGAAGTACTGCCGGTCATCCGGCAGATGCCAGGGGATTCTTCCCTCGCGTCCAATCACGCGACCATTGGCGTAGGCAACAATAATGCTGATCATTCTATTTGACACCCTTTCGACTGAAGTCTATACTACCAGTAATGAACAAATCAGAGAGATGATGCAAAGGTAGCCAACATGCCAGCGCATTCCTCTCTCTTTCTTTTGTTACGTAGAAAGGGTCAGTTGCAATGCTCGTCGACAGCCATGCACATATCGATACATCCCGTTTCGACGCTGACCGCGAAGCCACGATTCAGGCCGCGCTCGCCGGTGGCGTGACGCGCATCGTTGATCCCGGCACGGACCTGCCTTCCAGTCGAGCGGCCCTCGCCCTGGCAAAGGAGCATCCAGGTACGATCTTCGCCGGCGTCGGCGTCCATCCGCACGACGCCACGACTTACAATGAGGAGGTCGGCGCACACCTGCGCGAGATGGCACATGAGCCGGAGGTTGTGGCGATCGGTGAGTTCGGTCTCGACTACTACCGCATGCTCTCGCCCCGCGACGTGCAGCGCGCCGTCTTCTGCGCTCACCTCGCGCTCGCTCGCGAATGCAACCTGCCTTGCATCATTCACGTGCGCGACTCTCACGACGATGTGATCGAGCTACTGCGCGCCCACGGACAGGGCCTGCGCGGCGTCTTCCATTGCTTCTCCGGCAATGTTGCGCAAGCTGAAGAATGCCTGACCTTTGCAGGATTTATGCTCTCTTTCGCCGGACCGCTGACGAAACAGGGCAACGCGCTGCCAGAGGTGGCGCGTATGGCTCCCCTCGATCGCGTCCTGGTCGAGACGGACAGCCCCTACCTGATCCCCAAACCAGTTCATGCTCGCCGCAATGAGCCGCTTTTCGTCAGATATACCGCCGAGAAGCTGGCGCAGATCCGCGATATGACCCTGGAGGAGATCGCCCACATCACCACAACAAACGCCGTCAGTTTGTTTGGTCTAGGAGAATTTGAATGAAGCTGTTTAATACCCTGACACAATCTCTCGAACCCTTCACTCCACTCTCAGATACCGTTCGTATCTACGTCTGTGGTGTGACGCCCTACGATACCACCCATCTGGGGCACGCCTTTACCTACGTTTCGTTCGATGCTCTGATCCGCTATCTGGAGTACAGCGGCTATAAGGTGAAATATGTACAAAATGTGACCGATATCGACGATGATGTTCTGCGCAAGGCGCGCGAGGTCGGCCTGGCCTGGGACGAGCTGGGTCGCCGCGAAACCGAACGCTTCCTGCGCGATATGGACACGCTCCACGTACGCCGTCCCGATGTCTATTCGAAGGCGACTGAGGAGATCCCCTGGATCATCAAGCTCGCCCAGGGATTGATCGAGAGCGGCTTCGCCTATGTGAGCGAGGGCTGCGTCTTCTACGAAGTCAAGAGGGACCCCAGTTTCGGCGCACTCGCCCACGCCATCGGCCTGAACGACTACCAGTCCATGCTCAATATCGCCAACGAGCGCGGCAACTTTCCCGAAGATAAGCGCAAGAAAGACCCGCTGGACTTCGTGCTCTGGCAGGCCCAGGCTCCCGGCGAACCGTCGTGGCCCAGTCCGTGGGGTCCCGGTCGCCCCGGCTGGCACATCGAATGCAGCTCCATGGCGATCCACTACCTCGGCGAGCAGATCGATATTCATGGTGGCGGCGCCGATCTGGCCTTTCCGCACCATACCTGCGAGATCGCTCAGTCCGAACACTACACTGGCAAGGCCCCTTTCGTGCGCTACTGGATGCACACCGGCATGCTCTACCAGGATGGTGAGAAGATGAGCAAGTCCCTCGGCAACCTGACCCTCGTTGGCGACCTGCTCAAATCCTACTCGCCCGATACCATCCGCGTTGCCTTGCTGAGCCACCACTACCGCCATCCCTGGGAATGCTTCAGGGAAGACATGCAATCCGCTGCCCTGGCAGTCGAGCTCTTTCAGCGCGTGCGTACCCTCGTCGGCAGAGATCTTCATGGCGAGGATTCCATGCTTCACGACCGCTTCAAGGTCGCCATGGACGGTGATCTCGACACACCCGGGGCCCTCCTGCTGCTGCGCGAGGCCGCCGAAAAAGCTATCGCTACCAGCGACGTCAATATCGGATCTGAGGTCCTGCGCCTGGCTCGCGTGCTTGGACTGTGTGTGTGACGTAATCACGGGTAGGCGTCAATTTTTTGCATCTCCCATCATCGTCGTAGGGGCCTGCCTTGCGCGGACCCTTCCCGCCTTCGTAACCCGGCCTGGGTGATGGGCTCCCAGGGCCCGCGCAAGGCAGGCCCCTACTCCTCGATCTGTCGATAACTCCGCTCAGGATCACGCCTTCTTTGTCGTACCCTGAGTATCTTTCTACCGATGAGCGCGCCGATTATGCTACCAGCTAAACAGACAACCATACCGCCATCATAGACAAGCTGACGGTAGTGGCATAAGTGAGAAGGAGATGGTAGACTGGGAGAGAGCCAACTCCAAATGAACATGAGGAGTCTTCAATGGTCACGATCACCCTTCATTTACCGCGCTGTGATCTTGCCGTTCTCTATCTACCATATGTGATGGCAATGTGACATCTTCAGGCAACTCGTGATGTTTTTGAGATAGGCGCGGAGTATGTTTTTCACAAATCTTTTAGAGAACTCGTTAAACACTTCCAGTTCCAGGAGGAAAGACGATGACTCAGATACCAAGAACATCCCCTCGCACTCAGGGGAACACGCAACATCCATCATTGGCTTTCTTTTGCGTAGAAGTCTTCGCAGGTCTGTTCTTGTGTTTTGCATTCGTCTGGGGCGTCTGCTTCGCCCTTATCAACGTTTTTGGAAGGCATGCGACACCGCCAGTTGCATATGCAGCAGCGCTCAAGCACGTGCAGTTGAACCTGAGTATCGTCATCAATCAACCGGGAATGCAGAAGGATTGGCCCGGCTATTCGCCATCCAACCTGGTTGTGCCGGCCAATAGCATTGTGACGGTTACTCTGCGCGACTATGATCTGGGTGATACCCCGCTGCCAAACAATTCGCCCTTCACCAAGGTGCAGGGGGCGCTAGGTGGCGTAGCCTTTGCTGATGGGAAGGCCTATTCTGCCCTGGCACCAGAGAAAGTGGCCCATACCTTCACCATTCCACAGCTCAACATTAATGTGCCACTGCCGGGCGATGGAGCCAAAGGTGCGAGCTATGATACCATCACCTTCACCTTGCGCACCAGAGCGGCTGGCTCCTACTATTTCCAGTGTTTTGATCCCTGCGGGACGGGTGCAAGTGGATGGGAAGGTCCGATGGTGACCAGGGGATACATGCGCGGAAGCTTTACCGTTCAGGGATGATGGGGACTGGGAACGCATGCCTTGTCTGGTCAAAACACGAGGCATGCTTCCTCGCATCAGGGAAAGGGAGAAGCGATCATGTTTGCTACAGGTAGGACCACGATGCCTCTAGGACAAGCTAGACAACTACAGAGGCCTCTGGCCTTCCTCGTGCTGGCGTTGTTCGCTCTCAGCCCTCTGCTCGTGCTCTTGAGCGGTTGTGGTACCCCAGGTACCAGTAATAGCGCTGTGGCTGCACCCGTGGCTCAGGCTCAGTCTGTGCGACAGGGGCAGGTGCACCTTGCTCCGGCACCCACCATCTCCATGGCCGTGCGGACCGCGCAGAGGCATCTCTATCTCTTTTCACAGTCTAACGTCGGCCTGATGCAGCTCGCAGTGGATGCGCAAGGCAATGTCTGTGTTGGCGAGATGCATGCCAACCGCCTCGGTTGCCTCAACGCGCGGACAGGAGTCGTCACCAGTTGGCCCCCTCCTGATGCACAGTATGGCATCATGACAACGACCATCGACGCCCAAGGGAACGCCTGGTTCGCTGAGCAGAACGCCAACTACATCGGGCACTTTGATACGAGGCAGCAGACCTTTCGCATCTTCCCGCTCGGTACGTGGAAGGGCAGCCCTCTGGGACCACAAGATCTGCAATTCGACGGCAGGAGCTTTCTCTGGTTTACAGCAGCAGAGGGCGGGGCGATTGGCCGGCTTGATCCTAGGACTGGTGCCATCCGCCTCTGGCCTGTCCCTTCCTCTCCGTCTACGTTGATGCTCACGCCCACTGAACGGGTCTGGTTTGGGGCAGAGGGCGCGATTGGCTCCCTGGACCCGCTGACGGGCCAGATCATCCTCTATGCTCTGCCCAATCCGCAGGTCCAGGTCTTCTCGATGGCAACTGACAGCACAGGGCACCTCTGGTTTACCGAAGTGTTACCCGGCAAGCTTGCCATGTTTGATCCGACAACTAGCACCTTGACCGAACTATCCGTGCCAACGCTCTCAGGAGAAAGTCCGCCCGCCCTGTACGCACTGGTCATTGACCACCAGCAGAAGATCTGGTTCGTGGACGTCGGTGCCAACATGCTGCTACGCTATGCACCGGCGAAGCATTCCCTCACGTTCTTCCAGCTCTCTCTGCCCACTAGTGCTCCCTTCGGCTTGACACTCGACCCTGCTGGCAAGCTATGGTTTACTGCCGGTGGTTCGTCAGCTAACTATATCGGGGAGATGGCCCCCTAGTGCACAGAGACTCACTGCAGGAAAAACGTTCTGAGAGAGCTTGACGAAAAAGAGGAACAGCGAAAATTCCTCTCATCTGAGGCTCATTCACGTCATTTTGCCAGGGAAGAGAGGGATTTCGTGTTCTTCAAAGCTCATCACTTTACTTTTTCAACAGGCTGGATCGTTGATCATACTGGAAAGGGCTCCATAAAAAAAGAAGCAGGGGGCTCGATACTTCCATAATCCTGGTCCTGTGGATCCACATTGGAGACAGCAGCCGCACATCCGGGTTCGTATCGTCTTGGGTGCTTGTGCCTTGATTGTGGGAGTCGTCGGCGTTTTCTTTGCCACGCATTAAAGGGGTGAAGGAGCAGACGCTTTGTTTTCAATCTCTCGCCTTTGGCATCAGCGGGCTTACGTATGAGCCACGATTTGTTTTCAGAGCATTGCTATAAATCGCCTCAAAGCGCACTTCTTGAGGGCTGGTTACTGTCAAATAGACTGTCAGGAGGGGGTTTACACGGAAACGGCGCCCTGTGAACCCGCTTTTCTCCTGGATGAGAGAGGAAGAAAAAGTCGTTGTGCTGCTGACATACTGCTGTCACTCGCCCCGGCTATACTATCTACAAAGAACCGGATAATGAAATTATCGCACAGCACCAGGAGGAACCCATGCTTATGACAACCCTCACGACTACGACGGGCACGCTGACGCCGCGCGCCCCCTACGACTTCATCAAGACGCTGGCCTTCATCGGCGACTTCACGCCAACCGAGGGCGAACAGACGCTGGCGCCCGATTCCGTAACTAAAGCTATTACGGAGAACGGTCAAGCCGTGGCCTTCGAGCTGCGCAGTTCAGGCACGACAGCAGAGCCTCGCATCTCCTATACCCTTTTCTCGGAGCATCCCCTCTCCGAAGCGGATCAGAGGGCGGTCGCCGAACGCATTCGCTTCTTTCTCAGCATGGATGACGATCTGCAGCCCTTCTACGAGATCGGGCGCGCGGACTCCCACTTCGCCCCAATCATCGAACGTTTCTATGGTCTGCACCAGCCGAAGTTCCTCACACCGTTCGAGATCGCCTGCTGGTCGATTCTTACGCAGCGGCAACCGATCGCTATCGCGCACCGCGTCAAGATGGCCCTGGTGCGGCGCTGGGGAACCCGCATCACGCTACCGAATGGTACGACATATTGGGCCTTTCCCGAACCCGCGCAACTGGCAACGGTCACGCCGGACGAGCTGGCACAGGTTGTACGCAACGAACGCAAAGTCGCTTACCTGCTTGCGGTGATCAAGTTTTTCAGCGAGGTGGACGAACAGTTTCTACGAGATGGGGATTATGAAGAGGTTTCTACGAGCATCAAGGGCATCAAGGGCATCGGCGAATGGTCTTCTCACTTCATTCTCGTGCGTGGTCTTGGACGCATGGAGCGCGTTTCAGCGACCGATAAAGAACTGAGCAAGGCGGCTGCCAGCATCTACAATCAAGGTCGAACGCTTCCCACCGCCGAAATTCAGCGGATCATCGACCACTACGGCCTGACTCAGGGCTACTGGGCCTTCTACACACGCGTTGGCACGATCAGTAGTTCATTTATGGCAACTATGTAACAACCCGCACGAGATATCCCGGTATCTATGTAGTAGGGATGGGGCTTGCCCCCTTCCGGCTCGGGGAGCCGGATGGTTCTCTCACAGACTAATTTCAGAAGGGGATTTTTTGGGTAGGGACCAGCTTCCAGCGCGTCCGGATTTATCATATTCCTATACGTTCCATACAAATAAACATTTATTATATATGAATACACGTAAATATGCATTTCAGGGGAGGGAATCGATAAATCGCGGACGCGCTGGAAGCTGGTCCCTACCCAGATCATACATGCATTCGAACACGACCGTTTCCTGGCGGTGTCGTTCCCCCCATGCCGGTCCTCTGAAATGGGTCGGTGAGAGATTTGGAGACCCTGGGAGCCGCAAATAAGCTCAGGGGAGCCGGAAGGGGGCAAGTCCCTTCCCTACCAGACTCGCGCATTCCCATATACCAGAAAGTACCCACCTTCCCGAAACACACGCCGGGCTACGTTGATTTCTTCTAGACAGATAATTCTTGCAACTAATACGACCAGATTTATTTATCAGGGAGGCTCCACTTATGTTTTCGGCGCGTATCTCTATACAACGCCCGCTTGCCTTTATCATTCTTTGTCTGACATGCATTCTGCTGATCTCCGGCTGCTCGTTCCCGTGGCGACAACATTCGAGCGCCAGCAGCGCAAATACGCCAATACCTACGACGCAGCAGCTCCTCGCGAACCTGCAAAAAAATTTCCGCGCGGTCAGCTCGTTTCATGTCATCCTCCAGGTAAAGAACCCCGGCCCGGCACCATCTGACCGGGTGCAGATCCGCACCGCCAATGGCGATGTCTTGATGCCAGATAAAGTCAAGGCCCAGGCCAGCGTTATGCTCTCCGGTCAGCCGGTGACGGTCAACCTGATCAGCATCGGCAGCAACCAGTTTATCACCGATCCCATCACAGGGCAGTGGCGTGTGATCAAGGGCGTGCTTGATCCGCGCACTCTTACCAATCCAAATACGGGCCTCATCTCGCTGATCGGCAAGCTTCAGAACGTCAGTAGTCCAACCTCGGACGTGGCAAACCAGGTTCCCTGCTGGCGCGTGACGGGCCAGCTCGCGGCCAAAAACCTCGCCTTCTTCACGGGCGGCGGCGTCCCTGCAGGCACAATGCTACAGACAAATGCCTGCATCGGCAAGTCCGACTCGCTGCCCTATCAGGTCGTCGTTACCGGCGAGGCGGCACCAGGCGATACCGCCCAGACGGCTTATGATTTCAATCTGTCGAACTACAATGAAAATATCAGTATCAGCGCACCAGCCGTCTAAATGAGCCTGGATTGTGGAGCGCGCTACTATACAAGACGCCCTTCATGATCCGTTTCACTGTTTTATCATATAGCTGGCGTTCCCTGCCATTATCCTATTCATCTGTTTTTTAGTATCGGGGGGAAAATGTACACGTTAGAAGACGATCATGAGACTTCTTCACGCTTCAAGAAAAAGGCGGAAGCTCAAGCCGGTACGTTCGGCGATCCTGGCGAAGAAGAACATCCAGACCAGCCTACTCCTATACAGCATCCAGGCAGTACGGGCAAACATCACTTCTCGCCCCGGCAGCTTACAGGCTCTTTCAAACGCCTGACGACGCCGGGAAAAGCAAACGCAGGCAATCAGCGCATCGCCCTGGCGGTTCTGACCATCGCCTGCATCGGCGTCTTCTTCACCGCGTTGGACCAGACGGTGGTGGTAACGGCCCTGCCGCAGATCATTAGCGATCTCCAGATCCCTATTACCCGCCTCGATCGCGCATCGTGGATCGTCAGTGCGTACCTGCTCGGCTTCGTGGTCGTGATGCCGCTGATGGGCCGCGTCTCCGATCTCTATGGACGACGCCGCATATTCTTAATCTGCCTGTCGATCTTCGGCGTTGGCTCGTTGCTGTGCGGCCTCGCCCCTATTTTAGGCCAACCGCTAGACCTGAGCTTCCTCGGTGTCTTCGGCATCGATACCTCTTCGCCCGGCCTGATCCTGCTGATCGCCGCGCGCCTCATACAGGCTATCGGCGGCGGCTCCGTCGTTCCCGTCGCGATGGCGATTGCGAGCGATTTCTATGGCCAGGAGCGACGTGGCCTCGCGCTGGGCATTATTGGCGCGGTGACTGAGGCCGGCGGCGCGATCGGTCCGGTCTATGGCGCACTTGTTGTGCAGCGCCTCGGCTGGCAGTTTATTTTCTACCTGAACATGCCCATCGTTATTGCACTCATCGTCGCCGCGTGGATCATCGTGCCTAAAGGCAAACATCAAGGCGAAAAAATCGACTGGATCGGCGCTATCCTGCTCGGCCTCGCCCTGACCTGCCTCAGCCTCGGTCTGGCGCAGCAGGGCACCTCGCTCGGACCAGTCTCGGTCAATGGTGCGGCTCCGCAGAACAATCCGCTCGCGCTCGCCCTGGCCGCCGTTTTGCTGCTCGCCTTTATCATAGTCGAGCGCAAGGTACGCTGGCCCGTGGTCGATCTCTCGCTGTTCAAGCGCATCCCGTTCAGCGCGTCTTCGCTGGTCAGCCTGCTCGTGGGTGCGGCCCTGATCATCGCGATGGCCGATATTCCTATCTTCATCGACACAGTAGTGCGTAGTTCGATCCTGGACAGCGGTCTGGCACTGATCCGCCTCACCGCGATGATCCCGGTCGGTGCCCTGCTGGGCGGTTGGCTCGGGAGCCGCATTACCTATCGCGCGACGGGCGTTATCGGACTCCTTTTCACGGCGGTCGGCTTCTTCTTGATGAGCCGCTGGCCCATCCAGGTCGATTGGAGCCAGATCACCATCAGCACGCTGACGGCCGGGCTGGGCTTCGGTCTCGTCATTGCGCCCATCAGTACGACGGCGATCAACGCTGTGCGGGCGCGCCAGGCGGGTATGAGCTCTTCAATCGTGACCGCGCTACGCATGGTTGGGATGACGCTGGGCCTCGCCGCCCTCACATCCTGGGCATTGGCCTATTTCAAGCAACTGGCCTCTACCTACCCCTCGCTGCCCACTAGCGCGACGGCAGCCCAGTTTACGCAGTGGTCAAAGGGCTACGCCGACCACCTGATACGCTCGGCACACACAGTCTACACGTCCGTCTTCTTTACTTCGATGATCCTCTGCCTGATCGCTATCATTCCGGCCATCTTTTTATGGGGCAACAAGGTCCCGGTCGCAGAGGTAGAGCCTGAGCCTGAACCCTCCATCAACGATGCCGTGACAATGGCCGTGGCCGATATCGCCGTTGCCCCGACCGGCCCTATCCCAAAGATCACAACGGTCCTTGCTGATGACGCTAGACCAGAGCGCGGCAGATGGTGGCAAGATCCTAAGCGTCGCCGTCGCGTCATCATTTACTCCAGTATTGCCCTGGTGCTACTCCTGGGCGCCGGGTTCATATCGACCTTCTTCTTCCCCGAAGACGATACGCCTGCGCCCAGCAACAACAATGGGCCGAGCGTCAATCCGGTGGGAAATGGAGCAACGCCCATCTCTGGACCGCGCATGATACAACTGGCACTCGATCGCGGAGCGCTCACCTCCGTCTTCACTGCGCAGCTCCACCTGCAGTCGGGCGCGCTGACGGATCTCAATGTAGCGCCCGCGCCCAACGATGGCCTTATTCTGAGCCTGAATCTGCATATCGACGCCAACGGTATCCATCGCGTGATGCCGGTCGAACTGGACGGCGTGATCAGCGTCGATAAGCAGCAGAACCTCCAGCTCCAGGTGCGACGCCTCTTGCGCGATGGCAATGATGCTGGTCCAGCAGCAGCAGCCAGCATGCAGACCGCGATGAACGAGATGATCAGCGGTTCGGTCATGCCCGCCCTGCGTGGTCAGCTCAAAGGCGTCAAGCTCGTGTCGGTACATACCAGTGCAGCGATCGCCTGCGGCAAGGGGGCAGAGATGCTGGTGCTGCTCATCCAGGCGCCACCGATTCAGGGCATCGCCGCACAGCCCACACCCATGTCGTTCTGCTTCACAGGGCCGATCGACCTGAACAAACTGTTGCCGCACTGATCATCCCAGGCTTATGGTCTCCAGCCCGGCCTTGATTCAGACCCGAGATAAGGAAAGTAGCTATGAAACAGAGAAGATATTTACCGGTCGCGTGGGTCCTATTGCTCACAACCCTCGCGCTCACCCTCGCGGCGGCGCCTGTCAGCGCAACACCTGTCAGCGCTGCGCAGAGAGTCGTCACACGGGCGACACAAAACCAGGTTACGACACTTAACGCAAACATTTACCTGACGACGGCGACGCTGGCCCCTATCTTCCAGAGCCGTATCAATCAGCAGGTTCCCGGTGCGGTCAGCAGCGCAATCACTAATATCGTGAACAAACTGCCGGCTACGGATCAGGGCTGGGCCAGCCAGATGGCGACGACCCTCATTCAACCGTCCGCCACATTGAGCAGCCTGACGCCACAGCAGAACGGCCTCGCCGCCAGAGTTCGCGTCAGCCTCTATCCCGGCGATCCACAGCCCATCAATGCCAGTATGCTTGTTGACTTCACCGTGCGCAACGGCTCCTCGGTCCAGGTCTCAGCACAGCCTATGAAAGGGAGTTCGGCCCTCGTCAGTGGCCCGTTGACAACGCTTCAGATCCCTATTGGACAGCTCAACTCTATTCGTACGACCCCTTCCTGCGGTAGCGCCGCCCTGGCTGTCAATCTACAGGTCCCTATGTCGCTGGGACAGAGCCAGACTAACACTTCCACAGGCCTGACCGCTCCCCTCCAGGATCAGCGCGCCGCCCAGGCTGGTACCAGTTCTTACGTCGAGATCCCTGCCAGTTCGCTCGCCTCCCTCGGCGACGGCATCGGGTCGATGAACATCAACAAGGATCTGACGGCCAACAACATCGGCATTGCGGTACAGAATGGCGAACTCGTCCTCACATCTGATATCTACTTCGGTTTCCTACAGATCGCCTCCGCTACCACCTATGTGCAGCCGATAGCTGCGCATGGCAACCTCGCAGTCAATGTGCTGAAGACCAATCTGACGTTCCTGAAACTCTTCACGTTCCCGAACAATAGCTACAATCAGCAGATCGAGCAGACGCTCAATGCCAGGTTGAACCGGGCTCTCGCGGGCAAGTTCTACGCCACCAGCGCCGCCATCGGCAGCAATAGCCAGGTGCCCTGTGCCGCCAGCGATAGCCTTATCCTGACCGGCAGCACCAGCCTGGTCTGACACCTTAGAAAGGGAGGGTCTACCTTGACCCTTCCTTCACCCCCACCAGTTCTTTCTCCACCCCGACACTGCTCATCTCCCTGTTGCGAGAAAGATTCCGTAAAGCCTCCTCCTTCTTCTTCTTGCGCAGCCGATGCCCTACCTGCATCCAGGGTCGCTCGACCAGTCTAAAAAAGGCGTACGAGAAAGGTATCACAATCACCAGCACACATACCCAGAAGAGGGCATACACCTGGGAACCTTTCCACTTATGCACGAACTGTTGCATGAGCACTGTAAAGTCAAGGATAATCGGCAGGTGCCAGATATACAGGCTGTACGAGATAAGCCCGATCCAGCGCAGCGGCCCCCATTCAAAGGGCAACCTCAGACCGACAGGCCCGAAGAGCAGAGCCAGTACGCAGAGTCCAAAGCCCAGCGCAAAACCAGACTCGCTCAGCCATCCGTAGGCTCCATACAAGGGGTCAAAGAGCGGCAAGCTATGTTTGAACCATTGATTGCCATCCCACATCGTCATAAACAACAGCACGAGAACGCCGCCGCTCCATATCCATAGGCTGCGTCGCTTGATCCCCTCGCTCAAAGAACGCAATCTATGCTGCACCGGCGCCTGCTGCGAGAGCACCAGGCAGCAGGCAACCAACATGCCGATGGCAAAATCTTCCAGGTACTTCCCATTGCTCCCGTACAGGAAAAAGATCAACACATTGAGCACTGGACGCGACACCAGGAACGTTTGATCCGCATGCGCTACAAAGTATCCTCCCCAGTAGCGCGAGAAGATTCCCCAGGCGAAGAGTCCAACCAGGCAGCCTATCAGCGTCCACCAGCGTCGGCGCAGGGAGTCTCCTCCGATGCGCTTGACTGCCCAGCGCAATCCCAGCGCCACAAACGGCAAGATCATATAGTACTGCCACTCCACCGCCAGCGTCCAGAATGGCCCGTTCAGCTTCTGATAGGTCTCAGGCGTTGAGTCCATAAAGAAAGTCAGGAATAGCCCTAGCTCTTTCAAGTGCGCCAACTGTAGATACTCCGGCGCGATTAACAGGATGAGCAGAGCCAGCGAGACATAATATCCCGGCCAGGTCCGTAAAATGCGCCGCAGATAGAACTGCCCCATTGCGGGCCATGGCTTCTCGAACAGGAGAGATCCTGCATATGGCATAAAAAGCAGTATCCCCGATAACACAAAAAAGAGCGTCACCCCGACGTATCCCGTCAGCGCCATCGCGCTGGCCAACCAACCAATGCCAGGGAGAGGATGCCAGACGCCCATCACCAGAGTCTTTAGATCAATATGAAACGCAATTACAATAAGACATGCAAAAGCACGTACACCATCAAGCACCACAATATTGTTTTTCTGAATCGTACCCTTGAAAGAAGAAAACACAACTCCTCCGCCCAGTAATCAGCAACTTTATGTTCAGCGAGCGCTTCGGAATATTACAGCACATGCATATTCTCACAATACACTCTTCAACTATGCTACAACGGCTGTCAACCTTAATAGATGTGTTTACAATAATAAACACTCTTTTCTATTCACGCATCAGAACAAAAATGCGTACAGGAACATATATACTACAGAGGAACTCTGGCTACGCTCACTTTCACATGAACGAAGGAGAATAGTACTACGCAAAAATCTTTTTAGTGCGCCTCTTTAAAACATTTACATATTATTTCACTATCCGCTTCCTATTTTGCCTATTGCCTGAATAATGCCAGAGTAGTATCCTTGATAGCAATATTTCGCGACCGACACTACCAGCAAAGGAACACAACAGGAATGATCACGCCAGAGAAAGCAGCGGAGCGCCCTCAATATCACGCAACGGTACATGATATTCCCACGAATGACCGTCCTCGCGAGCGCCTGCAAAAGAAAGGAGCTGAGTCGCTCTCGAACGCAGATCTGATCGCCATCATTTTACGCACGGGCACTCAGCGCGATAACGCTATAGAACTTGCCAGTAAGCTACTGATCAAATATAGCGGTCTAAGCGGCCTGATGAGCGCGAGCTTCCACGAGCTATGCAGCGAGTACGGGCTGGGCACAGCGAAGGCGGCCCAGTTGAAGGCCGCACTCGAAATGGGCAAACGACTGAGCATGGAGCAGCCAGACAAAAAATACCAGATCCGTTCTGCCGACGATGCGGCAAACCTGGTACGTATGGAGCTGATGTACCTGGACCACGAGGAAACTCACTCAGACCGAAGTCGTCCAGTACCTAACACGCGCCACGGCGGAACTGGCCGCTATCCTTGGCATTGACCTGATGCATTAATAATAGTGACCCGGTCGTGATACCTCTGTTCACGCCGGGCCACGAGGGATGGGTACTTACTGCCGGTGCGGGTTCGCCTGGTAATCCTGTCGCCAGTACAGCGGCTCGCCCTTCGCATCCAGCGGCGTTTCTTCGTGGTGGCGGTAACGGACAACCCGTAACTCCTGCTCGGTCAGACGCCCGCGCAAGAAGATCAGCGCGGCCAGCAGGATAACGGCCAACAAGCTCAGGCCGACAAACTGCCGGTAATCCCATAGGGCGATAAACAGGAAGACATACAGGACGGTAATACACAGGGCCACCAGGCCGACGGCCACGATAACCAGTTTCTTTTCGCCGTCCATCAGCCGGCCTCCGTTCTAAAGCCGCTACCAGTGTTGTACAGCACCAGCGGGATAGCCGAACCTGACACGCTGACCAGCAGATCAGGCTTGCCCCGGACGTCGCTATGGCTGATGTAAGCGGGCGTCAGGCTGACGACGCGCTGGCTGTTGTCGCCGGTCAGCGCTTCCGCCAGGGCGTAGATACGACTGTGGCCGGGGTCGCTTACCGGCATTTCGATGACGATTGCCTGACCTTTGTAGTATTCGGTGATAAAATGGCTCACTCCGCCGTGTCCCACGTTCAGGTCATAGACACTGACGCGGGACGCGCCGTAATTCCAGTGCTCCTCAGTGTCGCTCACGAACGGCAGCACGATACGGCTCATCAGCAGGTAGAAGCCGAGCATCAGGCAGGCACCGGCCAACAGGTAACGCCAGTACGCCGCCACCAGGCCGGGGCGCTTCGGCAACGGTTCGGCGTACACTTCCGTCTGCACGTCATCGGTCGGTACCTGCACCGCGTCGGACGTGCGCGGACGGTGGGCGCGTAAGATTTTAGGGGGCTGTAGGTCGTCTTTACGCAGGGCCATCGGTCACCTCCCAGCAGATCATACTATTGACCTGTTGACGTACCTTCAGGTCGCGGCTGATAATGCCGCGCAGCAAGGCTTCGAGCTGACGGTCATTGTGGTGGCAGATGCAGCCGGGCGTGGTGCAAAACGCCCGCTCGCCACCATGCAGGTAAAAGATAGGCACCGGCGTCACGGGTTGGGCGGTATCCGTCGGGAAGGCAAGCAAGGGTTGCTCTTCATACGGTTGCATGGTTTGTCCTCTCTTGACGTAGGCACCCCCGTGTGACAAGAATCACACGGGAGCCAGAACTACCTAATGGGGTTGGAAGGTTCTCACCATCGGCTCTCCTGTTCCAAGCAGGAGAGTCTAGCTTTCACCTCGCTTTCTTGACAAGAAACAATAACTATTGTCAAGAATACACAGTATTAGCAGGAAAAGTCAAGATGTAGGCAGCCTCACGCCGAAAATCGCAGTTGTTGACGGTTGTGTTCCGGAGAAAATATAATGAGGCAAAACTACCTGGGGGTTGGTATCTTGGAACAGTGGTTGACGCTGCAAGAAATTGCAGATGAATTAAAGATGCACATTGAAACCGTGCGCGAATGGGTACGCACCAAACGCCTGACGGCCTACCGTGTTGGCCGTGATTACCGTGTGAAGCGGTCTGACCTGAACAAGTTTCTGGACGAACGGAAGACGACGGATGATGAGCCGTAAGGAGGTGCTGCGACTATTCCTCTTCGCGCTCTATATTCTGAACGACCAGCCGCCCAGCTCTTAGGAGTCGTCAGGGAATAATGTTGTCAACTGAGGCGGTTCGCGGCAGGATGGTGTAGTTCCATTCGCCGTGGAAGGAGTCCGGTTGGATGGAGAGGGTGGCCATCTCTTCCTCCGACACCTTGCGTCCAGCAGGGTAGC
>WNGD01001095.1_pt1 | contig 46470 bp, 42 predicted proteins | sample 5400671 | NCBI WGS metagenome assembly WNGD01 (sample SAMN13153369, study PRJNA577476) | soil metagenome | isolation source: 40 cm soil or saprolite under grassland replicate 2 | place: USA:California | collected 2016-06-15 | reverse complement strand
GCCGATCGGTTCCGTAAGGCTCATCCACATTCGCGCGAACCGCAGCATGTCCGCCCGACGCTCCGGATCGTTCATGCTCTCTGCAAGGGACAAGCATTCCCATGCCTTGGCGCGGTAACCATCCACCGCATTCATTGGCGCATCCACCGGGATGGCCCACCGCCCAATTACAAATTTTTAATCCGGCTCGGACCGTTTTTGTTCCCGCTTGCAGGTCATGTCGGAATCAGGACCCTGAGGGTCCGCGATCAGGACCCTGGGGTTAAGTCAGGACGGCACTTTTCCGGTCAATCCGACGTCGGCAAGCTTCCCGAGACCGAAGGCTCCTCCAGGCATATTCATGAAGGAAATGACCTATTCGTGAAGAAGATGCCGCGCCGCGCAATGGGGGTGGCGCAGTGTGATTTACTTCTTTTCGTCGGTGGGCTTCGGCTTCACGCTTTGCCAAGGATCGCTCAGAGGCTTCGGGCTTGTCGCCCACGACGACCCTTTCGTGGCACGCTCGTATTGCTCATCGATCTGCTTGGCATCGCGTCGCTGCTGCGCCTTCGGGTCTTCTTGGGAATGCGCGGAGGGGATTGCCAATAACCCGATCATCATCGCCGGCACCGCGATCTTTCTCATCGTCACCCTCCCGAAAGCGACCCGCAAAGCCGGCCTAGGCGTTCCACCTACGCCGGGGCTAGGATCATTGTAAGGCAGCCCCAAGCGCCGGAAAAGATGTCCTCATTCGACGTGCGGACGTGAAGCAATGCGCGCTCAGCCATATGTTTTGCGCCTGCGGGCCCCATGCTCGAGGGGTGCAACGGGGATTACGAATCCCGCTAGGTGGGTTTGCCCATCCGCTAAGACCGGCCACTGTCGGATTCAATTTGGGCCGCCCCGGGGCCAACACCGGCCAGTACCGGTCCCGCGAAAAAAGAACATTGCGAAGACGATATTACCGTCGGCAGGGAACTCACTTACCAAACGCCTCAACACTGAAAGGCCGCACGGGAAAACCCAGCGTAAAGCAAAAACGAAGGCCGGAGATAACGAGCAAACGCCAATCCGAGCGGTTCTAGGAACCGCTCGGGAGGTTGGCGCGGACGAAGGCAGCGGCGCCTTCGAACGCACGTTGTCCAGCCTTGCGCCGCCTAAGGAGCGCCCAGAAAAGAGCCAGGGTCCTATAGACGTTTTCCACCGCGTGTTGCACCTCTGCAACGGTCTACAGGCGCGTGCACCAGCGACGGCAGGTATTGCCGGAATAGCCTGTTAAGGGGAGTACCACTTAGGAACCTGCTCCCAAGCGGCCCCTAGTGGGAGAGCCGGACTGTTCCACTACCAGCTTGGCTCGGGGCGGCCTCAGCCCGAACCGCCGGGGCCGCCTTAATTACTATTGGGTACGGCAAATCCGATATTGCCATTGCACACGGCAATATCGCCCTTGCGAAGTGAGAACAAACCGTGTACACTCCTGCGATCGAATAGGGGAGGGGACGCCTCGTTCCCAATCGTTGCTGGCGTTTGGAAACCCGGTCATAAGGATCGCGAACATGTCACATGCTGCGCTACGTCTCGTCGAAGGATCGTCCATGGACAAATCGAAGGCCCTCGATGCCGCGCTCGCCCAGATCGAGCGCAATTTCGGCAAGGGCTCGATCATGCGGCTCGGCAAGAACGACCGCTCGATGGACATCGAAACCATCCCGTCGGGCTCGCTCGGGCTCGACATCGCGCTCGGGGTCGGCGGGCTGCCGCGCGGTCGGGTGGTCGAGATTTTCGGCCCGGAATCCTCGGGAAAAACCACGCTGGCGCTCCATACCGTCGCCGAGGCCCAGAAGAAGGGCGGCATCTGCGCCTTCATCGACGCCGAGCACGCGCTCGACCCGGTCTATGCCCGCAAGCTGGGCGTCGTCGTCGACGACCTCCTGATCTCGCAGCCCGACACCGGCGAGCAGGCGCTTGAAATCGCCGACACGCTGGTGCGCTCGGGCGCGATCGACGTGCTCGTCATCGATTCGGTCGCCGCGCTGGTGCCGCGCGCCGAACTCGAGGGCGAGATGGGCGACGTCCAGCCCGGCATGCAGGCCCGCCTGATGAGCCAGGCGCTGCGCAAGCTCACCGCCTCGATCTCGCGCTCCAACACCATGGTGGTCTTCATCAACCAGATCCGCATGAAGATCGGGGTGATGTACGGCAGCCCGGAGACGACGAGCGGCGGCAATGCGCTGAAATTCTACGCTTCCGTGCGCCTCGACATCCGCCGCATCGGCGTCATCAAGGAGCGCGAGGAGGTGGTCGGGAACCAGACCCGCGTCAAAGTCGTGAAGAACAAGCTCGCGCCGCCGTTCAAACAGGTCGAGTTCGACATCATGTACGGCGAAGGCATCTCCAAATCCGGCGAGATCCTCGATCTCGGGGTCAAGGCCGGCGTGGTGGAGAAATCCGGCGCCTGGTTCTCCTACGACAGCCAGCGCATCGGCCAGGGCCGCGAGAACGCCAAGGGATTTCTCAAGGCCAATCCGGACGTCACCGCAAAGATCGAGGCGGCGATCCGGCAGAACGCCGGATTGATCGCCGAACGGATTCTGGCGGACGCCGAGGGCGGCGCCGAGGAGGCGGCCGAAGGCTGAGCTTTTCGATCTCGACCGACGCTCGCCGCGAACGTGAACGAGCCGCGCGCTTCAACTTCTCCCCGCAGAAGCGGGGAGAAGGGGAGTGCCGCAGCGCCGCATTCCTGGACACGCCAAAAGCCCATCGCTAAAACCCGCGAACCCGTAGGGGCGGCCCGGCATTCCCTCCGGACCGGCAACAGCCCGTTCGCTAGCAGGACGCGCGAGGCGCGGCCGCGGGCGGGCTTCAAGGATTCCATGAGCGGCGTCAACGAGATCCGGTCGAGCTTTCTCGATTATTTCGCCCGGCACGGCCATCAGGTCGTGCCGTCCTCGCCGCTCGTGCCGCGCAACGATCCCACCCTGATGTTCACCAATGCCGGCATGGTGCAGTTCAAGAACGTGTTCACCGGGGTCGAGAAGCGCCCCTACGCGCGGGCGGTCACCGCGCAGAAATGCGTGCGCGCCGGCGGCAAGCACAACGACCTCGACAACGTCGGCTATACCGCGCGCCATCACACGTTTTTCGAGATGCTCGGCAATTTCTCGTTCGGCGATTATTTCAAGGACCGCGCGATCGAGCTCGCCTGGGACCTGATCACCCGGGAGTTCGACCTGCCGGCGGAACGACTGTTGGTGACGGTGTTTTCCGAGGACGACCAGGCCTTCGACCTGTGGCGGAAAATCTCGGGGCTCCCGGAATCGAAGATCCTGCGAATCGCCACCGCGGACAATTTCTGGGCCATGGGCGACACCGGTCCGTGCGGCCCATGCTCGGAGATTTTCTTCGATCACGGCGAACACATTCCCGGCGGCCCCCCGGGTTCGCCGGACGAGGAAGGCGACCGTTTCATCGAGATCTGGAACCTGGTGTTCATGCAGTACGACCAGCTTCCCGGCGGCAAGCGCATCGATCTGCCGAAACCCTCGATCGACACCGGCATGGGGCTCGAGCGCATCGCCGCAGTGCTCCAGGGCACCCACGACAATTACGCCACGGACCTCTTCCGCTCGCTGATCCAGGCGGTCGCGCATGCAACGGGCGTCGATCCCGACGGCGCGCAAAAGGTCTCGCACCGGGTCATCGCCGACCATTTGCGCGCGGCCGCGTTCCTGATCGCGGACGGCGTGCTGCCTGGAAACGAGGGCCGCGGCTACGTGCTCCGCCGCATCATGCGCCGCGCCATGCGCCACGCCGAGCTGCTCGGCGCCAAGGAGCCGCTGATGTGGCGGCTGGTGCCGACCCTGGTGCGGGAGATGGGCCAGGCCTATCCGGAGCTCGACCGCGCCGAGGCGCTGATCGCTGAGACGCTGAAGCTCGAGGAGAGCCGGTTCCGCAAGACCCTGGAGCGCGGGCTTTCGATCCTCGACGAGGCGAGCCGCGGGCTTTCCCGCGGCGACCGCCTGGGCGGCGAGGTGGCCTTCACGCTCTACGACACCTACGGATTCCCGCTCGACCTCACCCAGGACGCGCTGCGCCCGCGCGGCATCGGCGTCGAGCTCGACAGCTTCAACGCCGCCATGGAGCAGCAGCGCGCCAAGGCGCGGGCGTCGTGGGCCGGGTCCGGGGAGGCGGCGACCGACGCGTTGTGGTTCGCCTTGCGCGAAAAGGTCGGCGCGACGGAATTTTTGGGCTACGACACCGAAAGCGCGGAAGGCGTCGTTGCGGCGATCGTGCGCGACGGCCGCGAGGTCGAACGCCTCGAGGCCGGAGCAAGCGGCGCGATTATCCTCAACCAGACGCCGTTCTACGGCGAATCCGGCGGCCAGGTCGGCGACATCGGCACCATGAGCGGCGAGGGCGTGCGCTTCCGCGTCGCCGACACGCAAAAGCGCGCCGGCGACCTCATCGTGCATTCCGGCACCGTCGAGGCGGGCGTTCTGCGAGTAGCCGCGGCGCTGGCACTCGAAGTCGATCACGCGCGAAGAAACCTCATCCGCGCCAATCATTCGGCGACGCATCTCTTGCATGAGGCCTTGCGGCGGGTGCTCGGCGATCACGTCGCGCAAAAAGGCTCGCTGGTCGCGCCCGACCGGCTGCGCTTCGACTTCTCGCATCCCAAGCCGATGAGTGAAGCGGAGATCGAGCGCGTCGAGGATCTCGCCAACGACAAGGTGCTGGAGAACGCCGAGGTCACGACGCGGCTGATGGCGGTCGACGAGGCGATCGCCGACGGCGCGCGGGCGCTGTTCGGGGAGAAATACGGCGAGGAGGTCCGCGTCGTCGCCATGGGCAACGCCGGCAATGCGCTCGGCTGGTCGGTCGAGCTGTGCGGCGGCACCCACGTCAAGCGCACCGGCGACATCGGGCTCGTGAGCATCGTGTCCCAGGGCGCGGTCGCGGCCGGGGTGCGCCGCATCGAGGCGATGACCGGCAATCTCGCGCGGCGGCATTTGACCGGGGAAAGCCGCAGGCTCGAGCAGCTTGCGCAGCTGCTCAAGGTGCCGGTCGGCGAGATCGACACGCGCCTGACGCAGATGCTCGAGGAGAGGAAGCGCCTCGAGCGCGATCTCGGCGAGACCAGGAAGAAGCTCGCCATGGGCGGCGGCAGCAGGTCGGACGACGGCATTCGCACGGTCGGCGAGGTGAAGCTGCTCGCGCGTGCCGTCGATGGCGTCGACCTCAAGGACCTCAAGGGCCTCGTCGACGAGGGCAAGAAGCAGGTCGGCTCCGGCGTCGTCGCCATCGTCGGCGTGACCGGGGAGGGCAAGGCCGGGATCGTCGTCGGGGTCACGTCGGACCTCACCGCGCGCTACAACGCTATCGAGCTGGTGCGCAAAGGCGCGGAAGCGCTCGGCGGCAAGGGCGGCGGCGGCAGGCCCGACATGGCCCAGGCGGGCGGGCCCGACGGGTCGAAAGCGCAAGCCGCGCTCGATGCCGTCGCCGCCATGATCGGCGGCTCACAAGCTCGCAGCAATTAGACTAGTTCGCTGCTGAGCTGCCGGGGTGGGGTGATGGAAGCTCATTCCCACCCGGCTCGCCCCGGATCAGGTCCGGGGCTTGCCGACTTCCCCCCTCCAGGGGGAGGTGGGCGAACGCTGCGCCATCCATGCGCGCTTGTCCGGCCGCCTCGGCCAGCGCGGCCCGGACTTTTCGGGCGAGATCGTCGCGGCGATAGGGTTTGCTCAAGAGCTGCGCGTCCGCATCGAGCTCGCGGTTCTTGACCGCCGCCGTCTCGGTGTAGCCGGACGTGAACAGCACGGCGATGCGCGGAAAGCGCGAGCGCGCGCGCCGAGCGAGCGCGGCCGCCTTGATCGAGCCGGGCATCACCACGTCGGTGAACAGCAGGTCGACGGCGGCGGATTGCTCCAGAAGCTCGAGCGCTTGATCGGCGTCTCCCGCCTGCAGCACGCGATAGCCGAGGTTCTCCAGCACGTCGACGGCGCCGGCGCGGACGTCGACGTCGTCCTCGACGACGAGGACGGTCTCGCTGCCGCCCTCGACCGGCTGCAACGGCTCGGCGCCCGTCCATTCCGCCGCGTGCGCCGCCCGCGGCAGATAGATTTTCACCGCGGTGCCGTGGCCGAGTTCGCTGTAGATGCGGATGTGGCCGCCGCTCTGCCGCACGAAGCCGTAGACCTGCGGCAGGCCGAGACCCGTGCCTTGCCCCTCCGGCTTGGTCGTGAAGAACGGCTCGAAGGCGCGCGCCTGGACCGCGGGCGCCATGCCGGTCCCGGTGTCGGTCACCGCCAGCATGACATAGGAGCCGGCTGCGACGTCGGCCTGGTGCGCCGCATAGGCTTCATCGAGCGAGGTATTGGCCAATTCGATCGTCAGCTTGCCGCCATCCGGCATGGCGTCGCGCGCGTTGATCGCGAGGTTGAGCACCGCATTCTCGATCTGCGCGGGATCGGCCAGCGTGTTCCACAGCCCCTCGGCGATCACGGTGGCGACCTCGATGCGCTCGCCCAGCGTGCGGCGAAGCAGGTCCGCCATCTCGGTCATCATGCGGCCGAGATTGACCACGCGCGGCTCGAGCGGCTGGCGGCGGGCGAAGGCGAGGAGCTGACGGGTGAGCTGCGCGGCGCGCTCGGTTCCGGCGATCGCATTGACCACGCGGTCGCTGGCTTTGGCGTCGCCGGCAAGCTGCGGCGCAAGCAGATCGAGGTTGCCGCGGATGATCTGCAGCAGATTGTTGAAATCGTGGGCGATGCCGCCGGTGAGATGCCCGATCGCCTCCATCTTCTGCGCCTGTGCGGCGACTTCCTCGGCCTGCACGCGGCGCGTCACGTCGATGCTCGAAAACAAAAATCCGCCATCGCCGGTCGGGTGCGCGCCGATCTCGATGGTGCGCTGCCCGATTCGGCCGTGGAACATCGCGTCCTCGCCGGCCGGCTCCTGGCCGGCCCGCGCGCGGGCCGATTGCAGCATGCTGGTGGAGCGCTCGGCGTCGCGCGCGAGCACCGCATCGAGCCGCGTGCCCCGGGCTGCAAATTCCTGCGGCAGCTCGAGCTGCTCGAAAAAACGCTGGTTGAAGGCCTGCAGCCGCCCGCCGGCGTCCCAGGCGGCAATGCCCTCGCGGGTGTGGTCGAGGGTCGCCTGCAGCAGCCCGGCTTTCAGCGCGGCGTCGGCCTGCGCCCGGCGCAGCTGGCTGTTGCGGCGCACCAGCAGCAATTGCGCGATCGCGAGCGCAAACAGCGCCGCCAGCATGGTGGCGATCGCCACCATCAAGGTTCGCCATTCCGTTTCGTCGACCGCGGCGGTGCGCGACGCGAGCAGCGTCTGCTCGTCCGCGATCAGCTCGTCGATAGTCCGGCGGATCGCCAGCATGGCTTCCCGGCCGGCCTCGGTCATAAGCTCGGCACGCGCCGCCTCGAAACCGGAACGGTCCAAGGCCTCGATCGTCGTCGCGAGCGCCGCAAACTTGTTGTCGATCTCGCGCGAAAGCTCGGCCAGGCGCTTCTGCTGCGTCGGATTTTCCCGCGTCAGCTCCCGCAGTCTGGCGACGAGCCGCGGGATACGCGCCACCGCCTCGCGGTAGGGCTCGAGATATTCGGGCTGCTGGCTGATGACGTAGCCGCGCTCGCCGGTTTGCGCGTCCTGAATGCCGGAGAACAGCAGCCGCGCCGTGCCGATCACCTCGTGGGTGTGGACGACGAGATCGCGGCTGCTGCGCAGCCGGTGCGAGGAAACGAAAATCAGGAACGCGGACGCGATCAGCAGAACCGCGGTCGGAGCGATCACCAGCGCTGACGGACGGGTCTTTGCCGCCACAACCGCCTCCTTGTCAGGTCCGCTCGATACGACGCCGCCCCGGCACGGAGCAAGCCGGTGCCGAGGCCGGAACCGCGAATCGCCGGGCGTTGGTGCGAGGCGATTGAGTCGGTTCCGTGATGCGGGCGGCGACCGGCCCCTCCTCGCGGCGATTCATCGCACCGCACGCCGGAGGTTTTCGGCCACCTTGTCGAGGAAACCCTCGGTGGAGAGCCATTTCTGGCCGGGGCCCACGAGCAGCGCCAGATCCTTGGTCATGAATCCCGCCTCCACGGTGTCGACGCACACCGTTTCCAGCGTGGCGGCGAACGCGCCGAGCGCCGCATTGCCGTCGAGCTTGGCGCGATGGGCAAGCCCGCGGGTCCAGGCGAAGATCGAGGCGATGGAATTGGTCGAAGTCTCCGTGCCTTTCTGATACTCGCGATAGTGACGGGTGACGGTGCCGTGCGCCGCCTCGGCTTCCACGATCTTGCCGTCGGGCGTCATCAGCACCGAGGTCATCAGCCCGAGCGAGCCGAAGCCCTGCGCGACGGTGTCGGACTGCACGTCGCCGTCGTAGTTCTTGCAGGCCCAGACGTAGCCGCCCGGCCATTTGAGCGCCGAGGCGACCATGTCGTCGATCAGCCGATGCTCGTACACGAGCTTGCGCCGGGCGAACTCGGCCTTGAACTCCTTGTCGAAGACCTCCTGGAACAGGTCCTTGAAGCGCCCGTCGTAGGCTTTGAGGATGGTGTTCTTGGTCGACAGATAGACCGGGTAGTTGCGGGCGAGCCCGTAGTTCAACGAGGCGCGCGCGAAATCCCGGATGGAATCGTCGAGATTGTACATGGCGAGCGCCACCCCGCCGCCGGGAAACGCAAACACTTCGTGCTCGATCTTGCTGCCGTCCTCTCCGGCAAACGTCAGCGTCAGCCTGCCCTTGCCGGGAATGCGGAAATCGGTGGCGCGGTATTGGTCGCCGAACGCGTGACGGCCGATCACGATCGGCTTGGTCCAGCCCGGCACCAGGCGCGGCACGTTGCGGCAGATGATCGGCTCGCGGAAAATCACGCCACCGATGATGTTGCGGATGGTGCCGTTCGGCGAGCGCCACATCTTTTTCAGCTTGAACTCGCGCACCCGCGCCTCGTCCGGGGTGATGGTCGCGCATTTGACCCCGACCCCGATGCGCTTGATCGCCTCGGCGGCCTCCACCGTCACCAAGTCGTCGGTCACGTCGCGGTGCTCGATGCCGAGATCGAAATAGACGAGCTCGATGTCGAGATAGGGAAGGATCAGCTTTTCCTTGATCGATTTCCAGATGATCCGCGTCATCTCGTCGCCGTCGAGCTCGACGACGGGATTGGCGACTTTGATCTTCGGCATGGAGCAAAGGGCCTTCGAGTCGGGCGCCGGACCAAGCTTCGACGGCGCAGCGCGGGTCGGCGGGCGGCGCGCGGCCGGGCGGCCGGGCAGCCGGGCGGCGTTCTTATGACCCGGCCGGAGCGGTCCTGCAAGCGGGCTTGTGCGTTGCGAAACGGGGGTGGGCAGGCGGCGCCGGAGACGTTACATCGGGCCCGGGACATCGAGCTTGGAGCCGCCATGCCCGGAGCCGGGACCGACAAGACCAAGCGCTGGACGCGGTCCGGCGGTCCGGTGGTGATTCTGGTCGAGCCGCAGCTCGCCGAGAACGTCGGGACCACGGCGCGCGCCATGGCGAATTTCGGCCTGGAACGGCTACGGCTCGTCAACCCGCGCGAGGATCCTTTGAGCCCGCGCGCCCTGGCGGCCGCCTCCGGCGCCGACCTCCTGCTCGAACGTGCCGAGCGTTTCGAGGAGCTCGAGAGCGCGATTGCCGACTGCACTATGGTGCTCGCCGCGACCGCGCGCGAGCACGATCAGGCGAAGCCCGTCGTGAGCCCCGAGCAGGCGGTGAGGGAGATGGCGCCGAGGATCGCGGCGGGCGAGACGGTCGCGGTCGTGTTCGGCCGCGAGCGCAACGGGCTGGAGAACGACGAGGTCGGGCTCGCCGACCGCATCCTCACCCTGCCGGTCAACCCCGCGTTCGCCTCGCTCAATCTCGCCCAGGCCGTGCTCGTCGTCGGCTACGAATGGTTCAAGCTGAAAACCTCGGGTGCGCTGCCGTTTCAAACGCCGGAGAAATCGCCGGCCGCTCCCAAGCAGCAGCTGCTGGCGTTCTTTGCCGATCTCGAGCGCGAGCTCGAAACGGTCGAGTTCTTCCGCCCGCCGGAAAAGCGCGAGACCATGGTCGTCAACCTGCGCAACATTTTTTCGCGCATGCAGGCCAGTCAGCAGGATGTCCGCACGCTCCACGGCGTGATTCTCGCCATTGCCGAGGGCCGCAAAGGCCCGGCGCGGGGCGGCGTGCTCGACGGCGAGGAAGCGGAAATGCTGCGGGCGCTGCTTGCCGAGCACGGGCAAGGCCGCGTGCCCTCCGAACGCGGGCCGGTGCGGGGGCTCGCGCGGCTGCTCCGCCGCAATCCCACCGAGGCCGAGCGCGCCTTCTGGACTGCGCTCGTCAACGACCGCCGCTTCGCCGGATCGGGGTTCAAGCGCCAGGTGCCGGTCGGCCCGCACATCACAGATTTCGTGTCGTTTCCGCTGCGCATCGTGCTCGACCTTAAGCCCGAGGAGGAGAGCGTCGAGGCGGCGGCAGCGCGAGCAGCCAAACGTGCCTGGCTCGCCGAGCGCGGGTACCGGGTGATCGAGATTCGTGCCGCCGACGCCGAGCGTGACGTCGGCAGATTGCTCGACGAGCTGGCGCCGGTCATCGCCGCGAGAAGCGCCGGCGCGCCGCCGTCCCGATCGGATCCCCCGATCAGCGCCTGAGCTTCTGCAGCGCTGATGCGGCGGCGCCCCGCAGGAATCCCATGGCCGCTGCCGACCGCCAGGCGCGCGCTCGGGCGTCGCGCTCCGCGCGTCAGCCGGTCAGCTTGATCTGCTGGATCGCCTGCTCCAGCAGCTCGTCCATGGTGCGGCGAATCTGGTGATCGGACTGGACGACGCCCTTGGCATCGAAGTCGCGCCGGATCTTCTTGAACACATCGTGATCGCCCTCGGCGTACGCGGCCATCACCATTTCCCTGGCGTAGGCGTCGGCGTCGGCGCCGGAGAGGCCGAGCTTCTCCGCCGCCCACAGGCCGAGCATCTTGTTGCGCCGGGCGATCGCCTTGAACCGCAGCTCCTCGTCGTGCGCGAAGCGTTTTTCGAACTCCTCCTCGCGTTTGTCGAAGGTGGTGGGCATGTCGGGCCTCGCGTGCGGTCGGGAAATGCGTCAGCGGCTTGCATAAAGGGTTGGAATCCCCAAATCAACTCGGCCCGCGGACGCCCCCCGGGGAGAACCGGCGGGCGCGATTGTGCTCCCGATGATCATCGGCTAGGTTGCCCGAGCGGTCGGGCAGGCAGCTCTTGAGTCGTGCCGCCCGGTCCCTCCGCCGCGGACCTCGTAGCCTCACTGGAGCCCCGGCAACTATGGACTTCCTCAAGCCACGGTACATCCCGATGAGCCGCCGCCGCCGCATCTATGAAGGCAAGGCGAAGGTCCTCTATGAGGGCCCCGAGCCGGGAACGCTGATCCAGCATTTCAAGGACGATGCGACCGCCTTCAATGCGAAAAAGCATGAGGTGATCGAAGGCAAGGGCGTGCTCAACAACCGCATCTCGGAGTACCTGTTCCAGCACCTCAACGACATCGGCGTGCCGACCCATTTCATCCGCCGGCTCAATATGCGCGAGCAATTGATCCGGGAGGTGGAGATCATCCCGCTGGAAGTGGTGGTGCGAAACGTCGCGGCAGGCTCGCTGAGCCAGCGGCTCGGGATCGAGGAAGGTACCCAGCTGCCGCGGTCGATCATCGAGTTCTACTACAAGAACGACGCGCTCGGCGATCCGATGGTATCGGAGGAGCACGTCACCGCGTTCGGCTGGGCGACACCCCAGGAGATCGACGACATCATGGCGCTCGCCATCCGGGTCAACGATTTCCTGTCCGGGCTCTTCCTCGGTGTCGGCATAAGGCTCGTCGATTTCAAGATGGAATGCGGCCGGCTGTGGGAAAACGAGATGATGCGCATCGTCGTCGCCGACGAGATCTCGCCGGATTCCTGCCGGCTGTGGGACATCAAGTCGAACGAGAAGCTCGACAAGGACCGCTTCCGTCGCGACCTCGGCGGACTGCTCGAGGCCTACACCGAAGTGGCCAAGCGGCTGGGCGTCATGAGCGAGAACGAGCGCCCGCAAGGCACGGGGCCGATCCTGGTCAAGGGCTGAGTCTCGAGCCTCTCGTAACCCGATGGGGCGGCGCGGCCGCGTAATCCGGGAGCGGCTTTCCGGATTTCGCTTGCTCCATCCGGGCTACGGTTCCCGGGTTGAGCCGGGCACGCAGGAATGTTACCGGGGGCCACGCGGCCCCCGGTCGCTTTCGCCCCTCGAGGGCGTTGCCATGCGGAGATGGCGTTTTGCGCGCACGCGTCACCGTAACCTTGAAATCCGGTGTGCTCGACCCGCAGGGAAAGGCCATCGAAGGCGCGCTCAAGGCGCTCGGAATCGCCGGCGTGGCCAGCGTGCGCCAGGGCAAGGTGTTCGACATCGAACTCGAAGGTGAGGATGTCGCGCGGGCCGAGGGCGCGCTGAAAGACGCCGCCGAGAAGCTCCTGGCCAATCCCATCATCGAGAATTACCGCATCGAGGTGGTGGGATGACGTTTACGCGCGCCGCACGCCTGATGCTGGCGTTGTTGCTGGTCGGCCTAGCCGGCGCTGCCGGCTCGGCGGCCCGGTCCGGAGCCGACAGACCCGAGCAAACCTGGACCGAGATCAGCTGGCCGTTCCTGCTCGACGAGTGGGGCGCCGGGCAGGCGTTCCGTTGCGAGGACAAAGCGTGCGGGCTCGAGGCGCGGCTCTTCGTCCGCGCGAAGCGCGGCTTCTGCAATTGCTTCCAAGGGGTGGCGGACGATGCAGAAGTCGACCGGCTGACCGATTTCGAATTCTTGGGCGGCCCCTCGCGGCCGCTGGGACCGGGACGGGCGATCGCGATCGGCGACAGGTCGGGACGGGTACGCTCGTTTGCGGTCGACGGCGCCAAGGCGCCGTCCCGGCGCGCCGTCTCGCTCGTCGTCGCCAAGGACTGCGAGGCGCTGGTTGCCACCCTGATCGCCGATCGCGAGGTTGCGGCCGCGGCGGCGGATGCGGCGATCGTAGCCTTGCTGCCGCGGACCCTCGTTGCCAATTTACCTTGAGACGAACACGACCCGCCATGAAATCCGCCGTCCTCATTTTTCCCGGCTCGAACCGTGAGCGGGACGCGGCCCGCGCGCTCAAGCTGATCTCCGGGCACGCGCCCGCCATGGTGTTCCACGCCGAGACCGAGCTGCCGGCGGGGACCGATCTCGTCGTGCTCCCCGGCGGATTTTCCTATGGGGATTACCTGCGCTGTGGCGCGATCGCGGCGCACGCGCCGATCATGGAAGCGGTGCGCAGCCACGTCCGCCGGGGCGGGCTGGCGATCGGCATCTGCAACGGTTTTCAGATTCTCTGCGAGGCGGAATTGCTGCCGGGCGTGTTGCTGCGCAATTCCGGAATCAAGTTCCTGTGCCGGGAAGTGTGCCTGCGCATCGAGCGCTCCGACACCCCGTTCACGCGCGGCTACAATGCGGGCCAAGTGATCCGTGTGCCGATCGCGCACGGGGAGGGCAGCTATTTCGCCAGCCCCGCCACGATCGCCCGGCTCGAGAACGAGGGGCGGGTGCTGTTCCGCTACACGGCTCCGGACGGGTCGCGCAACGAGGCATGGAACGTCAACGGCTCGACCAATGCCATTGCGGGCGTGCTCTCGGAAAAGCTCAATGTGCTCGGATTGATGCCGCATCCGGAAAACCACGTGGAATCCGCGATCGGCTCCACCGACGGACGAGGGTTTTTCGCCGGGCTGGTGGCGCATTTCGCGCAAGCCGCATAGCTAGCAGGCGAGAACCAAATCAAAGGCCGAACCGAACTTGCTGATGCAGCAACCAGCCGCGATTCCCAAAGAACCAGCGCTGCCGAACGAGCCGAAGATCACCCCGGAGCTCGTGGCCGAGCACGGCCTCACGCCGGAGGAGTACGCGCGCGTCCTAGATTTGATCGGCCGCGAGCCGACGCTGACCGAGCTCGGCATCTTCTCGGCCATGTGGAACGAGCACTGCTCGTACAAATCCTCCAAGGTTCATCTCAAGACGCTACCCACCGAGGCGCCGTGGGTGATCCAGGGGCCCGGCGAGAACGCCGGCGTGATCGCCATCGGCGATGGCCTCGCGCTCGTTTTCAAGATGGAGAGCCACAACCATCCGAGCTACATCGAGCCCTATCAGGGCGCCGCGACGGGGGTCGGCGGCATCCTGCGCGACGTGTTCACCATGGGCGCGCGCCCGATCGCGTGCCTGAATTTCCTGCGCTTTGGCGACCCGGCGCATCCGCGCACCCGCCATCTCGTCGCCGGCGTGGTCGCCGGCATCGGCGGCTACGGCAATTCTTTCGGCGTGCCGACGGTCGGCGGCTCGGTCGGCTTCCATCGGCGCTACGAGGGCAATTGCCTGGTCAACGCCATGGCGGTCGGCCTCGCGCCCGCGGACAGGATTTTCTACGCCAAGGCGACGGGCGTGGGAAAACCGATCGTCTACCTCGGCTCCAAGACCGGGCGTGACGGTATCCACGGCGCCAGCATGGCGTCCGCCGAGTTCGGCGCGGACTCCGAGGAGAAGCGGCCGACGGTGCAGGTCGGCGATCCCTTCTCCGAAAAGCTGCTGCTCGAAGCGTGTCTGGAGATCATGGCGAAGGATTGCGTCGTCGCCATCCAGGACATGGGCGCGGCGGGCCTGACCTGCTCGGCCGCGGAGATGGGAGCCAAGGGCGACCTCGGCGTGACGCTCGATCTCGACAAGGTGCCGTGCCGCGAAATCGGCATGAGCGCCTATGAAATGATGCTCTCCGAGAGCCAGGAGCGCATGCTCATGGTGCTCGAGCCGGAAAAGGAGGCGGAGGCCGAGGAAATCTTCCGTAAATGGGGGCTGGATTTCGCGGTCATCGGCGAGACCACGCCGACCAAGCGCTTCGTCGTGCGTTACGGCGGTCAGGTGATGGCCGACCTGCCGATCAAGGAACTGGGCGACGAGGCGCCGGTCTATCACCGTCCGTCGGCCGAGCCGGCAAAACAGGCCGTCATCGCGGCCGCGCAGGTTCCCGCACCCGCTTCGCTGGCCGATGCGCTGGAGAAATTGATCGGCTCGCCGGACTTGTGCTCGAAGCGCTGGGTTTTCGAACAATACGATCACATCATCCTGGGCAACACGGTGCAGCGGCCGGGCGGGGACGCCGCCGTGTTGCGCATCGAGGAAGGGTCCAAGGGTGTTGCGCTCACGACCGACGTTACCCCGCGCTATTGCGAGGCCGATCCGTTCGAGGGCGGCAAGCAGGCGGTGGCGGAAGCCTGGCGCAATCTCACCGCGGTCGGGGCCAAGCCGCTGGCGCTCACCGACAATCTCAATTTCGGCAATCCGGAGCGCCCGGAGATCATGGGTCAGCTCGTCGGCGCGATCCGCGGCATCGCCGAAGCGGCGAAGGCGCTCGACTTCCCGGTCGTGTCCGGCAACGTCAGCCTCTACAACGAGACCAACGGCCGCGCGATCCTGCCCACTCCGACCATCGGCGGCGTCGGCCTGCTCGAGGATTTCCGGAAATCCGCGAGCCTCGCCTTCAAGGCGGCGGACGAGCTCGTCCTGTTGATCGGCGAGACCAAGGGCTGGCTCGGGCAATCGATATATTTGCGGGAGATCGCCGGGCGCGAGGAAGGCGCGCCGCCGCCGGTCGATCTTGCGGTCGAGCGGCGCAACGGCGAGTTCGTGCGGGCGCTGATCGGGGAGGGGCTTGCCACCGCCGTCCACGACGTATCCGATGGCGGGTTATTGGTGGCGATCGCCGAAATGGCGATGGCCTCCGGCATCGGCGCGCGGCTCTATGGCGAGCCGATGGGCATGCCGGCGCACGCATTCTGGTTCGGCGAGGACCAAGCCCGCTACGTGATCACCGCGAAGCCGAGCGAGGCCGAAGCCATCGTGGCACGATGCAAGGCCGCCGACATCCCGGTGCGGCGCATCGGCTCGACCGCCGGCAACGCATTGACGCTGCCGGGCGTGCGCCCCATCCTGCTCACGGCGCTGGGCGAACGATTCGAGGGCTTTCTCCCGGCCTATATGGCCGGCGCGCATTAGGAGTGAGCCGCGCCATGGCGATGCATGCCGGCGAGATCGAGCGGCTGATCAAGAGCCGGATTCCCGACGCCGAGGTCACCATTCGCGACCTCGCCGGCGACGGCGACCATTATGCCGCGACCGTGATCGCCGAATCCTTCCGCGGCAAGTCGCGGGTGCAGCAGCATCAGCTGGTGTACGAGGCGCTGCAGGGGCAGATGGGCGGCGTGCTCCACGCGCTGGCGCTCCAGACCGGGGTGCCGCAGAGGTGATGTCGCAGCCCCCTGGGCGAGGGCGCGTTCCTGCGCTACATAGGGGCAGCAACGACGGCCGGATTAGCCGATGCAAGGCCCCGGCGCAACGAGGATCAGGATCCATGGGCATCGAGCAGTTCATCGCCAACGAGGTCAAGGGCAACGACGTGGTGGTGTTCATGAAGGGCACCCCGCAATTCCCGCAATGCGGGTTCTCCGGCCAGGTGGTGCAGATCCTGGACCATCTCGGCGTGCCCTATAAGGGCATCAACGTGCTGGAATCCGACGACCTGCGCCAGGGCATCAAGGCCTATGCGCAATGGCCGACGATCCCGCAGCTCTACGTGAAGGGTGAGTTCGTCGGCGGCTGCGACATCATCCGCGAAATGTTCCAGGCCGGCGAGCTGCAGAACCTCTTCAAGGACAAGGGCGTTCCGGTCAAGGCCCGCGCCACCGCGTAAATACCTCCCCGGGGGAGGGGAGGTCGATCGCGCGAAAAGCGCGATCGGGTGGGGCGCAGCCCACCCCACCACGCCGGCTTCGCCGGCGACGCTCTTCACCAGCCAGCCCCCTTCTAACTATTTTGACTAATGGCCTCTGCCAAGTTAGGCGATGACAGCATGTTGGTTATGACCGGGTTAACGATGGAAAGAGAGCTGAGACGACACTCGGACTTGAATACCTCGGAAAGAGCTGCGCATTCGCCCTCCGCCATCCCGTAGAGTGTTCGGCGGGCAGTTTCCTGCGGTTTGGGATCTAAAATCGTTTGCGTCTCCACAGCGACAACCGTGGCTCGGAATGTGGTAGTGACACGCATGGCCGGAACGACATTAGAGGCTCCGCCCTGCGGGGCTGCAACGTTCACCTGAGCAGTAACGCTGGTGGCTGCAAGCACGAGGGTCACTGGTAGAATTGCCAAAATCTTCATCGTCCATCCCCTATTCATTCCACCGGGATGCAACGTCCGCGTGAACTGTCCGCTGAGACTTTCGGCCCCTCAGCGCGAGTAATACTCGACGACGAGGTGCGGCTCCATCATCACCGGATAGGGGATCTCGTTGAGCAGCGGAATGCGCGCGAGCTTCGCTACCATCTTGTGGTGATCGACCTCGATGTAGTCGGGCACGTCGCGCTCCTGCAATCCGGTCGCCTCGATCACCGCGGCGAGCTCTTTGGACTTTTCGCGCACCTCGACCACGTCGCCCGGCTTGACCCGGAAGCTCGGAATCGTCACGCGCCGGCCGTTGACCTTGACGTGGCCGTGACTGACGAACTGCCGCGCCGCGAACACGGTCGGCACGAATTTTGCCCGGTAAACGACGGCGTCGAGCCGCCGCTCCAACAGCCCGATCAGGTGCGCGCCGGAATCGCCCTTCATCCGGATCGCCTCCTCGTAGATGCCGCGGAACTGCCGCTCGGAGATGTTGCCATAATAGCCGCGCAGCTTCTGCTTGGCGCGAAGCTGCACGCCGTAGTCGGAGAGCTTGCCCTTGCGACGCTGGCCGTGCTGGCCGGGACCGTACTCGCGGCGGTTCACCGGGCTCTTCGGGCGGCCCCAGATGTTCTGCCCCATACGGCGGTCGAGCTTGTATTTCGATTCATTGCGCTTGGTCATCGCGTCCTCATGCGGCGCTTGGCGCCGGTTGGAAAAATTCGAGGATCGCGCCCTCCTTTGCCGAAGCCGAGCTTCCGGCCGACAGGCGGTGTCTTAAAAGCGCAAGATGCCGCCGCGGGTCGCGAAACGTCGTGCGGGCCCGTTTTGCGGGCCCGCAACGTGCCGGGGTTCTAGGCGGAAAGCGAAGGGGTGTCAAACGCGTCGAGCGTGGCGATCTCGCCGATCCCGAACCGCGACAGATTGGCGACGAGCGCCGCCGACAGGTTGCGCCCCGACGTGAAGATCGCGGTCGCCGGGGCAGAGGGCATGCGCGCTTCGGCCGGGCCGACGAGGTCGACCACGCGCCGGGCGATCGCCGGGGCCGGGTCGATGAATTTCGCCGGCCAAAGCGCGAGCCGCTCGAGCCGCTCGATGAGCAGCGGATAATGGGTGCAGGCGAGCACGATGGTGTCGGTCCGCGCCGCGTTGGCGACGAAGCAGGGGGCGAGCTCGGCGGCAATCGCCGCATCCTCGACCGGGCTGCCGCGCAGCTCGGCTTCCGCCAGGCCCGCGAGGCGCGCCGAGCCGACCAGGGTCACCTCGCAGCCGGCCGCGAACTCCCGGATCAGCGCACGGGTGTATTCGCGCTTGACCGTCGCCTCGGTGCCGAGCACCGACACGCGCTTGGTGCGCGAAGCCGCACAGGCGGGCTTGATCGCCGGCACGGTGCCGACGAACGGCACGACAAAGCGCGCGCGCAAGCTCGGCAGCACGATGGTCGAGGCGGTGTTGCAGGCGACGACCACGAGGTCCGGGTCGTGGGCCTCGATCAGGTGCTCCATCAAAGCAAGAACGCGCGCGACCAGCCGGTTCTGCTCGATCGCGCCATAGGGAAAGCCGGCATCGTCGGCCACGTACACGAGATGGGCATCCGGGCGCGCCTTGGCGATCTCGCGATAAACGGTGAGCCCGCCGAGACCGGAATCGAAGAGGAGGATGCGGGGCGCGGGGATCATGCGTTTCAAGGCGAACCGGCCGGCCAAGATGGAAACCGGATCATGGCGGGAATGGGGAGCGAGGCCCGGCGCGCAGGCGAGGGGCAGCGTGCCGAACTCGATCCCCACATTGCGCATGTGTGCTCGCCCGCCTTTCGCCGCCACGCGTAGACCGCGAAGGCTTAGCGGGCGGTAAACGTCGTCCGACGCTCAATTGGATTCTCGGGTGCGAACGGGAATACGCCGCGGGAGCGGGGTCAGGCCTTGCCGAACACGCGCTGAAAAATCGTGTCGACGTGACGCAGGTGGGCGTCGAGATCGAAGCTCGCGGCGATCTCGGGCTTGCTCAGATGCTTGCGCACGTCGGGATCGGCGTCGAGCAGCGCGCCGAAATCGCCTTCGCCGCTCCACGCCTTCGTGGCGTTGCGCTGGACCAGCCGATAGGCCTCCTCGCGCGCCACGCCCTTTTGGGTGAGCGCGAGCATAATGCGCTGGGAATGGATGAGTCCGCCGAGCCGGTCGAGATTCTTGCGCATGTTCTGCGGATAGACCACGAGCTTTTCGATCAGCCCGGCCAGCCTCGCGAGCGCGAAATCGAGCGTGACGGTCGCGTCCGGGCCGATCATGCGCTCGACCGAGGAATGGGAAATGTCGCGCTCGTGCCAGAGCGCCACGTTCTCCAGCGCCGGCGTCACATAGGCGCGCACCACGCGGGCTAGTCCGGTCAGATTCTCGCTGAGCACCGGGTTGCGCTTGTGCGGCATGGCGGAGGAGCCCTTTTGGCCCTCCGAGAAATATTCCTCCGCCTCCAGCACTTCCGTGCGCTGCAGATGGCGGATCTCGGTTGCCAGCCGCTCGACCGACGCGCCGAGGACGCCGAGCGTGGCGAAATACATGGCGTGGCGGTCGCGCGGGATCACCTGGGTGGAAATTGGCTCGACCGCGAGCCCCATGGCCTTGGCGACATGGGCCTCGACGCGCGGATCGACCTGCGCGAAGGTGCCGACCGCGCCGGAGATCGAGGCGGTTGCGACCTCCTTGCGGGCGGCCACGAGCCGTTCGCGGCCGCGGGCAAATTCCGCATAGGCGCCGGCGAGCTTGAGCCCGAACGTCGTGGGCTCGGCGTGGATGCCGTGGGAGCGGCCGATCGTGGGCGTGAGCTTGTGCTCGAACGCGCGGCGCTTGAGCGCCTGGAGCAGGGCATCCGCGTCGGCGATCAAGAGATCGGCGGCGCGCACGAGCTGGACGTTGAAGCAGGTATCGAGCACGTCGGAGGAAGTCAGCCCCTGATGCACGAAGCGGGCATCCGGGCCGACGATCTCGGCGAGATGCGTCAGGAACGCGATGACGTCGTGCTTGACCTCGCGCTCGATCGCCTCGATGCGCTCGAGGTCGAAGCGGGCGTTGCGCCCCTTGTCCCAGATGGCCTTGGCCGCGGTCTTCGGGATCAACCCGAGCTCGGCCATGGCGTCGGCGGCATGCGCCTCGATCTCGAACCAGATGCGGAACCGGGTCTCGGCCGTCCAGATCTCGGCCATTTGCGGCCTGGTGTAGCGCGGGATCATCGCCGAGCCTTTCACGCCGCCTCGCCGCGCGCCATCAACGCGGCATTGCGGATTGCCGCAATGTTGGCGCGGTAGCCGTCAGGCTTGGTGTTCTTGAATACCGCAGAGCCGGCGACCAGCACGTTGGCGCCTGCCGTCGCCACGGCGCCGGCGGTTTCCGGGGTAATGCCGCCGTCGACTTCGATGTCGATGTTGCGCCCCGCGACCATGTGCCGGACCGCCTGGATCTTGTCGAGCATGGCCGGGATGAATTTCTGGCCGCCGAAACCGGGATTGACCGACATCACCAGGATGAGGTCCACGAGATCGAGCACGTAGCCGATCGCGCTTTCCGAGGTCGCGGGGTTGAGCGACACGCCGGGTTTCTTGCCGAGCGCGCGCACCGCCTGCAGCGAGCGATGCAGGTGCGGGCCGGCCTCGGCATGGACGATGATGTGGTCGGCCCCGGCATTGGCGAATGCCTGCAGATAGGGATCGGCCGGCGCGATCATCAGGTGCACGTCGAGGATTTTCGGGGTGTGGCGGCGCAGCGCTCTGACCACGTCGGGCCCGATGGTGAGGTTCGGCACGAAATGCCCGTCCATCACGTCGACGTGGATCCAGTCGGCGCCGGCCGCTTCCACCGCGCGCACCTCCTCGCCGAGCTTGGCGAAATCGGCGGAAAGGATCGAGGGGGCGACAAGCAGCGGACGCATCGCATTCTCCGGCACGAGCTTCGGGTAACACGCGGCGGAGAAGCCGGCAACGCGACTTGGGCACGCGCTCGAGCGATCTACCCGAATCTTTCTCGATCCGTCTGCAAACGCTGGGCAATCGGCTTGAGCAATTGCGGTACCAGGTAGATCGGGAACTGGGCGATGCCGAAATAGAGCCAGACGAGGTCGGGGACCGCCCCGCCGGTCGCGGCCAGCATCAGGCCGAGGTTGCGATGGCCGCAGGCGAGCCCGAGCGCAAAGGCGCGCTCGCGGCCGGCACGCGCAAACACCAGGGTCGTGACGGCGGTCAGGCCGAGCGCCAGCATGAACGATAGCAGGACGAGGCCGATCACGAACAGCGGCTGGGCAACGAAGCCGATGGTGACCCCGCCCATGATCGCGACGGCGAAGACGAACAGCAGGACGATGCTCAGCCCGTCGATCCGCTCGCGCTGGCGCTCCACCCAGGCGTTTCCGGCGATGGCCCGGATCATGGTGGCGGCAAGCGCCGAGCCCGCGAGGATCGCCAGCAGCTGGACGCCCAGCGCGACCGGCCGCAGCGAGAGCGCGGAGCCGACGAAGAGCTCGGCGAATGCCGCGGCGGTGAACGGCGTGACGACCATGCACAGGACGAGGGTCGCAAGCGACAAGGCCGCTTCGAGCCCCATGAGTGCCGCGAAGGCCGGCGCCGCCATGATCGGCGGCGCGGAGGCTTGCAGCATGAGACCGACGAAGAGGTCGGGGACGAGCTCGGGGAGACCGAAGGCCAGAATAACGAGCCCGAGCGCCGCGGGCACCGCCAGCATGATCCAGGCGGTCGCCAGCACCACGAGACCGGGCTTAGCGAAATGCGCGCGCAGCTCCCGCGCATCGACCCGCAGGAAGGCGAGCATCAGCAGGAGAAAGATCGCCTCGGGGACGAGCGGCTTGAACAGGACCGCGAGCGGCGGCACCGCCAGGCCCAGAAAGATCGAGGCCGCGACCGCGCGGGTGCCGTGGCGCCCGAGAAAAGCGAGCGCCGCCGCCAGGAGATCGAGCAGACGCATCGGCTGAAGTTCCGGAGCGAAAACAAAGGCGCGATGAGTAGCCGCGAACGGCGGGGTTGAGAACCCTCCTCGGGGTTGGTACCTGCCATGCTTCAGCCGCGCCGCTCCGGGCGGCCCACACGAGGCTCGCAATGGCACGCACGGACGTAATGGTTCTCGGCGCCGGCATCGTCGGCACGTCGACCGCATTGCAGCTCGCCAAGCGCGGGCTCTCCGTCGCGCTCATCGACCGGCGCGGGCCCGGCGAGGAGACGTCCTACGGCAATGCCGGCGTCATCGGCGGCGCCGGGGTTTATCCCATGGCGTTCCCCAACGATTTCCGCGCGTTGCTGGGCATCGCCTTCAAGCGCTCGCCACTGGCGAATTATCATCTGATGTTCCTGCCGAAGGTCGCGCCGTGGCTGCTTGCGTTCCGGGCGGCGTCGAAACCGGAAAAACTCGTCGAAACGGCCCGGATCATGCGGCCGCTGCTGGCGTGCGCCCTCGGCGAGCACGAGGTTTTGCTGCGCGAGTCCGGGGCCGAGCGCTATCTCCACAAGGACGGCTGGATCTCGATCCACCGCAGCGACCGCGGCTTGGCTGCGCTCGAGCCCGAGCTCGAGCTCGGCGCTACGCTGGGGGTGAGGGCGCGCAAGCTCGATGCCGAGGCGGCGCGCGCGCTCGAGCCGAGCCTCAATCCGGTATTCCGCCACGCGATCCACTGGCCCGACATCGCCAGCGTGTCGAACCCGCTCGCCGTCACCCGGGCCTATGCGGCGCGGTTTGCCGCCCTGGGCGGTGTTGTGGTGAAAGGCGACGCGCGCTCGCTGCATCGTGCGGATGGAAGCTGGCGGGTGGAAACCGGCGAGGGGCCGGTCGATGCCGGACAGGCCGTGATCGCGCTCGGCCCGTGGGCACCGGACGTGCTCGAGCCGCTCGGCATTCGCCTGCCGCTTGCGGTCAAGCGCGGCTATCACCGCCACTTCCGGCCCCGCGGCAACGCCGGCCTGACGCGGCCGGTGGTCGATCCCGAGAACGGCTATGCGCTGGCGCCCATGGAGCAGGGCATCCGGCTCACGACCGGCGCCGAGTTCGCCGACCGCGATGCGCCCCCGACCCCGGTGCAGCTCGAGCGGGTGATGCCAGCGGCCGAGAATCTGTTTCCGCTCGGGGAGCCGGTCGAAGAGCAACCGTGGCTCGGCAGCCGGCCGTGCTTTGCGGATTCCCGGCCGGTCGTCGGCCGCGCGCCGGGCCGGCCCGGTTTATGGCTGTGCTACGGCCATGGTCATTATGGGCTCACGCTCGGCCCCATCACCGGGCGGCTCATCGCCGAGATGATGACCGGCGCGACGCCCGTGATGGATCCGGCGCCGTTCTCCGCGGAACGCTTCGGCTGAGGTCAATAGTGATATCGGCAAGACGCGATTTCGAGTTGCCGCGCGTCGCCTTGTCCAGTGACCCGGTAAACGAATCGATGCTCGCCCGTAATACGGCGGGACCACCATCCAGCCCGCGCGAACTTCAGTGGTTCGGGTTTGCCAATGCCTCTGAAAGGATCTCGTTTGCTGTCGCGAATAAGCTCATCGATGCGCCGCACGATCCGCTGATCATTTTCCTGCCAATAAAGGTAATCGTCCCAGCCCTCCTCGGTCCACACGAGCCTCATTTGGCAGCGGCGGATTCACCGGCGATTTCGTGCTCACTCAATTTCCCCGCATCGGCGCTCTCAATGGAACGTAACAATCGCTGGGCATTCGCGGGACTCCGCAGCAGGTGCAGGGTTTCCATGATGCTCTCGTATTCTTCCTCGGAAAGAACGACTACCGAACGCGCGTTCTGGCGCGTGACACGAAGCGGAGCGCGGTCGTCGCAAACCTGCTCCATGTATTTGACGAGGTGGCGCCGAAAGTCGGTATACGGAACATGGCCCATGGGATCATCTCCTTTGTACATATTTATGTACAATGGATGCGGGGTCAAGCACTCCGATTGAGGCCACCGAATTTGTCCGGCCAGCTCGGCAGTGTGCCCGGGAAGGGCAGGGGGCCTGCCGCGAACACCGCGCGCGCGATTGCCCGCGCCAGCGTGTTGGCCGCAATGGCGCCGAGTTCGGAAACGGCGATGAAGGGATCGTTCAGCGGCTTGCGGCCGGTGGCGGCGGCGAACACGATGTCGCCGTCGAGTGGGGTGTGCACCGGATAGATCGCCCGCGCCATCCCGGTCTGCGCCATCACCGCGAGCCGCCAAGCCTGCGCCTTGCTCAGTGCGGCGTCGGTTACGATCACCGCCGGCGTGGTGCTCTCGAGCGCCGATGCCTTGGTCCGCGGGATCAGCGCCGCGGACGGGATCTTGGCCGGCCAGCCCAAGCCGCCGAACTCGCCTGCCTGCTCGAGCGGCGCCGCCCAGAACCAGGGCCCGTCGCCCAAAACGACGCTGCCGGTCGGATTGACGGCGGCAAGTGCGCCCACGATGTGGCCGCTGCTCGTCATCGCCGACGCCGAGCCGATGCCGCCCTTGAGGTTGACGGTGGTCGCGCCGAGCCCGGCCCCCACGTTGCCGAGCTCGAAATCATCCCCTGCGGCCGCGGCGGCAACGTACCCCAGGTCGCGATACGGCGAGTACCGGCCCCAATCCTTGTCGCCGCCGGCAAGCAGATCGAACAGGACCGCACCCGGCACGATCGGCACGCGCGCCGAGCCGATCGCAAACCCGCGGCCCTGCTCGCGCAGCCAAGCCTGAACGCCGTGCGCAGCTTCGAGCCCGAAGGCCGAGCCGCCGGAAATCGTCAGCGCGTCGATCCGTTCGACCGTCCTCGCGGGATGGAGCAGGTCGGTCTCATGCGTGCCCGGGCCGCCACCGCGCACGTCGACCGAAGCGACGGCCGGTTCGTCGAATACGATCGCGGTCGTGCCCGAGCCGAGGCGCGCGTCGTGCGCATGGCCGACCCGGACGCCTTCCACATCGGTGACGAGATTGCGCACGCGTGAAATCCTCTCCCCGGAAACGGCGACGATCTCATATCCAACGCCAATTCAGGAAGCCCAGGCAACCCCGAGTCCCGAAAGGGAAATTCCGGCTGCTGCGATCACATCCCGGCGAAGCCGGGCGAGCGGGCTTGCTTCGCCCGCCATCGCCGGCGCATCTAGCGTGCCATGGCTTCCGACGTCTCGCTTGCGGCCGCGCTTGCGGCCGGAACCTTGAGTTTCCTGTCGCCCTGCGTCCTGCCGCTGGTCCCGCCGTATCTCGTGTATTTGGCGGGGACATCGCTCGAACGCCTGGAAGATGCCGAGCCGGAAGTTCTGGTCCGGCGCGATACCGTCGTCGCCGCCGCATGGTTCGTGCTCGGCTTCTCCACGGTGTTCATTCTGCTGGGCGCCGGAGCGAGCGTGCTGGGCGGGTTCGTGCGCGCCTATTCGGCCGAGCTCGCGATCCTCGCCGGCATCGCCATCATCGTCATGGGGCTGCATTTCCTCGGGCTCACCCGCATCTCGTGGCTGATGCGCGAGAAGCGCGCCGCGATGGGAAAGCCGGTGGGCCTATGGGGCGCCTATGCGATGGGGCTTGCATTCGCGTTCGGCTGGACGCCGTGCATCGGCCCGATTCTCGCGGCGATCCTCGCAGTTGCGGCTTCCGAGGCGACGCTGGTCAAGGGCGCCGGGCTGCTCGCGGTCTATTCGCTGGGGCTCGGCATCCCCTTCATCTTGGCCGCGCTGGTGGTCGAGCCGTTCGCGGCGTTCCTCGGCCGCTTCCGCGCCCATCTTGCCGCGGTCGAGAAGACGATGGGCGGCCTGCTGGTGCTGACCGGCATCGCATTCCTGACCGGCTTCATCACCCAGGCGAGCTATTGGCTGCTCGAGGCGTTCCCGGTGCTGGGAAGAATCGGGTGAGCTCATGCCGTCGTTCCGGGGCGCACGCCCAGCGCGCGAACCCGGAACCTATGGACGCAAGAAATTCAATGTGCCGCGGTGGTCATGGATCCCGGGTTCCCTCGCTTCGCGAGGGCCCCGGGATGACCATCACGACGGCGGGCCGGAGAGCTCGGTGTAGTTGCCGTCCTTGTTCCACTTGTAGACGACGTAGTCGACGATCTTGATATCGCCCTTGGGGTCGTAGGAGATTTTTCCCAGCACCGTGTCCCAGGTGCCGGCCTTGAGCGTCGCGGCGACCTTCTTGGCGTCGGTCGAGCCGGCCTTCTTGACCGCCTCTACCCATTCCTGGATCGCCGCGTAGGTGTAGAGCGTATAACCCTCGGGATCGATCCCCTTGTCCTTGAACTTCTTGACCACCGCGGCGGCGGTCGGCTTCTTGCGCGGGTCGGGCCCGAACGTGAACAGCATGCCTTCGCCGGCCGGCCCGGTGATCGACCAGAACTCGTTGGTCGCGATGGCATCGCCGGAGATCATCTGCGCTTTGAGGCCCTGGTCGCGCATCTGGCGCAGAATCAGCCCGGCCTCGGTGTGGTAGCCGCCGACGTAGACCACGTCGATCGCCGCCGCCTTGAGCTTCGACACCAGCGCGTTGAAGTCCTTGTCGCCCTGCGTGTAGGCCTCGTAGAGCTTCTCCTTCACGCCGGCCCGGTTGAGCGCCTTCTTGGTTTCGTCGGCGAGTCCCTTGCCGTAGGTCGACTTGTCCTGAAGGATGGCGATGTTCTTGCCCTTGTAGTTCCTGGCGATGAAATTGCCGGCAACCGCGCCCTGCTGGTCGTCGCGGCCGCAGACCCGGAACGTGTTCCACAAGCCGCGCTCCGTGAAGGTCGGATTGGTCGAGGCCGGGGTGATCTGCAGCACGTTGCCTTCGGCATAGGCCTCGGAGGCCGGGATCGAGGATGACGAGCAATAATGCCCGGCCACGAAGGGCACGCGCATGCCGGCGAATTTCTCGCCCACCGCGCGGGCCTGCTTGGGGTCGCAGGCATCGTCGCCGACCTCGATCGCAAGCTTCTTGCCATTCACGCCGCCCGCCGCATTGATATCGGCGAGCGCCATATCGGCGCCGTTCTTGAGCTGCTGCCCGAACGAGGCATATTGGCCGGTCATCGGGCCGGCCACGCCGATCGTGATGGTGTCCTGTGCGAACGCCGTGCCCGCAAGCGCCATGCTGGCGGTGAACACGAGGCCGGCAAGCCGCAGATTTTTCATGCTTCTCTCCCTTACATGAGGCGAAGGACCTCGAGAACCTGCGCCATTCTCTCCGGTTTTCCGGCGATGTCATCCTATTTTCGCGGCATCCTGGCGCGGCTTGCCGTCGGCTTCCGGACGCTGGCGCCACGTCAAAGGACCGGTGCGTTCATAAAGCCATGGATATTGCCGCGCCATTTGGCCCGCCCGGGTCACCCGCCAGGCGAGGCAGCCGATGAGGATCACGTAGAGCGTATCGGCCAGATACGACAGCGGTGAGATGAGCTCCGCGTCGAACAGCGCGAAATGAATGAAGCGGATCGCCGCACCGAGCAGCGCCATGTAGCCCACGACGTGCCAGGCCGGCCGCCAAGTGCCGGCAATGGCCCGGCCCGCGAGCCAGGCCGCCCCGCCCCCAAGGATCCCGGTGACGAACAGGATCTCGGGCCAGGATTCCAGCGCGTAGAGGTCGTCCATCGCGGCATCCTCAGGCGCGCCCGCCCTCGAGGTAGGCGGAGCGGACTTCCGGCCGCGCCAACAACTCCCGGCCGGTGCCGGTCAGCGTGATCAGGCCGTTGACCATGACATAGCCGCGGTTGGCGAGCTTGAGCGCATGGAATGCGTTCTGCTCGACCAAAAATACGGTGAGCTTTTCGCGCCGGTTGAGCTGGCGAATGGCATCGAAGATCTGCTTGACCAGGACCGGGGCGAGGCCGAGCGAGGGCTCGTCGAGCAGCAGCAGGCGCGGGCGCGCCATCAGCGCGCGGGCAATGGCGAGCATCTGCTGCTCGCCGCCCGAAAGCGTGCCGCCGCGCTGATGCAGGCGCTCCTGGAGGCGCGGGAACAGCGCGAACATGCGCTCGAGATCCTCGGCGAAATGCGTGGGCTCGGCGGTCGTGGCGCCCATCTGCAGGTTCTCGAGCACGCTCATGCGCGCGAAGATGCGGCGCCCCTCCGGCGCCTGCGCGATCCGCAAATGCGCGATCTCGTGGGTCGGTAAATCGGTGATGTCGCGGCCCGCGAACACGATCCGGCCCTCGCGCGCGCGGGGGTTGCCGAAGATGGTCATCATCAGCGTGGATTTGCCGGCGCCGTTGGCGCCGATCAGCGCCACGATCTCGCCATCGTAGACGTCGATGTCCACGCCCTTGAGCGCGATGATGCTGCCGTAATAGGCCTTCACGCCGCGCAACCCGAGCAGCGGCTCGGAACCTTGCACCGCCTCGGCGGCAGGCGCGGAAGCGGCGCTCACAGGCCGACCTCCGCTTCCACCTGCTCGACCTCTTCATCCTCGACGCCCAGATAGGCGGCGATCACCTTGGGATCGTTGCGTACTTCCTCGGGCGAGCCGTCGGCGATCTTGACCCCGTAATCGAGCACGATCACGTGGTCGGAGATGCTCATGACGACCGACATGTCGTGCTCGATCAGCAGCACGGAAGCCTTATGCTCGGTACGGATGAAGAGCAGCAGCTCGTTGAGCTCGGCGCTCTCGCGCACGTTGAGCCCCGCGGCGGGCTCGTCGAGGCAGAGCAGCGCCGGCTCGGTGCACATGGCGCGCGCCACTTCGAGCCGGCGCTGCTGGCCGTAGGGCAGGTCGCCCGCGGGATCGTCGGCGCGCCGCAACAGCCCGATGCGGTCGAGCCAATAGCTCGCCTTGTCGATCGCGGCGCTTTCGGCGCGCGCGTAGACGGGAATGCCGAACAGGCCGAGAAAGGTGAAGCCCGAAGCTTTCATCAACACCTGGTGCTGGGCGACCAGCAGATTCTCCAGCACCGTCATTCCCGGGAACAGCCGGATGTTCTGAAACGTCCGCGCGACCTTGGCGCGTTTGGAGATGCGGAAATCGAGCTGGCGCTCCAACAGGAAAGCCGTGCCGTCGGCATGGACGAGCCGCATCATGCCCGAACTCGGCCGGTAGAAGCCGGTGATGCAGTTGAACACCGTGGTCTTGCCGGCGCCGTTGGGCCCGATCAGCGCCGTGATCTCGCCCCGCCTCGCGGTGAAGCTGAGATCCGCGATCGCCAGCAGGCCGCCGAACCGCATCGACAGATGCTCGACCTCGAGGATCGGATCGGCCGCGGCGTTCATCCGCGTTCTTCCCGGACCAGGCCGGGCTCTATTCCCTTGCGGCGCTCGAGGAACACCGAGGGACTTCTCGTCGCAATCAGCCCGCGGGGCCGCCATACCATGATCGCCACCATGGCGAGCCCGAACACCAGCATGCGGTACTGGGCGAACTCGCGGAACAGCTCGAAGCCGCCCAACATCACCGTGGCCGCGATCACCACGCCGAGCTGCGATCCCATGCCGCCGAGCACCACGATGGCGAGCACCAGGGCGGATTCCGAGAACGTGAAGGATTCCGGGCTGATGAAGCCCTGGCGCGTCGCGAAGAACGAGCCGGCAAAGCCGCCGAACATCGCGCCCATCGCGAACGCCGTGAGCTTCACATTGGTGGTGTTGATGCCCAGCGAACGGCACGCGATCTCGTCCTCGCGCAGCGCTTCCCAGGCCCGGCCGATCGGCAGCCGCCGCAGGCGGATCGTCACCCAATTGGTCAGCAGCGCCAGCGCCAGGATCACGTAGAACAGGAACACGATGCGGTAGGTGGCTGAATATTCGAGCCCGAAGGTCGCCGCAAAGCCGCCCTCCTCGGCGTTGAACGGAATGCCGAAAAACGAGGGCCGGGGAATCCCGGGGACGCCGTTCGGGCCGCCGGTGACGCTCTGCCAATTGATCAGCACCAGGCGAATGATCTCGCCGAACGCCAGCGTCACGATCGCGAGATAGTCGCCGCGCAGCCGCAGCACTGGAAAGCCCAGGAGGACGCCCCAGAAGCAGGCGAGAATCCCCGAGATCGGCAGACACATCCAGAACGACAGGCCGAAATTGGTGGCGATCAAGGCATACGAATAGGCGCCGACGGCGTAGAACGCCACGTAGCCGAGATCGAGCAGTCCGGCGAGCCCGACCACGATGTTCAGCCCCCAGCCGAGCATCACGTAGGTCAGGATCTGGATGCTGAGATCGAGAATGTAGCGGTCGTGATAGAACAGGATCGGCACTGCGAGCGCGAAGGCCAGCAGCGCCGGAGCGAACATGCGGCCGACGCGGTCGAGAACCGCGGTCGCAGCCGCGGGAAGCCGCGGGGCGATATGGATCCGGCGCTCGCCGAACAGGATGCCCCGCAACAATCCGCCGACGAAGGCGATCGCCACCAGGATGCCCAGCGTGCCGAACCGCGGGGTGAGCTCGAGGCCGCCGGACGGGCCCTGGTCGGTGCGGATGCCGATCAACAGCGCAAACAGCCCGAACGCGGTGGCGGCGGCGACGACCGCGTTCTTGAGCGCGGCTCGGAGGTCGAGAACGGGCTTGACGCGAATGATGCGGCTCCCCCTCAAACTTTCTCGATTTCCGGGCGGCCCAGAATGCCGGTCGGCAGGAAGATCAGCACGATCACCAGGACCGAGAAGGCGGCGACGTCCTTGTACTCGATCGAGAAATACGCCGACCAGAACGTCTCGATCAGCCCGATGAGCAGGCCGCCGACCATCGCGCCGGGTAGCGAGCCGATGCCGCCGAGCACCGCCGCCGTGAACGCTTTTACGCCGGCGACGAAGCCGATATAGAAATCGATCACGCCGTAATAGAGCAGGTCCATGATGCCGGCGACGGCGGCGAGCGCCGCGCCGATCACGAAGGTGAGCGAGATGGTGCGATCGATGTCGACTCCGACCAGCGACGCCATCTTGAGATCCTGCTCGCAAGCGCGCATGTCGCGTCCCAGCCGCGTGTTCGCGACTAGCCAGGAAAACACCAGCATCAGCGCCAGCGTGATCACCACGATGGCGATCTGGACGTTGGACAGGCCGACGGCGAAGCCGTTGCGATCGAGCAAGGTGTACCCGCCCTGGATCAGCGGCGGCAGCGGCTTGACCCGCGCGCCTTGCACGATCTGCACGTAGTTCTGCAGCACGATCGACATTCCGATCGCGGAAATCAGCGGAGCGAGCCGGAACGAATGCCGCAGCGGCCGATAGGCCATGCGCTCCACCGTCCAGCCGTAGAGCGCGGTCAGCGCCATCGCGATCAGCAACACCAGGAACAACGCCAGCGGCACCGCGGTGACGCCCAGCGCAACCAGCATCAGGAAGGCGATGAGCGCCAGGAAGGCGCCGACCATGAACACGTCGCCATGGGCGAAATTGATCATGCCGATGATGCCGTAGACCATCGTATAGCCGATGGCGATCAGGCCGTAGATCGAGCCGAGCGTCAGTCCGTTGATGAGCTGCTGGAGAAAATATTCCATGTGCAAATCCTGCCGCGAACGTTCCGCTCGGCACGGTTCGCGGGCCGCGAACCACCGGAGGGCCGGGTCACCGCCGCGGTGCGAACCACCGAACCGTGGCATTCCTGGGCTCAGAAAAGCAAATTTTTCAAGGTCATGACAGCGCCCCGAGGGGCGGACCATTGCTTGTCCCCAGGGCATCGCCGGCGCGTTTGCATCGCCCTGGCCCGGGCCTATGCTCGGGGCCATGCCGTCCGAGCCCGCACTGCCGTTGTTTCATCTCTACGGCGATCCCCCGGATGATCAGGCATTCGATTTCGTTCACGTCGAGACCATCGGCTCGCGCTCCGCGCTGCACGACTGGACCATCCTGGCGCATCGGCACCGCAACCTGTTCCAGATCCTGCTGATCGAGCGCGGCGGCGGCGAGATGGTGTACGAGACGGCGACCCGGCTGTTCGAGGCCCCCGCCGCGATCCTGCTGGCGCCCGGCGTCGCCCACGGGTTCCGGTTCCGACCGCGGGAAACCGACGGCTGGGTCGTGAGCTTTACCGAGGACGTGGCCCGGGCGCTCGGCGAGCAGTCGGGTGCGGCGCTCGACCGGCTCGCGGCGCTCGCGAGCGATCCGGTCGTGCCGCTCGCGGAGGGCGCGGAAACCCGGCGGCTGGCGGCGCTCTGTGCCGATCTCAACGAAGAGCACGGCCTCGCTCGCGAGGGCCACCGGCTCGCCATGCGCGGCTTGTTGGCGCTGATTGCGGTCGAGGTGGTGCGGCTCGCGGCGAGCCGCGCGCGGACCGGGACGGTGACGCTCGCTCCCGCCGACGCGACCGTCGAGGTGCTGCGGCGCCTCATCGAGGAGCATTTCCGCCGCGACCGGCACGTCGGCTTCTATGCGCAGCAGCTGGCGATGACGCCGGATCGGCTCAACGATCATCTCAAGCGCGCAGCCGGAGTAACCGCGGGGCATCTGATCCGCCAGCGCCTGCTCACCGAGGCCAAGCGTCAGCTGGTGTTCACCAACCAGCCGATCCAAGAGATCGCCGCCGAGCTCGCCTTCGCCGACCCCTCGCATTTCGCCCGCTTTTTTCGCAAGAACACTGGCACCTCGCCGCAGGCGTTCCGCGACGAGCGCGGCGGGTGAGGGCCGCGCAGGACGCGTCAGGGGCCTCTCGGAATCGACAATCTGCAAAATCCGCGAGGCAAACTCGAAACCCTCTCCCGCAAGCAAGGGGAGAGGGGAAGCGCGTTTGCGGCCCGACCCAACAAGACATAGCGTCTCAGCAACCAGCTATCATTTCCCTGTCAGGAACTTCAGCACCGTGTCGCCGTATTCCTGCGGGCGCTCGACATTGGCGATGTGGGCGGCGTCGATCACCGCGAGCCTGGCACCGGGAATGCGGCTCTGCATGGACTCGGCGACCTCGACGGTCGTCGCTGGATCGTGGCGTCCGGCGATGATCAGGGTCGGCGCCTGGATGTGCCCGAGCGATTCGCGCTGGTCCATGTCGCGGATGCCTTCGCAGCAGGCGGCGTAGCCCTTGGGCGGCGTTTTCAGCACCATCTCGCGCATGCGCGCCATGACCTTGGGATTGCGCTCGCGAAATTCCTTGGTGAACCAGCGCTCCAAGATGCCGTCGACCATCGCCGGCATGCCGGGGCCGAGCGCCGTCTGGATGCGCTCGTTCCACAGATCGCGCGCCCCGCCCATGTAGGCGGAGGTGTTGGACAGGATCAGCTTGTCGATGCGCTTCGGCGCATTGGCGCCGAGCCACATGCCGACCATGCCGCCCATGGAGAGGCCGCACCAGTTCACCGTCTTCAGCCCGAGCCCGTCCATGATCGCCAGCGCGTCCTTGCCGAGCCGCTGCATCGTATAGGGACCCTCGGGAACGCCGGACTTGCCGTGGCCGCGGCGGTCGTAACGCACGAGCCGGAACTGTCTGGTGAACGGCCCCACCTGGTCGTCCCACATGGTGAGATCGGTGCCGAGCGAGTTCGACAGCATCAGCACTGGAGCTTGCTCCGGTCCGTCCACTTCAACGTGGATCGGGCAACCGTCGGCTTGAATGGTCGGCATGGCATCTCCTCCCTGTGCGTGAGCCCGGTCGCGTCTTCCCGGCGCGGCGCCGCGGCATCGCGGCCGAGCGGCGCCCGCGCCCGCCCGGCGGATATCACGAGATCCTTGCCGCAACAATTCGCGTGCTATGATCGAGCCATCCGAGCAGGGAGGCGATGCCGATGGCCATGGTCATGGACGGCGAGGTTCAGCTGCCCGCGCCGCGCGAGGTGGTCTGGGCCAAGCTCAACGATGCCGAAGTGCTGAAAGCCTGTATCCCGGGCTGCGAATCCCTGGAGAAACTGTCCGAAACCGAGTTCCAGGCGGTTGCGGTCGTCAAGATCGGGCCGGTCAAGGCCAAGTTCAAAGGCAAGGTCCGGCTGTCCGATCTCGATCCGCCGAACGGCTATCGGATCTCCGGCGAAGGCGACGGCGGGGTGGCGGGCTTCGCCAAGGGGGGCGCCACGGTCGCGCTGACGCCGAAGGACGGCACGCAGCTTTCCTACCACGTCGATGCGCAGATCGGCGGCAAACTCGCGCAATTGGGGCAGCGCCTCGTCAATGGCGCCGCCAAGAACATGGCCGATCAATTCTTCAAAAACTTCGTCGCGGCGGTGTCGTAAAGCGCACCGCCGGCGAGCCGCAAGCACGGCCCGGCCGGCCAACTCCCTTGACCGCACGCCTGCCCGGGGTTCAGACTTGGCGGGTCAAAATTGAAATCCCGGGCGAAAACGGCACGATTTGCTCACAAACGCCGCGGCGCATCCGCGTCGGCGTCACAATAAGAGGCCATCGGCCCGCATTGCGAGGAGGAAACTCATGCCCGCCGTCTCGATGACGGTGAACGGCAAGCCCGTCACCGCCGACGTCGATCCGCGCACGCTGCTCGTCCAATTTTTGCGCGAGGAGCTGCGCCTGACCGGCACCCACGTCGGTTGCGACACCTCCCAATGCGGCGCCTGCGTCGTTCACGTCAACGGCCGGGCGATCAAATCCTGCACGGTCTTCGCGCTGCAGCTCGAAGGCGCCAAGGTCGCCACCATCGAGGGTCTTGCCAATGGCGACCAGCTGCACCCGATGCAGGAGGCCTTCCGCGACAATCACGGCCTGCAATGCGGCTTCTGCACGCCGGGCATGATCATGGCCGCGGTCGATATCGTGAACCGCAAGGGCCACGATCTCGACGAGCACACCATTCGCTCGGAGCTCGAAGGCAACCTGTGCCGCTGCACCGGGTATCACAACATCGTCAAGGCGATCGCAGCCGGCGCCCGCGCCATGGGCTCAGGCGCAGCCGTGACGCAGAAGGCCGCCGAGTAGCGGTCCGTTTCGGCTCGGGAGGAAAGCATGAGCGCGACCGGCATCGGCGCGACGGTGCGCCGCAAAGAGGACCAGAGATTCATCACCGGCAAGGGGCACTACACCGCCGACGTCAACCGAGCCGGCCAGACCCATGCCTGTTTCGTCCGCTCGCCCCATGCCCATGCGCGCATCAAGGGCATCGACGCCACGGCAGCGAGTAAAATGCCGGGCGTGGTGGCGGTGCTCACCGGCGCCGATCTCGCGGTCGACAAGCTGGGCAATCTGATCTGCGGCTGGATGATCCATTCCAAGGACGGCAGCGCGATGAAGATGGCGCCGCATCCGGCGCTGGCGCAAACGAAGGCCTGCCACGTCGGCGATCCCGTCGCCGTGGTGATTGCCGAGACCCTGGCGCAGGCCAAGGACGCCGCCGAGAAGGTCCAGGTCGATTACGAAGTGCTGCCGGCGGTGGCCGATCCGGCGCAGGCGCAATCGGCGGGCGCTGCGCAGATCCACGAGGTCGCGCCCAAGAACACCATCTATCAATGGCAGCTGGGCGACAAGGGCAAGACCGACGCGGCGTTCCAATCGGCCGCGCATGTCACCAAGCTCGACATCGTCAACAACCGGTTGGTGCCGAATGCGATCGAGCCGCGCGCCGCGATCGGCGAATATGATTCCGGCACCGGCCATTTCACCTTGTGGAACACCACGCAGAATCCGCATGTGGCGCGCCTCGTCATCGCGGCGTTCATCGGCATGGCGCCGGAGCACAAGCTGCGCGTCATCGCGCCGGACGTCGGCGGCGGCTTCGGCTCCAAGATCTTCATCTATCCCGAGGAAGTCGTGGCGCTGTGGGCGTCCAAGCGCGTCGGCCGCCCGGTGAAATGGGTCGCCGAGCGCGTGGAGTCCTTCCTGTCCGACGCGCACGGCCGCGATCACGTCACCCATGCGGAAATGGCGTTCGATCGCGACGGCAAGGTCGTCGGCCTGCGGGCGAGGACGATCGCCAATCTCGGCGCTTATATGTCGACCTTCTCGTCCTCGGTCCCGACCTATCTCTACGCCACGCTGCTGTCGGGCCAGTACAACATCCCCAACATCTATTGCGAGGTCGACGCGGTCTATACCAACACGGTTCCGGTCGATGCCTACCGCGGCGCCGGCCGGCCCGAGGCGACCTTTGTGGTCGAGCGGCTGGTCGAGGTGGCGGCGCGCGAGCTGAGCATCGATCCGGCCGAGCTGCGCAAGCGCAATTTCATCCACCAGTTCCCGCATCAGACGCCGGTGATCCTCGCCTACGATGCCGGCGACTACAATGCGTCGCTCAAGAAGGCGCTCGAGCTCGCCGACTACAAGGGCTTTGCCAAGCGCAAGCGGGAATCCGCGCGCGACGGCAAGCTGCGCGGCATCGGGCTCTCGGCCTACATCGAGGCCTGCGGCCTTGCGCCGAGCCAGGCGGCCGGCTCGCTCGGGGCCGGCGTGGGTCTGTGGGAATCCGCCGAAGTGCGCGTCAATCCCACCGGCTCGGTTGAGGTCCTGACCGGCTCGCATAGCCACGGCCAGGGCCACGAGACGACGTTCGCGCAGCTCGTGTCCGAACGTCTCGGCATTGCGATCGACAACGTCAGCATCGTGCACGGCGACACCGACATCGTGCAGTTCGGCATGGGCACCTATGGCTCGCGCTCGGGCGCGGTCGGCATGTCGGCGATCGTCAAGGCGCTCGACAAGGTCGAGGCCAAAGCCAAGAAGGTCGCCTCGCACCTGCTCGAGGCCGCCGAAGGCGACATCGTGTTCAAGGACGGAAAATTCACCGTCGCGGGGACCGACCGCTCCGTCCCCTGGGGCGACGTCGCGCTCAACGCCTATACGGCGCACAAGTTCTCCGGCCAGGAGCTCGAGCCGGGGCTGAAGGAGACCTCGTTCTACGACCCGACCAATTTCACCTTCCCGGCGGGTTGCCACGTCTGCGAGGTGGAAATCGATCCCGACACCGGCGAGACCGAGATCGTGAACTGGACCGCGGTCGACGATTTCGGCGTCCTCGTCAATCCGATGATCGTCGAGGGTCAGGTCCACGGCGGGATCACGCAGGGGGTCGGCCAGGCGCTGCTCGAACGCGCGATCTATGACAAGGACGGCCAGCTCGTGACCGGCTCGTTCATGGATTATTGCATGCCGCGCGCGCACGACGTGCCCTCGTTCAAGGTCGGCGTGACGGTGACGAAATGCCCGTCGAACCCGCTCGGCATCAAAGGCTGCGGCGAGGCCGGCGCCATCGCCGCGCCCGCCGCGGTCATCAACGCCATCACCGACGCGATCGGCAGCGAGCAGATCGCCATGCCGGCGACCCCGCAAGCGGTCTGGACCGCGATCCAGCGCGGCAACGCCACCCGCAAGGCGGCGGAATAGGGAGGCTTCCATGTATGCATTCACGTTGCACCGCCCCTCGAGCGTGCGGCAGGCCGCAAACCTGCTCGCCAAGAGCGAGGACGCGAAGCTGCTCGCCGGCGGCCAGACCCTGATCCCGACCATGAAGCAGCGGCTGGCGAGCCCGGCGAGCCTGATCGATCTATCCTTGATCGAGGGCCTGTCCGGCATCGAGCTCCGGGGCCGCTCGATCGTGATTGGCGCGATGACGCGGCACGCGGAAGTCGCGGATTCGCCCGTCGTGCAGGAGAACCTGCCGGCGCTCGCCGAGCTCGCCGGCGAGATCGGCGATCCGCACGTGCGCAACATGGGCACGATCGGCGGCTCGCTCGCCAACAACGATCCCAACGCCGACTATCCGGCGGCCGCGCTCGGGCTCGGCGCCACCATCGTGACCAACAAGCGGCGCATTGCGGCCGACGAGTTCTTCACCGGCATGTTCGAGACCGCACTCGGGGCCGACGAGATCGTCACCAAGGTGATGTTCCCGCTGCCCAAGAAGGCGGCTTACGTCAAGTTCGCCAACCCGGCCTCGCGCTATGCGCTCGTCGGCGTGTTGGTGTCGAAACGCGGCCGCGAGATCCGCGTCGCGGTCACCGGTGCGGGCGCGAACGGCGTGTTCCGGGTGACTGCGTTCGAGGAAGCGCTGCAGCGGCGGTTCGGGCCGAAGTCCCTCGATGGCCTGTCCGTGCCGGCCGCCGGCCTCAACAGCGACATTCACGGCAGCGCGGAATATCGGGCGCATCTGATCGGCGTGCTCGCGCGCCGCGCGGTTGCCGCCGCGGCGGGGTGAGGCCCGGTGGCCCAGGGTTGGGCCTCACGGCTTTCGATCCTATATTGCCCCTGATGCCGGCCGGCAGGAACTCCTGCCGGCCTTTTGGCGCAGGCTAGAGAAGTGCAACAGAACAAAGCGCACAATCTTCCGGGCTCGATCGACGCGACCTTGGCGCTGCTCGCCGAGGCCGATTATCTCGCCGACCGCTCGCTTGCGACCGTGCTGTTCCTCGCTTTGCGCATGGGGCGGCCGCTGTTTCTGGAGGGCGAGGCCGGGGTGGGCAAGACCGAAGTCGCCAAAGTGCTGGCGAAGACGCTCGGGCGGAAATTGATCCGCCTGCAGTGCTACGAGGGATTGGATATCGCCGCCGCGGTTTACGAGTGGAACTACGGCGCGCAGATGATCGCGATCCGGCTCGCCGAAGCCGAAGGCGTCGAGGACCGCGAGCATCTGGCGCAGGACGTATTCTCCGAGAAATTTTTGATCAAACGGCCGCTGCTGCAGGCGCTGGAGCCGGACGTCGTCGGGCCGCCGGTGCTGCTCATCGACGAGCTCGACCGCACCGACGAAGCGTTCGAAGCGTTCCTGCTCGAAGTGCTGTCCGATTTCCAAGTGACGATCCCGGAGCTCGGCACCGTGAAAGCCGCGCATCCGCCGATCGTGGTCGTCACGTCCAATCGCACCCGGGAGATCCACGACGCGCTCAAGCGGCGCTGCCTCTATCATTGGCTCGGCTACCCCAACGCCGAGCGCGAGTTGAGCATCGTGCGCGCCAAGGTGCCGGGCATCGCCGAGCGCCTGTCGCGGGAGATCGTGCATTTCGTACAGAGCCTGCGCCGGGAAGACCTGTTCAAGGCGCCGGGCGTCGCCGAGACGCTCGACTGGGCCTCGGCGCTGAGCGAGCTCGACGCCGTCGCGCTCGACCCGGCAACCGTGTCGGATACGCTCGGCGTGCTGCTCAAATATCAGGACGACATCGCCCGGCTCGAGGGCACCAAGGCCAAGGAGCTGCTCGACGAAGTGCGGGCGCAGCTGCGCGCCGCGGAGTGAGCGATGCCAATGCCAACGTAGCCCGGATGGAGCATCGCGCGAGCGATGCGCAATCCAGGGAGGCCGCTCCCGGATTGCGCGGCTTCGCCGCTCCATCCGGGCTACGGATCCGATAACGACAAGCACATGATTGAGAAACCTAGCGCCGCTCACGCCCTCCCCCTCGCCGAAGGGGAGGGGGAGCTCGCCGGGCGGCTGGCGCAGAACATCGTCTATTTCGCCCGCGCGCTGCGCGCCGCCGGCATCCCGGTCGGCCCGAAAACCATCATCGACGCGCTCGATGCGCTCAAAGCCGCGGGCGTCGGCACCCGCGAGGATTTCTATTGGACGCTGCACGCGGTGTTCGTGAAGCGCCACGAGCACTCGATCCTGTTCGACCAGGCCTTTCGGCTGTTCTTTCGCAAGCGCGCCTATCTCGAGCGGCTGATGGCGATGATGATGAGCCAGGTGCCGGCGCCCGCGACGCAGGCGCCAAAACCCGCATCCCAACGCGTGCAGGAAGCCTTGTTCGCCGGCCTCGATGAAAAGCTCGTGCGCGAAAATCCCGAGATCGAGGTCGACGCGCGGCTGACCATGTCGGAGAACGAGATCCTGCAGAGGAAAGACTTCGCGCAGATGACGACGGCGGAGATCGCCGCCGCCAAGGACGCGATCGCCCGCCTCGTGCTGCCGCTCGACGAGTTACGCACGCGCCGGCTCGCGCCGCATCGCCACGGCCACATCATCGACATCCGCCGCACGTTGCGCGCGAGCCTCAAGGCCGGCGGCGCCTTCATCGACCTCAAATATCTCGGCCCCAAGACCCGGATGCCGCCCATCGTGGCGCTGCTCGACATCTCCGGCTCGATGAGCCAGTACACCCGGCTGTTCCTGCATTTCCTGCATGCCGTCACCGACGCGCGCAAGCGCGTCACCACGTTCCTGTTCGGGACGCGGCTGACCAACGTCACGCGCGCGCTCAAATCGCGCGACCCCGACGAAGCGCTCGCGGCCTGTTCTTCCGCGGTGCCCGACTGGTCGGGCGGGACGCGGATCGCCACTTCGCTCCACAGCTTCAACAAGAAATGGGCGCGCCGCGTGCTCACCCAGGGCGCGATCGTGCTGCTGATCACCGACGGGCTCGAGCGCGATCCCGACGACAAGCTGGCGTTCGAGATCGATCGCCTGCACCGGTCCTGCCGCCGCCTGATCTGGCTCAATCCGCTGCTGCGCTTCGACCGGTTCGAGGCCAAGGCCAAGGGCATCCGGGTGATGCTGCCGCACGTCGACGAGTTCCGCCCGATCCATAACCTCGAGGCGATCGCCGACCTGTGCCGCGCGCTCTCCGCCGATGCGGCGCGTCCGCTGCCTCCGCGCCAGTGGCTGCGGCAGGTCGCTTGAGCCGCGCTTCCTGGCATTGCCGGACCGTCCGGCTCCAACCATATTGAGGTACGGTTCGGATCAAAAGCACCCTCAAGCCGACGGAGGAAGTCATGCTCGCGCGCGACGAGGAAATTCTGAAGGCCGCCGAGGAATGGCGCCGCAGCGGGCGCGGGGTGGCGCTCGCGACCGTGATGGAGACCTGGGGCTCGGCGCCGCGCCCGGTCGGCGCCAATTTGGTCATCGACGAGGAGGGGAATTTTCTGGGCTCGGTGTCGGGCGGCTGCGTCGAGGGGGCGGTCGTCGCCGAGGCGCTCGACGTGATCGAAAGCGGCAAGTCGAAGGTGCTGGAGTTCGGCGTCGCCGACGAGACCGCGTGGAACGTCGGGCTCTCCTGCGGCGGCACCATCCGCGTGCTGGTCGAAAAGGTCGACTAGTCATTCCGGGGCCGGCCGAAGGCCGGAACCTGGAACCCATGAACACGGCGGGCGAGCAATTCGGAAGTTTGGTGTTCATGGATCCCGGATAGCCTCGCTGCGCTCGGCTTCCGGGATGACGGTTCAGGAAAAACGATGCGGCTCGAAATCCTCTCCGCGCTGAATGCCGAACGCGCCGCGCGCCGCGCGGCGATCGTCGTCACCGACGTCGAGAGCGGCGCGCAGCGGCTGGTGAAGGCGGCCGACGTCGCCGCCGATCCGCTCAAGGATGTGCTGGAGCACCGACTGCGCTCCGGCAAAAGCGGCATGGCGGAGACGAGGCAAGGCCGCGTGTTCCTCACCGTGCACGTGCCGCCGCCGCATCTCGTCATCACCGGCGCCGTGCACATCAGCCAGGCGCTGGCGCCGATGGCGAGGCTCGCCGGCTACGACGTGGTCATCGTCGACCCGCGCACCGCGTTCGCGACCAAGGAGCGCTTTCCCGACGTGCCGATGCTCGCCGAATGGCCGGATACCGCGCTGCCGCGGCTCGCGGTCGACCGCTATACCGCCTTCGTCGCGCTCACCCACGATCCGAAGATCGACGATCCCGCGCTCATCTTCGCGCTCGCGCGCGATTGCTTCTATATCGGCGCGCTCGGCTCGAAGAAGACGCACGCGCGGCGCGTCGCCCGGCTCGAGGAACAGGGCGTTGCCAAGGAGGCGCTGGCGCGCATTCGCGCCCCGATCGGCCTTAGGATCGGCGCGGTGTCGCCGGCCGAGATCGCGGTCGCGATCCTGGGGGAGATCACCGCTGAACTCAGGCTGCCGGCGGAGAAAGCATCGTGAAGTTCGGCCCCATGGCTCCGGCCGAGGCGCTCGGCGCGATCGCGGTGCACTCGATCCGCAAGGGCGATCTGGTGCTCAAGAAGGGCACCCGGATCGGCGAGGCCGAGGCGGCGGCGCTGCAGGCGGCCGGGATCGACGAGATCGTCGTCGCGCGCATCGAGCCCGGCGATGTTCCCGAGGACGAGGCCGCGGCCGATATCGCCGCCGCTGTCGCGGGCGAGGGGGTGCGGGTCGACCGCGCCTTCACCGGGCGCGCCAATCTGTTCGCGGAGGCGGCCGGCGTGCTGCTCCTCGACCGGGCCGCGATCGACCGCCTCAACCGCGTCGACCCCGCGATCACGCTCGCGACGCTGCCGGCCTTTGCCCCCGTTGTGGCCGGAAAGATGATCGCGACCGTGAAGATCATCCCGTTCGCCGTGGAGGCGCGATCGCGCGATCGCGCCATGGTGGTTGCGGACGAGGCAAAGCCGTTGGTACGCGTGGCGCCCTACCGGGTGAAGCAGATCGGCGTGGTGTCGACCCTGCTGCCGGGCCTTGCCGACAAGGTGATCGAGAAGACGCTGAAAATTCTCGGCGACCGCATTGCTCCCGCGGGCGCGGCGATCGTCGCGGAGCGGCGCGTGCCGCACGAGAGCCGCGCGCTCGCCCAGGCGCTCGACGAGGTGCTGCAGGCCGGCGCCGAGCTCGTGATCGTGTTCGGCGCCTCGGCGATCGCCGACCGCCGCGACGTCATTCCGGCCGCGGTCGAGGCGATCGGCGGAGCCATCGGACACTTCGGCATGCCGGTCGACCCGGGCAATCTGCTGCTGATCGCGGAAGCGCAGGGCCGGCCCGTGCTCGGCGCGCCGGGCTGCGCGCGCTCGCCCAAGGAGAACGGCTTCGACTGGGTGCTGATGCGGCTCCTCGCCGGGCTCGAAGTGAAGGGCGAGGACATCGCCGGCATGGGCGTGGGCGGGCTCCTGATGGAGATCGTGACGCGGCCGCAGCCGCGCGAGCTGCCGCCGCCGGCCGCCCCGGCGCCGTCAGCCGGGCGCAGCGTCGCCGCGATCGTGCTCGCGGCCGGGCGCTCGACCCGCATGGGCGGCCCCAACAAGCTGCTCGAAACAATTTCCGGCAAGCCGCTGGTGCGCATCGCGGCCGAGCAGGCGCTCAGCTCCCGCGCGAGCCCGGTCGTGGTGGTGAGCGGGCACGAGCGCGCCCGCGTCGAGGCGGCGCTCGCGAGCCTGGACGTGCGCCTCGTGCATAATCCCGATTACGCGCAAGGCCTCTCGACCTCGGTCAAGGCCGGGCTTGCCGCGCTGCCGCCCGAGTCGGAGGCCGCGATCGTGTGCCTCGGCGACATGCCGCAGGTGACGAGCGCGCTGATCGATCGGCTGATCGCCGCGTTCGATCCGGAACGCAACGCGCTCGTCGTGCTCCCGACGTTTTCCGGCAAGCGCGGCAATCCGGTGCTGTGGTCGCGGCGCTTCTTCCCGGAGCTCATCGCGCTCGAAGGCGACGTCGGCGCGCGCCACCTCATCGGCGCCTATCCGGAGGTCGTGACCGAAGTGCCGGTCGAGAACGCGGCCGCCATGGTCGACATCGACACGCCCGACGCGCTGCGCGCCGCCAAGGCGGAGATGGAGCGGGCGTGAGTTGCGCGAACTACTCAATGAAGGAGAGAGAATGTTAGTCGCGACGTCGCACCAATGATCCAGCCCGCTTTTCGTCCCGCGACTCCTGATGACGCCGGCACTTTGGCGGAATTGGTGCAATTCGCGAGTGAGGGTCTGGCTCTGTATCTATGGACGCAGATTGCCGGGGCCGGGCACGACCCCTGGAATATCGGACGCGAGCGCGTACGCAGCGAATCCTACGGCGTGTCCTATAAAAACGCCATCATAGCAGAACTGTCCGGGCAACCAACCTCCGCTCTTATCAGCTATTCGCTCCGCGATAGACCGGAAGCCGTTTCCGACGAGCTCCCGGCTGTGCTCGTACCGCTGCACGAGCTCATGAATCACGCACCCGATACGTGGTATGTTCACGCGCTTGCCGCTTACCCGAGCTATCGGGGTAGGGGCCAGGGTTCGGCGCTTCTCGCTGTTGCCGACAAATTGGCCGCTGCTGCCGGGATCACGGGCCTGAGCCTCATCGTCTCCGACACCAATGTGAGCGCGCGCAAGCTATACGAGCGCTGTGGGTATCGTGAGGCTGCGCACTGCGAGATGGTCAAGGAACATTGGCCGCATCCGGGCACCAACTGGGTGCTAATGAGAAAGCGGCTCTGACTACGTTGTTCCGATCATCGCCTGAAAATATATGCTCGACACAATTCCTAATACTTATACCAGCACTTCGATTTGACCTTTCTGCACCTTATCTAGACTCGGCAATCGTCCAGCTGCCATAGCCTCACCCGCATTTATCCTCTTGTGAGCTTACAAAAAACCGACCGAGAGCCAGGGCACCAGCGCGACGACGATCAGCGCCAAAAACAGCGCGCCGAGATAGGGCCACACCCGGCCCATCGCGGCGTCGGGCGAGACGCGGCCGATCGCGCAGGCCGCGTAGAAGCCCACCCCGAACGGCGGGGCGAACAATCCGATCCCCATCGAGAGGATCACCACCATCGCGTAATGCACTTCGTGCACGCCGATGGCGCGGGCGGCGGGAAACAATAGCGGGCCGAACAGCACGATCGCCGGGATGCCCTCGAGCACGCTGCCGAGCACGGTGAACGCCACGATCGAGACCGCGAGGAAACCGAGCTTCCCGCCCGGCATGCTCGCCATGGCCTGGACGAGCTGGCGCGAGAAGCCCGATTGCGTGAGCGCCCACGCCATCGCGGTCGCGGTGCCGATGATGAGCAGGATGGCGCCCGAGAGCGATGCGGTCTCGACCAGCATCGGGTAGAGTCGGCGCCATTCGAATCGGCGGTAGATGATAAGCCCCGCCAGCGCCGCGTAGACGATGCCCACGGTCGAGACTTCGGTCGCGGTCGCGACCCCTTCGACGACCGCGGTGCGGATCAGGAACGGCAGCGCGAGCGCCGGGAGCGCGATCACGAACGTGCGCACCACTTGCATCGGCGAGGCGCGGGAAACCCCGGTCAAATCCTCGTCGCGCGAGCGGAAATAACACACCACGACGAGCGCGAGCGCGCCGACCAGCGCCGGCAATAGCCCGCCGGTGAACAGCGCCGCGATCGACACGCCGGTGACCGAGCCGATCGTGATCAGCACGAGGCTCGGCGGGATGGTCTCCGACATCGCGCCCGAGGAGGACAGCAGCGCCACGAGCTCGCCCGGCCGCGCCCCGCGCCGCTTCATCTCCGGGAACAGCACCGGCGCGACCGCGGCCATGTCGGCCGCCTTGGAGCCCGAGATGCCGGAGACGAGATACATTGCGCCAAGCAGCACATAGGCGAGCCCGCCGCGCACGTGGCCGAGCAGCGCCGCCATGAAATCGACCAGCACGCGCGCCAGCGAGGTCATTTCGATCAGCAGGCCGAGAAACACGAACAGCGGCACCGAGAGCAGGATCAAAGTCGACATGCCCTCGTCCATGCGGCTCGTCACGATGGTGAGCGGCGCGCCGGTGACGAGCGCGAGATAGGAGAGGGTCGCGACCCCGAACGCGAACGCGATCGGCACGCCGATCGCGACACACACCGCGACCATGCCGATGAAGAACACCACGAGATTGAAATTGCCGAGCCCCATCAGGACGGGACGCAGCAGCCACAGCGCCAGCGCGGCGGCGGCGACGATGGCGAGCGCCGCGGCTGCCTGCGCCAGCGTCGAGCGCTCGATCAGCCGCGCCGCGGCGATCAGGAGCATCAGCACGGCGCCGACCGCGATCGCGCCGACGCGGTAGCCGTCGTGGATCTCCAGCGCCGGCGTGGTGATCATCCATTGCGCGTCGAAATAATTATAAGCCGGCAGGATGATCTCCAGCACGAACACCGCCACCACCACGGCGGCGAGCGTCTCGAGCCAGCCGCGCCAGCGCGGCGGCGCCAGCGTCACCAGCACGCCGAGCCGCATGTGCTCGTCGCGCCGGAGCGCGATCACGGCGCCGAGCATCGCGAGCCAGAGAAACAGGATGGAGGCGAGCTCGTCGGTCCAGGTCAGCGGCCGGTTGAAGACGTAGCGCGAGACGACGCCGGCCAGCAGCACGAGGATCTCGACGGAGACGAGAACGGCCGCCGGAATCTCGGTCGCGAGCGCGAGGATGCGGTCGAGCCGGGCGAACCGCCGGGGCAGGGCGGCTGCCGTGATCGCCGCCACGGCCGCCTGCTCCGAGGCGAGGATCTCGATCGGGCCGCCGGCCTCGGCCATGGTTTCAGCTCAGCGCACCGACGTGGCTCTCCAGCAGTTTCCAGGCTTCCGCGCCGAACTTCTGCTTCCACTCGTCATAGAAGCCGGCCTTGCGCAGCGCCGCGCGGAAGAGCTCGGCATCGGTATTGTTGAATACCATGCCCTTCTGGGTGAGCTGGCCCTGCAGCGATTCGTTGAGCTTGCGGATGTCGTCGCGGTCTTTGAGCGCCGCGGCGTTGAGATTCTTGGCGACGATCTCCTGCAGGTCGTTGGGGAGCTTTTTGTAGGCCGCGGTGTTGGCCAGGAACCAGAAGCCGTCCCACATGTGATTGGTGATGGAGCAATATTTCTGCACTTCGT
>WNGD01001563.1_pt1 | contig 46507 bp, 38 predicted proteins | sample 5400671 | NCBI WGS metagenome assembly WNGD01 (sample SAMN13153369, study PRJNA577476) | soil metagenome | isolation source: 40 cm soil or saprolite under grassland replicate 2 | place: USA:California | collected 2016-06-15 | reverse complement strand
ATGGATACCTTCAGTGTGAACAAGGGCTATTCGGTGCCGGAGATCGTGACCGGCAAGCCGCTGGCGATCGGCGGGTCGCAGGGCCGCAGCGGCGCCACCTCGCTGGGCGTCATGTACGCGCTGTTCATGGCCCTGAAGCCCAAGGGGCTGAGCGCGGAAGACGTCTCCGTGGCGATCCAGGGGTTCGGCAAGGTCGGCGCCGGTGCCGCCACCGTCCTGCATCAGGCCGGCGCCAGGGTGGTGGCCGTCTCTGACGTTGGCGGCGGGCTGTACAACCCCAGCGGCCTCAACCCGAAAGCGCTGCTCGGCTACCGTAAGGAGGGCGGCGGCGAGACGATCGCCAGCTTCCCCGGCGGCGACCGGGTCTCCAACGAGGAGCTGCTGGCACTGGACGTGGACGTGCTGATCCCGGCGGCGCTGGAAAACGTGATCCGCTCCGACAACGTCGATGGCGTGAAGGCGCGATTTGTGGTGGAGGGGGCCAACGGGCCGACCACCCCGGCGGCCGACAAGGTGCTGGACGACCGGGGCTGTGTGGTGGTGCCCGACATCCTGGCCAACGCCGGTGGGGTGACGGTGTCGTATTTCGAGTGGGTCCAGGCCCTGCAGGCCTATTTCTGGTCCGAGGACGACGTCAACACCCGTATGCAGGCGGTGATCGAGCGCGCCTACCAGGAGGTCGCCGCGCTTGCGGAGGAGCGCCATCTCAGCCTCCGGCAGGCCGCCCAGGTAATCGGCGTCGGCCGCGTCGCCGAGGCCTACCAGAACCGCGGCCTGTTCCCCTAATCCTCCCAGCCCAGCAGGTCGGGCTGTCGCGTTCTGGCATCGCCATGCGCATGGCAGCGGTAGGACATAGAGGCGCGCATGCCGGGTCCGACGCCGAGCTACGCCCGGATGATCAGGAGAACCGCAGGTGGCTGAGCCGAGGACTGCAAAAGGTGAGGCACGGAGCGTCATGGTTGGCGACCTCAGCTCAGAGACGAGCGAGACGGACGGGCTCGATGGTGCCCAAAAGGGTCCGAAGTGGGATGGCCAGCAGATACCGAGTGCAAGGGTTGAGGCGCCCGAGCCAGCGATGAGTGGAGGGCCCGAATGAGCGACGGAATCCAGCCGGCCGTCCTCTCCCCGACCAAGGGGCGGTCGCGTGCCAGCGGGGCGCCGGCACCCGTAGTGGTGGCGCACAGGAGCGGGACCCTGCTGGACGGGGTGCAGTCGTTCTGCCGGATGCTGGAGGTACCGCGGGCTGACGAGAAGGAGGGCGGCGACGACACCGGCACCCAGCTCATCGCGCCGCTGATCAGCGCGCATGTGGGTGGGGAGCGGGTCGCGATGGCGTGGGTACGGCCCAGCCCCGGCGCGCCCGTGGAGGTGATCCTCGGCGGGGGACCGGCGCTCGGGATCGGGCGGGTGACCAGCGAGGTGCGGCCGATGTACCCGCCGGGGAGCCGCGGCGCCGCGCTCAGCGCCGCCTCGGCGCTGGAGAGCCTGACCAGCCTGCCGGTGTGGCTGCGCTGCGCCGGCTTGAGCGACTCGCTGGCCGTGGCCGACGACAAGCAGCAGCAGCAGAAGCCGCGGGCCAGCTTCGAGGACTATGTCGCGCACTTGGCCAGGACCTCGTTCGCCTGGCTGGTGGTGGCCGAGCCGGTGGGACTGGACGTGCTCCACGCCGAGATGAGCGACCTCGCCTACGAGCTGCCGCGGATCTACGACAAACGTGACACCGGTGCGGCGGTCGGGCTGCGCCAGGAGCGCCTGGAGGCCCGCTACCGCGAGCTGGCCCAGGCCGAGACCGTCGGGCTGTGGAACGTCCACGTCCTGGTCGGCGGCGCCAGCGAGGCGGCGGCGCTGCGCACCGCGGCGCTGCTGTGCAGCGCCAGCGGCCTTGCCAACCTCCCCTACGTGCTGCGGCCCGGCCGCAAGGCGGTGGAACTGGAGGAGGCGCTCGGCGCCGAGTTCGACGAGGGCGACTTCGGCGCTTCGCCGTTCCGCGCGCCCAGCGAGCTGCTGGCCGCGATCGCGCGCCCGCCCACCCGCGAGCTGCCCGGCATCCGCATGGTCGCCGCCTCCACCTTCGACGTCACCCCGGAATCCACTGGCGACCTGACCCTTGGCGAGGTCCTGGACCAGGGCCTCAACCCGGCCGGGCCGATGCCGATCTCAAAGGCAACCTTGAACCGGCACGTGTTCGTCTGCGGCGCCACCGGCGGCGGCAAGTCCCAGACCGTGCGGGCGCTGCTGGAGTCCCTCCACGACGCCGGTGTGCCGTGGTTGGTGATCGAACCGGCCAAGGCCGAGTACGGCCGCATGGCCGGCCGCCTCAAGGGCCGCGGCGAGGTGCTGGTGATCAAGCCAGGCCAGCCCGACCAGATCCCCGGCTCCCTGAACCCGCTGGAACCCGAGCCCGGCTTCCCGCTGCAGACCCACATCGACCTGGTCCGGGCGCTGTTTTTGGCCGCGTTCGAGGCGGAGGAGCCGCTGCCGCAGGTGCTGTCCTACGCGCTCTCCCGCTGCTACGAGGAGATGGGCTGGGAGCTGGCACTGGGCGAGTCCAAGATCGAGGGGGTCACGCCGAAGTACCCGACCCTTGGCGAACTGCAGCGGGTCGCCCGCGACGTGGTCGAGAAGATCGGCTACGGCGACGAGGTCGAAGACAACGTCAAGGGCTTCATCGACGTGCGCATCGGTTCGCTGCGCCTGGGCACGCCCGGACGTTTCTTCGAGGGCGGCCACCCGCTGGACCTGGCCGCGCTGCTGCGCCGCAACGTCGTGCTGGAGCTGGAGGACATCGGCAACGACCAGGACAAGGCCTTCTTCATGGGCACCGTGGTGATTCGTCTGGTGGAGCACCTGCGCATGCGCTACGGCACCACCGAGGGCGACGTCGGGCTGCGCCACATGACCGTGGTGGAGGAGGCCCACCGCCTGCTCAAGAACGTGGAGGAGGGCAGCCCCGCCGCGCACGCCGTGGAGCTGTTCGCGGGGCTGTTGGCCGAGATCCGCGCCTACGGCGAGGGGATCCTGGTGGCCGAGCAGATCCCCAGCAAGCTGCTGACCGACGTGATCAAGAACAGCGCCCTGAAGATCGTGCACCGCCTGCCCGCCAACGACGACCGCGAGTTCGTCGGGGCCACCATGAACCTCACCCCCGAGCAGGCCGACTACGTGGTCACCCTGCCGCCGGGGCAGGCGGCGGTGTTCGCCGACGCCATGGACCGGCCGCTGCTGGTGCGCATGCCCCTTGGCGAGCAGCGCGAGCAGGTGGCAGGGGCGCTGCACACCCCGCCGCTGCTGCGCTCCCGCAGTGCCTGCTGCGGCAAGGCCTGCCAGCGGCGCCCCTGCACGCTGCGGGAGCTGACCAAGGCCAAGCGCTCCGCCGAGGACCCCCGCCTGACCCTGTGGATCGAGCTGCTGATGGCCTCCCACCTGGTCGGGGAGACCGAGCCCGCCCCCGACCCGGTGTGGCTCGCCCAGCTCCGCGACAGCGTCGAGGCGCGGCAGCTCGACTGCGCCATCGGGCAGCTCGCCCAGGCCGCCATCGACTCCCGCTACGCCGGCCTGGCCGCCTTCTACCAGCCGGAGGAGCTGGCCAAGCACGTGGCCGACCGGGTCCGCGCGTGGCTGTTCGAGCGCCAGAGCCGCCGCAAGACCACCTGCGACGGCAGCGAGATCACCTGGTACGCGGGCAAGTACCGCTGGATCGACGTGCTCCGCGCCCTCCAGGAGGACCACGGCGACCGCATGCAGCCCCACCCGAAGACAGACGAGTGGACCGCCCGCGGCATCCGCCTGGACGGCCCCACCTGGGCCGAGCAGCTCTCCCAGCTGCAGTCCCACCCGCTCGTTTGGGGGTCGTCCTACAAAACCATCTGGGGCGACGACGACCCCTGCGCGGTCGAACGCGCCGCCGAGGCCCTCAGCTTCGCCGAGGACCTGGTCGAACGGATCGAAGCCGCCACCGGCTTCCTGAAAGTCGAATGCCCCTGGCCCGCCGCGCGCCTGTACCCGCGCCTATGGGCCAAGCGCAAGGAGGGTCCGAGCTGATGGGCGCAAACGACAAGAAGGGCGCGGAGAGGGCCGGCGGGGCGCTGCAGGGTCTGGGCCCCAAAGACGACTTGGGCCAGCTGGACCTGGTCTCGCAGGGCGGGACGGCCGGCGACGTCGGCGGCGACAACACCGTCAACAACGTGAATGTCGACCTGATCAAGACCGGCGACATCTCCGCGATCCCGATGTAGGCAGAAGGGCGCATCCTCCATGGCTGAGGCCGACCGGAAGAAGAAGGGGAAGGGCAGAGATAGGGGCGGGCGTCGGTCGGACCTGGGCGTGCCTGAGCCCGACGTTCTCTCGTCTGAGGTTCTCAACCTGCATTGGGAGGGCAAGGACGGCCAGATGCTCGACGTGAGGCGCGCGGGCGGCGAGGGTCCCCTCCACATGGGCGTCAACCAGGACAAGCGCGGAGTCAGCATCAACGTCAACGGCGAAACCGAGCAGCAGCCCGATCAGCTCAAGGAGGCCGCTGATCGGTTTCGCGGGAACGTGGTGGACGGCTTCATCGACCACGATCGCAACATCTTTGGTAAGGAACGGCTCGTGGGCGAAGGCGTCCTGGCAGACGGCAGGAAGGTCAAGCTGGATGGTGGCAGGGACATCTTTGGCGGAGCCCACGTCAACGAGCAATGGGGTCCCGACGCTAGCGGTACCGGCGAGGGCAGGGGCAGGGACGCAGGAGGTCTTCCTCCCCCCGAGGCTCCCTCTGCGCCCGATGCGCCCGAGCCTCCTCTGCCTCCCAAGTGAGGTGTAGGTCCCCTTACCCCGCGTTGGTCTTGCGGGCGGCGCGGTGGCGGGTGAGGCGCTCGTAGAGGGCGCGGGTCTCCTCGTGGAGGGTGTCGTAGGGCTCCAGGTTCTCTTCGTCGAGGCGGAGGAGCAGCTCGTCCATGACTGCTTCGACGCCGGCGGGGTTGCCGGCGGCGTCGGCGGCGAGCATCAGCTTGCGGTACAGGCGCTCGTCGTAGGGGGCGGTCACGAGGCCCCGGCGGGCGGCCCATTGGCAGCCGCCGTGGTCGCCGGCATGGAGCAGCAGGCCGGCGAGGTGGTCGGCGGCGTCGACGATCGATGATTCCATCACCGGGACCTCGTCGAGCTGGGCCCAGCCGTAGGAGCGCGGCTTGGCGCCTTGGAACGGGCGGCCGCGGACCAGCTCCAGGGCGCGGCGCAGGTCGGCGGCGCCGTCCTCGCCCTGGCCGTAGCCGCGCTCGGCCAGCGTGTGGAAGCGGGTCCAGTCCAGCCCCACCGACGGGTCCAGCCGGTAGATGCCGTTGCGGGCGTGGGGCAGGCGCGGCTCGCCGTCGGGGGTCATGCCGAGGTAGGCGCGGGCCACCGCGGTGGTGGTGTTGAGGGTGCCCTTGGCCGGCGGGCGGCCAGGCCACAGCGCCTCGGAGAGCTGGTCGCCGTCGACGCCGTCCGGGTGGAGCGCCAGGAACACGATCAGTTCCTCGGACTTGCCGCGCTCGACCCGGTCGATGCCGCCGATCTCGACCTTGCCGAGCACGCGCACCTCGACCTCGGACTCGTCGTCCATCTCCGGGTCGGGGATCACCCGGCTGCTGAGGCGCAGCTCGTGCAGGTGCGGCGTCTTGCGCGGCTCGGCCTCGGCTCCGGGCTCCGGCTCCGGCTCGCCGGTCGCGGGCGCGCCGTCTGCGCTCTCTGCGGGCTCGCTCTCTGCGGGCTCGCTGCTCGCGGCGGCCGCCGTGGGCACGGCAACCTCGTCGTGCTCTGCGGGCTCTGTGCTGGTCACATCAGACCCTTCATCGGTCTCGGTCTCGATGCCGTCCTCATCGAGCTTGTCGTCGTAGTCGTCGTCGATGGGAACTGGCGCTGGCCGTGGCCGGCGGAAGGGCCGGCGGGCCGGCTCCCGCATGGGGTCCGGGATGGGGACGTCGTCCCGGGTGGTGGTGTCGAGCAGCCGGGCGATCCCGTCGTAGTCGTCCGGGTCGAGCCGCTGCGGCACCACGTCGACGCCGAACTGGGGCAGGTGGAGGAGCTCGCCAGCGGCCTCGGGAAGGTCCAGGGTCCAGCGGGCCCCGGAGACCTCTCCGGCGGCGATCACCGCGGCGACCGGTGAGCGGGAGGGCACGGCGGTGAGCGCGACCAGCCGGGTGACCTCCTCGGCGGTGGGCCGTTCCGCGCACAGCACCACCGCCGGGACCCAGCCGTCCGGGGTGGTGCCGGCGATCCGGCCGGCCAGCACCGAGCGGGCGCCGGTCTCGCCGAGCAGGTCGGCGACGTCGTCGGCCTTGTGCTCCAGCCACGGCAGCATCTCCCGGACGCTGGCGACGGTGCGGGCCCGCTCCAGCCGCTGCAGCTCGCCGCCGAAGCCGACCAGGACCAGCTCGATGTAGTCGGCCCAGCGGCAGGTGGCCAGCTCCACCGCGAACGAGGTGAGCACCGCCCTGGCCGCGTCCTCGTCGCCGCCGAGGGCGGTCAGGCCGGGAGACTCCAGGTTGACCAGCAGCAGCCCGTTGCTGGTCCGCCCGAGCGTCACCAGCGCCGGCACCGGCGAGACAGCGTCGCCGGCCGCCTCCCGGAGCCGCTCCAGCGGCACCTCGACCGGCAGGCCCCAGCGGCGGCGGGAGTACGACAGCACGAACGGCTCGGGCGCGGCCGGCGCCTCGGTGGCCAGCAGGATCTCCATCATCTCGTTGCTGACCAGCACGCCGACGACCTCGGGCAGCTCCATGCCCTCCTGCTGCACCACCGCCGCCATCGTCCGCAGGCCGAGGTCGACCAGCTCGGCCGCGTCCGGGGCCTCACCCGAGCGCAGCGCGGCCTCGATCGGAGCCAGGCCTTCGTCCGGCATGGCGATCTGCCGCCGGAAGCGCCGCCGCCGCTGCTGGATTACCCGCAACACGCCGAGCACGGCCAAGAGCCCAGCAGCGAGCAGCCCGGCGTGCTGCAGGTTCGTGCTCAGGTTGTCGACCGGCCAGTGCTGCGAGGCAGCGGTGCCGCCCGGCTCCTTGGAGGCCTCCGGTGACGTCGTGGTCCGCGGGGTGCCGGGAGGGGCCGTGGTGGGGGTCAGGTCGGACGGCGCCGGCGCGACCCCGCCGCCACCGCCACCAGAGGGCTGGGTCGTCGTGGTGGCCGGTAGGGTCGTGGTCGGCGTGGCGGCCCCCGGGCTCCCAGGCACCGGCAGGCCGGAGGGGGCGGTGCCGTTGCCGCTGGGGGCGGTGCTCGGCGTCGTGGTCGGGTGGGAGGTCTGGGTATGGGTGCCGTTTGGTGGGCTGGTCGTGGTCGGCGCGGGCGCGTTCGGCTGCGGCGACGTGGTAGTCGTGGCCGTCGTGGGTGTCGGAGTCTGGTGCTGCGGTGTGGTGGTTCCGGACCCAGGCTGGCTCTGGCCGCCGGTACCCGGCTTGGGCACCCCGGTCGCGTCGGGGGGCAGCAGCAGGACCCAGCCAGGGAAGATCCAGTGCGCCTGCTTCAGCTCACGGCCGTCTGGCTGCAGGCGGCCCTTGTTCAGCTCGAAGATCTCCGGCCAGCGCAGCGGGTCGCCGAGGTGCCGCTCGGCGATGTCCCACAGCGTGTCGCGGCGGTGCACCTCGTAGCGCACGGGTGCCTTGGCGGTGTCCCTGGCCGCCTGCCCGCTGCCGGCGCTGGCGGCGGTGCCGTTGGTCCCGGTCCCGGTCGCACCCCCCGCGGCCGTGGACGCCGTGCCGGTGGCCTGGTCAGCGAGCAGGCCCGGGGTGCCGCCGGCCGCTGGCGCGACGGTGCGGACCACGGCTGGGGGCCGCTGCGGCGTGCTCGCGAAGGCGACCACGCTGAGCCCCTGGCTCGGCAGCAGCAGCAGCGCCGCCGCCACCAGATTGGAGGCCAGCCGCTGGGTGCCCCAGCCGGCGCCGGGCACCTGCCGCGAGAGCCGCCCGCGCAGTGCCGACCAGGCCTCCACCACGATGCAGGCAACGAACTGCGCCCACACCAGCCAGGCGAACACCGCCACGGCCTTGGGGAAGAACTCCTCGGGGATCGCCGTGCGGGACAGCCCGTCGCGCAGCTCGCCCAGGGTCGGTAGGGCGTGCGGCAGCGGCCAGCCCACCGCCTGCCACAACGCCAGCGGCACCCCGACCGTCAGCGCGAGGATGCCGAGGAGCGCGGCAAGGGCGCGGAGGGTCTCCCCGGACCGCGGCTTGGCCCGCTGGCTCCGGCTGAAGGACACCCGCCGGCCCATCAGTTCTCCACCGTGACGACGCCGTGCAGGTTGCGGGCGTGCGCCGCCGCTACCGTGCCGCTGAAGCTGATGCCGAGGGTTGACAGCATCGGGTCCGGCGACGACCAGGGCACGTTACTGACGGTCACGGTGTCGCCGCTGACACTCACCGAGCCGCTGGACCCGGCTCCGGCCAGATAGTCGCTGGCGGCCTGAGCGGCCAGGCCCGGGTCGACCCGGAACCCCGTGCCCTCCCGCACCGCGTTGATGTCGAGCTGCTCGGCGCCCGCCCGGGCCGCCTGCTCGGCCACGTTCATGGCCTGGCGCTTGGCGGCGATCGCCACGCCGCCCTCGAACACCAGCCCGACGACCAGCAGCAGCGACACGCCCAGGACGGCGACCATCACCGCGACCGCGCCGGCTTCGCCCAGGGCGGCTTCGCCCTCGCTGCGGCCGTCGCGGTCGTGGTCTGGGTGCCGGCCTAGTGCGACGTCGATGCTGTCCATCACGATCACTGGCTCCTGAAGGGGTCGATGGGGACCTGGAAGCTGCCGGAGAGGGTCTTGGAGCCGGGCACCGGCAGCGGCGCCAGGTCGCTCAGCGGGGTGGTGCACTGCACGGTGACGCTGGCCGTCCCGCCGACGCCGGGGCTGAAGTTCCAGCTGAAGCTGGTCACGGCAAAGGACTGGCAGGTGATGCCGGCGCTGCTGAGCGACGCCTGCGCCGTGCTGCTGGCGGCGGCCGAGCCAGCGCTGGAGTCGCTGGCCAGGGAGGCGGCGCGGGCTGCGTCGCGAGCTGCCTCCTCGACCCGCATCTTGGCGCTGGTGACGCGGCCGGCGAGCACCACCAGCAGGATCAGCATGATCAGGGCGGGCGCGATGATCGCGGCCTCGACCGCGGACGAGCCGCGCTCGCCCGGGATCCCCGTGATCAGGCGGGTCGTGCGGGTCATCCGCCCGGCGCCTTGAATTGTTCGATCGGCCCCTCCGCGACCTGCGGTTTGATCGTGAGGTGCACGCCGGGGAGCAGCGAGACCACGTTGCCGCCCACGGTGACGCGGACGTCGTTGGCGGTCCGGGACACGCTGACCTGCGGGTTGACGAGGATCCCGCCGGCATTGAGCGCCTGGAGGGCCTGGTTGGCGCGGGTGGTCCCGTCGGCGTCGGTGGCCTGGAAGAGGCGGGCGGCGCGTGCGCCCTCCTGTGCGGAGGCCAGGGCCACGTGCTGGGCGTGGAAGGCCAGGCCGGCCTGGATGATCATCATGATGGCGATGAACACCGCTGGGAAGACGATCGCCAGCTCGGTGGCTGACCCGCCTTCCGCCTCCGGCCGCCTGACCCCGATCCTGATCCCGATCCGGTCGCGCAGCACGATCACGCTCTGGTTTCTCCGCTGGTCCGCTCCAGGCTAGAGGCCGCTGATGGCGGCGCCCTTCTGGGCGATCTTGTTGCCGATGATGACGGCAAGGCCGATTGCGGCCAGGCCGACCGCTGCGACGATCACGGCCGTCTCCACCGAGTAGCCGTCCTCGTCGCGGTGCAGCCCCGACAGGGCTGTCTGGAGGCGCACCCACAGGCGCACCGATAGGTCGTCGATGACCGTCCTGATCTGCGTGGGCTGGAACATGGCCTGTTCTCCTCTCAAATGCTGACTACAGGCCGCTGAGCAGGCGGGTGATGGCTGGGAAGCCGAGGAAGCCGAGGAAGCCGAACAGCAGCAGCGCGACCGGCAGCGACATCTGCTCGGTCGCCGAGCCGGCCGCAGCTTCGGCCTCGGTGAGCTGGTGGTGACGGAGCGAGTCGGCTTTGGCGATGATGGACTGGCGCACCTTGGCGCCCTCGTTGCCGGCGAGCAGCAGGCTGGAGGCGAGCTCCCGCAGCTCCTGGATGTCGAGCTGGTCCCCGAGCCGGCCGAGCGCGGTCCAGGGCGTCTCGCCGGACAGCTCCGCCCAGGTGAGGGCGTCGCGGATACGGGCGAAGGCCCAGCCATGCCCGACCCTGACCGAGGCGTGCAGGGCGCCTTCCACGCCGCTGCCGCCGGCCAGGTTGATGGCGACCAGGTCGAGGAACGACCCGACGGCGTGGCGGAAGTCGCGCCGCCGCTTGACCGCCTCAGAGCGCAGCGCCAGCTCCGGCAGGAAGAACCCGCCGACCGCGCACAGCAGCGCCAGCCCCATCACGGCGATCGCCGGCACGTGGAACCCGGCGGCGCCGAACAGTTCCGAGGCGGCGCCGATCAGCAGCAGCCCGGCGACCGGGAGGACGATCTTCTCAGCCAGAAACCCCTCCAGCGAGCGCCCCATGATGGCCAGGTCGGCCCGGATCGAGGTGAACTCGATGCCGGCCTGCTGGAAGGCCGCCGCCACAGAGCCGCCGAGCTGCAGCCGCCAGGGCGCCTCCGAGCCGCTGCCGGAGGCGGGGAGGTTGCGGTCGTCGGTGCCGCGGACCGGCGCGAGCACAGCGGCGAGGGGCGGCCGGTGCGGCCACAGGCCCTGTATCAGCAGGTAGACGCCGAGCCCCAGCCCGAACCCGGTCAGCACGGCGACGGTCATGCACGCACCGCCTTCAGCGTTCGCCGCGTTGCCGCGCTCATTCTGGTCATTTCGACATCGCCTCACGTGGTCGTGCGCCGGGCGGCGCCGTGGCGGTGGCCGCCGGGGTCGTGGCCGAGACGCCAGTGAGGAAGCGCTGCGCGGTCTCCACCTTGGCCATCCGCGCCAGCCACCAGAAGGCGGCGCCGAAGCAGCTGCCGATGATGACCAGCGAGAACTGGCCCAGGGCCGTGCCGAAGGGCGCGAGGTAGGCGCGGTCGAACAGCATCAGGCCGGTGGCCAGCGTGACCGCGATCAGGGTGATGATCCGGGAGGCGGTGCGCACGCGCGCCCGGGCTGCCTCGACCCGCAACCGCATGGTGACCTGCTGGCGGGTCGCCGTGGCAAGGGCGCCGAGCAGCTCGACCAGATGGCGGGCGCGTTGCTCGGCCGCCAGCACCAGCGAGACGATCACCAGGTCCGCACCGGGGTCGTCGAGTTGGTCGGCGAAGACGCGCAGCGCGTGGCCGAGCGGTTCGCGGCTGTCCAGGCGGTTGGCCAGGGCGACCACCTCGCGCTGGATCGGCGCGGGCGCGATCCGAGCGGTCGAGACGATGGCGTGCTCCAGGCCGGCGGCCGCCGCCATGGTGTCGCGCAGCATCTCGGTCCAGGCGGCGATCGCCTCCAGCTTGGCGATGGTCGCCCTGGCCGCCCGCTTGCCGCCGAGGAAGGCCGGCGAGGCCATCACGAACCCGCCCGCGAGCAGCGCCCCGACCGGCCACCTGGTAACCATCCCGACCAGCAGCATGGCCCCGATGGCGACAGCGGCCCGGACCTCCAGCCGCTCCAGGCCCGTCTTGGTGGTGGGCAGGCGCTGCGGCTTGGCCGGGGACGGCTCGATGCCGAGGAGGCCGATCAGCGCCAGCACCAGCCCCGTGGCGGCGCCGGCGGCGGTCAGCGCGACCAGCGCGGTCATGGCCAGCCCCCGGCGAAGACGCGGCCGTAGCCGTGGCGGGCCAGTTCCTCCTGGCAGCGGATCGGCGCGCCGGGGACGGCGCGGCCGTCGGGACCCGTCTGGAAGACCTCGTTGGAGACCACCATCTGGCCGTCGGCGTCGAGGACCTCCCGCACCGAGGAGACGAAGCGGAGGTGCCGGCCGCCGATCATGGTCTCGTCGCGCTGGGCGATGAACACCACGAAGTCCAGCGCCCCGGAGATCAGCAGGTTGGTGGCGTCGACCGGCAGCCGCTCGGCCGACTTGATGGCGTAGGTGGTGATGCGGCGAAACACCGACTCGCTGGAGTTGGCGTGGATGGTGCACATGGAGCCGTCGTTGCCCTGGCTCATCGCCTCCAGCATCGACAGCACCTCCTCGCCGAGCACCTCGCCGACGATCACGCGGCTGGGGTCCATGCGCAGGCCGCGGCGCACCAGCTGTGCCATGGTGATGGCGCCCTCGCCCTCGGTGTTGGCTTCGCGGGCCTCCAACGCGACCACGTCGGGGTGCGCCTTTGGGTCGGCGTCCAGGCCCAGCTCCAGCGAGTTCTCGATGGTGACCAGCCGCTCCTGGGGCGGGATCTCGGAGGCGAGGGCGCGCAGCATGGTGGTCTTGCCGGCGTTGGTGCCGCCAGCCACCACGATGTTCTTGCGAGCCTTGACCGCCGCTGCCAGGAACGACCGCAGCTGCTCGTCGATGGTGTCGAGGCGGACCAGGTCGTCGAGGGTGACGCTGACGAAGCGGTGGCGGCGGATCGACAGCGCCGGCCGGGCCGCCACGCTCATCACCGCCGACAGCCGGCTGCCGTCGGGCAGCTGCAGGTCGAGCTGCGGGTTGGCCTGGTCGAAGCGGCGCTCGGCCAGGCCCATGCGCGAGCCGATCACCCGGATCAGCTCGACCAGCTCGGCGTCGCTGTCGGCCACCGGCTCGCCGAGCCGCTTGGTGCCGTCGGCGTACTTGATGAAGACGCGGTCGCAGCCGTTGATGTTGATGTTCTCGATTTCCGGGTCGTCGATCAGCGGCTGCAGCCGGCCGAGGCCGAACAGCAGCGCGATCACCTGATCGGCCAGCTCGTCCTCCTCGGCGGCGTCGAGCACCGCCACGCCCTGGCTGATGCGCTCGCGGGCGAAGCGGTCCAGCGACTCGCCGAGCAGCTTCTGGCCGAACTGGCGCTGGTCGTCGGGGCTCAGCGTCCGGCGCCCCATGACCTCGTCGCTCGACCGTTTGGAGGCCAGGGCGTCCGCCACCTCCTGCCGGAAGCGGCGCACCAGCTCCTGGTCGCTCATCTCTGGACTTCTTCCATCCAGGTAGTGAATGGGTCACGCTCCGGCGGTGGTGGCGCTGGCTGCTGCGCCTGCGCGGGGATCTCAGGTGCGGGTGCCGGAGCGGGTGCGGGAGGGGCCGGAGGAGGAGACGGGAGGGCGGCCCGGCTGGCCTCGGCGGGGCGAGGGGGCGCCAGGCGCTCCGCCAGGCGGAGCGCCACCTCTCGGGCCGAGCGGACCAGCAGCGAGCGGTCGAAGTAGCGGGGCCGGCCGGGCTCGCCGGCGAGCATGCGCGCGGCGCGCGGGTCGTCGGCGAGCACCCCGACGACCTCCGCCGGATTGTCGCCCTCCAGCAGGCTGGCGATCTCGGCGGCGCTGTAGGGCCGCTCGCCGACTGGCAGCACCACCGGGCGCACACCCTGCGCGACCAGCGTCTCGATGCGGGCCTGCAGCTGCAGCACCCCTTCGGGAGTCGGGGTGCAGACCAGCACCACCACGTCGGCGGCGCGCACCAGCGTCTCCACCGGCGAGCCGGGGAGGATCCGGCCGCAGTCGGCGATCACATCCGCGTCCAGGCGGGCGATCGCCGCCGGCAGGTCCGCCCACAGGCGGCCAAGCGCCAGCAACTGCTCCGCCCGGACCGGGGCGAGCAGCGCCTCCAGCCCGCCACCGGGCAGCGGCTGGACGTGGGACCACAGCTCCTGCGGGTCGAGGCTGCGGCGCCCGACCGAGGCGAGGGTCAGCAGGCCCGGCACCGGCCGCAGCCCGAAGCGCACCCCGAGCGAGCCGCCGGCCGGGTCGCACTCGGCCAGCAGCACCCGTCGCTGCTGCGGCCAGACCGCCGCCAGGGCCAGCGCCGCGGTGGTCACCCCGCGGCTGCCCTTGCCGGCGGCCACCGCGACCAGGCTCATTCACGCACCCCTGTCATTGTTCGCCGCTCTTCCGCGCTCACCCTGGTCGTCATGGAGAACCCCCGGCGGTGCTGGTGCCGGCGGGGAGGAGAGCGAGGGCGATCTGTCCCGCGGCGCCGGCCTGCACCACCCGGGCCACCTGCTGCTCTGGGATCACCAGCGACACCACCACGGTGCCTGAGGAGCCGGTCGACTCCACGCGTTCGCTGTAGACGGTCGCGGCCTGGACCAGAACCGAGGCGTTGGCCGGGACGGTCTTGGTCTGGCCGGCCGCCGTTGGGGTCCCCCCGCTGGTGAGCAGCACCCGCACCGGGTCGCCGCGCCGCAGCGGGTCGCCCGGGAGCTGCCCCGGCTTGAGCGACAGCCCGATGACCACCTGGCCGCTGGTGGGGACGGCCTGGGTGGTCAGCTGCTCGCGGGTGAGCAGCGACCCCGGCTTCAGCTCCACCGCGGCGATGCGGCCGACCACCTGGTCGCGCAGTCTCGGGGAGAGGGCATGCAGCGACGGATCGTAGGAGATGCGCGCGTCGGTGAGGTCCTGCGCGGTGACCACCTGGCCGACGGGGACGTCCTGCGCCACCGCCAGCACCGCCACCCGCCCGCCGACGCGCAGGAACAGCGCGGCGGTGACCGCCCCGCAGGCGAGCGCAAGCAGCAGCCCGGCCAGGATCAGCGCGGGCTTGCGCTCCCGCTGCAGCGGGGTGATGCGCGGCTGCTGCGGCGATCCCCAGCCGTTGGCGGCGGCCGGCGACGATGGTGGCGCCGCGTACTGTCGCTCGGTTGGAGGGAGCGTTGCTGGCATAGCGATCCTGTCCTGTCGTGTCCTGTCGGTGCTCAGCTGGCGGCGTTGACGGTCTGGCTCTGGACCACGTGGATGTTGGGGAGGACGGTCGTGGTGAGTTCGTCCGGGAGGGCGCCGTCCTCGTTGATGAGGCCCTCGGCGTGGAAGGCCACGGTCCAGCGGATCGTCGCGGTGACCGAGGTGGCGTCGACGGCGGCGACGAACCTGGAGAAGCAGTCAGTGGCGGTGGCACCGGGCGTCCAGGGGGTGCCGGGGCCGTTGCAGAGCACCGTGCCAGGTGAGCCGTCCGGCAGCGTCCAGTTGACCGAGACGGGAGTGGCGGTGTTCGTGATGAACTCGACACCGAGGACACTGGCCGGCCCGGCGATTTGGGGGTGCCACTCGCCGGGGGCGATCCACAGCCAGGTATCGAGGTTGACAAGCTGGTCGGCGCCCGCCGGCGGGCTCAAGCTGATGACAGGGTGGGGGAGGTTCTTCGTCTTCTGCAGCTCCGTTGCCAGATCGATCGGCAGGACCGGCGTCAACGAGGCGAAGGGGATCTGGAAGACGAAGGTCATGCAGCAGGCGGTCACGCTGGCGCCGATACCCCCGCATTCGACCCAGATGTTGCCCGGCTTGAGCGGCACGTCCTTCATGTGCCAGCTCGGGACGAGATTGGAGCCATCGTGACGGCCCAAGGTCCCGTCGGGGTTGGTCACGACGAATTCGCCTGGACAACCCGCCATCAAGCCGTCGCCCCCTCCGCCGCCGAAGTCGTTGCCCCCGCCACTCCCGCCGGGGAAGCGGTAGAGGGCGCCGGCGAAGGCGGTGATGTGGCCGGGTCCGGTCCAGGCGGCAACGTTGGCGCTCGTCCCGCCCGGCGTGTCGGCATGGGCTGGGAGCGAGGTGAGGGCGAGCAGGGTGGCGGCCAGCGCGGCGGCGGCGATCAGCTTGCGCATGTTCCCTTCCTCGTGACGTAGGAGACCTTCCAAGTGCCTTCAGTGAGGAGCAGGACGACAGTGTCCTTATCAGGCGCGGTGGCGGGCGTCTCGCGCAGGGCGCCGGACTTGGCGTCGCGGCGCAGCCAGTGGGTCGTGTCGGCGCAGTCATTGATCGAGGCGATCTTGGCGCCCACGCTGGCAATCGTCGGGTGAAGGGTGACGGTGCCAAGATCGACCTGCCCCTGCTGCTTGAGCCCGGTGAAGTGGGCCTGCGCCTCCACCAGGGCGGTGCCCGTGGCGAAGCGGGCCAGGTCCGGGTTGTGAGCGTCGGCGGACTTGCCGGCGGTGATCAGGGCGTCCCAGTAGCCGTGGTAGGCGGCCAGGACCGCCGCTTTGGTGTTGGCAGGGATCTGCGCCGCTGCCGGCGCCGAGGTTGTGGGGGTCGAGGCGGCTGCCTTCGCTGTGGTCGTGGCCGGGGCCAACCCGCCGCTGTAGCGGCTCTTGCCGCACCCGGCCACAGCCAGCCCGGCGACGGATCCCGACTTTCATCGTGTCGGATACGGGCGACCACGGGAGAGGGTTCATCGCTGCGTGAAATGGGGGGTAGATTTCATGACCACAGCCGCCTCAATAACAACATCTGCGGGATAGCTACGGCAAGAACCTCCTTAACTCGATTACGACGTGTGAGATTTACGTCCGGCCTTTTCTCGCGGCACGCCCTTGCTTTCTGGTTGTTCGGCGCCTGGAACGCCAGGAATCAGTTCGAGTTGGGGGCGCTCCGACCCCCACCCGGCGGCGGCAGCGGGGACGGGGGCGGGGGCAGGGCTGGGGCTGATGCCGGGACCGAACTGGGTCTGGCGGGCGGCCCGCTCCGGGGGTGCGACCTCGCGGCGGTGCTCGTCGAGCCATTTGCGGATGCGGGCGTCCAGCGTGTTCAGCTCGCGGACCGAGCGCTGTGCCTTCTGGCCGAGCGCGGTGATGTTCTCCTCGATCTGCTGGTTCATGGTGGCGACTCCTCCGGGGTCGTGGCAGTGGGCCCACATCTCCTTGACCGAGACCCCGTGGTTTTGGATCGGCAGGGTGACGATGTTGTCGGCGACGGTGGCCACCAGGGAGTGGTAGCGGTCGAGCAGGGTGATATCGATCCCCTTGACGGTGGTGGACCATTCCTTGGCGAGCATCTCGGCGCCCGGCAGGTCCATCACCATGGTGCCCAGGACGGTGCGGTGGGTCAGGATCGCCTCCCAGGTCTTGGGGGTGAGGTGCTCGGGGCTCTCGTTCTGCATGTGCAGGAATACGTTGTAGCGGGGCAGCCGCTCCAGCAGGTCGGCGAGGTAGCCGATGCCCTTGCCGCCGTAGGCGGTGCCGGCGCGGTCGTAGGCCTCGATCTCCTCGATGAAGGCGTGGAAGGGACGGCGCCGCTCCTGCGCCAGGCGCTGGCGCCCCAGCAGCCCCGTGTACATCAGCTCGTAGACCAGGAAGTTGGCGGCCAGCTGCTCGCGCTCGCCGAGCCCCGCCGAGCAGGCGAGCACGATCTTGCCCTCGTCCATCAGGCGGCGGATGTCGTAGTTCGAGCGCGACGCGCCCATCAGCACCGCCGCGTTGGTCCAGTTGAAGAAGCGGGTGATCAGGTTGACGATCGGCGCGATCGCCTCCTCGGTGGTGCCGCCGGCGAAGGGCCGCTCCCAGAACGACCGGACGGTCGGCGACAGGTAGGGGAGCGTCGCCCGGCGCCAGCCCTCGTCGCTCAGCAGGGTGCCGACCTGGAAGATCGTGGGCGCCAGCTCGGTCGGCAGCTGCAGGGCCAGCTCCAGCACCGCCTGGACCGCCATGGTCAGGTAGGCCCGGGTGCGGTCGTGCAGCTCGAACAGTCCGAGGTGCAGCACGCTGGAGAAGGCGTCCACCACCACCTTGGCCTTCAGCTCGATGTCCTCGAAGCTGCGGCCTTCCATGTCGAGCAGGTTCCAGCCGATGTCCCGGCCTGCCCCGTTGCCGGAGAAGTTGATCTCGACCACCCGGTCGGCCACGGCGGTGAGGTAGGGGCGCAGCTTCTCGATGTTGTGCGGGTGCGGGTCGACGAAGAAGCAGCCGTAGCCGGAGCGGGCGAGGTGGATGAACTGGTTCATGGACTGCTCGGTCTTGCCGCTCTTGGACTTGCCCGCCATGTAGCTGAGGCGGAAGTCCGACACGCGGGTGGCGAGGATCTTCACGCCTTGCCGGGAGAGCACTCGGCCGAGCGGGACCAGGTCCGGCTGGTAGTCGAAGGGCGGTACCTGGAATTCGGGCGGAATTTGGGCGCCGGCCACGCGGAGCGTCCAGGTGTCGGGCTCGGAGCTGGCATGCGGTGGGCGCAGGAAGTGGTGGATCTCGTCGGCGGCGACGGCGTTTCGTTTGGACGGGCGGAACACCCCCCGCCGCACGCGGTGGTCGAAGTACCAGCGGAACAGCGGGAAGTCGGAGCCGACAAAGGTGAAGCCGAGGTTGTAGCCGTAGATCTGGAAGGAGTTGGCGCCACCGAGCATGTTGAAGTTGTGGGCCAGCGTGTCCCGGAACATCTGAGCACGTTCCTTGTCCGGGGATTTGGCCTGGATCAGCACCTGGATCCGGAACCCGGTGGTGAAGCTGTCCAGCCGCCCTCGCAGCGCGTCCTCGGTGCGCCGCTGCTCCAGGTGCAGCTCTCGAGGGCGCCGGGCGCCGCCGCCACCGCCGCTACCACCACCTCCCTTCCCGTCGCCGAACAGCACGTCGCCGGCGTCGCCGAAGCCGACCTGGTCTGCGTCGAAGAAGCCGGTGTCGCGGCCGTGGAGCTTGCGCTTGCCCTTCTCGGCCATCCGGCGCCGGTAGGCGCGCCGCTGGCGTGGCGTGAGCGGCAACAGGTCGATGATGATCGCGGTTGATTCGCCCGCCGAGACGTCGACGCCGGTGTTGATCCGCGCGAACCGGAACAACGGGTTCGGCCTGTACGGGATCTGGCCGAGCGGCTCCAGGTCGTCGTGGATGAGCACCAGCTCCGCACGTGCGGTGTACAGCTGGTGATGCCCGTTGCCGTTGCCATTGCCATTGATAATGCTCATTGGGGATCCCCCACCGGGACGTGCGGGAATTCGGGTTCGGTGTCGGTGTCGGGCTGGTACCCGACCTGGTCTTCTGGCAGCACGATCAGCCCCTTCGGGCTCAGGTCGCGCGGGTTGACGGCATCCAGTGGGACCAGGATGAGGCCCTGATAGCCGGCGACCTCGACCACCGATCTGGCCCAGGGCGGCCCGCCCATCGAGTAGATCGTGCCGCCCTGGTTGATGGTGTCGAGCTGGATACGGAGCGCGCCGGCGCGCCGCAGCCACCAGTGCCGGGTGGTGGCGCGCAACCGCACGTGGCTGAGCGCGTTGGCGAAGTTCTTGTATGAGTTCGCGGTCTCGTCGGTTTTCTCGGTGGACACAAAGCGGGAGGTGGGCAGGATGATCCACTGCCGGCGGGTCTCAAGGGTCCCCCACACCGCCCGGGTCCGCAGCACCGCCGTCAGCAGCAGCAGCGGCACGCCGATCACCACCAGTGTGGCCAGGTTCGCCACGCTGAACCACGGCAGCCAGTGGGAGATGTGGCCGATGGCCTGGTCGATGCTGTGGTTGACAGCATGGAGCGGCGCGCTCCACGGCGCCGGGGGAGCGGTCGTGGGCGGGGCCGGGTGGTGTGCCGCCATGGGCGTCATCCTTCCGTGTGCGGAGTTCAATGGATCGCCAACGCGGGGCGGGCGGCGGCGACCGCGTCGCTGTCGCCGGGGAACGAGACGACCTTGACGACGTCGCCGGTGTGGGGGGCCTCGACCATTTGGCCGTTGCCCATGTACATCTCCACGTGGTGGGGATCGTCGGCCGACCCGTAGAACACCAGGTCGCCGGCTTGCAAGTTCGCCGGGTTGGTCCGGTCGAAGGGGATCGCCGCGCCGTGCGCCCTTGCCCACTGCAACTGGCCGGCGGCGGTCATGCGCGTCCAGTTGAAGCCCGCTTGCTTGTAGGCGTAGAAGGTCAGCCCCGAGCAGTCGAAGCTGTTGGGCCCATCGGCGCCCCAAACATACGGCTTGCCGAGTTGCCGCAGCGCCACCTGGACGGCGGCCACGCCGAGGGCGCTGGCGTTCCCGCTAAAGCTGACCGGTACGGTCCAGTCCGTGAACTGGTTGTAGAACTGCATCACGGCTTTGGTGTAGGCGTCGGTGGTCCGCGCCGAGTCCGGGGGGTTGTGCCCGCAGCCGTGGAAGTAGGCGTAGGCCATCTGCCAGAGGTGCTCGAGAGCGTGGTCCCAGCACCCGGTGAGCCGTTTCGCGGAGGAGCAGGCCGCGTCGCGGATGTCATAGATGTTGGCGATCCCGTCGCCGTTGCCGTCCTCGCCGACGCCGGGGTTGTTGGCGGCGCAGCCGGTCTGGGCGACCGGGTGGATGGCGCCGTGCCAGACGCTGTCCGCCTCGCCGCCCCAGGAGTGGCCGTTCGAGAACTCGTCGCTGGACGTCTGCGTGGGGACCGCCGAGGTAGGGCTGCCGTCGCCGCAGCAGATGCCGATCTGCATCGGCCCGGCTGCTCCGGCGGAGTTCGACAGCGCCTTGGTGTCCGACGGTGAGCTGGCCAGCACGTGGCAGGGGCTGGCCGTCGAGCAGTTCGGCTGGACCACCCCCGCGTCCTTGATGTGGCCGTTCTGGGTCTCCCGCTGCGCGATCGCGGCCAGGAAGGTCGCCGGCACGCCATAGGCTGCTGAGGCGACCTGGTAGGCCGCAACGTAGTCCGCTGGGACCAGCTTGAGCGCCTCGGCGCTGAAGGTTCCGGTCGCGGCGGACGACGAGCTGTTGGAGTTGAAGAGGGTGAGGAAGACCGCAGTGATCAGCAGAATGCCCAGCAGCGGCAGCGCCAGGCAGCCCGACCCGGCCAGGGCCAGGCAGCCGCACCCCTTGCGGGTGGTCTGCTGCACCCTCTGCCCGACTGACACGGCGCCGTCCTCCTGCCCTTACTCGGGGATCCAGGGGTGGTGGTTGTTCGGGTAGCCGTGGCCGTCGTAGTCGTGCTTCTTGGTGGCCTTGGGAAGCGGCTGGAACGGCTTCTTGGTTGCATTCCCGAATTTCTTGGCGGACTGGACCGGGTTCGCCGCGGCCTTGCCGGTCGCGCCGATCGCCTTCGCCGGCAGCCTGACCGGCGCCGTGACCGTCCTGATCGGGTGCCGGACCGGGTAGGTGACGGCCTTGACCGGCGCCATGGCCGTCTTGACGGGGTGCCGGATCGGGTAGCTGATGCCGCGCTTGGCGCGGACGACCGGCCGGCCCGCCTTCGAGTGCCAGAACTTCTGCTCGATCTGGTGGGACAGCTCGTTCGGGGCGGCCATCCGCGGCGACCGGTACTGCGCCGGGTGAACCCAGGCCGACATCGCATTGGGGCCCTTGTCGGGGTGCGGCCGGGCGGCGCTGCCGCCCCAGCGGATCGGCGCACCGGCCATGGCGCCGCCAGCGAGCGCACCCGCCGCCGCGCCGCCCGCAGCCGCCATGGCATAGCCGCCCGCTGGCCTGTTCTGCAGCCGGTCGCCGGTGCCCCGGACCGCGGTGGTGATCTTGTGCAGCATGGTCTTGCGGAGGCGCAGCAGCATGATGCCGACCAGGTCCATGAGCAGGAAGCGCACCGCGATCGGGATGCCGCCGGTCACGCTGAGGGTCTCGGCGCAGCCCCAGACCAGCACGGCCAGAAACGCGCCCATGGCGATCACCGCGGCGAGCGCGGCCACGATCGAGGTGCCGTAGCGCCAGAACACCCGCCGCCCCGCGCCGGGCAGCAGGCCCACGGCGAACATCGGCCACGCGAACATCATCAGGAAGATCGCGGTGAGCAGCGACATCAGCACCATCAACGCGAAGATGATCAGGACGCCGAGCATGACCAGGGTGGACAGCATGAAGATGACAGCCGCGAAGAACCGGTCCATGCTCGGGTTCTTGGCGAGCATCTTCTCGCAGTCCCCTCCTGCGGCCTTCAGGGCCGAGTCGACGTCCTTGACACTGCGGGCGTCGAGCCCCTGCGCCAGGATCTTCTGACGCGCCGACCAGCAGTGGTTGTTGGGCGCGATGACTTGCCCGAAATTGAGCATGTCGTAGGGGACGTCGACCAGTTCGACGCGGAGCACGCACTTGACCACGTTGAAATCGGGCTTCCCCGAGCTCCCATTCGCGCTCGGGCAGCGCCCAGCGTTGCCGGCGTCGCTGCCGGTGGTGATGCCGTTGGAGAGCGAGGCGTTCATCACCTCGCTGCTGATGTCGGTGACGCCGTTGACAGCCTGGACGAAGCCGGTGACCGGGTCGGCCATGGTGATCATCGCGGCCGCGTAGATCACCAGCGACAGCCCGAACTCACCGAGACCGGCGCTGGCCTGCCCGCGGAACGTCTTCCACCCCGCGTACACCAAGGTGAGGAAGAGCAGGAACCCGGCGAGGTTGAGCGGCCCGAGGATCTGGCGGTTGAGGTTGCGGGAGACCTGGGCGGCGCCCGGTACGAGGTTGTTGTTGATCCAGTCGCGCAGCCCGGAGTCGTAGACCCAGCTCAGGATCTGCAGGGCGAACTGGTTCACGTAGCGGGCGAGGGTGAACACCGTATCGGTGAGCCACCCCTCGAGCATCCCGATGGGCGACGGCGTTTCGATCCCTGTGGGGATGAAACCGAGCGTCTTCTTGACCCCGAAGCTCCCCGCGTCGTAGTAGATGTGGTAGCTGCCGAGCGAGGCGGTGTCTTTACCCCCGGTCTTGATACCACCAAGGACGGTGTCGGTGATCTTGCCCGACTTGCCGTCGTCGGTATTCCCGGTCTGACCTGTCGCGGCCCCGTTCGGGCACACGGATGTCGGGACCATCTGCGTGCAGCCCGCCGTGGGATTGCCCGACGTGCTCGGACAGGTGGTGACCATGGTGGGCTGGCACTTGGTGGGGGTCGTGCTGGGGCAGGTGGTGACCATGGTGGGCTGGCACTTGGCCGGGGCGGCGTGGGCCGGCCCGGCGGACACCACCACGAGGGCCAGGCCGAAGGCCCCAACCATCACGGCGAAGGCCACGCCAAGGGCGCCGAACCGCACCCCGCGCCGCCCGCTCGCCGCTGCGGCGCTCATCGGACTCTCGCCGTGGCCGGGGCGAGCGCCGCGTCCCCGGCGGGCGGCAGCGGGGTGCTCGCGGGCCGGGTGGAGAAGGCGTCGCGCAGCTCCGGGGTGGGCGCGTCGAGCACCTGCACCAGGCCGAGGCGGCCGCGTGAGTCACGCAGCAGGCACTGGCCGGTGCGCAGGCCGCCGGTGATCAGCGCGATGGCCTCCTGGTCGTCGGTGTCCATCTCCAGGAAGCGCAGGGCGGCCGAGGCGGCCCCGCGCGACTGGCGGAACACCAGCTTGGCGCCGAGCAGGTCGGCTAGGCGCTCGTCCATCAGGTCGTGGGGGTGCTGGCTGAGGATCCACAGGGCCGCGTTGTGCTTGCGGCCGTCGCGGATGCCCTCCAGCACCAGCTCCAGCCCCTGCGGGCTGGCCACCAGGAACGACGCCTCGTCCAGCAGCTGCACCCCGAAGCGGTGGCGGTTGGAGAAGATGACGGTGCGCGACACCGCCGCGACCAGGTACAGCAGCGCCTGCCCGAAGACCTGCTCTGGCAGCAGCCGCCGTGCCTGGTACTCGCTGGAGAGCTGCTCCTTGCTCGGCAGGCTCAGGTTCGGGGTGTGGAACACGATGCAGTCGGCGTGCAGCTTGAGGACCTCGCCGCTGCCGAAGGCCAGGTGGGCGAGGTCGCCCTCGGCGAAGCCCTCGACCTTCTTCAGCACCACGTTGGCGTGCTCGTCCTTGGCGAGGTGCTGCAGCGCCTCGATCACCGCCTGCAGGCCGGCGTCGGGGTCGCGGGCGGCCTGGCGGACCGCCTTGGCCAGCGCCATGCCCTCCAGGTCGGTCGCGGCGGTACCGGTGAGCAGGGTGAGGAAGCCGATGGTGCGCTGCACCCGCTCGCGGCCCTGGAACACCCGCATCGGGTCGAGGGAGACCTTGGCGTCGGTGTCGAGGCGGACCACCTGGGTCGAGCCCGGGGCGACGCTGGAGAAGCGCACGTACTCGCCCATGGTGGTGCGGTCCACGATCACCACCTGGTGGCCGCGCGCCAGGGCGTTGTAGGCGAGCAGCTTGGCGGTCTGGCTCTTACCGTAGCCGAGCGCGCCGAAGATGCCGAGCGAGCCCGAGCGGTTGTTGGCCGGGCCCCAGGCAGGGTCGAACAGCACCGGCTGGAAGGTGCCGCCGTCCAGGGTGTAGCCGAGCAGCATGCCGGCGTCGTCGCCCACCTCGGCGCCGGCGAACGGCATCCCCGCCGCGAGGTCGCGGGGCAGCAGGTACTGGATGTAGTCCTTGGCCACCTGGGGGAGCGCGCCGCCGGGCAGCATCGCGCTGGCCAGCGCCGTCTGCCCGCCGGTGGGGCGGGGCAGGGCGTACTCGTTCGGCTGGAAGGTGGACTGCAGGTGCGCCGCCTGGCTCTCCAGCTCGTCGAGGGAGTTGGCCGCCAGCGAGAAGACGATGGTCGCCTCGCATTCGGGCATGGTGGGGTTGTCGGACAGCTCGCTGCGCTCTTCGTCCAGGCCGATGCTGGCCGTGGCCAGGCTCGACGGCACGCCGGACGGCTCGCTCTCCCACTCGCCCACCTGGTGGGCCAGCTCGCGCTGCTGCTTGCGGGAGCGGGCCTGGGCGGTCTGGTTCGGGATCATGGTGAGCAGCACGCACCAGTCGATCGGGTAGGGGAAGCTGTTGAGGTGGTGGAACCACTCGCCGTTGCCGCCGGGGAAGGCGAACTCGCGCGGCATCTCCGCCACCACCATGTAGGTCTGGTAGGCGACCCCGTGGGAGGTGTCGATGCGCAGGTAGCGCCGGTGGCGGGGGCGGCCGGGGTCGTCGGGGTAGCCGCCCTCCTTGACGATCGCGTCGCCGAGGCTGGCGAGCGAGGGGGTGGCGACGCGGGCGTTCAGGCCGTTGCCGAGCATGCGGGCCTGCGGCTCCCAGGTCTCGTCGAGGTACGGCTCGAACACGCCGCGGCGCAGCGCCCGCGCGTACAGCCAGCGCAGCTCGCCGGAGGCCGCGCGCTCGAAGTCGAGGCTGCCGAGCTGCGCCTCGATCGTGGCGGCCTGGCGCGCGCGCAGTTCGATGTCGCGGGCCGGGATCGGCTGGGCCGGCAACAGCCCCTCGGTGAGCGAGGAGAGCGCCGCGCCGAGCATCGTGCGCCAGCCTTCGGCGCCGTCGTCGGGGAGCCGCACCGCCAGGTAGTTGCGCCGCTCGTACATCTCCACCTCGCTGAGCAGCTCCAGCGAGTGCTCGGCGATGCCGGCCCACACCGGCTGGCGGGCCAGGTCGATGCCCTCGATCATGCGGTCGACGACCAGCCCGGGGTCCAGGCGCCGGCACACCGACAGCAGCCGGCTCTGGGGCGGCAGGGACATGAGCGTCCCGCGCAGCCGGCCGTGCACGGCGAGCTTGTCCCGCCGTGACAGGTGCGGGTAGCAGAAGGGTCCGACCCGGTAGACGGCCCAGACCGTGCCGTCTCGTGCCCAGACCAGATGCCCGGTGATCGCCCGGACCGGCAGCCGCATCCCGTCATCCCCTCCTTCGGCTCGCTGCCACCGCGCCGCGCCGGCGCCGGGGTCGGCTACGAGCCTTGTGTTGAGCCTTGCCATGGCCTTGGCAGCGACGCTGGCCGGGCGCGGGCAGTTCGGCGATGAAGATCCGGTTGCCGCGCAGCGGGTTCGGGCGCGGCTCGAAGTAGGGGCGGCCGTTGATCCGCCCCTTTGGCGGGGTGGTGAGCAGCATGGCGAAGCCGAGCAGGGCGCGGGCGGGGGCGCGGTGCTCGAAACGCGCCGCGCGCACCGCCCACGCCAGGCCGAACGGCACCCCGACCGCGACCACCAGGTTGAGCGGGCCGAGCAGGTGCGCCCAGTACTTGCGGGTCCACAACAGCAGCAGGGCGCTGCCGACCCCGAGGCCGTACTGCGTCGGCGTGGCCGGGCCCCACAGCGGCGCCCACCCGCCGATCTTCCCGATGACCAGCGGGTAGCGCCGCGCGAACGTGTACGAGCGGCAGAGGATCGGCTCGGCCTGCTCGGCCTGGGGAGTGGTCTCCACGCTCGACGCCTACTTGCCGAAGTCGGCGGAGTTGTCCTGGCCGGTCTCGGCTTTGATCTGCGTCCGGAAGAAGCCGATGTTGTTGACCCCCCAGATGAACACTGCGGCGGTCAGCAGCGCCACGATCATCGCGACGAACGACCGCTTCCGGGCGAAGGTGTAGAGGACGTAGGCAGCGCCGAACACGACGCAGGCGACGAGAATGACGCCCTTAGCGGTATTCAGCTCCTTGGTGGCCCATGCCACGGCGGATCACCTCCTGGTGGTGGGGGTGGTGCTGGTTGCCGACGACGCTGCGGTTGTCGGCGGCACAGTGGGAGTCGGTGGCGCCGCGGTCGTTGCCGGCGCGATGGTTGTGGTGGCTGCTGGGCCCTGGCCCGGACCGGTGATCGGGGCGGCGTGGTGGAGCCGCGCGACCTCCCAGCGGCCCTGGGTCTGCTCCATGTCGAGCCAGTACTCCAGGACGGTGACGTGGTCGGCGGCGTCGATGCCGACGACCTGTGCCTTGGCGAGCGCATGGTTGGTACCGGTCGGTGTCTGGCCGAAGGCGCGCAGGGTGATGGTGGTGAACGGCGCTGGGGCGATCGCCGTCAGGCCGCTGGCCGGGTCGACGTAGTACTTCAGGTCGCCCTGGCCGGTGAGCAGTGCGTTGAAGAACTGCGTGAGGGTGCCGGCCATCGGGTCGCTGGAGTCGGGTTCGGACATGCCCGTCACCCCGAGGTCGGGCGGGTTGGCCGTGGGCGGCGCGGGGACCTGCTCCGGGAGCGACATGGCGATGTAGCGGCCACGCGCGACCCCGATCCCCACGGCGTAATAGCGGGTCCCGGCCGGGCGCAGGCTGCCCTTGACCATTTGCAGCACCTCGGCCCCGACCGTGACCGCCCAGTAGTTCTTGCCCTGCTGGGTGGCGTCGATCGCGACCGTGCGGGCGGCGTAGAGCTGCCCGGGGGTCATCCCGGCCAGGTCCCCGCTGTCGAGGTAGGGGTCGAAGGCGGTGAGGGTCTCTGGATGCTTCTGGTCGGCCTGGTTCAGCCAGGCGGCGACGAACAGCTCGGCGAACCCGGTGGCGGCCACCGGTGAGGGCGGCAGCGTGGTCGCGGTGGTCGCCGCGCCGGCGCCGTGCCCTCCAAGCAGGAGCGCGAGCGGTCCGGTCGCCGCGCCCACCAGCACCACCGCCAGGATGGCGCCCTGCAGCAGCTTGACCTTCCAAGGCTTGTCGAGGAGGGCGCGCTGGCGCTCGCTGCGGTTGCGGCCGCTTCGCAGCCCGCGTCGCTGGGGCCGGGTGGTGGTGGCCTGCATCCCCATCCCTGCCGCGCCTCCTGTGTCCGTTGCGTTGGTATAGCGAGCCGGGCCGGCAATCCCCCAGCTCGCTTGCGCTGTTGCCGGCCCGGCCCGACGCCCTGCTTGCGGTGGGTGGCTCTGTGTGTCGGTCGTGGGCGTCAGGGTGGCTATGCGCAGGCGGCCTCCAGAACGCGACGGGGAAGTTCCAGACGCGCCACCCGTCGCGTTCCACCGGGCCTGTGCGCATAGGAGTGGCAAACCGTCGGGCAAGCCCGGGACGCATGACAGAGGAGCGGAGCGGCAGATGACCCGCGTGGTGGTTCTGGTTCCGGGGGGTTCGGGGGGCACGGTCCCGCGGCCGGCAGCACCAGAAGCCGATCCCATCGCGGCCGCGGGGCCCCCCGATGGGTCAAGGAGAAGGGCCGGGCCGGCAGCCGCCAGCCCGCCGTTGCCGACCCGGCCCAACACCCACCTGCGGACGGCGATGGCTGCTCGCCGGTGGGCGTCATCTTGGCTAAGCGCATTCAGCGCCCGGAACGCGACGAGCGAGCTGAGCAAGTTCTGTTTCTGCCCCGGTGCCGCCGGCGGCCGCGCGGGCCGCGTGCATGAGCGCGTGCTCGGCCCGCTGGCGGCGGCGACGCAGGCTGTGCGCGCCCAGCCCGGCGGTGGCGCCAAGCTCCTCGCAGGGGGTGTCCGCGATGCGGCTCTGGCCGATCAGGCGGGCCTGCGCCCCGGTCAGGTGCCCGTCGTCGACCGCCCAGGCCAGCAGCGCCAGCAGCTCCTCGGCCGGCGACGGCTCCAGGCCGGTCGCCAGCGCCGTGGCGGTCGCCGGCTCGGGCAGGCCGCCCTGCTCGGCGAGGTCCTCCAGCGACAGCTCCGTCACCCCGCCGCTGCCGGCACTGGTCCTGGCGGCGTGCAGGAGCCGCTGGCGGGTGTCGCCGAGCAGGTTGGCGGCGACCCGGGCGGGGCGGCGCCGGAAGGGGTAGGTGCGGATCTGCTCGTAGAGGCAGGCGACGACCGCAGCGGCGCGCTCGGCTGGGTCGCCCAGCCACAGCAGGCGGCGGGCCAGCGCCTTGGCGCCTGGCAGCAGCATCTGCAGCAGCGTCCGGGCGGCCAGATCGTCGGCCACGTCGTCGGCGTCGTCGTCGGCGGCGCGGCGGACCAGGGCGGCGAGGATGCGGTCGCTGGCGGCCGGATCGGCGCGGCGCTCGGTGACGGCCACCAGGTCGGCCAGGGTGTCATGGGCGGCCAGGGCGGGGTCGTCGCGCCAGCGGGCGGGGAGCGGGGTGGGAGCGAGCGTGGCCCAGTCGGCGTCGAGCAGCGCGAACAGGGTCTGGGTCGTCACGGGGTTGGTCCCTTCGGGCGGGGGCGGTCCCCGCAATCTCGCGCGCGCTCCTTACCGGGAGTCTTACAGCGCATCTGTCAGATCGAGGAATTCCCACAGCCAATCCCCGTTCCGTGAACGATCACGGGGCTCCGTCAGCACCAAGCGAGCACCAAAGTCAAGGAGACCACCCCGATGCGTACCGCGCGCCGTCCTACCGCCCAACGATCGCTCCCGGCCGCCGCCACGACCACCGCCACGACGGCGGCCGTGACCGCCTTGGTGCCCGCCGCACTCCCGGCACGCCATCCGGACCCACCGCAGCCGCAGCACGGCGGAACCCACGGCGCCGGGGAACCTAGCCCTGGCCCTGACCTCCGTCTGGTCGCGGCGGCGCGCAACGCCATCCGCTGCCAGCTGCGCCGGGGGCATGCCAGCGGCGCCAACGGAAGCCCTGCCGCCTGGCTGGAGGCGCTGGCGGAACGCCTGGCGCGCCAAACGCAGGTCTCGGTCGCGGACGCCGACGCCATGGCGCCGCGCCTGGCGCGCGGCCTGCACGTCGAGGCCGCCCACGCCCTCGAGTTCGCGGGCCTGGTCTACCTGGGGATGGGATGCGCCGAGTCGGCGATCCGGGTGCTCCGCCGCGCCTCCGCCGCCTACCTGAAGGCGCTCGACAGCAACCAGCCCGAGTACGCGGAGCGCCTCGCGGATCTCGCGGTCGGGGCCACCGCGCTGCTGGCGCAGGCCCACGGCGCCAGGTTCGCCGAGACCGGCGACGAGGGGGAGCTTGCCGCGGCCCGCGAACTGACCATCGCCGCCGCCCGCGCCTACCACACCGGCGCCGCCCCGCACCCCGAGCTGGAGCTGGCCAGGGCGCTGCTCGCCGGCACCGCCGGGCATCGCGACCGGGTCATGGCCAGCCTCGACTGCGCCCTGGCAGGACTCGAAGCCCGCGACGACAGTGCCGACGCCGTGGGCGACGCCGTGGGCGACGACGGTGCCGAGGGTGGCGCCGTCGGCGAACTGGCCGCCGACCTGCTCGCCTGCGACCGCTCGACGCTGGACTACGGCCGCGTGTTCCTCGCCTTCGCCGACCTCGACCGCGCCGCTGGCTCCCCGAAGAGCGCGCGGCTCTTCTACACCGTCGCGCTCGCCGGCTTCGACCTCCTCAACCAGGCTGGCTTCGCGGCTCGCGCGCACCATGGCCTGGCCGCGACCTACCGCGCCCTGGGCGCCAAACGGCGGGCCGCCGAGCACGAGGACCGAGCCATCCAGTTGCGCGACACGCTGTAACCCAACCGCCCGTTTGCGGCGGGATGCGGCGGCACGGCGGCGCCCCTTCAGCTCCTCGCGCCTGGAGCCGAATGAGAAGGGATCGCTGCAGATCGACCCGGACGGCCCCGGCCGCCCCGTCCCTTCGCTTCCCTTCCCTTTCGGAGGTCAACCGCCGTGCTCTCCGCATCCCGCCGCTCCAGGCTCCAGCGCCGCAGGCTCCGTTCCCGTGCCGGGGCGATCGTCGCCCTCGTGATCCTGGCAAGTGGCGTGGCAAGCGCCGTCGCGCTGCGGGCCGCGCCGCCCGCTGGCGCCACGCCTCGCTCCGGCGCCAGCGCCGGAGCCGCCTCAGCCCTGGCCGCGTCCGCGCCAGGCGGAGCCGGGCAGCTCGCTCCCTACCTGCGCTTCACCGGCAGCGGCACGGTGCGGGTCACGCCCGACCAGGCGACCTTGCAGTTCACCACCGCAGGCAGCGGAAGCAGCCTCGCCACCGCCCAGAACCAGGCGAGCGCGCGGATGACCACGCTGCTGGCCGCCTTCCAGCACGCCGGCATCGCCAAGGAGGACCTCGCCACCGGCAGCGGCTGGGCCGGCCAGGACGGCCAGCACCCGGGCCGCTACAACGCCACCCAGGACCTCACCGTCACGGTTCACGACATCTCGCGGGCCGGGGCGCTGCTGGCGCTCGGCACCGACAACGGGGCCACCTCCAGCTACGGGCCGTCGTTCTCGCTGCAGGACGCCAAGTCGTTCTACGCCGCGGCCCTGCGCGCGGCGATCGACGACGCCCGCGCCAAGGCCGAAGCCGCCGCGAGCCTCATCGGCGCCACCGTGACCGGCGTGGTCTCCGTCGACGAGCAGGGCGGCGGCCAGCCCCCGATCCTCACCATGCGAACCCCCGAGGCGGGCGACAGCAAGACCAACCCGGTCCCGGTATCGCCGGGCACCCAGGAGGTCTCCGCCTCCGTGACGGTGGTCTTCGCCTACCGAACGAACTAGGCGGCGCCCTCGGCGGCGAGCAGCAGGTCGGCGATGCCGAAGTGGCCGGGCCGGGCGGCCGGCAAGGTCGGTTGCCAGTCACGCTCCACGGCGTGGTAGGACTCCGGGTCGCGGTCGATGATGCCGAGCAGCACCTCGGCGACGATACGGCCGCCGATCGGCCCGAGCCGGTCACCGCCGCCCTGCACCGCCGCCTCCCGCAGCAGGTAGTACCACAGCGGCGTCTCGCCCTCCCAGCCGAGCGCGGCCAGGCCGGTCTCCTCGGCGCTGAGCGGCTCGGCGCCGAGGTGCTGAGCGAGCGCCTCGCCGGACGGCAGCCCGTAGGACTGGCCGCGCTGCAGGTCGCGCGTTGCCAGGGAGTGGAGGGCCGCCACCGCCACCGCGCCGGTGATCGCTGTCGGCAGCTCGATCAGGGAGCGTGCCATGCGCCCGTCGATCTGCTTGGCCCGTTGCGGTGCCGGCCGGCTGGGGAACTGGAACAGCTGCGACCAGTCCACCCGGCGGCTCGCCGGGACCGGCCGGAAGCCGAGCAGGTCGGGAAACAGCGGCAGCTCCGGCCCGCCGTCCTGCAGGCGGTAGGCGCGGCGGATCTGGCTGTGGCCGTAGCGGTAGGCGGCGTCGGCGAACTCCAGCGGGATCCAGGGCGGCCCCTCCGGCCGGTACCAGCGCGGCCCGGAGACGAGCAGCTCGTCCACCAGCGCCGCTCCGGCCACCAGCGGCAGGAACTGGTTCACGATGATCCACTGGTAGTGCCAGGTGGCAGCACGCCGGGCGGCGTCAAACACCTCGGCCTCGGCCTCGCCGTCCTCCCGCAGCCGGTCGACCAGGCGGTTGTGGACCTTCAGCATGGCCAGATGCAGCTGGGAGACAAACAGGTGCACGTCGTTGCGCGGGTCGCCGACCAGCGCGATCCCCTGGGCGTTGCGCGGCAGGTCGCCGGCCTCACCCAGGTCGTTGCCGCCAACCAGCAGCTTGGCCCCGTCGTTCTGGTCGTACAGGAAGGGGTTGCCGCCGGGGCCGTCGCCGTAGAGGCATTCGAGGTTGGCGCGTGGCGTGCGGAAGTTCGCCACCTGGCCGCTGGCATCGACGTCGAGCAGCAGCATGGAGCGGTCGGCGGTGATGTCGTGGGCGACGAACTGGCCGAACAGCGGCCAGCCGGCGTCGACGCCCGCATCGTCGCCGCTGCCGTCGGCCGCGATGCCGCTGTCGCAGGGGCCGCCGTCGCCGCCGAGGCGCAACAGCAGCGCCTCGTCGGCGTGCAGCGGCGGCACGTCGGGGAACAGGCGCCCGTATTTGCTGTGGGCGCCCAGCAGGGCAGCGTCGGTGGTGCGCGACGGTGCCAGGCAGTGGTCCCGGACGATGCTTGGATGCGGGGCGGCGGCCACAGCGGTTCCTCCTTGTGGTCCTCGGACCTTTCGCCGGACCTCAGCGCCTGGCACGCAGCAGCGGCATCTGGTTGACGTTGAGGATGTAGAAGACGGCGAGCAGGAAATGGAGCGTGAGCGTGAGCGGCGCGCTGACGAACGACAACCCGATGAGCACCAGGTACGCCACGTTCCCGACGGCGACACGGGCGAGGATCGCGCGTGCTGTGCCCCGGTCGATGCCTTCGGTGAGCGGGCTGCCCTCGCGCAGCACCCACCGCCAGATCACGCCGAAGCTGATCGCCATGCCGAACATCGTGCCGCTGTAGACGGCGGCGGCCAGGTGGGAGTTGAACCCGCCGGCGGTGACGTACTCGGCCAGCAACGCGGTGGGGAACGGGATCGCGACCACGAACAACAGCAGCAACAGGTTCAGGAACAGCAGGGGACGGTCCACCCTCTTGATGTCACCGAACATCGCGTGATGGTTGACCCAGATGATGCCGATGATGAAGAAGCTCACCACGTAGCTGGCGTAGTTCGGCCAGTCCCGCGCCAGCGCGTGGCCAAGGCCACCCGCCGCCACCTCCTGCGGCACATGCAGGTCAAGCACCAGCAGGGTGATCGCGATGGCGAAGACGCCGTCGCTGAACGCCTCCAGCCGTGTCTTTTCCACGCCGTTGACCATATCCACGTCACTTGCAACTTGCAAGCGACGGGCGGATGCAGGCGTGGTCGCGTACCGTCGTACCGATCCACCCGGCGGTGACCGACGGAGGTAGCGGAATGCAAGACGAGCAGGTATTCAGCCGCATCGAGGAGCTGAGCGAGGAGGAGCACGGCCTGCTGCGGCGTGCGTCAGCCGGCGGGCTCAACGACGAGGAGCACACCCGCCTCAACGAGCTGCAGGTCCAGCTCGACCGCTGCTGGGACCTGATGCGCCAGCGCCGCGCCCGCCGTGACGCGGGCCAGGACCCCGACGAGGCCCACACCCGCGACGCGGGCACGGTCGAGGGCTACCTGCAGTAGGACGGCTTCCGGTCAGGACCGCCGGTCAGCTGCCGTCATCCGGTGGCCGGCGGGTGACCCGCTTGGCGATCCGCCAGGCCAGGAAGTACATGAGCGCGGTCATCAGGATGTTGTTCAGCAGCATGCCCGTTTCCACTTTCGCATTCACTCCTACGTGTTGCCGTCCCCAGTCGAACCCGTGCCGGCCCCGCGACCACTGACCACTGCCTGGCGACCCCGGACGGCCGGCACGAAGGGCAGAGCCTAACCGACGAACCGGCCGAAATGCCAACCAGGCCAATTCAGGTCGTGCTTCAGATCGTGGCTAGCACGCGCGGGAGCGTTTCGCGTCAGAATGCCGCCGAAACCTCAAGGATCCAGAACGTCCCATCGGGGGGTCGGCGGCTTGGACGGGTTGCGGGTGACCGAACTGCGGGTCCACGGGGTCGGTGGTGCGACCCCGATTGACATCCTGGGCGTGCCCAACGCGGAGCTGGTCGCCGGTGACCGCATCGCCGGGTTCTACCGTGGCGTGCGGATCGCCGGCCGCCAGGTCGAGGCGTACTCGTGGGGCGGGCTGACCTCGCGGCGCGCCAGCCGGGCGCTGTGGCTGCCGCTGCTGCCATTCGCGCTCGCCAACCTGGCCGGGTGGATGCTGCGCGGCCGCTCGCCCTGGCCGCGCGGGCTGTTGCGGCTGCTCGGGCTGGCGCTGACCGTGACCTACGTGGCGTGGTCAGCGGTGATCGTGCTCGACCTGATCGGCTACCAGTGCGCCGGGCAGCGCGCCTGCCGCCACGGCCGCTGGTGGCTGGCGCCGTTCGGCAACCACCTGGTCGCGCTGGACCCGACCCGCCGCCTGGCGCTGGCGGCGGTCCTGCCGCTCGCCAGCATCGCCCTGCTGTGGTTCGCCGCCCGCACCAGCCGCGACCGCTACGAGGGCTACAAGCCGGTAGTCCCCGCCAACACCAGCAGCACGGCCGGGGCGGCAGCCGGGGCTGGGATCGGGACGGGGGAGACCGGCGCCATGGCGCGCGCCTCCGCCAAGGCCACCGACACCGCCCGCGCCAAAGGGCTCAGCGAGCCGCACTTCTGGGACGGCCAGGCGTTCGCCGGGACCCTGACGCACCTCCACATCAGCGCGGCGATCGCCATGCTCACCGTGATCCTGACCGGCGCGGCCCTCGCCCTCGACGGTCGCGCCAGCGTCCCGATGCCCGCCGCGGCGCAGCTGGCGCTCTGGGCCGCCCTGGCTAGCGCGCTGGTGCTGCTCCTCGCGGCGGCGGTCGCCACCCTGGCAGGCCCCAACGCCACCCCCAAACCGCTGGCGCTGCTGCAGTCGTCACGGCCGTGGCTGGCACTGGCGGTGCTGCTGGGCGCCGGCGCGGTCATGTCGCTGTGGCCGCCGACCGGGTTCGGGCCCGAGTCGCTGCCGGCGGAGCTGCCCGCCCTGCGGCGCGTCAACGACGTGGTCTTCACCGCCGACCTGGCCCCACTGCTGCTGGCCGCGGTCTGCATGGCGGTTGCCTGGCTACGGGGGAGCCGCCAGGCGTTCCGTGGCGGCTGGCTGGCGCCGGCCACGCTCGCCAACCTGCTCCTCGACGCGCTGTTCGCCGGCGCGGCGATCCGGATCGCCAGCCTCCTCGGCCATGCCCAGCCCGCAGGATCCGCCGCAGCGCCCGCGCACCTGGCCGACAGCAGCGCCGGCGCCGTGCTCGTCTACCGGCCGGTGTACGGGGCCTTCGCGTTCTGGCTGCTGGCCCTGCCGCTGCTTGCCATCCTGGTCACGGCGGCGGGCTGGTACCTGGCCGGCTGGCGGCCACGGCGCAGCGGCCTCGCCGAGCAGGCCGCCACCGAAGCCTACGCGCCAGCGGTCCAGGACCCGGAGGCCGGCACCGACGCGCCCCCCGACACCGAGCTGGCCGCGATCCCGCCGTGCCTGCTGCGCTCCGCACTCAGCGGAACGGTCCGGAGCGGCTGGGTCCGCCGCACCGCCCGCTGGTGGTCCTGGTCAGCCCTGATCGACGGGTGCGACGAGATCCTCGCGGCGATGATCGGGACCGGCGTCGCCGTCACCGCCTTCTACCTGGTCTTCTTTGTGATCACCGAGCGGGAGCCAGCGCTGTTCCAAGGCACCCTCCACTGGCTGGTCACCTTCAGCACGGTGGCGCTCGGCTGGCTGCCGCTCGCCGGTCTGGCCCTGTTCGCCTACGCCTTCCGGGACCCCCTGCTGCGCCGCCGCGTCGGCGTCCTCTGGGACGTGGCCACCTTCTGGCCCCGCGGCTTCCACCCCCTGGCGCCCCCCTGCTACGCCGAACGCGCCGTCCCCGAGCTCCAGCAGCGCATCACCTGGCTGGTCGCCGACCCCAACCGCCGCGTGATCCTCTCCGCCCACAGCCAAGGCACCGCCCTGGCCCTCGCCGCGCTGGTCCAGCTCGACCCGGCAGTCCGCTCCCGCGTCGCCTTCGTCTCCTACGGCTGCCCCCTCGCCCGCCTCTACCGCAGCGCCTTCCCGGCCTTCGTCGGCGACGGTTGCCTATCCGCCCTGTGGCACGACCTCAACACCCCGCCCCTGGACGGCATCACCCGCTGGAAGAACTTCTGGCGCCAGACCGACCTCATCGGCGGCCCCGTCTTCTGCGGCGACGACCAGCTCCCCGGCCAGGCAGCCTCTACCGACCCCCTGGAGCAGCCCGACCAGCTCCTCGCAGACCCCTGGACCGACCGCTACGTGCTCCCCGACCCCCCACCTCCCGTCCGCGGCCACAGCCACTACCTGGAAGACCCCACCGTGGAGGGCTTCCTGCGGGCCCTCACCGCCCGCCTGTAGCGCTCAAGGAGTCTGGAAGGGGCCCAGCCCCGAGGCGCGGCGGGCGCCCCCGCGCATGGCGCCCTCCAGGTGGGCGCGGACCTGCCACAGGACACGGTCACGCGGCCCGGTCACCGACTCCCAGCCGCACTCGCAGGCCGCCCGGCGCAGCTCACCGCCCCCCTGGATGCGGTCAGCCCTCCAGGTATGCCCGTGGATCCCCTCGCCGGTCGGCCAGCCCATCGCCATTCCCATCGACCCCGTTTCTTCCCCAAACGCTCGAAGGCTCTATCTCCCCGAAACCGGGCGGCATTCTCTCAGCTCGCCAAGGCGAGTGGAATAGTCGCAGCAACAAACCGACGATTCTGCTCAGGTGTCCCATCAGGTACCCCGAAGCCAGGTGTCCCGGCCACCGGTGTCGCGTCGAAACGTTCGCCCGGTCGACGCCTCGCCATATAGCAGTTTCCGCAGGGTGATCACCTTTGGAACCCGGCGTCGACCCGGCGCCCGTTGTCGGCGGCGCCACCGAGGCACAATGCATTCCATGCTCCTCGCCGAGATCGCCGAGACCTCCGACGCCGTCGCGTCCGCATCCGCGCGCCTAGCCAAGATCGACCGCCTCGCGGACTGCCTCCGCCGCCTGGAACCACACGAGGCCGCCATCGCCGTGGCGTTCCTCACCGGCGAACTGCGCCAGCGGCAGATCGGCGTCGGCTACGCCGCCCTCAGAGACCTCCCCGCCGCCGCACCTGGCGTGGCCGCCTCACTCACCCTCACCGCCGTCGACGCCGCCTTCGAACAGATCGGCCAGCAAACCGGGCCCGGCTCCCAGGCCGCACGGCGCCAGCTGCTCACCGCTCTGTTCGGCGCCGCCACCGCAGCCGAGACACGCTTCCTCATCGCGCTGCTCAGCGGCGAGCTGCGCCAAGGCGCCCTCGAAGGCGTCATGGTCGAGGCCACTGCCCGCGCAGCCGCCGTCCCCGCCGCCGAGGTCCGCCGTGCCCTCATGCTCCGCGGCGCCCTCGGCCCCGTCGCCGAAGCCGCCCTCACCCACGGCGTCACAGGCCTGCGAGCCTTCCATCTGCAGGTCGGCCGCCCCCTCCAGCCGATGCTGGCCCAGACCGCCACCAGCATCGACCAGGCCCTGGAACGCATCAACCCAGCCGCCATCGAATGGAAGCTCGACGGTATCCGAGTGCAGATCCACCGCGACGGCAACGAGGTGGCCGTGTTCACCCGGACCCTGGACAACATCACCGCCCGGGTGCCCGAGGTGGTCGAGGTGGCGCTGGCGCTACCCGTGCGCGCCGCCGTGCTCGACGGCGAGGCGATCGCCCTGCACCCGGACGGCCGTCCGCACCCGTTCCAGGTGACCGCTGGCAGGATCGGCTCCAAGCTGGAGGTCGAGCGGGTGCGGGCCTCGGTCCCGGTGACGACCTTCCTGTTCGACGTGCTGCACCTGGACGGTGAGGACCTGATCGGCCGCGGCGGCGCCGAGCGCGGCGAGGCCCTCGCCGTGGCGGCACCGCAGGCGCTGCGCATCCCCCGCCTGGTCACCGCCGAGGTGGAGGCTGCCGCCGCGTTCCTCAAGGACACCCTCGCCCGTGGTCATGAGGGGGTGGTGGTGAAGTCGCTGGAGGCCCCCTACGAGGCGGGCCGCCGGGGTGCCGGGTGGGTCAAGGTCAAACCGCGCCACACCCTCGATCTGGTGGTGCTGGCCGCCGAGTGGGGCCACGGCCGCCGCCGTGGCTGGCTCAGCAACCTGCACCTGGGCGCCCGCGACCCGGCGAGCAGCGAGTTCGTGATGCTCGGCAAGACCTTCAAGGGCCTCACCGACGAGCTGCTGACCTGGCAGACCGAGCGCCTCCAGGAGCTGGCAGTGGACCAGGGCCAGGGCGACTGGGTCGTCCACGTCCGCCCCGAGCTGGTCGTCGAGGTCGCTTTCGACGGCGTCCAGTCGAGCCCCCGCTATCCGGGCGGCCTGGCTCTCCGCTTCGCCCGGGTGCTGCGTTACCGTCCCGACAAGTCCGCCGCTGAGGCCGACACCATCGACCTGGTCCGCGCCATCCACGAAGGCGCGCCACCCCGCGCCGAAGGCTAGGAGCCTGCTGGCGGGTCATGCCCTGGAACGGCTGCCCAGGCGGCGCAGGCTTGTCAGGCCGGCTCCCCGGTGCCTCCCGTGCCTCCTGGGGTGATGAGTCCGTGTTCGTAGCCGTACACCACAGCATGGACGCGATCGCGGAGTCCGAGCTTGTCCAGGATGTGGGCGAGATGGGTCTTGACGGTGGTGTCGGCGACCACGAGGGCTCGGGCGATCTCGGCATTGGAGCGGCCGCGGATGACCAGGTCGAGGACCTCGCGTTCGCGGGGGGTGAGTCGGGCCAGTGCGGCCGGTGGCCGGGTGGTGGGGCGCCGGGCGGTGAATTCCTCGAGCAGCCGTCGGGTCACCGATGGGGAGAGGAGGGCGCCGCCGTCGGCTGCGGCGCGGATGCCGAGCAGGAGCTCCTCGGGCGGGGCGTGCTTGAGCAGGAAGCCGCAGGCGCCGGCCCGCAGCGCGTCGTAGACGTATTCGTCGAGGTCGTAGGTGGTGAGTACCACGACCCGCGCCGGCCGTTCGGGAGCGCTGGTCGCGGCGTCGCGAAGGATGTGGCGGGTTGCCGCCAGGCCGTCCAGCAGCGGCATGCGGATGTCCATCAGCACCACGTCGGGCGCGAGCTCCCTGGTGAGCAGCACCGCCTCCTGGCCGTTGCCGGCCTGCCCGACCACGGTCAGTCCGGGTTGGCTGTCGAGCAGCATCACCAGGCCGGCCCGGACCACCGCCTGGTCGTCGGCGATCAGCACCCTGATCTCCGCAGGCGTGCTGGCCGCGCTCACCGTGGCTCCCCGTAGGGGAGCACCGCGGTGACCGCGAAGCCGCCACCGGGCCCGGCGGTGGCCTCCAAGTGGCCGTGGTGCAGGGCGGCACGTTCCCGCATGCCGCGCACGCCCCGCCCGGGTCCGGAGCCGTCGGGGGGCCGGCCGGGCAGTGGCGACGGCCCGTTGCGGACCTCTAGGGCGAGCCGGTCGGCCCGGTAGTGGAGGATGACGCTGGCCGCCGCGCCGGGGGCGTGCTTGGCCACGTTGGTCAGGGCCTCCTGGAGGATGCGGTAGGCCGACAGCTCCACGCCGGGCGGCAGCGCCCGCATGCTCCCGTCGACCCGCAGGTCCACCGGGACGTCGGCCGCGCGGGTGGCGGCCAGCAGCGCATCCAGTTCGCCGAGGGTCGGCGGCGGGCGGCGGGCGGGGTCGTCGTCCGGGTCGCGCCGCAGCGCGCCAAGCAGGTGGCCGAGCTCGGTGAGCGCCTCCCGGGAGAGTTGTTCGACTGCGGCAAGCGTCTCGACCAGCCGCCGGTCGGTGCCGGGTGTGCCGCCGGCCGCCATGCGGGCAGCGCCCGACCGCACCGCGATCGCCGACAGCTGGTGGGCGAGCACGTCGTGCAGCTCGCGGGCGATGCGGGTGCGCTCGGCCAGGTGCGCGGCCTCGACGGCCGCGGCGGTCTCGGTGCGTCGGGCGCTGGTCGCGTCGCCCACCGCCAGCGCGGCGCCAAGCAACGCATACGGCAGACCCAGCAGCCGCTGGCCGTTGCCGTTGCCGTTGCCCCACAGGGCGACCATCACCGCGGCCAGCAGGGCTGCGCCGCCGAGCCAGCGCGCCCAACGGCGGGCGCGCTGGCTGTAGGCGCCAAGACCGTAGGCGCCCACCAGCACCGCCGCGAACGCCGAGATGGGGTTCTGCCGCAGTGCCAGCCGGACGGCCAGGAGCGCGCCAGCGAGCGCCAGGATGATCGCCGGGGAGCGGCGCCGCCAGGCGAACGGCACCGATTGGGCCAGGGCCAGCGCCAGGTAGCCGAGGATGACCGGGGTGCTGGCGCTGCCGGCGTGGCGGGGCGGCCTCCACCACCACGGCACGTCGGGCAGGGCCCATGCCAGCAGACCGGCCGCGACGAGCAGGTCGACCCGTCGCGACGCGCTCAGCTCGCGCAGCCGCGGTCGCACCATCCTCCGACTGTACTGCCCGAGCATGGCGGCCGCGTCAGCCGGCGACGTCGCTGCGCCGGAAAGTTGGCAGTGCCACCAGCGCGCACGCCAGCAGCACCGCGACCAGCCCGGTAAGGCCGAGCAGGTGGCTGGGCGGCGAGCCGCCGGGGCTGATGAAGCGGGACCAGAAGTTGTTGGGTAGGGCGGTGATGGAGCGATCCCCGACCGCGAAGCCCATCCATCCCTGCACCCAGGTCGCCGGCGTCCACCTGCCGCTGGCGGGCAGCGCGGCCACCACCAGCATCGCGACGAACAGCCCGGCGCTGGTCGCCATGGTGCCGATCGTGTTGCGGGTGAGCACTCCGGCCAGCAGCCCGACCGCGGCGAAGACGGCCAGCACCAGCAGCGACCGGGCGGCTTGGGAGCCGGCCCACTTGGCCGCGGAGGCGACCGACTGGTGCGGGTCGGGCAGGTGGTCGGCGCGGACCAGGATCGGACCGGCGACGGCGAGTGCGGCCCAGCAGGCGGCCACCAGCCCCACCCCGGCGAGCCATAGGCTGGCCAGCTTGGCGGCCAGCACCTGCCAGCGGCGACCGTGCTGGGTGAGCAGGTTCTTCATGGTCCGCCCGGACCATTCCCCGCCGGCGTGCCCGCCGGCCAGCAGGGCCAGCGCCAGCGCGCCGGGCAGCGAGGCCATCAGTCCGGCCGCCTCGGCGCCTGCGGCCATCGGGTGCAGCTGGGCGGCGGTGTGCGAAGCGGCCAGCGCCAGCTTGGCGCGGCCCTGCTCGATCCTGACCTGCTGGAGCGCCTGCGCCTTGGCGCACGCCGGTCCCTCGGGCAGCGCCATGACCGCGCAGGAGGGAAGCTGCTCCTGCGCGCCGGCGGTGAGGTCCATCCGGGCGTTGCCGCTGCCGCCGACGGCCAGCAGCACGCAAAACAGCATGGACGGTGAGGTGCAGGAACGCCTCCTCCAGGCCGGCGCGCTCGACCAGCAGTTGCCACGGCCACACCCCGCCGCGGCCCAACAGCTGGTTCACCTCACGGCTGCCGGCCGCCTCGACCAGCAGCGCGCCGGGACCGTCGCTGCGCTGCGGCCAGCCGGCCGCGCCCAGCAGCCGGCGCGCGGCCGGCTGGTCGGCCGGGTCCAGCACCACCCGAACCCGGGCGCGGGCGGCGGTCAGTTCGGCGACTCGCCCCTGCTCGAGCAGCCGCCCCTGGTGCAGCACCGCGACCCGGTCGCACACCTGCTCGACCTCGGCCAGCAGGTGGCTGGAAAGGAACACGGTGGTGCCGTCGTCCACCAGCGATCGCAGCAAGGCACGGAACTCGCGGATCCCGGCCGGGTCCATGCCGTTGGTCGGCTCGTCCAGCACGAGCAGCACCGGGCTCCGCAGCAGCGCCGCCGCCAGCCCGAGCCGCTGCCGCATGCCCTGCGAGTACGCCTTCACCCGCCGGTCCGCGACCACGGCCAGCCCGACCCGACCCAGCACCGCGTCGATGGCGCCGGCCTGCGGCGGTCGCGGCCCGCACAGCGCCAGCACCTCCAGGTTGCGCCGCCCGCTCAGCCACGGGTAGAACGCCGGCTCCTCAAGCATCGCCCCGATCCGTGCCAGCCCGTCAGGGTCGGGCAGCGCCCGCCCGTTCACCCAGGCTCGCCCGCTGGTCGGCAAGATCAACCCGAGCAGCATCCGCATCGTGGTGGTCTTGCCGGCCCCGTTCGGCCCCAGGAAGCCGAACACCTGGCCCGCATCGACCGCCAGATCCAGGCCGTCGACCGCCATCGTGGACCCATACCGCTTGGTCAGACCCTCGCACCGGATGACCTCCATCGCACCGCCCTTCCGTTCACCGCTGCAGTGTTCGATGGCACCGACGGTAGGCAGCCGACGCGTCGGCGTCGTCAGCCGCGCGGACGAACCGCCCCTCATCCATTCGACGAGTCGCCCCCCAGATCACCAGCACCCGGCGCTGCCGCCCGTGAGATTTACTGGTGCAGCCTCACAGGCAGCAGGATTCACCGAACCAGCCTGGTCAGCAGGCTCCTAGGGCTGAGAGGCGGAGGCGCGGGACAGGGCACGCAGCTCGCGGAGGGCGACCAGGGAGAGCCAGATCCAGCCGGTGGCGATGCTGATGCGCTGGAGCACGCCGGTCGGTGCGTTGTGGATGACGCCGTTCTCGTCCATCGCCCCGACGATGGTGGAGCCGATGAAGAAAGTCACCTCGAAGATGCCGGTGAAGAGCGAGTAGCGGGCCCAGTTCTTGGCGCCCGGCTGGGCGAAGTAGCGGCGGGCGAACACGAAGCAGGCGGCCATCAGGGAGATGAAGCAGGGGATCGCGTTGACGCCGTGGATGGTCCCGTGCAAGGTCTGCGCCCCGTTGGCACCGATGGGCGTGCCCGGCGGGTAGCCGAGCGCCGGGTCGGTGACGAACACCTCAAGATCGAGACGGGCCGGCTCTCCCTCGCAAGATGGAGCGCGGGCGCTAGCGCGAGTGGGGTCTGGCGGTGCGGGCCAGCTCCATGGCGGCCTTTTCGATGGTGTCTTCGTCGAGCAGGACGTGGAGGGCGGCGTCGCCGAGGGGGATGAAGCTGTCTTCGCTGGTGACGCGGGCGACGGGGCCGCGGAAGCCGGCGTCGACCAAGGCGGTGACGACGGCTTCGGAGACGCCGCCGCTGCGGCGGGTCTCGTCGACGACCAGGACCCGGCCGGTGGCTTCGGCCTCGCGGAGCAGGTCGGCGACCGGCAGGGGGGCGAGCCAGCGCAGGTCCAGCACCCGGCAGGCGACCCCGGCGGCGGCGAGGCGCCGTGCCACCCGCAGGCTCATCGGCACGCCGTTGCCGAAGCTGACCAGGGTGAGGTCGCCCTCGCCATCGCTGCTGACGGCGTCGGTGTCGACGCGGGCGCTGCCGAGTGGCACGTGGGTGGCGGCCCAACCCTCGGGCGGGGGATAGGGGGCGAGCCAGGCGCCGTCGCCGTCCTTGTACAGGTCCCGGGTGTGGTAGAGGGCGATCGGCTCCAGGAACACGCAGACGCTGCCGTCGGTCCTGGCGGCGGCGACGCAGGTGCGCAGCATCGCGGCGGCGTCGTCGGGGCGGGACGGGGAGGCGATCACCAGGCCGGGGATGTCGCGCAGCACGCCGACGGCGTTGTCGTTGTGGAAGTGACCGCCGAAGCCCTTCTGGTAGCCGTAGCCGGCGATCCGGGCGACCAACGGGTTGCGGAAGCGGCCCTGGGAGAAGAACTGCATGCTGGCCGCCTCGCCGCGCAGCTGGTCCTCGGCGTTGTGGAGGTAGGCGAGGTACTGGATCTCGGGGATGGGCAGCAGCCCGGAAAGCCCGGCGCCGAGCGCGAGCCCCAGGATCGACTGCTCGTCCAGCAGCGTGTCGAACACCCGCGCTGCGCCGAAGCGCCGCTGCAGCCCCCGGGTAAGGCCGTAGACGCCGCCCTTTCTGCCGACGTCCTCGCCGAACACCAGCAGCTCCGGATGCAGGGCCAGCAGGTCCGCGAGGGTGCGGGTGACCGCCAGGGCAAAGGTGAGCGGACCCTCACCCTCGGGGAGGCGCCCGTCGAAGGCGCGGGCGCGGGCTTCGGGACCAGCGGCGCGGGCGGCCTCGGCTGCGACCCGGTCGGGGCGGTGCGGTGCGAGCGGCGCCAGCACCGCCTGGGCGCTGGGGAGCTGCGGGTGGGTGACGGCCTCCTCGGCGAGTTCGCGGACGCGGCGGCGGGTCGCCTCGTAGCGCTCGACCAGCTCGGCGGGGGTGGCGACGCCGGCCTCCACCAGCAGCCGGGCGCTGGCGACCAGCGGGTCGCGGGCGTAGTCGGCGGTGATCTCGGCGGGGGTGCGGTAGGCGACCTCCGCGTCGGAGCCGGCGTGGCCCAGGAAGCGGACCATCTTGAGGTGGAGGAAGGCCGGCGCGCGCTGCTCCCGCACCCACGCCGCCGCGCGGACGGCGGCGGCGTAGGCGGCCGCCAGGTCGCAGCCGTCGGCGGCGAAGTACTCCAGCCCGTCCCGGTCGCCGTAGGCACGCTCGACCCAGCCGGCCGGCGTGCGGACGCTGATGCCGAGCCCGTTGTCCTCGCACACCAGCAGCAGCGGCAGCGGCAGCCGCTGGTAGGCGCAGTGGCAGGCGGTGTTGATCGCCCCGGCCGCCGTGGAGTGGTTCACCGAGGCATCCCCGAAACTGCACACCACCAGCGCGTCGCCGGGCCAGGCGCTGGCGACGCCGAGCCGCGTGGCCCGCTCGATGGCGAAGGCGGTCCCGACCGCGCGCGGCAGGTGCGAGGCGATCGTGGAGGTGAGCGGGATCACCGCCAGATCGGGATGGCCGAAGACCTTGTGTCGCCCGCCCGCGATCGGCTCGCCGGTCGCGGCGACCATGCCGAGCAGCACGTCGCGCAGCGGCTCCGGCGCGACGTCCGGCGCCTGGCGGGCGCGCTCCAGGTAGAAAGCGCTGGAGCGGTAGTGCAGGAACGCCGGGTCGGTCGGCTGCAGCGCCGCCGCCACCGCGGCGTTGCCCTCGTGCCCGGCCGAGCCGATGGTGTAGAAGCCCTTGCCCTGCCCCCGCAGCCACCGTGCGGCCAGGTCCAGGTGGCGGCTGCCGAGCTGCGCGTCGAACAGCCCCAGGGCCTCCTCGCCGGTCAAGTTGGAGCCGGGGCGCAACGGCGCCCGCAGGTCGCCGGGCGGCCGCGCCTCCAGCCCGGCGACCGCCTCGGTGAAGTGCGCGTCGAGCGGCTCGACCATGGCCTGTCCGCCCTCCCTACCTCGACATTTCGGCTTGAGGGCGCACGGTAGCACCCATAGGCCGCCTCAGCCGCGCGGCGGGGCCGGCGGGGGCGGCGGGGGCGGGCTGAACACCTCCCGTTCGAAGGCGTCGGCGGCGTGGAGGATGGTGGCCTCGTCGCCGTGACGGCCGACCAGCATCATGCCGATCGGGAGGCCGTCCGACATCGCGCATGGCACGTTCATCGCCGGGTGGCCAGTGACGTCGAACGGGGCGGTATTCGGGATCATCTCCAAGGCCCGCGCGACGTACTCCTCCAGCGGCGCGTCGGGCGCCGGAATCACCGTGGCCTTGAGCGGCAGGGTTGGCATCAGCAGCAGGTCGTAGTCATCGAGGACCGCGTCGTAGGCGGCCCGGGCGGCGCGGGCGAGGTTCTGCGCCTTGGCGTAGTAGCGCCCGTAGTGGGCCTGCGCCATCCAGCGGCCGGTCAGGACGGTCAGCTTGACGGTCTCCGACAGCCGCTCGCCGCGCTCGCGCCGGCCCGCCCCGAAGGCGTCGACCAGGCCGGTCGCGTAGCGGCCCTTGGCGCCGAAGGCCATGCTCTCGCCGGCCACCATGATGGCAGTGGCGCCCTCCAGCGCGACCGCGTTCCAGGCCGCCAGCGCGTCATGGTGCCAGGGGATGGACACCTCCTCGACGCGGGCGCCGAGCTTGCCGTAGGCGCGGGCGGCCTCGCGCACCGCCTCGTCGACGTCGGCCTCGGACAGGCCCTCGTAGCCGAAGCCCTCGCGCACCACCGCCAGCCGCAGCCCGGCGGCGTCACGGCCGAGGGCGGCCAGGTAGTTGGCCGGCTGGAGGGCAGCCTGCTGGCGTGGGTCCAGGCCGTCCGGGCCGGCCAGTACCGACAGCAGCAGCGCCACGTCGCTGGTCGAGCGTGCCATCGGGCCGAGGTGATCGAGCGACAGCTCGATCGGGAACGCGCCGGTGTAGGGGACCAGCCCCCAAGTGGGTTTGAGGCCGTAGATCCCGCTCCAGCAGCTCGGGATGCGCACCGAGCCGCCCTGGTCGCCGCCGATGGCCAGATCCACCTCGCCGGCGGCGACCAGCGCCGCCGACCCGGTCGACGACCCACCGGTGCTGCGCGCCGGGTCGTAGGGATTGCGGACCGGGCCGGAGTCGGCGGTGTGGCTGCCGCCGGAGAAGCAGAGGCTCTCGCAGACCGACTTGCCGAGGATGGTCGCGCCCGCGTCCAGGACCCGCTCGACCACGGTGGCGTCCTCGTCGGGCGTGTAGCCGTCCAGCAGCACGGTGCCGTTGCGCATCGGCACCCCAGCGACCGCGATGTTGTCCTTGATGGCGATGGTCCTGCCGGCCAAGGGGCCGTCGGCCGCGCCGGGGATGGTCACCTTCCAGGCCCAGGCGCCGAGTTGGTTCTCCTCCGGGCGCGGCGCGGCGCCGCCGTCGCGCGGCCAGCGCGGCGCCTGGATGGGCTCGTCGAGCTGGTCGAGGCGGTCGTAGGGGGCGATGAAGCCTTCGATGAGCGCCTGCACGGTGGTCATGCGCTCCTCGGGGATGGAGAAATGGAACTCGCGGGCGATCGCGGCGAGGTCATCGGGTCCGGGGCGTCGCACGGCCATGGCACACACTCCCAGAAGGCGGGGCAGTCGTCCCGCTCTGCCTACCTGTTCGCTTTGCCGGTGTCAACGCCCCGGTCCCGCCGGGGCACTGGTTACGGCACCAGCCCGAAGATCGTCGCGGGGGAGCCCGAGCCGTTCCGGTTGCGGGGGCCGCCGACGATGATGAAGCCGCCGGTGGCGGGCATCTGCTCCAGGCCGGTGAGGTTCTCCAGGTCGATGCGGTGGGCGTGGAAGATCAGCGAGCTTTCGCGGAAGTTGGTGTCGAGGCCTGGGTCCGGGCCGAAGGTGTCGGTGCCGAGGGCGCCGATGTGGCGGTTG
>WNGD01002227.1_pt1 | contig 46529 bp, 45 predicted proteins | sample 5400671 | NCBI WGS metagenome assembly WNGD01 (sample SAMN13153369, study PRJNA577476) | soil metagenome | isolation source: 40 cm soil or saprolite under grassland replicate 2 | place: USA:California | collected 2016-06-15 | reverse complement strand
CGCGCCCGAGCCGATCGCCTCCATGCCCGGCCACTACCAGCACACCCTGGAGAGCCTCCGCAAAGAGGCGGCCGAGCTGGCCGGTCTCGGCATCCCTGCGCTGGTCCTGTTCGGCATCCCTACCGGCAAGGACCCCGAGGGTACCCAGGCATGGGCGCCGGAGGGCATCATCCAGCAGGCCCTGCGCGCCCTCCACACTGACCTCGGCAGCGACGTGGAACTGATCGCGGACCTGTGCCTGTGCGAGTACACCGACCACGGCCACTGCGGCGTCCTCGCGTCCGATCAATCAGTCGATAACGACCGGACGCTGGAGCGCTACGCCCGCATCGCGGTCGCGCAGGCCGAGGCGGGTGCCACCATCATCGCGCCGAGCGGGATGATGGACGGCCAGGTCGGCGCCATCCGCCGGGCGCTCGACCAGGCGGGGTTCGCCGACCTGCCGATCCTCGCCTACGCGGCCAAGTACGCCTCGGGGCTGTACGGGCCGTTCCGCGACGCGGCCGAGGGGGCGCCCAAGTTCGGGGACCGCAGCGGCTACCAGATGGACCCCGCCAACGCCGCCGAGGCCCTGCGGGAGGTCGCCCTCGACGTGGCCGAAGGGGCAGACATGGTGATGGTCAAGCCCGCCCACGCCTACCTCGACGTCATCTGGAGGGTCAAGCAGGCCTTCGGCCTGCCCACCGCCGCCTACCACGTGTCAGGGGAATACGCGCTGCTCAAGGCTGCGGCCGAGCGTGGCTGGATCGACGGCGAACGGGTCATGCTCGAGGTGCTGACCGGCATCCGCCGGGCCGGCGCCGACATGGTCATCACCTACCACGCCCGCGAGGCAGCACCGCTGTTGTGACGCTGCGCCCTCGCGACCAGGCACCAGGAACCAGGGAGGTTGTACGTGCGCCCGTGGCATGTGGAATTCCAGGGAACCTTCAACGAGCACACCATCACCAGCGAGGCGCTGCGCGGCAACCCCCTCGGCGACCCGCACGAGCGGCCGCTGTGGGTGTACCTGCCGCCTGGGGCAGGTGACGACCCCAGCGTCCGCTACCCGAGCGTCTACCAGATCCAGGGTCTTACCGGTCAGGTGGACATGTGGTGGAACCGCACCCCCTTCCGCCCCACCGTGCCTGAGCGCATCGACCAGCTCTTCGCCGGCCACGGGGCGCCGCCTGCGATCGTGGTGCTCGTCGACGCCTGGACCTCGCTCGGCGGCAGCCAGTACCTGAACTCGCCCGGCACCGGCCGCTACCTCGACTACCTCTGCGACGAGGTGGTCGCCTTCGTGGACGAGCACTACCCGACGCTGCCGAGCCGCGACCACCGCGGCATCGCCGGCAAGTCCAGCGGCGGCTACGGCGCCATGGTGGTGCCGATGCTGCGCCCGGACGTCTTTGGCGGCCTGGCCAGCCATGCCGGCGACGCCCTGTTCGAGCTGTCCTACCTGCCCGACGTCGCCAAGGCGGTCAGGGCCCTGCGCGACGACTACGAAGGCTCCTACGACAAGTTCTGGGCCGACTTCCGCTCGCGTCCCGCCTTTTCCAAAGAACACGACGGCGAGCTGCTCAACGCCTACTGCATGGCCGCCTGCTACTCCGCCGAGCCCGACGGCACCGTCACCCTCCCCTTCGACGTCGCCACCGGCAAACTCCGCGACGACGTCTGGCAGCGCTGGCTCGCCCTCGATCCCGTCCGCATGGCCCCCACCCATGCCGACGCCCTCCGCTCCATGCGCGCCATCTACCTCGACGCCGGCAAACACGACGACTACTTCCTCGACCTCGGCGCCGCCGCCTTCGCCGCCGAACTCGACGCTATCAGCGTTCCCTATACCTTCGAGCTGTTCGAAGCCACCCACGCCGCCATCGAATACCGCTACCCCAAAGCCATCGCCTTCCTTGCCGACCGCCTGCGCCAGTAGGTGCCGGAGGGCGCCGGCGCCTCAGAACTCGCCGGCGCGGCGGAGGTGCCTGGGTCGCCCGTCGGGATCGACGATGATCTGGTAGAAGGGCCAGGCCCACCACGCGGCCCAGGGCTGGACGCGGCCGGGGCGGTGCTCACGGATGCGGCCGGGAGGGCGGGGGCCCCTGCGGCCGGCGTGGTGCCAGGCTTCCAGGGCGGCGGCGCGGTCGCGCCAGAGCTGGAAGCCGCGCCCGGGGTCGAGCAGGGGGGCGGGATCGTCGATCTTGCTGAGGCCGAGGTGCTCACGCCAGAGGGCGAGGCGCAGGTCGCGGGCGAAGACTCGGGCGCCGTCGCCGAGGCCGGCAGGGTCGCTCGGAGCGCGGCGGTCGAGGGTCGAATCGAGGACCGCGGCGGTCAGCTCCGAGTCGTTGGTCCAGGAGCGGCGGTTCAGGTTGTCGGAGCCGACCGCTGCCCAGACGTCGTCGATGACGCACACCTTGGCGTGGACGTAGACCGGCGTTCCCTGCTCGTTCTCCAGGTCGAAGACGGCCACGCGGTCGCCGCCAATCTGCCTGACCGAGTCGAGGGCGGTCTGCTGGCCGATGCGGTTGGGCGGCCCAGTGAACAGTCCGTCCTGGTCGGGATAGCGGGGCACCACCGCGATCAGGCGCAGCTGCGGCGCCCGGCGCAGGGCGACCACCAGGACCTGGGCGATCTCGGCCGACCAGAGGTACTGGTCCTCCAGGTATACGAAGCGCTGGGCGCGGCTGAGGGCCTTGGCGTAGGCGCGGGCGACGCTGCGCTCGCCCTCCGGGGCGAATGGCAACCGGGGCCGTTTCGCAGGATAGGTGCGCAGGACCTGGACCGCATGCGGCCCGGCCGGGGGAGGGTCGCGCAGGACCGGCGGCAGCGGATCAGGGTGGCGGGGCTGCCTGACTTTGCGGGTCAGCCGTGCCCGCCAGGGATTGTAGTGGTCGAGCGGGGTGGGGTCCTCCCAGCGTTCCCGGAAGGTGACCGCCAAGTCGCCGACGGCCGGGCCGCGGACCTCCAGTTGGACGTCGTGCCAGGGCGGCCGGGGCCCGTACCGCTTGTCCATCAGGGTCGGCTGCGGGTCGCCGAGATGGCGTTCATCGTCGCGGCGGCCGTGGCACAGGTCAATGCCGCCAAGGAAGGCCACGTCGAGGTCCTCGCGGCCGGCGTGTCGCACTAGCACCAGCTTCTGATGCTGAGAACCGGGACCCCGGACCCGCTCGTCGAGCAGGATCTGGCCACCGGCGAGGTTGACGATCTCGCCGAGGTGCCGGTTCTGCTCCTCGTTGAAATGTGCCCGGCTCGGATGTGAGCGCCACAGCAGCCCCCGGACCTGGACGCCCTGCCGCGTCAGGTCGCAGAGAACCCGGCCCAGCTCGCTGCCGGGGCCGTCGAGGAGCTGGTCGGCGTCGCCCCTCCAGTCGGCGATGGCGACCTGGTCGCCGGGCCGCAGCGTCCGCAGGGCCTCCAGGAGCCGCGGGAAGTAGCTGGCGCCATGGATGAGCGGCTCGGTGCGGTTGCCTTCGGTCCAGGCATCGATCGCGGTCGCCGGGTTGCCTCGCTCGGCCGCACGCAGGAACCAGTCCTCGATACCGCTCACATCACTTCACGTCACTTGGGCGGGGATGTCGGGCCGGTGAATGTCACCGTCACATTGGTGTAGCCGAGGGAGTGGAGCATGCCTTGGAGGGCGGCGCGGGTGTTCTGTTCGGCGCGGTCGAGGACGCCGCTGCCCTGGGCGGCTGTGGCCAGCTTGACCTCGGCGAGCTGGTAGAGCTGCTGCAGGCTGTTGGAGTCGTCGGCGAAGACTGAGCCGATGCGGTCGAGGGCGCCCCGCTGGCGCGAGAACACGTAGCTGCGGTCGACGTCGAGGTGGACCTGGCTGAGACGGGCGTGGGGCAGGGTGATCGTGGCCGTACGGCGGTCGGCTGAGACCTTGATCGCGCTGCTGGCGAGCTTGGAGAAGTCGACTTCCGCGTCGACGCTGCCGGCCGCCACGAACAGGGTGCGCTGTCCCTTGATCAGGGAAGGGACCAGGGGCGTGTCCTTCTCCAGGTCGACGATCACCTGGAAGTTGGCGGTGGAAGCCTTGTAGACCGACAGGTTCTGGATCGACCGCAGCAGCACCGGCTGGCTCCGGTCGACCGTCCGGGTGGCGAACGGGTTGGGGAACTCCGGGCGCCAGCGCGCCAGCGCCCCAAGCCCGATCAGCACCAGCAGCACGACCAGCCCGAGCGTGGCCACCATCGTCGGCAGCCCACCCCGTTTGGCTGGGGTTGCCCATTCGCGCGTCTTCGTGTCCATGGCAACGTGGTACCCGTTTCTGGGTGTCCGGGAACCTTCCTGGAAGGTGTGATCTTCAGAACTGTTTGGCTTGAGATCTTCGGCGATAGGTGGCGCGATGCGCGCCGAGAGGTGGGGATGGTCCAGGGCGCCTATCTGCCGCTGAGCGGCTGGGCCGTCCCGGGCGACATGGCGGCGAGCCGGCCGCGGAGTTCGTCGGCCTCGGGGAGCTGCAGGGTCTCGTAGATGGTCAGCGCCTCCTGCCAGGCCGCCCGGGCCAGCTGGTGCTGGGCGACCACTTGCAGGGCATCGCCAAGGTCTCGCAGGGCCTCGGCTTGCCCGGGGTGGTCGCCCAGCTCCCGGCGGATGGCGATGCATGCTTGCAGGCTGGCGATCGCCTCCACATGCCGTCCGACCCGCCTGTAGACGACCCCGAGGCCCCGCAGGCTGTCGGCCTGGCCGAAACGGTGGCGAAGCTCCCCAAACATGGTGTGGCTTTCCCGCAGGCAGGCGATCGCCTGTTCGAGGTGCCCGATCCGTTCATAGACGATGCCGAGGCCTTGCAGGCTGTCGGCGTGGTGCCAGCGGTTGCGCAGCTCCTGGCTGAGGGTGAGGCTTTCCTGCAGGCAGGCGATCGCCTCCACATACTGCCCGACCTGCCCGTAGACGCGGCCGAGGTAGTCCGCGCTGTTGGCTTGGTCGTGGCGGTTGCCCGACTCGCGGCGGAGGGTGAGGGCTTCCTGCAGGCAAGCGATCGCCTCGGTGAATCGTCCTAATAGTCCGTAGACGCGGCCGAGGCGGTGCAGGCTGAGAGCCTCGCCCCAGCGGTCGCCGAGCTCCCGATGCAGGGTGAGAGCTTCCCGCAGGCAGGGGAGCGACTCCGGATAACGCCGCAACCACAGGTAGGCACAGCCGAGGTCGTTGAGGGCGTGGGCTTGGGTTGCCCGGTCGCCGGTGTGGCGCGCAAGTGCAAGCGCGGTCTGGTTGGCCTGGATGCCGTCATGGCAGTAGCCGTGCGTTTCGAACAAGGGCCACAGGGCGCGAGTGAGCTGGCCAGCCAGTTCGGTGGGAACCCCGGGGGCGGCTTGGACGGCTTGGCCGATGGCGGCCAGCAGGTTGCCGCGCTCGGCCTCCAGCCAGCTCATCGCCGCCGCGTCGTCGGCGAACCGCAGGCCACCAGCCGTCCAGCGCGGGTCGGCGGTGGCTCCGCGCGCGCTGCCGGGGTCACGCAGGGTGATGGTGTGCCAGGCGGTGGCGGTATAGAAGCCGACCAGGCGGGTCAGCGCGGCCAGCCGCTCGGGCTCGGGATGCTGGCGGGTGGCATGCTGGCGGGCATGCAGGCGGACGAGGTCGTGGAACTGGTAGCGGCCTGGCCGGGGTGTGTCCAGTAGCTGCGCGTCGACCAGCCGCTCCAGCAACCGCTGGGTGGTTGGTTCGGGCTGGTCGAGCAGCCGGGCTGCGGCCGCCACGTCGAGGTCTGGCCCGTCGGGCAGGCTGAGCAGCCCAAACGCTCCTGCGGCCGTCCGGTCGGCAACGTCGGAGCTTTCGGTGAGGGTGTGGAGGGAGACGTCGAAGCTGGCGCGGACCGCCAGCTCCCCGGCGCGCAGCTCGTCGAGGCGGCCGGTGGCGTCGGCGAGCCGCTCGGCCAGCACCCGGACGGGCCATGCGGGTCGGGCGGCCAGGCGGGCGCCGGCGATCCGGATCGCCAGCGGCAGGGAGCCGCACAGCCGGACCACCGCGGCGGCGGCCGGCGGGTCGGCGTCTAGGCGCTGCGGGCCGGCGATGCGTCCAAGCAGCGCCAACGCCTGCGGTTCGGGCAGGATGTCCAGGTGCAGCTGGTAGGCGCCGTCCAGGGTGGCCAGCACCTGGCGGCTGGTGACCAGCACCCGGCAGGTCGGGCTGGCGGGCAGCAGCGGGCGGACCTGCTCGGCGTCGTGGGCGTTGTCCAGCAGGATCAGCAGCCGCTGCTCGGCGGCCAGGGAACGGAACCGGACGGCGGCCTCCTCGGCCTGGTCGGGGATCTGGGCGGGGTCCAGGCCAAGCGAGCGCAGCAGGCGGCCGAGCGCGTCCAACGGCGCCAGCGGGGCCAGTCCTGGGGTGGCGCCCTGGAGGTTGACATACAGCTGCCCGTCAGGGAAGGCGCCGGCGCCGGCGAGCTGGTCGGCGAGCTGCAGCGCCAGCGCGGACTTGCCGATGCCGCCCATCCCGTCGATCGCGGCGACCACCAGCGGCCGACCCCGGCCCCCTCCCCGGCCGCGGCCGCCGGACGGCCTGGCAGATCCCGGAGCAGCGCCACGGGCGATCGAGCCACCAGCGCGGAGCAGCTTCCACAGCGATGCCAGCTCCTCGCCGCGGCCGGTGAAGTCGCCAGGCGGGCGGGGCAGCTCCCGCGGGATCGGCAGGCCCGCCTGCCCGACCCGTGGGGCGGCCAGCATCGCGGGCAGCCGCGGTTGGGTGGCCAGCCCCGGCAGGTGGATCCAGCCGCGGGTGCTGGTCTCCTTGGCATGCACCCGGACTGGCTGCCAGCCATCCGGGCCGATGCCCTCGTAGGCGTGCCGCACGACCCCGTCGTAGAGCACGTCGGAGACGATCAGCACCACCGTTGCCGCCGGGTTGGCGGCCAGCATCGCGCGGGGAGCCTCGGCGTCCAGCAGCCGGGCGGCATGGTTGAAGCTTTGCCCGGTGTGCCCGTAGGAGTCGTGGAGCAACTCGCCGGCATGCACCACCACCCGCAGCCGCATGCCCTCGCCGGCAGGCATCCGCCGGTTGTCGGCGGCAAGGCCGCTGGCCAGGGTGGTGGCCAGTGGGTGCAGCAGCCGCGTGGTGGGGACCTGGGCGTCGGCCAGCAGCCACAGGCCGTCGCCGGTGTCGCTGCGAACCGTCAGGGCCGGATCAATCTCGGCGTGGGCCAGCGCGTCGTCCACCAGGGTGTGGAGCCGGTCGCGGAGCCGGGCCCGGATCGGGTCGGTCCACTCGGCGCGGCTGAACCCTTCGATATCGAACCCGACGATCCCCCGGTAGACCGGTTCGTCGCGCATCACCTGAACCGCCTGAGTCGTCCGTTCAGAGCAGGATCATCGCACAGCATCGGCCCGCTGTCGCCGCTGCGCGGTAGGTTCCGGTTCGGTTCAGGAAAGGGCTCTTCCGTGAAGGGAACCCCGCATGCCGCCCACCCTCACCTCAGTCGATGTCGGCCAGGTGAGAATCGTCACCTGGTTGTCAGTGGCGATTTCTCACCAGGTGTCAGCGCCATCGGCCTATAGACGCCATGAAGAAGCCCCCGCCGCTCATGGAGCGCGGGGGCGTGTGGTCGCTCGGGGCTGGCTACGCCGAGGGTGGAGTGCCCACGGGCGGCGCGGCGTTGGCGCGCTCGGCGAGCTGGGCGTGGAGCGCCTGCTGCTCGCGCCGATGGCGTCCAGGTCCAGGCCGAAGTAGTCGGCCAGGAGCTGCTCGATCGAACGATGGTCTGGGACCCAGGTCTCCCAGGTGTGCCCGGTGTCGGGGTCCTGCCTGGTGCCCCAGCGCATCAGCCGCACCTTCTGGTCGCCGGTCAGCCAGTCGAGGAACTGCCCGATCGTGCTGGTGTCGTCCAGGACGGCGCGGCGGTCACCGCGGAAGACACCGCGCTGGCGACCGGGTACTGGCTGATCGACGTGGCGTCGCGGCGGGAGGCGGTCGAGTGGGTGCGCCGCTTCCCGTGCGAGGGCGAGGTCGAGATCAGGCGGGTTGCCCGAGTCGGCCGAGTAGGCCACGCTGAGCCCCGAGCACGAGGACTACCTGCGAGCCCAGATCGCGCACCGATGAGTTTCCCGCGCCGCGCCGGTCTATACGCCGGAGACCGACTGACGGAAGGCTGGCGCCATGCGGAAACTGATCTACGGCATGAACCTGACCCGGGACGGCTACATCGCCGCGGCCGGCGACGACATCGGCTGGAGCGGGCCGAGCGACGAGCTGTTCCAGTGGTGGCTCGACCAGGAGCGGGCGAGCGGCCTGTCGCTGTATGGGCGCAAGCTGTGGGAGACGATGAGCTCCTACTGGCCGACCGGCGACCAGCAGCCCAACGCTACCCCGGCGGAGATCGAGTTCGCGCGGAACTGGCGGGACACGCCCAAGGTGGTGTTCTCCTCGACGATCGACAAGGTCGACTGGAACACCCGCCTGGTCACCGGCGACGCGGTCGCCGAGATCACCCGGCTCAGGGCCGAGGACGGCGACCCGATGGGCATCGGCGGCGCGACGCTCGCCGGGGCGGCCATGCGGGCCGGGCTGATCGACGAGTACGCGCTGGTCACCTATCCGGTCCTGGTGGGCGGCGGCACGCCGTTCTTCACCGCGCTGGACAGCTGGGTGAACCTGAACCTGGTGGAGACGCGGACGTTTCCCGGCGGCGTGATCCTGACCAGGTACGAGACGAGGCGCTGAGCGCGATTCCTGCGCGCGGTCGGGGAGTGACGAGGGTGGCGATGAGTGAGATCCAGGAACGGATTCAGCGTCATATCGATACGTTGGTCGGTGCCGGCGCGGAGACTGGTGTGCAGGTCGCTGTCTGTCGGGATGGTGCGCTGATCGTCGACGCGGTGGCCGGCACGGCCGACCCGGCCACCGGGCGACCGGTCACCTCCGGCACGCCGATCTTCAGTTTCTCCACTGGCAAGAACGTGGCGGCCACGCTCGCGCATCTGCTCGTCGCGCGTGGTTTCCTCGACTACGACAGCCCGGTCACGGACCTCTGGCCCGAGTTCGGTAGGCACGGCAAGGCCACGGCGACACTGCGGCACGTGCTGACCCACACGGTCGGACTGCCGGCCATGCCGCGCGAGATTACCCAGGGCGATCTGCCCGACTGGTCCAGGGTATGTGAGGCGCTGGCCGCCGCCGAGCCGCGCTGGCGGCCGGGCGCCGCCACGGGCTATCACTCCTACACCTTTGGCTATCTCGTCGGCGAGCTGGCCCGCCGCGCGACCGGGCGGCCCATGCGCGAGCTGCTGCGTGAGTGGATCACTGCACCGCTCGGTATCGAGGGGCAGCTCTACTTCGCCGCTCCCAAGGAGTCGCTGCCGGGGTTGGCGCGCCTGGAGCAGCAGGCGCGCCACTGGCCTGCCAACCCGGACGACGGTGATGCGATCCTCGCGCCGTGGGAACGCCAGCCGAGTGCCGAGTTCGGCAACAACGGCGAGATCCTGCGCACCGATATACCGTCGGTCGGTATCGCCACTGCGCACGGCCTCGCCGCGATGTACAACGCCGTGCTGCAGGGCAAGCTCGTGGACTCCGCGCAGTTGGCGGAACTGTCCGCGCTCGCGTTCGAGGGTGTGGATCAGGTTTTCGGTACCCCGGCGCGGATGGCGCTGGGCTTCCCGATCGGCAGGATAGGCGCCCCCGCCGAGGAGAACTCCGTGGCATTCGGATGGCCGGGCGGGGGCGGAAGCTACGCCTACGCCGACCCCGCGCGAGGGGTCGCCTTCGCGCTGACGAAAACCCGGCTCGTCCCGAACTTCGACACCGCGCTGTCGGTCACCACGATCCTGGCCGACTATCTCGCCGGGACCCGCTGAGCTTCCCCGCGGATACGCCGGGGTGGAATTCGCAACGATCACAAGGAGAAATCATGTCCACTCATACGGCCGACGACTCGACCGCGCCGCAGACCAGCCTCGGTCCGTTCTCCTCGCCAGGCGCCAGCCCGACGCCGTGGGAGGCGACGGAGTGGGCACTGCGCCGGATCCAGAAATTCCAGCTGTGCACGGTGCGCCGGGATGGCCGCCCCCACGTGACACCGTTGCTGGCCATCTGGACGCTCGGCGCGATGTGGTTCACCACCGGCGACAACGAGCAGAAAGCCAAGAACCTCAGCGCCAACCAGCACTGCGCGCTGACCACCGGAACCGACACCCTGACCGGCATGGACTACATCATCGAAGGCACTGCGAGCCTGGTCACCGACCAGGCCACCAGGGAAGCCGCGGCGACCGCGTTCGAACAGGCCTATGGCTGGCAGCTCACCCGCGAGGACGGAACCTGGTATCAACTGGGCGACGCCGTTCGAACCGGGAATGTTCAGCTCTACCGGGTCCAGCCGGACAAGGGGTTCGCCTTCGCCACCGGTAGCGAGTCGTCCCAGACTCGCTACCGATGGAGCTGAGGGCACAGCGCCTGGCCGCTCACACCGCCCTGGGCCGCCCGGCCACCTCCACGATCGACGGCTCGATACCGGCCGGGACCTGGTACACATAGAGTTCCCGGCTCTGTGCGGACAGACCGAACAACGACTTCCACAGCTGGGCAGCGCCCTGTCGGTCGCGCAGGTCCGCACCGTCAAGAACGTGCTGGACCGGCTGGAGGGCTTCCACCGGCTCCGCGGCCGCCGCCACCGTGACCGCGGCGGCGATGGCGATGGCGAGCGCGAGATCCACCGCCACGCCCGGCCGCTGCGGGACCGCGCGATCGTGCACCTGCTGCTCGGCACCGGCCTGCGCCGCGCCGAGCTCGCCGGCCTGGACCTCGACCAGCTCGACCCCAACACCCCCGTCGAGCTGCGCCGGGTCAAGCGCGCCCGCCTGATCGGCACGCTGCGGCCCCACGACCTGCGCCACACCTTCGCGTTCCGGCTCTCGCAGGAGTCTGGCCACAACCGCGCCGAGCTGGAACGCCGCCTCGGCCACGCCAACGACCGCTACCTGCGGCTGTACACCAACCCACCCGACGACATCGCCGCCGGCTATGTCGAGGACCTGTAGGCGCAGCCTGTCGGCGTCGGGCCTGGACCTGCAGCTGCCGGACCGGTACCGGACCGGCAGTCGGTTCCGGTTCCCGCTGAATCGGCAGTTCCTGCAAGAATCCGGGCTCGCTGCACCCTCGATACGGTCCTTGAGGTGCCGATGCCCCAACGCGCACAAGCTGCGTCTGCCGCGCCACGGCCCGGGCGTGGGTCGGACGCACTCGTCGGGCTGTCCGAGGCGCAGCGAGCGCTGGCGCTGGAACGCTACGCGCTGCTCCAGCCGCACCTGGACGACGGGGTGCCGCTCGCGTGCGTGGCACGCGCCGCCGGGGTGCCGCTGCGGACCGCGCAGCGCTGGCTGGCCCGCTACCGCGCCGATGGGCTGGCGGGCCTGGTGCGCGGCCCGCGTGCCGACCGTGGGCGCCGCCGGATGCCGACCGAGCTGCTCGGACTCATCGAGGGCTTGGCGCTCCGCAAGCCGAAGCCGACCGTCGCGGCGATCCATCGGCGCGTGGCCGTCGTGGCCGTCGTGGCCGTCGTGGCCGCAGCGCAGGGCTGGCCGGCGCCGTCGTACAGCACCGTCCATGCGGTCGTGGCCGAGCTGGATCCGGCGATGGTCACGCTGGCGCAGCAGGGCCAGGCGGCGTTCCGGGACCGTTACGAGCTGGTCTACCGGCGCCGCGCCGAGCGGCCGAACGCGATCTGGCAGGCCGACCACACCGAACTGGACCTGCTGGTCCTGGACGCCAACGGCACCGTCGTGCGGCCGTGGCTGACGACCGTGCTCGACGACCATTCCCGGGCGATCGCCGGCTACGCCGTGTTCTTGGGCGCTCCCTCGGCGCTGCAGACCTCGCTGGCGTTGCGGCAGGCGATCTGGCGCAAGGCCGACCCGGCCTGGTCGGTGTGCGGCATTCCCGAGGTGCTCTACGTCGACCACGGCAGCGACTTCACCAGCCGCCACCTCGACCAGGTCGCCGCCGACCTGCGCGTCCAGCTCGTCTACTCCACCGTCGGCCGGCCCCTCTTAACCGGCTAATCTCTCGGATTTGCACTGATCATAGGCTTGGTGGTACGGCTCCCCTATGGCCGATGCGCACGAGGTTCACGTCCAGCAGCACGGCGAGCAGTGGGTCCTTGCCGGCCCTGGTGCCGAGGGCTTTGGGCTGCTCAACGACTACCTCGGCTACCTGGCCGACCGGCGCTATTCGCCACGCACCATCCGCGCCTACGCGTTCGACCTGCTGCACTTCGTGCGCTGGTTGCTGGTCGAGTGCTTGCGCATCGAGCAGGTCACCACCGAGGTGCTGCTGCGCTACTTGGCCGGCTGCCGCGTCCAGACCCTGCCCAGCCGGCCCGCCCGGCGCGGCGACAACGTGTTCTCGATCCGCGACGGCCGCAACGCCGGCCTGGCCCCAGCCACGATCAACCGCCGCCTGACGGCGATCTCGGGGCTGTTTGCCTACCGCTCGATGCGCGATCCCACCGCACCCAACCCGGTACCGTCGGGCCGGCATGCGCGGCCGGCAGCCCCAGGGGAGCGGGCCGGGCTGCTGGGGCACCTGGCCCGCCCCAAGCCGCGCTCTGGGCTGCGGGTGCGCCAGCCCCGCCGGCTGCCCCGTGGGCTGGACCAGGGCGAGACCGCCGCGCTGCTGGGCAGCTTCCGCACCATCCGGGATCGGGCCATCGCGGGCCTGATGCTGTTCGGCGGGCTGCGCTCAGCCGAGGTTCTCGGCCTTGGAGTCCGCGACATCGACGTCGGCCGGGGTTGGGTGCGGGTGGTCGGCAAGGGCGACAAGGAGCGCCGCGTGCCGCTGGACCGCCAGGTCGCCGGGCTGATCCAGGCCTACCTGCTTGGCGAGCGGCCCGAGACCACCTCGACGGCGCTGTTTGTGGTCGCCAAAGGCCCCAACCGTGGCCGGCCCCTGACACTGGCGGGGCTGCGGACGATCTTCCGCTACCACCGCCAGCGTGCGGGTGTCCCTGCCGGGCATCCGCATGCGCTGCGCCACAGCTTCGGCACCGCGCTGGCCGAGGCCGGCATCGACCTGGCCGTGCTCAAGGAGCTCATGGGCCATGACCACGTCGACTCCGCCGCCGCCTACATCCATCTTGCCCCGCCGCACGTGCGCGCCGCCTACGACCAGGCCCGCACCCGCCAACGGCAACGCGCCGCCTCCGTCGATGCCGCCAGCTCCCGCGATCGCCCGCGCACCTGAACCGGCACGGGCGCTGCTGGCCGCCTACCGCCGCTGGCTGGCCGCCCGCGGCTGCGGCAACCGCGCCTTCGAGCAGGCCGCCCGCTCGTTTCTGGCCCGCTGGCCCGACCCGCAGGCCTGGGCGGCCGAGCCGCTGCCGCGACGCCTGGCCGCTGGGAGCAGCACCCGGCCGCTGCTGGGCTTTCTGATGCTGCATGGCCACCTGCGCCCCGGCTACGACTGCCTGCTGGAGCGCAAGCTGCCGGCGCTGCTGCGCGAACTGCCCGCCAGCCCCCTCGGCGGACCGGCCGACCGTTTCCTTGCCGCAGCGGCCGAGCTTGGCTACAGCAACCGCTCCCGGGTCGGCATGGTCTCGCAGGTCGCCTCCCGGCTGCTGATCCAGACCGGCCGCTCGCTGCAAGAGCTGACCCAGGCCGATCTGGACGACTTCGAGGCGGCCATCGCCGAGCGGGAGCAGCGCCGCGACCGGCCGTTCAAGCACTACCGCAGCGCGCTCTACGCCACCCATGCGGTGCTCTACCACCTGGGCGCCCAAGTCGAGCCGTCCCGCAAGAACACCCCGCCAGAGTGGACCTGGCAGGCGCACCTTGCAGGGGTGCCCGAGTCGCTGCGCCGCTCGATGGTCGCCTACCTGGAATGCTGCCAGGGCACCCGGACCCGCTCGACCGTTTCTCACATGCCGGCCGTCTGGCCCACTTCGGCCGCTTCCTCGCTCAGCTCGACCCTGAGCTCGTGTCGCTGGCCGAGCTGGACCGCCAGCGCCACATCGAGCCCTGGCTGCAGGCCATCGCCCAGGCTCGCCACCACCACTACGGCACCCCGCTGAGCGCCTCGGAGCGGCGCAGCCGCATCCTCACCGTCGCGCGGATGCTGGAGGACCTGGCCGACTGGGGCTGGGCGGAGGCACCAGGTCGCCGGCTGGTCTCCAGCCGGGACATCCCCCGGCTGCCCCGGCTGCCCCGGCCACTGCCACGCTACCTGCCACCACAGGCCGACCAGCGACTGGTCGCGACGCTGGAGGCCTCCCCGAACCGGCTACGCGCCGACGCGCTGCTGCTGCTTCGAGCGACGGGGCTTCGCATCGGCGAGCTGCTCGACCTGGAGCTAGACTGCGTGCACGAGGTTCCTGGCCAGGGTGCCTGGCTGAAGGTCCCCTTGGGCAAGCTCGACACCGAACGCATGGTGCCGCTGGACGAGGAGACCCTGGAGCTGGTGGACCGTATCGTGGCGCACCGCTCCCCAGGCCGGCCGCTGCGACATCCTCGCACCGGGCGGCTGGTGGAGTTCCTGCTCACCCACCAGGGCCGCCGGGTCTCCAAGGAGGTGCTGCGCGACGAGCTGCACCGCGCCGCCGCCGAGGCGGGCCTCGAGCCGGTCACCCCGCACCAGCTGCGCCACACCTACGCCACCGCACTGGTCAACGCCGGCGTCTCATTGCAGGCGCTGATGGCGCTGCTCGGCCACGTCTCGGCGGAGATGAGCCTGCGGTATGGGCGGCTGTTCGACGCCACCGTGCGGGCCGACTACGAGCGGGCGCTGGCGCTGGCCAAGCAGCGGCTCGGCCCGGTGCTGCCCGAGGCCACCCCGGTCCAACTGGAGACCGACTGGCGCCAGGCACCGCTGATCAAGGCGCGCCTGGCCGGTGGCTACTGCCTGCGCACGGCCGCGCAGGGGGTCTGTCCCTACACCAACGTCTGCGAGCACTGCCCCAACTTCCGCAGCGACGCGGGCTTCCTGCCGATCCTGGCCGCCCAGCACACCGACGCCGAGGCGCTCGCCGCCGACGCCCAGGCGCGCGGCTGGGGCGAGGAGGCCACCCGGCACCGCCGGCTGGTGGAGCGGCTCGACCAGCTGATGAGCTCTGCCCAAGCCCACCAGGCCCCGGGACCCGCCGACACCAGGAAGAGTTCGGCAGGGTGAGAACGCCACGCACGCCTACCGGTCCCACTCAGTGGGACCGCGCGACGACCAGCCATTGCCCCAACGCGCAATCTCTACCGCTCTTGCAGGGCCGCTGCGATCAAGCGGGCCCGGACACGCGCAGGAGACCGCCGCCATGCCAACCCTTGACCGCGACAAGCTGACACGGTTCCTCGGCGAGCACCTCACCGCCGCAGCGGTCATGGTGCCCATCGATGCCCCCATCGACCCCCGTCAGCCAGTCCGCCACGCACATGCCTACCTGGCCGAGAAGAACTTCGATGTCGTGCTGGTCGACAGCGACCGGCTACTCATCCTGACCCGCGAGGCCGCCAAGCGGGCAGCAGCCACCACGCCGTCGCCGCTAGTCGGTGAGGTCGCCCAACCCCCGCAGCGTGACTGGGTGATCGAGCAGACCCTGCCGCGGACTCGCTGAGCGGTTCGAACTTGGGACCGAAGAGGAGCACACGCTGCTCTCCAAGACCCGCAACAACACCGCGCACGTGCTACACAAGCCCGCCCAGGCACTGCACGCCCTCGACCTTGCCGAACAGTTTCTGGAGAAGCTCGATTCCGCACTCTACTGACAGGACTCGACACCATGCCAGTCCTCGTCAACAGGAGGGTGGACCAGTGACCACCGACCTGGTCAACAGCCATGATCGGTCAAGATTAGCCGGATAACCCCGAGGCCGCGGCAAGATCGAGCGGTTCTTCGGCACCCTGAACACCCAACTGCTACCCGAGCTGCCTGGCCACCTGGTGGACGGCCGCCCGGCAACCCCGCCGCGGCTGTCGCTGCCGGAGTTGGACGCCACGATCGGCCGCCACATCCTCGGCGCCTACCATCCGCGCCCGCACAGCGAGACCGGCGTGCCGCCGCAGACCGCGTGGCTGGCCGACGGCTGGCTGCCGCGCATGCCCGACAGCCTCGAGCAGCTGGATCTGCTGCTGGTCATGGTCGCCAAGCCCCGCACCGTGCACCGCGACGGCATCCACTTCCAGGGCCTGCGCTACCTGGACCCCACCCTGGCCGCCTATGTCGGCGAATCGGTGACGATCCGCTACGATCCCGCGACCTCGCCGAGCTCCGGGTGTTCCACCGCAACCGGTTCTTGTGCCGGGCGGTCAGCCCCGAGCATGCCGGGCAGACGATCACGCTCAAAGACATCCAGGCGGCCCGCTCGGCGCACCGGCGGGCCCTGCGGAGCCAGATCAACGAGCGAGTCGCTGCCGTCGCCGCGTTCCTGCCCGAACACACCCGCCAACCCGCCACGCCACCCACTGGGCCGGAACCGCGCCCGCGCGCCCAGCGCCGGCCGGCCACGGCCACGGCTACGCGGCTGCGGACCTACCGCGAAGACGCCCCATGACCAGCCGCGCCACCACCGCTGGCCGCCAGGCCGGAGCCGGGACCTTCATCGCCACCAAGGAGCACCGCCGGTTCGTCGAGTTCGCCGACGCCGTCCGCAAGTACCGCTACATCGGCCTGTGCTACGGCCCCGCCGGCGTCGGCAAGACGCTGTCGGCCCGCCGCTACGCCCGCTGGGACACAGCCGAGCCCCTGCTGGCGGCCTGGGGACCGCGCGAGGCCTCCGACGCCAAGGTCTACGCCGCCCTGGCACGCTCCCGCACCATCTTCTCCACCCCCACCGTCAGCATCAGCCTGCGCGAGCTCCGCGACGACCTGAAGCTGCTCACCGGCCGGGTGGAGGCATGCATCGACCAGCACCTCCACAACGGCCCCCACATCGGCCCCTGCCCACCGCAGGTCGAGTTGCTGGTCGTCGACGAAGCCGAACGCCTGTCGGCGACCGTGCTGGACCACCTCCGCGACCGGTTCGACCGCACCGGGACCGGCCTGCTGCTCATCGGCATGCCCGGCATTGAGAAGACCATGGCCCGCTACTCCCAGCTCTACAGCCGGGTCGGCTTTGCCCACCACTACCGTCCCCTGCAGGGCGACGAGCTCACCTTCGTGCTCACCCGCCACTGGCGCAAGCTCGGCCTGACCCTGGATGCGGCCGACTTCACCGACCACCAGGCCATCGCCGCGATCGCCCGCATCACCGGTGGGAACTTCCGGCTGTTGCACCGCCTGTTCGTCCAGATCGAACGCATCCTGCGGATCAACGACCTCACCGTCATCACCAACGACGTCGTCGAGGCGGCCCGCAGCACGCTCGTCATCGGCGCCACATAACGCTGGAGATTACGCGCCACCGAGCTTTGAAGGTCACACCTTCCTGGAAGGAACGTAGACTTGACCACCAAAATCGGGTTGGCTGGAGGGTCGGTTGCCGCAGCGTGGACTGGGTCGGAGTGGCCTGATGGTGAGCGTCGTCGGGCTCAGTTTGGCGTTGTTCTCGCGATGGCGCGACGACGAGCTGCGGGCGTTGCTACGTCGCGCGCTCGAGCTGGGCGTCACCTTCTTCGACACCGACGATCGGGACGGGGACGGGCGCGGCGAGCGGCTGCTCGGCGAGGCTCTGCGCGGTGAGCGCGAGCGGGTCACGATCGCCACCAAGTTCGGCTACCGGCCGCTCGACCCGCTGGAGCGGGCCACCACCGGCACCGGGGAGCGCTGGCAGGTCGACTGGTCGGTGCAGTGGGCGGGCCAGGCGCTGGACCAGTCGCTACGGCGTCTCGGCAGCGAGCCGATCGACTTGTGGCAGTTGCACCATCCGAGCATGGCTGCGATCGAGTCCGACGAGCTGTTCGGGTTCCTCGACGAGCAGGTCGACAAGGGCAAGATCCGCGCCTACGGCGTGGCGCTCGGGCCGGGTCCTGGGTATGGGGACGAGGGCGCCGCCGCCATCGCCGAGCGTGACGTGCGTGCGGCGCAGTTGCGGTGGTCGCTGTTCGAGCAGGACCCCGGGCGGGAGCTGGCGCCGCTGGCCGCCGAGCGCGGCGCGGGGCTGGTCGCCCGCATGCCGCTGCCGGACCCGGAGGACCCGCGTCTCGCCCATCTCGACTTCCTCACCAGGGACCGTGGCCAGACCCTCGGCCAGGCTATGGTGAAGTTCCTGCTGCAGCAGCCAGCGGTGGCGAGCGTCATGCCGGGCGTCGCGGATGCGGCGCGGCTCGCCGAGCTGGCAGCGGCGGCGGAGGGACCCGAGCTGACCGCCGAGGACCTCGACATGATCGCCGAACGCTACGAGGCAGGCTTCGAGCTTTCGAGCTAGAGCTGAAGCTAAGAGCTAGAGGGAGAGCACAACGGTGAGAACGGATCGCAGCGAGGCATTGTTCGAGCGGGCCAAGGCGCGCATCCCCGGAGGGGTCAACTCGCCGGTACGGGCGTTCGGCGCGGTCGGCGGGACGCCCCGTTTCTTCGCGCGCGGCGAGGGGCCCTGGCTGTGGGACGTGGACGGGAACCGCTATATCGACCTAGTGCTCTCCTGGGGGCCGCTGATCGCCGGGCACGCCCATCCCCGGGTGGTCGAGGCGGTGCGGGCCGCCGCCGCCCGGGGGACCTCCTTCGGGGCGCCCACCGAGGCCGAGGTCGAGCTGGCCGAGGAGGTCGCCCGGCGCGTCCCCGCAGTCGAGCAGCTCCGGCTGGTCAGCTCGGGCACCGAGGCGACCATGAGCGCCGTGCGTCTGGCCAGGGCCGCGACTGGCCGGGACAAGCTGGTCAAGTTCGCCGGCTGCTACCACGGCCACGCCGACGGCCTGCTCGCCGCCGCCGGTTCGGGGATGGCGACCTTCGGCCTGCCCGACTCGCCGGGCGTGACCGCCGCCCAGACCGCCGACACTGTGGTCCTGCCCTACAACGACGCCGGCCAGCTCGCCAAGCTGTTCGCCGAGGCTGGCGACCAGATCGCCGCGGTCCTGGTCGAGCCGGTCGCCGCCAACATGGGTGTGGTGCCGCCCACCTCGGCCTTCCTGACGGCGCTGCGTGAGGAGACCCGCCGGGCCGGTGCGCTGCTGATCGCCGACGAGGTCCTCAGCGGCTTCCGCGTCCACCGGGCAGGCGCGACCGGGCTCTACGGGCTGCAACCGGACCTGCTCACCTTCGGCAAGGTGATCGGCGGAGGCCTGCCCGCCGCCGCCTACGGCGGCCCGGCAGAACTACTGCGTCTGATCGCCCCCGAAGGCCCTGTCTACCAGGCCGGCACGCTCTCCGGGAACCCGCTGGCGACGGCAGCGGGACTCGCCACCCTGTCACTGCTGGACGACGCCGCCTACGCCCGCCTCGACCACCTCGCCACCACGCTCAGCACCGGCCTCCAGGCCGCCTTCGACGACGCCGGCCTGCCCGCCAGGGTGCAGCGCGCCGGCACCCTCTTCAGCGTCTTCCTGACCAAGGACGAGGTATTCGCCTACGACGGCGCCACCCAGCAGGACACCGCCGCCTACGCCGGCTTCTTCCACGCCATGCTCGACCGCGGCGTCTACCTCCCCCCAAGCGCCTACGAAGCCTGGTTCCTCTCCATCACCCACAGCGACGCCGAGGTCGACCATATCCTGGCCGCCGCCCAGGAGTCCGCCCGACTCGCCGCCTCCTGAGCACTACAGGGCGCCGTAGCCGATGTGGACGTGCTCTTGGTGGCCTTCATCGGTGAAGTAGGGGCGGTGGCCAAGCGCCCAGGGGGAGCCGACCTCGATGGGCCGCAGAGGGCCTTGGAGGCGGTCGAGAAAGACGACGAGGGCGCGGGCTTCGCTGCTTTGTGGGCTGATGGGGTGGCCGTTGACCTGGTCGAGGTCCACTGCGCGCCAGACGGTGTGGTTGGACACTCTCGTAGTGCCCGCCACGTAATATGAGTGGCCGCTCTTGATGCAGGAGACGCGGACGCGCCAGTGCTGGGCCAAGACGGCGAGGATCGACTGTACCCGCAGGTCGAGGTTGCCGCTGGCGAGGTCGGGGGCCGGGTCGCAGCCGCGTGCCGTGGTGGTGGTGATACGGGGGTTGTGGACCAGGGCCTGGACGAACGGGTCGCTGGAGGCTGCTGAGGCGGGGGCGGTGGTGTAGCGGGCGGCGAAGGTCAGCACCTCGTGGACGTACCAGCAGGCGTTGTTGTAGAGGCCGTTGGCGCACAGCTTGCGGGCGGCGGCGGGGATGGCGTCGGCGGGGTCGTAGGGGTTGCCGCCGCGGCCGTAGGCCTGCCAGGTGGAGGGGGGGCCGTTGGTGAGGTTGAACTGCATGGGGCCGGCGCAGCAGTGGGCTTGGTTGATGCCGGTGTGGACGCCGGGGAGGGTGGAGCGGCCGTGGTTGGTCTCGACCTTGCCGATGCCGGCCAGCAGCTGCCAGTTGAGCTTGGGGCAGGTGGGGGCGGCCTTGACGTACAGCGCCAGGTAGGCCGCCGGGATATCCGCCAGGGCGTACTGGCTCGCGCCAATGGCACGCCCTGCCGGCACCTTGATGACCGGGGCGGACTTCGCACCGCCCGTCAGGGCATGACGGACGGTACGGGTGACCGCCCCGGTCACCCTCCCGACCGCGAAGCCGGGGGAGGCGCGCCCGGAGATCCCGGCGAGGACCACCAGGGCGACGATCGCACCGACTGCCTTCTGCTTTGCGGCAGGGGTCACGGCACCTTCCAGCCCGACCCGGCACGCCTGACGGTGACCAGGTCGGAGTAGAGGCCGGAGGTGCCGGTGTCGGCCATCACCAGCACCTGGACCTGAGCCGCGTTCACCTGGCGGTGCTGCAGCGCCTGGACCCGCTCGACCGGGACGTGGCGCTGTACCGCATACCAGGCTACGGCGGCGGCCTCGGCTGCCTTGATGCCGGCGGCGCCGGCGCTGCCGCTGGCGCTACTCGCTGCGGCGGTGGAGGCGAGCGCGCTGGCCGGCTTGGCAGCCAGCGCCGCCGTCGGCGCCGACAGGTGCGCAGCCACCGGGGTGGTGCCCGCGCCTCCGTCCGCGTGGTCGTAGAGCCCGCTGACGGCGGCGATCAGCAGGAGAGACAGCCCCGTCGCCATGGCGAGGCGGCGGCCGGCGGGCCTGGTCACAGCACGCAGCGGCACGGTCATGACCTGAGTGGCGAAGGCCACCCCGCCGCTCCCTGGCTGGGTCTTGGCGGACCGGGCGGAGGCGCCGCCGGTCCGGGTGCGGGTGTGGGTGCGCTCGCGGAGGACGGTTGCTTCTGCGTTCATGATGCGTGGCTCCTTCTGGTTCTTGTTCTGGTTGTCGTCCTGGTCGAGGCCTCGTGGAGGTCGTCGCTGTCAGTCATGTCAAGGTCGTCGTCGGGTTCGTTCAGCGCCGGGCGGGCTCGGCGACGGCGGATGGTGCGGCGGATGAACCAGGCGGCGGTGAGCAGTGGCCAGGTGGACCCGGCCAGCAGCACGCCGACGTACTCGTCGGAGGCGTGCACCGCCTCGGCCACCCGCATGACCGCGAACGAGCCCAGCGACGCGGCCGTGAGCAGCGCCACGCACGCCAGCAGCGGGAGCAGCCAGTAGCAGATGACCGCGCCCCGGCGGCGAGGCCCTTCGACCGCCAGCGGCAGCACGAACAGCCCCGCCAGGACCAGCAGGAACAGGACCGTCTGGGCGCAGGCGGCGACCATCGCCAGGACGCCCAGCGCGACCGAGACCGGCACGACGTAGCCGAGCGCGGCGGTGGCGATGAAAGCGCGCTCCGGCCCGTGATGGCCGATCGCCCAGTCGTTGACCCCGCTGACGTTGCGCCGCAGTGCTGTCAGCACACCTGCCTTGTGCGCCGGGGTGGCGCCCGCCAGCACCGGCGTGCCGGTCTGCAGGCGCGACAGCGGCTCGCCCACGAACCCGTTCCAGTAGCTGCCGGCGAGCTGCTCCATCCCCTGCTCGCCGCTGCTGGACCCGGGCGTGGCGCTGCTGCCGCCGTGCCCGGGGTGAACCGCGGCGAGCATGGCGTCCGGGATATTCACCCCGATCCCACCCGCGAACCGCAGGGTGGCCTCTGGCTTGGTGACCAGGAGCGTGGTGGAGAGCAGCAGCAGCACGGCGAGCGCCCAGGTCCGGCGCGAAGGCCGGCGCATCACCCCGTACCCGACCAGCGCCAGCATGGCCAGCTCGGTGCCGCCCTGCAGGAAGGCGCGGTGGTCGAGGCGGAAGTGCACCAGGCCGCCGGCGGTCCGGCCACCCACCAGGAAGTCGAACAGGTTGAGGCGATAGACGTCCCGCTGCCGCTCGATCGACGATTTGGCGAGCCAGGCGGTCACGTGCGCCGTCGTGCGGGCGTAGCCGTTCAGCAGTCCGTGGCCCTGCACGGCGATGGTGTCGCGCTGGTAGTCCCAGGGTTTGCTGGCCAGGCCAGGGGAGTCCGGCCGGTGCGGGTTGGCGATCGCTACCAGGCTGAGCAGCATGAAGCCGACCGCGAAATAGCGCACCAGGGCCGCTCGCACCTGGGCAGCGACGCCACGGTTGCGCGCCGGTCCAGGGAGGGCCTTGGTGAAGGCGACCGGAGCCCAAACCCGGCCGCGCTGGGCGGTACTGTTCACGGCTTCCCCTTCACGTGAACCTATATGGATCGAACAAATGTTCGACCAAACAAGTGTTCACCAAGGTGATGCCGCACGTCAAGTCAACTTTATGAGTGCCGCGAGCCTGCGCATTTCGGCAGTGTCTTTCCCCTTTGCCCTTACCACATGTAATCCACATCTTGGGCCAGGATTGCGCCGGAGATCGCTCGGCCGGTCGGAGATAACGTTATCTCCTGAGGCCGCTAGAGGCCCCCGGTGTGGCGCATCGGCCACACCTTGAGGACGGCGCGGCCGACCAGCGCCGAGCGCGGCACCTGGCCGAAGACCCGGGAGTCGGCGGAGTCGGTGCGGTTGTCGCCCATCACCCAGTAGTAGCCAGGACGGATCGTCACCGGGGGGAAGTCGGAGGTGAAGGTGCCTTTGGGCAGATACGGCTCGGACACCGGCTTGTCGTTGCGGTAGAGCCTGCCGTTCTTGCCCTCGACCTTGTCGCCAGGGAGGCCGACGACCCGCTTGATCAGGTCCTCAGCGCCGGGCGGTGCGCCGCCGAGGCCCTGGGCGAGCGCGCGCCGCACCCAGGTGAGCGCGTTGGTGTCGGGCGCCGCCGAGGCCGGGTCGTCCGAACTCTTGAGGAAGACCACCACCTGGCCGTACTGCGGGTCGCCGATGCGGTAGGCAAGCCGGTTGACCACCACCCGGTCACCGACCTCCAGGGTCGGCACCATCGACCGGGAGGGGATGAAGAACGCCTGAATGAGGAAGCCCTTGACCAGGACCGCGAGCACCATCGCGGTGAGCACCAGCAGCGGCAGCTCGGCCGAGAACCGCCGCGATCTGCGGCGCTGGTGCTGCCCGTGGTAGCGCTGCACACGGCTCGGCACCACCTTGCCGGTGTTGTCCGTGAACGGCGGCCGGACGGTGGTGCTCATTCACGCACCGCCGTCATCGTTTGCCGCTCGCAGCGCGCCTGCGGTGGTGGTCATGGATCCTCCATCGGCGGCACGCGGTCAGTGCTTGACCTGCTGGGGACGGCGACGCCGCCAGGCACAAGCGTAACGCACTCCTGGTGAAGACCTCGCGGGCAACCTCGAAGAATGACCCAGACTCGCCGGGATGGAACACGTACCTGTGCTGCGGCCCCCCTCTGCTAGCCGTTAACAGACTCGGCCGACGCGAGCGCACGGTCGAGGATGTCCAGACCCTCGTGGAGCAGCGCCTCTTCCATCACCAGCGGCGCCAGGATCCGCACTACATTGTCATGGATGCCAGCTTTGAGGGTCAACAGGCCGTTCCGGGCAGCCTCGGCCAGGACCTGGTTGGTGGCGGCCTTGGCGGGCTCCTTGGTGGCCCGGTCGGTGACCAGCTCCAGCGCCATCATGGCGCCGAGGCCGCGGACCTCGCCGACGATGCGGTAGCGCTCGCCCATGGCGCCGAGGCGCTCCGCCAGCACCACACCCATGCGCTTGGCGCGGTCGAGCAGGTCGCTCTGCTCGAACAGCTCGATGGTGGCGAGCGCTGCGGTGCAGGCCAGCGGGTTGCCGCCAAAGGTGCCGCCGAGGCCGCCCGGGCCGGGCGCGTCCATCAGCTCCTGGCGGCCGGTGACAGCGGCCAGCGGCAGCCCTGCCGCCAATGACTTCGCGCTCAGCGTGAAGTCGGGGGTGATGTCCGGGTGCTGCTCGATGGCGTAGAGGGTGCCGGTGCGGCCGAAGCCGCTCTGCACCTCGTCGGCGACCAGCGGGATGTCTAAGGAGCTGCAGAGCTCCGCGATCCGCTCGAGCCACCCCGGCGGCGGGGCGATGAAGCCGCCCTCGCCCTGCACTGGCTCGACGATCAGGGCGGCCACATTGCTCGCGCCGACGTGGACCTTCAGTTCCTCTTCCACGTAGTCGGCGCAGGCGATGCCGCACGACGGGTAGGTGAGGTGGAACGGGCAGCGGTAGCAGTAGGCGTACGGGACCCGGTAGACCTCGCTCGGGAACGGGTGGTAGCCCTGCTTGTAGGGTGCGACCTTGCCGGTCATGGCCAGCGCCAGCAGGGTGCGGCCGTGGAAGGCATTGTCGAACACCACCACACCGGGGCGGCCGGTGGCGGCGCGGGCGATCTTGACGGCGTTCTCGGTCGCCTCGGCGCCGGAGTTCACCAGCATGGTGCGCTTGTCGTAGTCGCCGGGGGTGATCCTGTTCAGCGCCTCGGCCACGGCCACGTAGGGCTCGTTCATCAGCGCATGGGCGCAGGTGTGCAGGTAACGCTCGACCTGCGCTTTGACCGCCTCGACCACACCCGGCGGCGTGTGGCCGGCGTTCAGCACGCCGAGCCCGCCGGTGAAGTCGATGAAGCGGTTGCCGTCAACGTCCTCGATGACCGCACCGTGCGCCGCGGCCGCGTACACCGGGGTCATGGTGCTGACGCCCCGCGCGACCGCGCGCCGCCGCCGCTTCTCTAATGCCTGGCTCCCTGGTCCCGGCACGGCCCCGGCCAGCTTGCGTTCTTGAGGCATGGTCATCGGGCGTCCTCCCTGGTGGCTCCTGGAATCCTGATCATCGCCACCGGCGCCGCTGTGGGGGAAGTGCCCGGCCGTCCAAGCACCCTTCGCATCTATTGGACGAAACGGCAAAGCGGGCTGGCTTTCAGGGGGTCGCTGTGTACAGTTAGGATGTGCCCATCACGGTTGCGGACCTGCTTGCCATCAGCGACCTGCAGCTCAAGCTGGTCGCTGGGGAGGCTGGGTTGCGCCGGCCGATCCGCTGGGCGCATGTGTCCGAGTTGCGCGATCCGACCCGGTTCCTGCGTGGCGGCGAGGTGCTGCTCACCACCGGGCTCGGCCTGCGCGGGGGCGCCCGCGGCCAGGCAGGCTTCATCGCCCAGCTCGCCGAGGCCAAGCTGGCTGGCCTCGGCCTCGGGCTCGGCTTCGGCTTCGACGCCACCCCGCAGGCCATGGCCGAGGCGGCCGACGCGGCTGGTTTCCCGCTCTTCGAGGTGCCCTTCGAGGTGCCGTTCATCGCCATCACCGAGGCGCTGTTCTCGCGGCTGGTCAACGAGCAGTACGTGATGCTGCAGCGCGCCGGGACGGTGCAGCAGACCTTGTCGAGGCTGCTGCTGGAAGGCGCCGGCCTGGACGCGCTGCTCGGCGCCTACGCGCGCATGACCGGCACGCAGGCCCTCCTGTTCGACCTGCACGGCGAGGTGATGGCCGCTGCCCCCCACGCCGCCCGGGCGATCGACCCGCGCTCCGCCTGGGCCGAGGTGCAGCGCCTGCGGCCTGAGGGCAACGAGTTCTCGCTGACGCTCTCCGATCCTGACGGCCACCGCTTCCTGCTGCCGATCCTGGTCGGCGGCAGCCCGGCGGGCTTCCTGGTGCTGGCGAGGGCGGACCGCGGCGAGCCTCTCCACCAGGTGGTCGTGCACCACCTGGCGACCGCGATCGCGCTTGACCTCTCCAAGGCCCAGGCGGTCGCGCGCACTGAGCGGCGCCTGGTCGGCGACTTCCTCGACGCGCTGCTTGAGGGAGAGCTGTCCGCTGAAGAGACCAGGCGGCGGCTGCGCTTCCTCGGCCTCGGCGAGGCAGCGGCGCTGGCGGTCCTGGTCGGCCACCCCGATCCGCCCCCACCGCAGGTGGTCACCGCCGAAGCGGGGCCCAAGGCCGAAGGCGAGCATGCGCTGGAGGCGCTGCGGCGCCAGGTCGAGGACCGCCTCTCGTGCCGCTCCGCGCGCTATGTGTGCAACCTCCACGACGGGGTGGTGGCCGCCCTGTTCGAGGCGGCTGACCTGCCCGAGGCGCGGGCGGCCGCCGAGGACGTGGCCGCCGGGGCGCTCGCCAGAGGCGCTCCGGGCCGCTTCGGTCTGGGCGCCCCCGAGGCGGACCCGAGCGCGCTGCGCCGCGCCTACCAGGAGGCCCGCTTCGCCCTCGGCGCCGCCGGCGCGGGTGCGACCGGGACCGGGGCGGGGGCGGGCCGGGTCGCCAGCGTCGACGACCTCGGCAGCCACCGCCTGCTGCTGGCCCTGCAGGAGGACGCCGCGCTGGAGGCGTTCTCGCGGGGCCTGCTCGGTCCCCTGCGCGCCTACGACCAGCGCCAGCACGGCGCCCTGGTCGACAGCCTGCGCACCTTTCTGGAGCACAATGGGAACTGGGAGTCGGCGGCGCGCGCGCTGGGCGTCCACCGCCACACCCTCCGGTACCGCATCCGCCGCATCGCCGAGCTGACCGGGCGAGACCTCGACCTGGCCGCCGACCGCGTCGAGTTCTGGCTCGCCCTGCAGGCCGAGGAGGTCCTCCACGGCCGTCACACGGCGAAACGATAAGGGGCGAGAGGTGACGAACCGGTGCACCACCATTTCAGCTGTTTGACGATCCGGCAAAAGCAGCCGGGTCACCCTGCCGGTCTGGCTATATCGGCGGATCAGGACCAGTGATAGCGTCCGCGCCAAATCCTATGGTCGAATGGCCTCTCCAGCCCCAGCCCGGCGCGAGACGAGGGATGCCCCATATGGCTGAGACCGAGGTAGCGACCGTCCGCGCCGGCGCGGCCACGGCCAGCGAGCTGCCCGCAATCGAGTTGCTCGGCGTGAACAAGGAGTTCCCCTCCGCGGGGGAGACCGTCCACGCCGTCGATGACGTGAGCCTGCGGATCAACGAGGGCGAGTTCTTCTCGCTGCTCGGGCCCTCGGGTTGCGGCAAGACCACCACGCTGCGCATGGTGGCCGGCTTCGAGGAGCCGACCAGCGGGCGCATCCTGCTGCACGGCAAGGACATGGTCGGCGTCGCGCCCTACCGGCGCGACGTCAACATGGTCTTCCAGCAGTACGCTCTCTTCCCCCACATGGACGTATTCGACAACGTCGCCTTCGGCCTGCGCCGCAAGAAGGTCCCCAAGGACGAGGTCGAGCGGCGCGTCGGCGACGCGCTGCGCCTGGTCGAGCTGCAGGGCCGCGAGCGGCGCCGGCCACGCCAGCTCTCCGGCGGCCAGCAGCAGCGGGTTGCCCTGGCCCGGGCGCTCGTCAACCGGCCGCGGGCGCTGCTGCTGGACGAGCCTCTCGGCGCCCTGGACCTGAAGCTGCGCCGGGCCATGCAGCTGGAGCTGAAGTTTATCCAGCGGGAGGTGGGGATCACCTTCGTCTACGTGACTCACGACCAGGAAGAGGCCCTGACCATGTCCGACCGTCTGGTAGTGATGGACGGCGGCCGGATCCAGCAGCTCGGCACCCCCCGGGAGCTGTACGAGCGGCCCGCCACCCGGTTTGTGGCCAACTTCCTCGGCACCTCCAACATCATCGGCGGCCGCATCGAGCGCAACGGCGAGCTGCTGGCGCTCACCGGGCTCGGGCCACAGGAGCGGGTGCTGACCCGCGACAGCTCCACCGTCCTTTCTGGCGAGCAGGTCGAGATCGCGGTGCGGCCGGAGAAGATCACCCTGCGCCAGCTCGACGACCCGCCGCCCCCCAGCTGCTGCGCCCTGCGCGGCACCGTCATCGACGTGGTCTACCTCGGGACCTCGACCAGTTACAACGTCAAGACCGACGGCGGCATCGAGGTCTCCGTCTACCAGCAGAACACGGCGAGCACCCCGGGCTCCGAGGTGACCGCCGGCCAGGTGGGATGGCTGTCGTGGCTTCCCGAGCACTCCTACGTGCTCGGCCCCGGCCCGGCAGCCGAGGCCAAGGAGGAAGCGGAATCATGACCAAGCAGATGGATCGAGACCGAGAGCGCCAGCAGATGTCCCCGATCGACCCGTCGCTGCTGCGCGGGCTGACCCAGCCGCGCTGGAGCCGCCGCGCCTTCCTCGGAGGCGCCGGCACCGCCGGGGCTGCGGCCCTGCTGTCCGCCTGCGGCGTGTCCGGGTCCAACAAGCCGGCCGCCCAGGCACCGGACGCGGTCGCCCAGTTCTGGGCGAACAAGACCAAGGCGGGCATCCTCAACTTCGCCAACTGGCCGCTGTACATCGACGTCGCCAAGGTCGGCGGCAAGACTGTTCACCCCTCCCTGGAGGACTTCACCAAGGCCACCGGCATCAAGGTCAATTACAAAGAGGCCATCAACGACAACGACTCGTTTATCGGGAAAATCTCCCCGTCCCTCAAGGCCGGCCAGGACACCGGCTGGGACCTGATGGTGATCACCAACGGCGGTTCCATCGAGAAGCTGATCCGCCAGAACTTCCTCACCCCGCTGGACCACTCCAAGCTGCCGAACTTCACCGCCAACGCCGCGGCCAACTTCAAGAACCCCAGCTACGACCCCGGCAACAAGTTCAGCGTCGCATGGCAGTCGGGGTTCACCGGGATCGCTTACAATCCCAAGCTGACCAAGCGGCCGATCACCAGTATCCAGGACCTCTTCGACCCGGCCTTCAAGGGCCGCATCGCGATGTTCGGCGACACCATCGACACGCCGACCATGATCATGATCATGCTCGGCATCGACCCGGTGAAGTCGACCGTGGCCGACTGGCAGCGCGCTGCCTCCAAGCTCAAGGAGCAGAAGCCGCTGCTGCGCAAGTACATCGACAACTCCGGCGAGGCCGACGTGCTCAGCTCCGGCGAGGTCGCGATCTCGATGGCCTACTCGGGCGACATCTTCCAGCTGAACAACTCCGGCTCGCCCGACATCAAGTTCGTGGTCCCCAAGGAGGGCGTCACCCTCTGGACCGACAACATGTGCATCCCCCTGAACCCCGCGCACCCGGTCGACGCGATCACCTACATGGACTACGTCTACCAGCCGAGGGTGGCCGCGACCCTGGCGGAGTACGTCGACTACATCACCCCGGTCCCCGGCGCCAAGCAGGTGGTCCTCGACGACGCCAGCAAGGCCAAGGGTGCGGACAAGAGCGGCCTGGAAGGCTTGGCGTCCAGCCCGCTGGTGTTCCCGACCGACGCCGACCTGAGCAAGACCTTCCGCTACCGCGTGCTCACCCCAACCGAGCAGGTCACCTGGGACCGCATCTTCCAGCCGATCATCCAGGGCTGAGGCGGAGCGACCACGGTGCGTAAACGCATAGGGGCCGCTCCGTACCTGATGGTGCTGCCCGGGGTCGTGTGGCTGGCGCTGTTCTTCGTGATCCCAGGGTTGCTGATCCTGTCGCTGTCGCTGCAGAGCGGCAACTACGAGCAGGGCTTCCGCTTCACCTGGCACTGGGCCAACTACACCGACGCCTTCAGCTTCTACCACACGCAGCTGATCCGCTCGATCGTCTACGGGCTGGTGGTGACGGCGCTGTGTCTGGTGCTGGCCTACCCGGTGGCGTACTGGATCGCCTTCCATGGCGGCCACCACAAGACCACCTACCTGTTCCTGATCCTGCTGCCGTTCTTCGTGTCGTTCGTGATTCGTACCGCCGCCTGGAAGTTCATCCTCACCGACAACGGCATTGTGTTAGGACCGCTCAAGACCGCGCACCTGCTGCCGCAGAGCTTCCACATCCTGGCCACGCAGTACGCGGTGATCGGCGGGCTCACCTACAACTTCCTGCCGTTCATGGTGCTGCCCCTGTACGTCGCGCTGGAGCGCATCGACCCCGACCTGCTGGAGGCGGCCGCCGACCTGTACTCCAACGGCCGGCAGGTGTTCCGGCGGGTGATCCTGCCGCTGTCGATCCCGGGAGTGTTCGCCGGCATCCTGCTGACCTTCGTGCCCGCCGCCGCCGACTTCGTCAACGCGACCATCCTCGGCGGCACCGACACCACCATGATCGGCAACGTCATCCAGTTCGAGTACCTCAACGCCAACGACTACCCGCTGGCATCGGCGCTGTCCTTCGTGGTGATGGCCGCCCTGCTGATCGGCGTGTTCGCCTACGCCAAGGCGCTCGGCACCGAAGAGGCGATGGAGATGGCGGCGGCATGAGCACGGTGGCGCCAGCGCCGGTCCTGGAGCGGGAGGTCGGCGCGCCGCTGCCGCAAGCGGCGCGGCGTGGCCGTGGCCGTGGGCGCCTGCTGCACGTCTATACCTGGGTGCTGATCTTCTACCTGATGGCGCCGATCCTGATCATGATCCTGTTCGGCTTCAACAACACCAAGGGGAAGCTGAACGTCCGCTTTCAGGGGTTCACCCTCACCTGGTACAAGAACCTGCTGGCGATCCCGGAGCTGACCACCGCGCTGCAGAACTCGCTCACCATCGCGCTGTTCTCCACGCTGCTCGCCACCGTGTTCGGCACCATGATGGGGATCGCGCTGGGCCGCTGGCGCTACCGGGGCCGGGGCGTGACCGACCTGATCCTGTTCGCCAACATCGCCGCGCCCGAGCTGGTGCTCGGCGCCGCCCTGCTCGGCATGCTGGTGACCGCGCAGATCCCGCGCGGCTACCTGACGATCCTGATCGCACACGTGATGTTCAACATCCCCTTCGTGGCGGTGACCGTGCGGGCGCGCATGGCCGGGTTCGACCTGACCCTGGAGGAGGCTGCGCAGGACCTCGGTGCCAACCCGCAGGTGACCTTCTGGAAGGTGACCTTCCCGCTGATCTTCCCGGGGGTCCTGGCCGGGGCGCTGCTGGCCTTCGCGCTGTCGATCGACGACTACATCATCACCAGCTTCGTAGCCGGCCAGACGATCACCTTCCCGCTGTGGGTCTTCGGCGCCACCCGTATCGGCGTGCCGCCCCAGGTGAACGTCATGGGGACGCTGATCTTCGTCGGCGGGATCCTGCTGGCGGTCATGAACGCCGTCTACGCCCGCCGCCGCTCGCTGCAATAGCGATGCAATAGCGACACCTCACCCGATCATCCCCGCACACATCGACGAGAGGGGCCTCCATGCGCAAGCTGCAGAACTTCATCGACGGCAAGTACCGGGACGCGGCCGACGGGCGCACCACGACCCTGATCAACCCCACCACCGCTGAGGCGTTCGCCGAGGCCCCGCTGTCCGGCGAGGCCGACGTCGAGGCGGCCTGCCAGGCGGCGGCGCGGGGCTTCGAGACCTGGCGGGACGCGACTCCGTCGGAGCGCAGCCGGGCGCTGCTCAAGATCGCCGACGCCATGGAGGCGCGCGGTGAGGAGCTGATCCGCCTGGAGTGTGAGAACACCGGCAAGCCGTATCAGCTCACCCTGGACGAGGAGCTGCCGCCCGCCCTCGACCAGATCCGCTTCTTCGCCGGCGCGGCGCGGATGCTGCACGGGCTGTCGGCGGGGGAGTACATGACGGGCCACACGTCGATGATCCGGCGTGAGCCGATCGGCGTCTGCGCCCAGGTCACCCCCTGGAACTACCCCTTCATGATGGCGGTCTGGAAGTGGGCCCCGGCGATCGCCGCCGGCAACGCGGTGGTGCTCAAGCCCTCCGACACTACCCCGGTGACCACCGTGTGGATGGCCGAGCTGCTGAACGAGTTCCTGCCGCCCGGCGTGGTCAACGTCATCTGTGGCGACCGCGACACCGGCGCCGCACTGGTCCGGCACAGGACCCCGGCGATGGTCTCGATCACCGGCAGCGTGCGCGCGGGCATGCAGGTGGCCAAGTCCGCGGCCGACGACCTCAAGCGGGTCCACCTGGAGCTTGGCGGCAAGGCCCCGGTGATCATCTTCGACGACGCTGACGTAGCCGCGGCCGCCGAGGCGATCGCGATCGCCGGCTACTTCAACGCCGGTCAGGACTGCACTGCGGCGACCCGGGTCCTGGCCGGGCCAGGGATCCACGACGACTTCCTGTCCGCACTGGTCGAGCAGGCCAAGGCCACCAAGACCGGAGCTCCAGACGACGAGGACGTGCTGTACGGGCCGCTCAACAACCCGAACCAGCTGGCGAGGGTGCAGGGCTTCCTGAAGCGAGCCCCCGACCACGCCCAGGTGCAGACCGGGGGCCACCGCATCGGCGAGCGGGGCTTCTTCCACGAGCCGACCGTCGTCAGCGGCCTGCGGCAGTCCGACGAGATGATCCAGCAGGAGGTCTTCGGCCCGGTCATCACCGTGCAGCAGTTCGACGACGAGGATAAGGCGCTCGCCTGGGCCAACGAGGTCGAGTACGGCCTCGCCGCCAGCGTCTGGACCAAGGACCACGGCCGCGCCATGCGCATGGCCAGGCGCCTGGACTTCGGCGCCGTCTGGATCAACACCCACATCCCGATCGTCGCCGAGATGCCCCACGGCGGCTTCAAGCACTCCGGCTACGGCAAGGACCTGTCCCTCTACGGCTTCGAGGACTACACGCGCATCAAGCACGTCATGTCGAACATCGAGTCGTAAGCAGTCCGTCCGGCTCAGGCCGTCGTCGCTGGGTTTGAGGTGGGCGGCTCTGAGGTGGCCGTGGGGGGTGGCTGGGTGTCGGTCGGCGGCGGCTGGGTGTCTGTGGGCGGTGCGGAGTTGGGCGGGCCCGAGGTGGGCGTCGGCGGCGGCGATCCGGGTGGGCTGGTGCCGGGTGGTGGCGCGATGGTGGGGGGTGGCGTGGTGCCCCCTTGGGACCGGCTCGTCGGGGTGATGTGAACGACGCCCCCGATGGGGGCAACAGGCCCAGGGCCTCCGGTGGCGGACGTGGAACCAGTCCCCGGAGGGGGCGAGGGTGGGCGGCTGTCGATCGGTGGCAGCGCCAAGGCTGGTCCGCCCACCACGATTGCGCCGTTGCCGGTGCCATTGCCAGTGCACGCGCGGCCCGGGCCGCAGGTGGTTGGCTTGGCCAGGGCGAGGGCGAGCGTGATCCCGGCAAGGGCCATGATGATCGCCCCGCCCACAACACGCGGGCCCGTGGGCTGGTTCCAGCTCCGTGGTGCCAGCGCGCCAGCGTCAGGGGCGGCGTCAGCACCCTCGTCAGCGCCTGTCCGGGCCTCCTCGCCGGCCGCCTTGGCCTCCGCTTCAGCCTCCGCGCGGGCCCTGACCTCCTCGCTGATGCTGGCGGCCAGGGTGAGCGCGTGCTCCATGTGCTCGTTGCGGAAGGGGCGGCGCATGATCACGCGGGCAGGGTCGGGGGGCAGGACGTCCTCGGCCTCCTCCGGACGGAGGACCACGATCACCGCACCGCGGTAGCGCTGGCGTAGCTGGCGGTAGAGGACCCCGCGGGAGCGCTGCTGATCGTCGAGCACCACGACGTCGACCGGTGGATGTGCCCAGTCGTCCAGCTCAGCGGGGGAGAGGTAGCGCCTGGTCGAGGCGTCCGGCCCGGCCATCCGGCTGATAGCCGCCGCCAGCGCCTGATCCGCAGAGAGTACGACCACTCGGTGCGCCAACCACGATCACCCGCCGCAAAGCAACAGTTCCATAGCGGAAACCATCCCACGGCGTCCTGCTGATCGCAATCGTGCGTATGTCGTAGTTATCTACGATGCTTCCGAGCGCCGTGTTTACGCTGAAAGTCAGGATCGTCGTGAGCGAGCGCACGGTGAGCGTGACGGCCGGCTGGCGCGCGTGACCCGAGGGCGAGCGCTGCCGGTAGCACGGACCCTCGCGGACGACCGGGCAGCCCGGGCGCGGGCGCCGCTCCGACCGCGGCCACGGCGGCGGCTGCCCTCCGGCCGCCAGAGCACCCACAGGGCCAGCCCGGTCAGACCAGGGACCAGGGTGAACAGCTCTACCCGGTGAGCGTGGCCAGGACCGAGGACCCGCAGCACGGTCGCACCCTCAAGCAGAACGATGAGCACGCCAAGCGCGAGCAGCACCCGCCACGGTCGGAGCCCGTGGGATGGCTGCGGCGAAGGAACAGTCGGCGGACGGCGCATAGCCGTTGGATCGGACGGCGCATGGACACCCTTGAGCTCTGCTGGGTAATTCCGCCTGGGCGCTAGCTACTGCCGGGCCCGTCGGGGCTGCCTGGGGAGTGCCCGGGGAAGCGCGCGAAGCCCTTCCAGGCGAGGCCCGCCAGCTCGTCGGCCAGGTCGGCGACGGGCAGCGGGCGCTCCTCCGCCAGCCACCAGCTGGCCGTGGCCTCGGCCATGCCGACGATCGCGACCGCGAGGGCGCGGGCCCGTGCCTCGGGCAGCATGGCCTCGGCGCTGATGATCCCGGTGATGCGCGCGGCGACCCAACCCCGCATGCGCCCCACCCGCTGCTGGAACTCGGAGTCCACGCTGGGCCCGCCGGAGAAGAGCAGCCGATAGGCGTCCTCATGGGCGTCGACGAACTCCAGGTAGGCGCGGAAGCCCTGCCTGAGCCGCTCCTTGTTGCCCTCCGCGAACTGGAAGGCATGCTCCAAGCCACTGCGCAGCTCGCCGATGTCGGATTCGAGCAGCGAGGCGTAGAGCGCGTGCTTGGACGAGAAGTGCTGGTAGAGCACTGGCTTGGTGACGCCCGCGGCCTCGGCGATCGACTCCATCGAGGCGCCCCGGTAGCCGTGCCTGGCGAAGACCCGCCGGGCCACGCCGAGGAGTTGCTTGCGGCGCTCAGCGGCTGGCAGTCGGGCGTTCATCGAGGCGTCCAAGCGGGTCCTCCCTTGAATTCCTTTTCCGCTCAAGGCATCCTAGCTTGTGAGAGGTTACCCAGTGGTAACCGCAGCGGGGGGAAAGGAACGGGTTCCATGATCGGCTTTTCGCTCACCGAAGACCAGGCGGCCGCCCAGAAGTGGGTCCATGAGTTCGCAGAGAAGGAGATCCGCCCGGTCGCCTCCCACTACGACGAGACCGAAGAGTTCCCCTGGCCCGTGGTCAAGAAGGCCGCGCAGATCGGCCTGTACGGCTGGGACTACTACCAGATGGTCGGCGAGGACGAGTCGGGCGTGTTGCAGCCTGCCCTGGTGGAGGAGCTGACCTGGGGCTGCGCCGGCATCGCCCTCGGCATCCTCGGCACCGGCCTGCCGCTGGTCGCGCTACTCGCCAGTGGCACGCCCGAGCAGGTCGTGCGCTGGACGCCGGAGATGTTCGGCACCCCAGGCGACCCCCAGGTCGCCGCCTTCGCGGTCACCGAGCCGGGCGCCGGCTCCGACGTCTCCAGCCTGCGCAGCCGCGCCGTCCGCGACGGCGACGACTGGGTGCTGAACGGCCAGAAGGTGTTCATCACCAACGGCGGCATCGCCAGCGTCCACATCGTGGTCGCCACCGTCGCCCCCGACCTCGGCCACCGCGGCCAGGCCAGCTTCATCATCCCCCCGGGCACCCCAGGCATCCGCCAGGGCAAGAAGGAGAAGAAGCTCGGCATCCGCGCCTCCCACACCGCCGAGGTCCTGCTGGAGGACTGCCGCGTCCCCGCCGACTGCCTGCTCGGCGGCCAGGAGCGCCTCGACGCCAAGCTCGCCCGCGCTCGCGACAAGAAGCCCAGCCGCGCCTCGGGCGCCCTCGCCACCTTCGAGGCAACCCGCCCCGTCGTCGGCGCCCAGGCGGTCGGCATCGCCCGCGCCGCCTTCGAGTTCGCCCGCGACTACGCCCGCGAGCGCACCCAGTTCGGCAAGCCGATCGCCTCGCAGCAGGCCATCGCCTTCAAGCTCGCCGACATGGCCACTGAGATCGACGCCGCCCGCCTCCTGGTCTGGCGCGCCGCCTGGATGACCCGCAACGGCGTCCCCTTCGAACACGCCGAAGCTGGATGACCCGCAACGGCGTCCCCTTCGAACACGCCGAAGGCTCCATGTCCAAACTCAAGGGCAGCGAGGTCGCCGTCCGCGTCACCGACGAAGCCATCCAGATCCTCGGCGGCTACGGCTACATCCGCGACTTCCCCCTGGAAAAGTGGCACCGCGATTCGAAAATTTACACCTTGTTCGAAGGTACGTCTGAAATACAACGTTTAGTTATTTCTCGGGCGAATGGTGGGATGGCGTAGTTTCATACAAGTCAGGAGATCCGTACAGAAGGATGATTCGCCATGCGTCATGCACCAGATCCCTGACTCGTGCGCCGGGAGGCTGGGCACCTCGCCTCCATAGCTCAAGATTCTCGGCGCGGTTGTCATCCCTTTTCCCGTTGCGATGGTGAACCTCCTCTGAAGGAAGCAGGGCACGGCCAAGGATCTCTGCCAAGACCTTGGTATGTTCGGCGACGTAGCCGTTCTTGTTGGCATTGGGATGGCTAGCTCATGGATGTAGATGTAGCCGGTGCCGCTCTTGAACCAGCCTTTGCGCTCGTTCAGCGGCCGCAGAGGACCTCCCTTCAGCATTTGCCAGTAGTGAGCGGCGCAGTAGCCGCCGCATGAGTGGGGCTTGGAGCAGCCTGGAAAGCCGCAGCTGCTTCGGTATCGGCGTAGTGGAGCGATGGGACGCTTCTCATAGTGTTGGGCAGCATGTCCGGAGCACAACCCAAACTTGTCCCGAGGCTTGGAGCAAGGTTCCCACTCGCCCGATCGCACCTGCGGTAGATCGTTGAAGCGGCATGGGCCGTCTCTGCCATAGGCCTCCGCCTTGCCATAGAACGGCCGCAGTGGTCGCAGCGCCTGCCCCTTATGTTGCTGTCTGTAATGGCCGCCGCAGAGACCCTTAGCGAGCTGATAGCGCTCGCATTCTGCGAAGGAACACGTGTTCGACATACCAGGAGTGTAGTCCAAAACACCCCGAAAGTCTAAGACTTCATTGAAGGGCTAGAGAAGGCGCAGTGGTCGTTCTCCTTTATATGCCGCATGCAGCGTCGCCTTGAGCCGTACGCGTGAAATCAGGACGATCGAACCATCCCTATCGAGCCAGACAGTCAACTCGGCACCTTCTTGGATGCCCGCAGCAAGACGCACCTCAGCAGGGAGGGTGATCCTGCCTCTCGTGCCTAAGCGGATCACGTTGCCACCAAGCCGCAATATTCACACCCGGCTCGGGGTGCGGGTGGCCGTGCCTGCTGGGGCGTGGGTGATGCCAAGGGGGCGTTTGCGTTCGACGTAGCCGAGGGCCAGCAGGTGGATGGTGAACAGGGCGATCGAGCTGCCAAGGATGATCAGGCTGGGGAGGTAGGGGGCGCCAGGGTCGCGGTAGGCGAAGAAGGTCTTGGGGGCGAAGGTGGGCTTGGTCAGGCCAGAGCCCTTGGGGGGAGCTTTGGGGGAGACCACGATGGCCGCGACGGTGGTGCCCGCCTGGGTGGTGTAGAACGCCTGGGCGTCCAGGTTCGTGACGTCCAGTTCCTTGCTGGAGTCGGTGACCGTCTTGTTGAAGTTGGTGATCAGGGTTTGGATGGTTCCCTGCTTGGCGGTCTCGATGTCGGCGCGGAGCTTGGCCTGCGGGCCGCTGGTGGCAGACTCGGGGGGCTCGGTTTGCCAGCCGTTGCCGGCGCTGCCGCTGAACTGGGTAACGACACTGTACTTGCTGGCCAGCGGGGAGTTGGCGGTGAACGGCTTGAAGGACGGGTCAACGCCCTTGGGGCCGGTCAGCGGGGTGGTCCCCGGTAGGCCGAAGGTCCAGGTGGCGGACAGCATGATCACGAACCCGAAGAAGGCCGTCGCCGCGATCAGGTAGCCCTTGAGGGCACCGAAGTTGACCGCCAGCAGCATGAACACCGACCCCGGCAGGATCAGGAAGCCGATGGCGAGTTCGAGCGCACCCTTCACGGGACGACTGCCTCCTCTATTCGGATTGGAGCCGGCGGCCGAGGGCGATGGCGCCGTGCTGGTCGCTGTCGGTTTCGCGAAGGCCCTGGAATTGGAGCTGGGGACGCTGCTTGCCGTCGCTCTGGATCGACAGCAGGAAGTTGACGAGGTCGGTGATCTGCTGGTCGTTCATGGGGCCGCCGTAGCGGACGCCCCAGGTCGGCATGGGCGTCGCGGGCTGCCGGCCCTGCTGGATCGTCTGCCAGGCGATCTGGGCGACGTTCTCGCCGGTGTGGCGCTGCCAGATCTCGTGGAGGTTGGGCGCGTGGTAGTCGACCGGCGTGGCCTTCGGGTTGTTGGCAGGGACGAAGCGCTTCACGGTGCCGCCGGTGGCGTTGACGCCGTGGCAGCGGGCGCAGAAGTCCTCGAAGGTCGCCTTGCCGCGCGCGACCGACTCGTCGGCCTGCGAAGCGGCGGCCCCACGTTGCCTGGTCGGCTCATGGACGTACAGGAACGGCAGCAGCAGCGCCAGGAAGATGGTGAGCGCGGCCCCAGCGATCTGGAAGTTCTCCAGCAGCCGGCCCTCCAGCCCCTCGTCAGCCGGGCCGGGGCGGCGTGAGGGGGGAATGTGGCCGGCTGCCCGCGCCCGCTCCCGAGCGCCAAATATCACGCCGATCAGCACGGCGAGGATGATGACGCCGGCGGCGAACACAAGGATGAGGACGGTCGCCTTGCTCATATCAGTGGCGCTCCCCTGGTTCCAAGGGCTTCAAGAGCTGCAACGCTATGCACCTGCGCTACCCCCGACGCAGTGGGGGCCCTCCAGCTCCTGCCCGGTGGTGTTGGTGCCGCGCGGGGGGCCGGTGACGATCTTGGAGGTGTCGACCACGATCTGGTCGCCCTGCACAGTGATGGCGAAGCGGTCGAGGCCGCGGGGGGCCGGGCCCTCCTTGTACTCGCCAGCATGGTTGTACTTGGAGCCGTGGCAGGGGCACTCCCACCACTGCGAGGTGGCGCACCACGGCACCCGGCAGCCGAGGTGGACGCAGCGCTGGTACAGCGCCAGGTAGCCGCTATCGGAGTTGACCGGCTTGTAGACGGTGTTGTTGCCGTTGCCCGCATAGGGGACCAGGTAGAGACGCCCGTCAGGCACATAGAAGTAGCCGTTGTTCTGCTTGATGCCCGCGTCGATCTGGGTCTTGGTGCCCGCCTTGATCTTGGTGCCGAAGCCGGCGGTCAGGTTGGGCCACAGGATGAAGACGCTCCCTAGGCTAAAGCCTCCCAGGGCCGCCAAGAGGCCCCCGAGCCAGGCCGTCCGCAGGAACGAGCGCCGGCTCACCCGCGGCTTCTTGGGCGCGGGCCGCGGGGCGGCGGGCCGGACTCCTGTGGTGATCGCCATCGGTGCGTTTCCCCTTACAACTCGAAGAACAGGCAGGTCGGATCGGGATGGTCGGCGGACGAGCAGTGCTGGGTCCACGGCCACACCCAGTTGAACCCCGGGCCGCGGAAGAACGACCCGTCGATCACCAGGACTGCCCAGAACATCATGAACATGGTGAACAGCATGATGGCCAGCTTGCGGTGCTCGGGCCGCATGGACGGGTTCTTGTCGAAGTAGGGCGTGGCCGCGAGGGCGATCAGGGCGATCCCCGGGATGGTCACGCCGGCCACCATCGGGTGGAAGTAGCGCAGCAGCTCCTGCAGGCCGAGGAAGTACCAGGGCGCCTTGGAGGGGTTCGGCGTCAGGTTCGAGTTGGCCAGGCCGCGCAGGGGCGCGTTGATCGTGATCGACCATATCGTCACGAAGGCGAACATGGCGAAGGCGGCGACCGCCTCGCGCAGCAGCAGGTGCGGCCAGACGTTGACCTTGTCCTCCTGGCGTGCCTCTGCTCGCTGGATGCCTTCGGGCGGGACCATGGCCAGCAGCCGGTGGGTCTCGCCCTGCTTGGCGGCGGCGCCGACCGCGCCGGGCACGCCCTTGGTGGCGACCGCCGATGCGACCCGGGCGGCGCGCTCCTCGGGGGTGAGCCGCCGCCCGCCGTTGCCGGCGAGCGCGGCTGCCGGGCGGGTCGCCGCAGCTGCCGGGCGCGCGCCGGGCGCAGCGGGAGCGGCAGCCGCCGGGGCCGCCGGCGCTCCACCCGAAGGTGCCTCCGCCGCCGCCGCTGGAGCGGCCGGTGCGGCGCTGGCGGCTGCCTGCTGGAGGGAGCCCCGGTTGGGCCCGCGTGCCTTGCGTGCCGCGGCCGCCTTGGCCTTGGCGCGCGCCACGCGCTCGGACTCCCCGGCCGCGATGAGGCGGTCGTAGGTTTCCTGGTCCGGCTGGATCTCCTCTGCCATCATGCCTTCTTTCTCACAGTGGCCCGGAAATGCCGCCGTCCTTGCGGATGCGCCAGAAGTGAACAGCCAGGAAGATGGTCGCCACGAACGGCAGCGCGAGCACGTGCAGCACGTACCAGCGGATGAGGGTGGCCGGTCCGATCTCGACCGAGCCGAGCAGCACGAAGCGGACCTGGTCGCCGATCACCGGGGTGTAGCCCATCATCGAGGTGCCGACCGCGACCGCCCAGATCGCCAGCTGGTCCCAGGGCAGCAGGTAGCCGGTGAACGACAGCAGCAGGGTGAGCAGCAGCAGCACCACGCCGACCACCCAGTTGAACTCCCGCGGTGGCTTGTAGGCGCCGTGGTAGAAGACCCGGGCCATGTGCAGGAACACCGTGAAGACCATCAGGTGGGCGGCCCAGCGGTGCATATTTCGCACTAACTGGCCGAAGTTCACCTGGGTGGAGAGCGCCTGCATGTCGGTGTAGGCCAGCTCCTGCCCCAACCCGGCGGTAGGCCGGTAGAAGAACATCAGGTAGATGCCGGTGATGGTCAGCAGGATGAAGAGGAAGAACGACAGCCCGCCCAGGCAGAAGGTGTAGGTCAGCTTGAGGCCGTGGCGCTTCACCTTCACCGGGTGCAGGTGGTACAGGACGTTGTTCATCATCGCCAGCGCCCGGTCCCGGGAGGTGTCACGGTAGCCGGGCCGGTAGATCGACCCAGGCCGGAAGACCGACTTCCAGAACTGCGACTCCCGGGTACGCTTCCACATCTCCCCTGGGGCGGGAGGGCGGGGCGGACGAAGCTTCAACGCCACAGATGTCTCCTCAGTTCAACGCGACGCTCGATCCCTCGATCTCGATCAGGCCTTCGCCTTGGCTTCACCGACGCGGGCGTACCACAACGCCCCGGTGGGGCAGCGGTCGATGCAGATCCCGCAGCGGACACACTCGTTGTCGTCGATCACGAACAGCGCGTGGGAGGTCTGCGCCAGGGTGGTGACCTCCTGCGGGCTGTCGCCCTCCTTCACGATGTCCGGGGCCATCATGTAGATGCAGTCCCACGGGCAGACGTCCTCGCAGGCCCGGCACAGGATGCACAGCTCGGGGGAGAGGGCGATGTGGCGCCGCGGCTTGACCCGTTCCTGCAGCCAGTTCGGGTCGACCGTGGCAAGTGTGTAGTCGTCGTGGACGGTTGGCTTGTTCGGGTTCACCGGCGGTACCTCCCCCGAGAGTCCGGCGTGTTACCTATACCCACCGGTTGCCTCGCGTTTCTCCTCACCCGGTGGCAGGACCTTGGGCTTGCGCTGGTTGTAGGCACGGATGCCGAGGCCGAAGGCGCCCACCGCGACGCCGTACCAGATCACCACGATGGTGTCCCTGATCACCTTCTGCTGCATGACGATCTTGCGGACGCCGAGGTTGAGGTGGACGTTGCCGACCCATTTGAGAGTGCCGTCGGCGAAGTACAGCCACCACGACGGGACGACGGCCAAGAGCACGAACATGGCCAGCCAGATCCCCATCATTATCAGCGCCAGCGACACCCATCGCTGACCCTCGTCCTGTGGTCGTAGCAGCGACACCCTTGCCAGCCTCCAGCCGTTCGGTGCGGACGGTCGGGTAACCGGGTGGAACCCCAGCCCCACGAATCCTAGCACCGACCCACAATGCCGCAAACGGAAGCGGCGCAGGTCAAAGCGGGTATTAGGGGTCTCCAGCCGTGCACGTGATCACGTGCGGTGCTCACTCGCCCCACTTGTCCCGCACTTGTCCCGCGCTTGCGGCTCACTCGCATCCCACTCGACCCGCGCGTTCCGTGCCGCGCCGATACACTCGTGCTCGCCGTCAAGTCTTAGTTAGGTTGGGGTCCATGCCGCGCGGAACCTTGCTCGCCGGGGCCGCCGTCGTCGTGGTGGCCGGGGTGGCGGCTGCGGTGCTGCTCGCTGGCGGCGGTGGCAAGGGCCTCGCGCCAGAATCCCAGTCCGGCCAGGTGCGCGCCCTGGCACCGGGGATGGTGGTGATCCCCGCTGGCAAGCGCGCGGTCCTCCCCGCCGTCGCCGGCCAGACCTTGGACGGCGGGCGGCTCGACCTGGCCGGCCTGCGGGGCCAGGTGGTGGTGCTGAACTTCTGGGCTTCCTGGTGCGGACCCTGCCGGGGAGAGGCGGCGGGGCTTCAGGAGGCGAGCCGCGAGCTGGCCGCCAAGGGGGCCCGCGTGGTCGGGGTGGACATCAACGACCAGCGCACCCCAGCGCTCGCCTTCCAGCGCGAATTCGCCGTCTCCTACCCGTCGCTGTTCGACCCGTCGCTGTCGCTGACCGCCCGACTCGGCGGGCAGGGGCCTTCCTACCCGCCGACCACGCTGGTGATCGACCAGCAGGGCCGCATCGCCGCCCGCATCGTCGGCGCCCTCAACGGCGGCAAGGGCACCCCCCAGGTCCAGGCCGCCATGCTGGGCGACCTGGTCGAGCAGATCAAGGGCGGGGTGGCATAGATGAGTGTCGGTCAGCACGCGCAGCAGATCGTGACCAGCGGGAACCCGCTGCTCGCCCTGCTGGTGGCTGCGGCGGCCGGGTTCATCTCGTTCGCTTCGCCCTGCGTGCTGCCGCTGGTGCCCGGCTATCTCTCCTACGTCTCAGGGGTCTCCGGTCAGGAGGTCGCCGGCGCCGAGCGCCGGGTTGGCCGGGTGGTCGCCGGCACCGGCCTGTTCGTGCTCGGATTCTCGCTGGTGTTCGTCGCGCTCGGCGCGGCGCTCGGCGCGCTCAGCTCCTTTCTGCTGACCAACCGCGGGGTGATCATCCGCGTCGCCGGGGCGCTGGTGATCGTGATGGGCCTGTTCCTGGCGGGGGTGATCAAGCCGGGGTGGCTGTACCGCGAGCGCCGCCTGCGGGCCGACCGGGTTCCTGGCGGGATCATCGGGGCGCTGCCGCTCGGCATGGTGTTCGGGCTCGGCTGGACCCCATGTATCGGCCCGACGCTCGCCGCTGTGCTCGGCCTCGCCACGGTTGGAGGGGGAGGGCTGCGACGCGGCGCCGTGCTGCTGTTCGCCTACTCGCTCGGGCTCGGGGTTCCGTTCCTGATCGCCGCGCTCGGCTTCCGCACCGCGCTCGGCCGCTTCCCGGCCCTGCGCTCCCGCTTCCGGCTCTTCGAGCTGATGGGTGGTGGGATGCTGGTGGTCATCGGCCTGCTATTGGTGACGGGGCTGTGGGACAGCCTCCTGAGTCAACTGCGGGTCTGGGCCGGGTCAGTGAACCTACCGATATGAATATGAATAGGAACGGGAACGGGTTCGGCGAGCGCCTGCAGCAGGGCTGGCGCGAGTTCCGCTCCATGCGGACCGCGCTGGTGCTGCTGTTCTTCGTCGCTTCGGGGGCGATCTTCGGGAGCCTGTTCCCGCAGCGGAACATCTCGCCGCAGCGGGTGACGCAGTACTTCAGCGACCATCCGAAGATTGCGCCGCTGCTTGACCGGTTCGGGCTCTTCGATGTCTTCGGCTCGCCCTGGTTCATGGCGATCTACCTGGCACTGCTGATCGCGCTGGTGGCCTGCCTGATCCCGCGGGTCCGCACGTTCCTGCGCATCGTGCGGGCACGGCCGCCCGCGCCACGCCCTCGCCTCGACCACTACCGCAACGCCGCCGCCTTCACGGCGCCGGTCTCGCCCGAGCAGGCGGTCGCCGCGACCAGGAGGGTGCTGCGCCGACGCCGCTTCCGCGTGGTGGCGCACGGCCCGGGTGAGCTGGCCGCCGAAAAGGGTTACCTGCGCGAGAGCGGCAGCCTGGTGTTCCACGTTTCCTTCCTGCTGCTGCTGATCGGGCTGGCCTACGGCAAGGGCTTCGGCTACCGCGGCCAGATCACCCTGATCGAGGGCCAGACCCTGGCCAACACCCGCATCGCCTATGACACCTTCACCCCGGGCCGCTTCTTCGGGCCGAGCCGGCTGGCCCCGTTCAGCCTGCGGCTCGACCGTTTCGCCAACACCTTCTACGACAACGGCACCCCCAAGGAGTACGCCTCCTGGGTGACCGCCTCGACCCTGGACGGCCGGCGTATCGGCGGCCAGAAGATCACCGTCAACCACCCCATGACGGTCGACGGGGTCCGGGTGTTCCAGTCCGACTACGGTTACGCGCCGGTGGTCACCGTGCGCGACAAGTCCGGCCACATCCTGGCCGCCGACCCAGTGCTGAGCGAGCGCGCCCCGGTCTCCGAGGTCTCGACCGGCGCCATCAAGCTGCCCTCGCTGAACCCCCAGGTCGGCTTGGCGCTGACCTTCTTCACCGGGCTCGAGGTCCAGGGCGGCCAGTTCTTCAACGACCCGCGGCTGGTCGACCCGGTGCTGGTGGTCCTGCCCTACCAGGGCGACCTGCACGCCAACCAGGCCCAGAGCATCTTCACCCTGGACACCACCAAGCTCCAGCTGGTCGGCAGCCAGCCGCTGGTGCTGTCGCTCGGCAAATCCGGCAAGCTCGCCAACGGCTTGCAGGTGTCGTTCAGCGGCCTGAGGCGCTACACGGTCCTGACCCTTGCCCGCGACCCGGGGGTGCCGGTCATGGCCACCGCCGGCACGCTCATCCTGATCGGCCTCATCCCGTCGCTGTACGTGACCAGGCGGCGGGTGTGGCTGCGAGCCGTGAGCGACCCGGCCGCAGCGGGGGAGAGCGGGGGGGCCCGGGTCGAGCTGGCCGGGCTCGCCCTCCAGGGGAAACTCGCCTTCGTGGAGGAGTTCAGGGAGATCGCCGCCGAGGTCCAGCGCGAGCTGCTCAGTTCCGGTTCCGGTTCCAGTCCCGAGTCGCCCAGCGAGCAGGCTGGGTCTACCCTGAGCGGGTCGCCCGCGGTCCGTCGGTGATGGTCGAGCTGTAGGTAGGAGGATTCATGTCCCCGGCAAGTCTGGCGAACCTTTCCGAGACGCTGGTGTGGTTCGCCGTCATCGCCTACATGGCGGCTGCGGTGCTATACGGCCTTGAGTTCGCCTACCGCATTCACTGGAGCGGCCGCGCCGGGCTGGCCGTCGCTGTGGCCGGGTTCGGCGCCAACCTCGGCGCCGCGGTCACCCGCGGTCTGGCCGCCCACCGGGTGCCGTGGGGCAACATGTACGAGTATTCGATCATGGTGGGGATCATCCTCGTCGGCGGTTTCCTGGTGTGGTCCAGGCGCCGGCCGGAGGTGCGGCCCCTCGGGGTCTTCTTCCTGCTGCCGGCAGTGCTGGCGATCGGCGTCGCCGGGGTGGCGCTACGGGTGCCCGCCGGGCCGCTGGTGCCGGCGCTCAACTCCGGCTGGATCAAGATCCACGTAGCCGCCGCGATCACCGGCTCGTCGGTCCTCAGCCTGGCGGCGATCTTCAGCGCGCTGTTCCTGGTCAAGGACCGCATCGAGCGCCGTCGTGAGACCCGCCTGCCGCCCCTGGTCGCAGGTGGAGCGCGCACCGCCGACCAGGTGGAGCTGCAGGAGGCGCTCGCCGGCTACGAGGCTGAGGCTGAGGTGGAGGCCGAGCCCACAGCCGGGCCGCCAGCGGACGGGCCGGCGCCGCGCAGTCTCTGGGACCGCCTGCCGGCGGCCAGGACGCTGGATGAGCTGGCCTACCGCACGGCGGCCTTCGGTTTTCCCATCTGGACCTTCGCGATCATCGCCGGGGCGATCTGGGCGCAGTCAGCCTGGGGTCGCTACTGGGGCTGGGACCCCAAGGAGACCTGGTCGTTCATTGTCTGGGTGGTGTTCGCCGCCTACCTGCACGCCCGCGCCACCGCCGGCTGGCGAGGCCGCCGCGCCGCCTGGATCGCCCTGGTCGGCATGGGCTGCCTGCTGTTCAATTTCTATGTCGTGAACACCTGGATCGTTGGACTGCACAGCTACGCGGGGATCAAGTAGGCAGGTAGGCAGTAGGCAACCGCAGATTGCGGGACGCCCCGGCGGGGAAAGCCCCGGGCAGATGGTCAGCAAGCACAATCTCGACGCCACCGATCTCGCTATTCTGCGCGTGCTGCAGGCCAATGCGCGCGCTACCTATACCGAGATCGGCAAGGCGGTCGGTCTCTCGGCGCCGTCGGCCCATGACCGTGTGCACCGGCTGGAGGACCGTGGCGTCATCCGCGGGTATCACGCGGCGGTCGACCCCGAGCTGCTCGGCCTCGGGGTGCTGGCGCTGGTGGGCGTGGTCCCGACCGGTGTTGCCGACCTGGCCTCGATGGAGGCCGCCTTCGCCGCCGACGGCCAGATCGAAGCCGTCTACAGCGTGGCCGGGGAGGAGAGTCACCTGCTGGTGGTACGCGCCCGCACCCTCCCCGAGCTGTCCGGCGTGCTGCAGCAGATCCGCGAAGTCGAGGGCATCGCTCACACCCGGACTGCAGTGGTGCTCGCCACCCCGGTGCTGCGCGGGCCGGCGCTGTAG
>WNGD01000381.1_pt1 | contig 46561 bp, 36 predicted proteins | sample 5400671 | NCBI WGS metagenome assembly WNGD01 (sample SAMN13153369, study PRJNA577476) | soil metagenome | isolation source: 40 cm soil or saprolite under grassland replicate 2 | place: USA:California | collected 2016-06-15 | reverse complement strand
GCGGCGTCGTCTCAGACCCGAACGGCGCCCCGGTAGCGAACGCGCAGGTCATCCTGCACGAAGCGCAGACCAACTTCACGCGTACGCTGACGACGGACGCGGCGGGCAACTTCGCCGGCACGTTGCTCCCGCTCGGCACGTACGATGCCACCGCGCGTGCAGTAGGCTTCGCCGAAGTGAAACGGACGGGGATTCCTCTTGGTGTGGGCGAGACCGTGGACCTGCGGCTGTCCCTTGCGGCGGTCACCCTCGCGCCGGTGACGGTGGAAGCGACGCGGCCGGTCGTGGATGTGACCAAGGTCGAGGCGTCAACTCCGCTTGGGGCGCAGGTCGTGTCCGGTCTGCCGAACAACGGGCGCAATTTCCTCAACCTCACGCTGCTCACGCCTAACGTCGCAACGGTGCAGGGCCCGGACGGCGACGAGCTCACTGTGGCGGGCCAACGCGGAATCCATAACAACGTCTCGGTGGATGGAGCGGACTTCAACAACCCGTTCTTCGGGGAGCAGCGCGGTGGCCAGCGGCCGCCTTTCACCTTCAACCTTGACGCGGTTCAGGAGTTGGTCGTCACTGCAGGTGGGGCGACAGCGGAGTTCGGCCGCTCGTCGAGCGGTTTCGTCAACGTGATCACCAAGTCGGGCACCAACGAGATCAAAGGCTCCCTGCATTACTTCGGAAAGTACGACTGGCTCTCGGCCGATCTCGCGCACGGCGCGCAGACACTCACGCCGGACTTCCGGCAGCACCAATTCGGGTTTACGCTCGGCGGCCCGCTGAAACGCGACAAGGCGTTCTTCTTCATCGCTTATGATCAGCAAGTGTACGACGAGATCAAGCAGAAGACGCGGCCGTCGAGCCTGGCCCTCGACTCCCTCACCGGGTGGATGGACACCGCGTTCGCAGGCACGCTGCGCGGAGACTTCGGGCCGATCTCACGGACCAACGACGCCCGCGCGGGACTCGTGAAGATCGACTGGCGGCTCTCCGACCGGCATAACCTCTCACTCAAATACAACTACACGTGGTCCCAGCAAGAGAATGGCACGTTCGACGTGGACACCTGGGGCCGCAGCGCCAACGGGATGGAGAAGGATCATTCGAATGCTGGCAATCTCATGCTCGCGTCGTATCTCTCTCCCGCGCTGACAAACGAGTTCCGCTTCCAGTACTCCAGGGAGGACCGCCCACGGCCCTACGGCGGGGCACGCTCCCCGTTGCTCGGCCCGAATCCGGCGGACCCGCCGGCGGCGCGGCCCTTTCCCGACACGGGGATGGACTTCGCCAACGGATTCCGCTTCGGATTGCCGTTCTTCCTGCCCATCGATTACTACGACACTCGTATCCAGATGCTCGACAACGTGTCGATTGCCAAGGGAGACCACCTGATCAAGTTCGGGGCCGAGTGGAACCGCGTGAACTCAGTGCAGACGTTCATCGGGTTCGCCAACAGCCGCTACATCTTCGGCTCGGTTACCGCCTTCCTCGACTACCTGACCGACTCGACGACCGGAGGGCCGCTCCTGTATCTGCAGCAAGCGGGCGTGGATCGCAGCGTCCGTGAGGCAGGTACACAATCCATTCCACAACACGAGCTCGCGGTGTACCTACAGGACGCCTGGAGGCCGAACCCGCGGTGGACCGTGAACTACGGGCTGCGGTGGGAGGCCCAGGTCGAGCCGAGTTTGATCACGCCGAAGAACCAAACGTTCTACGCCGTCTACTACGACTCGACGGTAACCAATGCGAGGGGCACGTTCGCGTTTCCGTCCGACGGTACCATCCCCTCCGACTGGAAGATGTTCCAGCCCCGCTTGGGCGTGGCCTACGACCCGGACGGCTCAGGCCGCCAGGTGGTCCGAGCCAACGCGGGCCTCTACTACGCGCGCATTCCGGGCCTGAATCTCGCGTCAAGCCGCAGCACGGACGGGGCCCGCGGCTTGACCTATGGTGCTGGCGGCCCCGGGGCGCCGGCGTACGGGAGTCTGTTCCCGGACTCGGTGCCCGCAAGCGCCGTCTCGACTCCGGGCGTGTTCGTGTTTGACAAGAACTTTCAGAACCCCCGGACGTTCAGCGCCACGCTCGGCTACGAGCGGCAGATCGGTTCGGACTTGGGGGTGTCGGTGAGCTACACGCACGCGCGCACCGACCACCTCACACGCTTCTTCAATGCGAACGATCCCGTATTCAATAACGACGTCGTCGGTCCGTGGGGCACAGGGCCGAAGGCGCTCGGCACGCTGACCGTGGTGCAGTCCACCGCGAAGTCGCGCTACAACGCCGTCACCGTCGGGCTCAAGCGCGTGCTCGACCCACGGCTCCAGTTCCAACTCAACTACACGCTCTCATTCGACAAATCCGACGACGACAACGAGCGTGACCCCTTCACCTTCCGTTATGCGCAAGCAGACTCACTGCAGCGGGAATACAACTGGAGCGATCGGGACCAAAGGCACCGCTTCAACGGCTGGCTTCTGGCACAGGTCGCCGGCTTCGCGATCAACAACCGCGTCAGCATCTCCTCAGCGCAGCCGGTGTCGGAAAAGTGCGGCGTCGGCAACGTAGGAAACGGGCAACGTGCTGCCACCCCACAAGACCGCATTTGCAGAGATGGCACCGCTCCTGATTCTGGACGGATCCTGCTCCGCAACACGCTGCGGAAGGACAATGCCTACTTCTCCTGGGATGTGCGCGTGTCACGGGCTATCCCCGTTGGGCGGCCGGGCCAGCAGCTCGAGGCCATCGTCGAGGTCTTCAACCTCTTCAACACCGACAACTTCAAGGACCCCGCCTACGGCGGGCTGCTCTTCAACTTCGACGGCACCATCCGCTCCGGGCTCGGCGACCCGCGCCAGTTCCAGGCGGGGGTGAGGTGGGTGTTCTGAACGGCGGGCGGTGAAGGGCGCGGCAGGGCGCGGGAAGGCGGGTAACGCACCAACCTTCCGCGCCCTGCCGCGTCGTGCCGCGCCCTACCGCGTCAGCAGCACGATCCCCGAGAACCGGCGAAACTCTTCCCGTTTGCGCTTCGGATACAGGCGGCCGATCAGGTTCCACAGCCAGGCGAGCCGCATCGTTCGCTTCAAGCGCAGCGATTCCTCCCACATGGAGCGGAATTCCGCTTCCCGCCAGCCGTGCGCTGCGAAGAAACGCGTGCCCTCGGCGGGCGCGAACTGGAACGGTGCGTTTCCGGCGGCCACGGCGCGCCCCCATGTCTTCTCCATCATCTTGAGCAGCCGGGGCGACCCGAGGTCGATAAGCCACCAGCGGAACGGAGCCGGCGCGGCGAGATCACGCGCCAGTGCGGCGACCTGCTCCGGCGTCAGATAGATCAACAACCCTTCGCTCACCACCAGGACCTGCCGCGCCGCGGCGCCGATCTCGCCGAACAGCGCGCGGCGCTGGGCCACGTCGGTGAGGTCGACCCCCGCCTGCTCGAGCGTGCACGCCGGGCGTTCGCCCGCGAGCTGCTGTTGCTTGTAGGCGATCACGTCCGGGAAGTCGACCTCGACCCAGCGCAGCGAGGGGGTGAGGGGCAAGCGGTACGGCCGCGTGTCGAGCCCCGCGGCCAGATTGAGCACGGTGCTCACGCCGTCCCGCTCGACGGCGCGGAGAATCAGCTCGTCCATCACCGCCGTCCGGACGACCATCGGCCAGGCCCACGCCCGGCCCTTGCGCATCGAATCGAGGATCCGTTCCCCGCGCTCGCCCGCGAGCCTGCGGGCGTAGGGATCGTGGAACAGCGCGTCCGGGCGCTCGGATTCCATCGCACGGTACAGCGCGACCCAGCGGGCCGTGTCGGAGACGTGCTGGATGGGAGACGTCACGGGTCGCAAACCTAACGTTCGTTCCCCCGCTCGGCGATGCGGGGAGGGGGTGAGGCGGTGAGGGGGTGAGGTCGAAGTGCTTGATGAAGAAGCTCGGCGGCCGCCTCGTCGACCTGTACTACCACTTTGGCGACTTCGACGGCACCGCGATCGTCGAGGCGCCTGACGACATCACCGCGTTCGGGGCGGTGATCGCGGCCGTCGCACCCGGACACATCAAGACGACCCGCACCACGCGGCTGATGACTGTCGAGGAGACGATTGAGGCGATGAAGAAGGCGGGAACGGTGTCGCTGCCGGCGCCCGGCTAGGGGGCCGGGGGGACCGGGGGGGCCGGGGGGGTGTGGGGGGCGGGGGCGGGGGCGGGGGCGGGGTGCCCGTTCCCGTTGCCCGTGGAGGCCCGCGCCAGATCCGTGAGCCACGTGGCGACGCTGCCGGGCGTCGCGAGGAACGCCGCCGCGGTCCGCCGCGCTTCACCGAAGGTCGCGGTGACCGCGGCCTCGACGCGGACCGGGTCGACGAGCGCCGCGTAGGCGACGGCGTAGACCATGCTACGGTAGCGCGCGAGCAGCTCGCGGAACGCGTGCTCGTCGTTCGCGGCGATCTGCTCGATCAGCGCCCGATCAGGGGTGTCTGGCTCTCCCGATGCAACGCGATCCGCGGGGGGTCGCATATCCTAAAGAGCATTCTGGGATGCTCGGCGTAACGCGCTACGGGTGCGACTGTGTGCCGGTCCCTCGGTCCCCGCCCGACTTGTGGAAGTGTAGGCGGCAAGCGAAGTTTCGCGCGTCCGACCCGGTAGCTCAGTTGGTAGAGCAACGGACTTTTAATCCGTAGGCCGCGGGTTCGATCCCCGCCCGGGTCACCTTCCCGCCCTCTCCCCCTCTCACCCCGTTTCCCACCACGCCACGATTCCCTGGTGTGCGCACCGCGGACAGGTCGTTCGCTCGGCGCTCGATACGTCCCAGGTGCCCGAGGTGCCCAACTGCGGCCGCTTCGGCAAGCGGATGCGGGACGCGCACATCGGGCAGACCGCAAACACGCGACCCACGTCCGCCCGCGTGCCCTGGGCCGGATTCGGGTCGGTGCGCGTCCGGTACACCACAGTAAACCGGTCGGGGCGGCGTCGTCGCACCTCGACCGCTTCTTGCGGCACCGCGACCCGGCGGCCCGACACATCGAGGACGACCCGCGTCGCCCCCCCGCTCACCACCGGATACCAGGCGCCCTGCCGCAGCGTGTCGGCGTCCTCGCGCTTCGCCGCGGTCCAGACCCGGGCCCAACCAATGGACTGTTGCATGAGACAGGATCGCCCCGGCCCCGTGGTCCGTTCCGTGATCTGGATAACGTGCCGCTGGGCCGGACGCGCGGTAGCCGAGGGGTCCCCGGGGCGGGTATATTCGCGAGACTCGCTCGGTCCGGGGTCCCGGCTGGCTTCACGGGAGGAGGGTTTCACGATGCATCGGAAGACGACGGGCCTGCGGGCGTGGGGCGCCGCAGGGCTAGGGGGCCTGGGGGCCCTGGTAGCGGGGCTGGTCGCAGGCTGCGTCGTGGCGGCTGCCGGGGCGGGGGCGGGCGGCGGCATCTACTTCACCCAGCGGGGCGTGGAATCGGTCGTGCCCGCGTCCGTGGACCGCACCGCGGCCGCCACCAAGCAGGCGTTCGACGCGCTCAAGATCCGGCAGACGAAGGCCGCCACGGAGCAGGCCGACAACGGGGGCCAGAAGCAGCAGATCGACGGCACCGCCGGCGACCGCGACATCAGCGTCACTCTCACCTCCGATGGCAGCAACACCCGCGTCCAGGTCGTGGCCAAGAAGAGCGCCGTGACGTGGGACAAGGACTTCGCGCGCGCCGTCCTGGACAAGATCGTCGCGTACTCGCGCTAAGGGGACTATGCCACCCATCATCTGGATCGACGGGACGTTCTACGACCGCGGCAGCGCCAAGGTCTCGGTGTTCGACCACGGCCTGCTGTACGGCGACGGCGTGTTCGAGGGGATCCGCGTCTACAACCGCCGCATCTTCCGGCTCGCCCAGCATCTCGACCGGCTGTACGCCTCGGCGAAGGGGGTGTGGATCGAGATCCCGCTGCCGAAGCCCGCGATGCGCCGCATGGTGGAAGAGGCGGTCGCGAAGAGCGGGCTCGAGGACGCCTACATCCGATTGGTTGTGACCCGCGGCGTGGGCGACCTGGGGCTCGATCCGCGCAAGTGCGCCAAGCCGACGACGGTCTGCATCGTCGACACGATCCAGCTGTGGCCCCAGGACCACTACGACAAGGGCCTGACGGCGCTCACCGCCGCCACGCCCATCAACCATCGCGAGAGCCTCAGCCCGCGCATCAAGTCGCTCAACTATCTCTCGCACATCCTCGCCAAGGTGGAAGGCATCGCCGCGGGCGTGGACGAGGTCATCATGCTCGACGCGCAGGGGTACGTGGCCGAGGCGAGCGGCATGAACCTGTTCGCGGTGACGAATGGCACGCTGAAGACCCCGCCGGCCTACGCCGGCATCCTGCGCGGGGTCACGCGCGACGCGGTGATCGAGCTGGCGCGCGAAGCGACGTACGCGGTCGAGGAGCTTCCCGTGAACCGCTACGACCTCTATACGGCGGACGAGATGTTCCTCACCGGTACCGCCGCGGAGATCGTCGCCGTCGTGAAGCTCGACGGCCGCGTGATCGGCAGTGGCGCGCCGGGCCCCGTGACGAAGGAGCTCTCCAAGCGGTTCCGGGCGCTCGCCACCCGAGGTGACTGACTACACCCACGACATTATCGTCGTCGGCGGCGGCACCGCCGGCCTGGTCACCGCGGCCGGCGCCGCAGCGCTGGGTGCGAAGGCGGCGCTCGTCGAGCGCGCCGCTCTGGGAGGAGATTGTCTCTGGACGGGATGTGTCCCGTCCAAGGCGCTGATCGCATTCGCCCGCAAGCACGGGGACGGGGAAAGGGGGAAGGGGGAGGGGTGGTCGGACGCCGTGGCGTGGTTACGGGCGGCGCGCGATCGCATCGCCCCGCAGGACTCTCCCGAGCGGTTCCGGGGCCTGGGCGTGGACGTGCTCCTCGCGCCCGCGCGGCTCGCCGGGCCCGAGCGGGTGGAAGTGACCGGACGCCTGCTCCGCGCCAAACGGATCGTGCTCGCGCTGGGCTCGGTGCCCGCCGTACCGCCGATCCCCGGGCTCGCCGAAGCCGGCTTTCTCACCAACCTCACGGCCTTCGACCAGCCCACCTTGCCGCGCAGCCTGGTGATGCTGGGCGGCGGGCCGATCGGGCTCGAGCTGGCGCAGACATATCACCGGCTCGGCGCGACGGTCACGGTGCTCGAGCTGCTTCCCGAAGTACTGCCCAGGGAGGATCCCGAAGTGGGCCGGTTCGTCCGCGAGCGGCTGGGGCAGGAGGGGATCACGCTCCTCACCGGCTTTGAGGCGACGCGCGTCGCGTGCGAGGGAGGCCTCAAGATCGTCCATGGGGTGGACGGCCGCCGCATCGCGGCGGCGGAGATCTTCGTTGCGGTCGGGCGCCGGCCCAATACGCGGGAGGCGGAGCCCGAGCGCGCCGGCGTCGAGCTCGACCACGGCGCCGTGCGGGTGAACGCGCGGCTCGAGACCACGGGGCGAGGCGTCTGGGCGGCGGGTGACGTCACTGGTGGTCTCCAGTTCACCCACGTCGCCGACTACATGGCGAAGGTCGTGGTGCGGAACGCCCTCACCCCGTTCAAGACGAGGGCCGATTACCGCGTGGTGCCCTGGGTGACGTTCACCGATCCCGAGGTGGCGCGGGTGGGGGTGACGGCGGCGGAGGCTCAAGCCCGAGGGGAGCGCGTCGAGGTGTTCCGCTACAGCTTCGCCGAGCTCGACCGCGCGATCGTGGACGACGCGGCGGTGGGGTTCTCCAAGGTCGTCACGCGCCCGAACGGCCAGATCCTCGGTGCGACGCTCGTGGGCCGCGGCGCCGGGGAACTGGTCATGGAGCTGGTGCTCGCGATGCGGCACGGCATCACGCTCCCCGCGCTCGCCCGCGACATCCATCCGTATCCGACGATGAGCGAGATCGTGAAGCGCACCGCCGACACGTGGTACCGCACCAAGTACACCGGCACGCGGTCCGCGCGCCTGGTGCAGCGCTTCATCCGCTGGTGGCTCTGAGCCCGCGGGTCAAGGGGCTGCTCAAGCTCCTGGGCCTGGTCGCGCTGCTCGTGGCGGCCGCCTACGCCCTGCGGGCGTCGCCCGCGCGCGGCGTGTTCACGCTGCAGGGTGCCGGGAAGCTGGTCGCGGCGCTGCGCGAGCTGTGGTGGGCCCCGTTGGCCTTCGTCGCCGCCTACACCGTCGCGGCCGCCCTCGATTTCTCGGGACTCGTGCTCACGCTGGCGGGCGGCGCCGTGTTCGGCTTCTGGTGGGGAGCGCTGCTCAACCTGGTCGGCGCAAATCTCGGGGCGTCCGCGGCGTTCTGGATCGCGCGCCTGCTGGGGCGTGAGGGGCTCCAGGCCCTCTTGGGGAGCCGCCTGGGCGGCCTCGACCGGCTCGCGCAGCAGGTCGGGTTCGCCTGGCTCCTGCGCCTGCGGCTGATCCCGGTCGTGCCGTTCAACCTGCTCAACTTCGCGTCCGGCCTGACGGCGCTGCCATGGCGCACCTACGCCGCCGCGACGGCGGTCGGCATCGTGCCCGCCACGCTCGTCTACACGTTCTTCGCGGACGCGCTGCTGTCGGGCTCGCACGAAGCGGGTCACCGTGCGTTCGTCCGCGTCCTCATCGCGGGGGCACTCCTGGTGCTGCTGAGCTTCGTCCCGACCATCGCCCGCAAATTGGGTGTCGCCGTCCGACCGTCCGACCGTCCGACCGTCCCGCCGTGATCGGGGTCGTGATCCCCACGCTGGACGAAGCGTCGTACCTGCCCGGCCTGCTCGCCGACCTGCAACGCGTCCACCCGATCGTGCCGCTCGACGTCGTGGTAGCGGACGGCGGCTCGCGGGACGGGACGAGGCGTGTAGCCGCGGCCGGCGGCGCTCGCGCCGTGGTCGCCCCCCGTGGCCGGGCGCGGCAGCTCAACGCGGGGGCGGCGGCCGCCGGGGGCGAGTGGCTGCTGTTCCTCCACGCGGACTCGCGCCTGCCCCCCGCGGCGCGGCGCGCACTGCTTGCCGCGCTCGTGGACGAGCCGGAGCTCGCGGCGGCGGTGTTCCGGTTCGCGATCGATCTACCGCCACCGTGGAAGCAGTTCATCGAGCTGGGGCAGGCGTTGCGGGCGCGACTGTATCGGTTGCCCTACGGCGACCAGGGGCTCCTCATGCGGCGCGAGCTGTTTCGGGCGGTAGGGGGATATGCCGATATTGAAATCATGGAAGACGTAGACATGATCCGTCGGATAAGACGACGCAGCATCGCCATTCGGACGCTGCCCGCCGCGCTGGTCACGTCGGGGCGGCGCTATGGAGCGCGCGGGGTGCTCCGCACCTGGGTTGCCCACGTCCTGCTGATCTCCCTCTACCTGCTCGGCGTGCCGCCCCGCCGGCTGGCGCGTTTGCGGGGGGGGGCGGGGGGGGCAGGGGGGCGGGGGGGCCACGCGGTGTAGCGTGCTGGCGCTCGGCATCTTCGTCAAAGCACCGATTCCCGGACAGGTCAAGACGCGCCTGGCCGAGGAAATCGGCCCGTCGGGCGCGGCGGAGGTGTACTGGCGTCTCGGGCGTCAGGTCGTGAGCGGCACCGCCGGCTCGGAGCACCGCTCGACCGTGTGGTTCACGCCGGCGCGCGAGGCGGCGTTTGTGCGGGAGTGGTTGGACGGCGTAGGACCTGTGGCATTCCGCCCTCAGGCTGGTGCGAGTCTCGGCGAGCGCCTCACGAACGCGTTCACCACCGAGTTCGCGGAAGGGGCGCGTGGCGTGGTCATCATCGGCTCCGACTGTCCGGGAGTGGACCGGCGCATCGTCCAGCAGGCCTTCACGGCCCTCGGGGAGCACGACGTCGTGCTCGGGCCTGCGCTCGACGGCGGCTATTACCTCGTCGGGCTCGCCGCACCCCACCCCGCCCTGTTCCGCGGGATCCCGTGGTCCACCGCGGCCGTGGCGGGCCAGACCCGGACGCGGGCCAGAGCGCTCGGCCTTTCGTGCCACCTGCTCGAGCCGCTGCGAGACGTCGACACGATGCGGGACGCGCGGGTGCTCGGATTGCTCGGCCCGCGGCAGATCGGCTGAATGGCGCAGCCGCGGCCAGCAGGCCAACTCTTGACCTGACTTACAGTTACATCCCATATTGTCGGGCCCTTGTTTGCGAGGTGATCCATGCCATGGAGAGTGATCGCCTTGGGCGATCAAGTTTGGCATGTCGACGCCCTGGCGGAGCGCCCCGCCAACACGGAGGCATGGCAGCTCGTGCTGTCCTTCCGCTCGGCTTCCGGGCGTCCCGGACGGCCCTTTTGGACCCTGTATCCGCTGGAGGCGGCCTCGAAGTCGTCGCTGTTCATCCAGGCGGAGCGCATCCCCGACACCGCTCTCTCGCAGCTCCTGGCCGAGCGGCTGGCGTGAGCTCGCTCGAGCTGCAGGATCTGCGCCGTATCGTCGCCGCGGTCGCGCGTCTGCGCGGTGAGGCGGTGCGCGAGGTGACGGTGCGGTCGGACCTGCGCCAGCTGCGGGTCGAGCTCGCGAGCGGGCTGATTCTGGTGGTGTCGGCGGAGCGAGACGAGCAGGGGCGGCCACGGTTGGCGGTGGATGTGGTCGAGGTGCCGCACGACACGACGGCCAGGCAGCAGATCGAAGTGCGGTTCGACTAGAGGGAGCCAGAGACGATGGTGGCACCGAGGGCGGGATCTCCCACGGCGGGCGGGGGGGTTGGGGGGGGCGGGGGCGGGGAGCGGCTGCGTTTCCAGGACTTCGCGTTCCAGCGGCTCGCAAGCGGCCGCTGCCGGGCGAAGGTTGTGCTCGCTGCGGCGGACGGGCGCCAGTTCGCCGGCGAATCCGAGGGCGTGATCTCACAAGCGGGTGAGCTGCGCTGCTCCGCGGAGGCGACCGTGCGGGCGCTCGAGCGGGTGGTGCAGCCAAAGGTGGGCTTCGACTTGCTGGGGGTGAAGGCTGTGCGGGCGTTCGACGCGACCGTGGTGATCGTGTCGCTCTCGGTGCGGCAGGAGGCGCGCGCGTCCCGGCTCGTGGGCGCGTATCTCACGGAGGACAATCCGCCGCGCGGCGCTGCGCTCGCCGTGCTGAACGCGACGAACCGTGTTCTGGGGAATTTTTTCGCGACCCGATGAGACGAGACGTGGTGCGGGACGCTGTGGCCCGCGGCTGGGGGTACTGCGCCGCCGTACTGATCCTGTCCGGTTGCGGCGGCGCGCGCGGAGCGGGTTCCGGCGCGCTCACGCCGGCCGCGGCGGACACGCTCGCCCCAGCGCGCGCTGCCGGGGACTCGCTCGCGGCCGTCGCCGCGCGCGTCGCCCAGGATTCGGCCGCCGACCAGCGGGTGCTCGACAGCCTGCACCGGCCGCACCTCCCGGTCGACACCCTGCAGCAGCGGCCGGCCGTGCCCACGCCTGCGCCGCTCCGGGGCGAGGAGGTGGAGCGCGAAGCCGTCCGGCTGTTCGGCCCCGAGGGGCGCTCGGCGATCGGCGCCGCTCCCTCGCCGGCGCCGACATTCGACATCGACGTCTCGAGCTTCGCCACCAACCGCCGGGTGCTCGAGTATCTCGAGTTCTTTCAGGTGGACTCGCGCGACCGCTTCGAGATCTGGCTGTCGCGGCTGGGGCGCTACGAGGGGATGATCCGGGAGCGCCTCCGGGCCAAGCGCTTGCCCGAAGATCTCGTCTACCTCACGCTGATCGAGAGCGGGCTCTCGAACACTGCGGTGAGTCGCGCCAAGGCCGTCGGGATGTGGCAGTTCATGGCGAGCACGGCGCGGCTGTACGGCCTCACGGTGGACCCGTGGGTGGACGAGCGCCGCGACCCCTTCAAGGCCACCGAAGCCGCGGTCAACTACCTCGCCGACCTGCGTGAGCGGCTCGGCAGCGCGTACCTGGCTGCCGCGGCCTACAACGCCGGTCTCGGACGCGTCGAGCGCGGCATCGACCGGTTGCCCGGGGAGCCCGACTCGGTGGACGACCGTACGTTCTTCCAGCTCTCCGACCGCCGCTACCTGCGGCGCGAGACGCGCGATTACGTCCCCAAGCTGATCGCCGCGTCGCTCATCGCCAAGCAGCCCGAGCGGTACGGCTTCTCGGTGCCGCCGCTGCCGCCGCTCGTGTTCGACGAAATCACCGTACCCGACGCGACGGGGCTCGACGTCATCGCGCGCCTCGCCGATACCAGCGTGGCGGTGCTGCTCGACCTGAACCCGCAGTTCGCCCGCGGGATCACGCCTCCGGGCCGGAGCGTCGTCGTGCGGGTACCGCGCGGGCGGGGGACGCTGGTGGCGGAGCGCTACGACAGTCTCCCGGTGACCGACCGCATCACGTTCGTGGACCACTACGTGGCACGGGGGCAGACGCTGTCCGACATCGCCAAGCGTTACCGCGTGAGCGTGGCGATGATCGCGGGTGCGAACCCGCGGATCCAGGCGCATGCCCTGCGCGTCGGCCAGCGGATCATCATTCCGATGAGCGGGCGGGTGGTGCCGCCGTCGGCGTGGTCGGTGCCGCCGGAGCCGCGCTACCGGCGCGTCAGCCGCACCGACGCCAGCTCGACGAGCCACCGCGTGCGGGCGGGAGAGACGGCAACCGAGATCGCACGGCGCTACGGTGTGTCGCTCACCGCGCTGCTCAACTACAACGGCCTGACCGTGGGATCGGTGATCCGGCCCGGCGACTTCATCAAGATTCCGCAGCGGTGCGGGGCCACCTGCTGAAATGCGTAGGGGCGCAGCATGCTGCGCCCCTACCCCTCCGTCGCTCTCCGGCTGGTCAGCTCTTCCGGCGATAGCCTTTCATGACCGTCGTCGCGTATCCATTCTGAGGATCGCGGCCCGCGTCGAGCAGCTCCTGCACCTTGCCCGGGCCGCGGTTATACGCGAGCAGGGCCAGCCGCAGCTTCGCCTCGGGGTTGCCCTCGTAGCGTTCCAGCAGGTCCCGCAGGTAGCGGAACCCGAGGCGCAGATTCGTGCTGCGGTCGTACAGCTGGGTGGTCGTGAGCCCGGGCTCGTACAGCCGCGCCGTGCTCGGGAGGATCTGCGTGTAGCCGATCGCCCCCACCTTGCTCCTCGCCTTGGCGTTGAAGTGCGACTCCGTCTTGACGAGCCGGAACGCGAGCGCCGGGTCCACGCCCTCAGCGAGGGCGACGTCGTACACCGCCGCGGCTAAGTCGGCCGCGATGTTGTAATGAGTCGAGTAGTCTATGATCGCGTTGGCGCGCTCGAGCTGCAGCCGGGCGACCGCAAGTTCCCCCCGGGTCGCCTCGAGCGACTGCTCGAGGGAACGCAGCTCGCCGATCAACGCGGGCGCCGTCAGAGGCGTCGGTTGATCGTCGGCCGTAGCGCGTCGAGCCCAACCGCCGATGCTGCTCACGACCAGGGCGCCGAGGAGGATGAACCCCCCCTGCAGCATCAGTTTCTGGGTTTTCGTATGCATAGCCCTCTCTTGTAAGTCCGTGCGGCCCAAGGTGGCGCCGCCCAATCAATTGCCCGTCAACCCGGCGTGTCCCGCCGCCAGTCCCCGCGCGTGCCACCCGTCTTCGCGAGCAGCCGCACGTGCTCGATTTCCATGCCCCGATCCGCGGCCTTCACCATGTCGTACACGGTGAGCAGCGCGACCGAGGCCGCCGTGAGCGCCTCCATTTCCACCCCCGTCCGGCCCACCGCCTTGGCGGCGGCGCGGACCCGCACTCCCGGAAGCGCCTCGTCCAGGGTCGCCTCGACCTCCACGTGGTCGAGCCCCAGCGGGTGGCACAGCGGAATCAGCTCGGCCGTGCGCTTCGCCGCGAGCGTCCCCGCCACTTCGCTCACCGCCAAGACGTCACCCTTGGCGACCGCCTTGTCGGCCACGAGGCGGAACGCCTCGCGCGACATCCGGATCGCGCCTTCGGCGACCGCGCTGCGCGCACTCACCGGCTTGTCCCCCACGTCCACCATCCGGGCGCGCCCGGCCTCGTCGACGTGCGACAGCTTCACACCGGCTCCTTTGCCGCCAGGTCCCCGGCCAATACGGCCGCGACGAGCTGGGGGTTCACGTTCCCCTGTGCCAGGCCGCGCGCCTCGAGCACCTGCGCGATCGCCGCCACCACCTTCTCGGTCTCGCGGCCCGCGCGCGCCTGGTCCCGCAGTTGCTCCAGCAAGCCGTCCAGCATCTCCGTGAACGCGCCTCGCGCCTGGAATGGCTGTTGGGACAGCGCAAACGCGTAGCGCTGCACCGGTCCCCCGCTCAGGGCCGCGCGGAACCGCTCTGCCGCGGCTCCGCTGCCTGCTGCCCGGTCCCCTGCTGCAAGGAGCCTGCCGATACACCCTTCCGCCACCGCAACCCGTTGATCCAGCGCGTGTTTGCCCTTGACGCCTAACTCGTGCTGTGCGAACAGTGCCACTATGCTGTCGGCAACACGCGGCACCCGGACACGCACTACGCGAGACAAGATCGTCGGCAGCAAGGCGTCGGGCTCCGCCGCCGTCAGCACGAACACCGTATCTGTTGGCGGCTCCTCCAGCGCCTTAAGCAGCGCGTTTGCCGCCGCGTCCGCGCCCGCTTGCGGTACCAGCCGCTCGGCATCGCCGATGATGAAGACCTTGCGACGCGCCAGCGCCGGCGTGAGCGCGAGCCGACGCAGCAGCAGGCGCACTGACGCGATGCCGTGGCTCGCCAGCCCCGCGGGCGGTTCGTAAAACGGCCGCTCGCGCCGCGCCGCCATTTCCTCGGCGAGGGCTTCCTCCACCAACTCCACTTGCTTGTCGGCGTCCGCGCCTTTCTTCAAGAGCTCGACCGGCACGAACCAGTGCACGTCCGGGTGCGACAAGGTCAGCACGAGCTTGCATGGCCGGCACCTGCCGCACGGTTCCTCCATTCCCCCTTCCCCGGCCCCGCCGCGTGCCTCACACACCATCAGCTGCGCCATCCATAACGCCAGCCGTTGCTTTCCGACTCCCCGGGGACCCTCAAACAGGAGCGCTTGCGGCAACCGGCCGGAGGCGATGGCGCCTGCCAGCCGGTGTCGGATCCCCTCATGCCCGTACAGGGGGGGGGTTGGCATGCCGCAAATCTACCCGCGGTCCGTTTTCCGTCATCCGTCGTCAATTGAAAGGTGTTGCGTGGACGCAACTTAGATCTTATCGCCGGGGCTTGTGCCATCTCAAGCTGATGACGGATAACTGATTACGTACAAAAGTGAGAGCACACTCGCAAGATAGTGCCCAATTTCCCTACATTTTCGGCATCTATTCGGTGTCAAAACTCGCGTCTCCCCCCTGGCCGGCCACCAGTCGGCTTGCCGCCCGGAGCTGGTGCGGCTGACCCACGACCACCAGCACGTCGCCCGCCGCGAGCTGGAAGTCGGGGCCCGGTGTGACGATGTCGTCCGAGCCTCGCCTCACCGACAGCACCAGGACCCCGGTCTGGGTGCGGAGGCCCGTGTCGGCCAGGTGTTTCCCGACGAGGCTCGAGTTCGCATCCAGCTGGACGCGCTCGACCGCCATGTGGGGGATGCCGCCGACCGTGCCGAGGCTCAGGCTCGCTGCGCCGTCGCCACCTCGCAGTGCCTGGTATTGGGACGCCCGGATCTGTTGGACGAGCCGATCGATGTCGGGGCGCGCGACGTTGTAATGCGCGAGCACGCGGGCGAAGATCTCGATCGACGTCTCGAATTCCTCGGGGATCACGGCGTCCGCCCCGAGCCGGGTGAGCTCGGGGATCTCCACCACGTAACGCGTGCGCGCGATGATGTGGATACGCGGGTTGAGGGCGCGCGCCACGCGTACCATGCGGCGGGTCGCGGCGGGGTCGGAGATGGCGACCACGAGCAGGCGGGCGCGGTCGACGCCCAGGGCGCGGAGGATCTCTTCGCGCGTGGCGTCGCCGTAGAACGCCGGCTCACCGCGGGCTCGTGCGTCCCGCACGGTCTGCGAGTTGAGCTCGACAATGAGGTACGGCGCCTGGATGGACCGCAGGGCCGCCGCCAGGTTGCGCCCGTTCAGGCCGTATCCGGCGATGATGACGTGGTCCGTGAGCGGCTGCTCTCCGGCGGTGATGGCGCGGGGCCGGAAACCCGGGATCAGGCGATCCAGTGGCACCACCTGTTCCACGCGGTCCACGAGCGACGGTCCCGCCTGGAGCAGGAACGGCGTCAAGAGCATCGTGAGCACCGCTACGGCCAGGAAGGTCTGGTACGGTCCCTCAGCGAGCAGTCCAGCGCTGCGACCCTCTCGGGCCAGCACGAACGAGAACTCACCGATCTGCGACACGGCCAGTCCTGCGAGCAGCGCCACGCGCCCCGAGTAGCCTATGAGGGCCGGCCCGACCGCCGCCGTGAGGGCCTTGCCTCCCATGATGACGCCCACGCCGCCCAAGGCGAGCACGGGGTGGTCGCGGATGAACTGCACCTGCACGAGCATGCCGACGGCGACGAAGAACAGTGAGATGAACACATCCCGGAACGGCAGCAGCTCCGCCATCGCCTGGTGTCCGTAGTCGGATTCGGAAATGACGAGTCCGGCGAGGAACGCCCCGAGCGCGAGCGACGCGCCGGCCGCCGCGGTGCCCAGGGCCGTGAGGGTGCCGAGTAGGATGATCGCGATCAGGAACAGCTCGCGGCTCCGGGTCTTGAGAATCTCCGCGAGCGCTCGCGGCACCACGGCGCGCGCGACGACCAGGACGCCGATCACGACGAGCACGGCCTTCCCGAGCGCGAGGGCGAGCCCGCCCGCGCCACCGGCGGCCCGTCCCGCGAGAAACGGTAGGACCAGCATCATCGGGACGACGCACAGGTCCTGGAAGATCAGCACGCCGGTCGCAAGCCGGCCGTGCGGCGCGTCGATCTCCCCCTGGTCGGTGAGTCCCTTGAGGACGAGCGCAGTGCTCGACAGGGCCACCAAGCAGCCGAGCAGCAAGGCGACTGTCCAGGGGACTGCAAACGCCCGGGCGGCCAGGGCGGTGGCGCCCACCGTGAGGCCGACCTGCGTCAGTCCCCCGACCACGACCTCGCGGCCCATCTCGCGCAGGCGTCCGAGCGAGAACTCGATCCCGATGGTGAAGAGGAGCAGGATGACGCCGACTTCGGCGAGGCTTTCGACCTGGTGGACGTCCGAAACGAGCCCGAGTGCGTCGGGTCCGACGAGCACCCCGGCCACGATGAATCCCGGGAGGGCCGGCAGCTTGAGGCGGTGGAACAGCAGGATGACGAGGAGGGAGACGGCGAAGATCACCGCCAGGTCCTGGAGGATCACGTACTGATTCATGGTGCCCCGTGGTATCTCGTTGCGGAATAATCCGTTAGCGTCATGTCCGTGACCTGGCACACTGCCATCCTGTGGCCGTCATAATGGAAAACCTGGGCATGGGGTGCAAGGTTGTGTCGCCCCCTTCACAGGCTCGAACGCCCGAACATGAGCGCCAAGGGATTCCGGCTGCTGCGATCCGACGACCCTGCCCGCGACGCGCACCTGTCGCGGACAGAGGAGCAGCTGCGCGCCACGGCGCGTCAGCAGGAGGCCGTGGCGCACCTGGGTCAGCAGGCGCTGGCGGGAGCGCCCGCCCCGGAGCTGGCGCAGGCGGCGGTGGCTCTGGCGGCGCGGGTGCTGGAAGTGGAGTTCGGGAGCGTGCTCGAGTTCCGGGCGGAGAGCCGCACGCTGCTGCTGCGCGCCGGGGTGGGGTGGGAGGAGGGAAGCGTCGGCCGCACGGTCGTGCCGGCGGATGCGGATTCGCACGCCGGTTACGTGCTGCGCTCATCCGGCGCGGTCGTGGTGGAGGATCTGGCGAGCGACACGCGGTTCGGGAGCGCGCCGCTGCTTGCGCCCCACGGCGTCGTGTCGAGTCTCAGCGTCGTCGTGCACGGGAAGGAGCGGCCCGTGGGCATTCTGGGCGTGCACACCGCGCAGCGTCGCGAATTCACGATTCACGATGCGCACTTCCTCCTGGCGGTGGCGAACGTGCTCGCGACCGCCATCGATCGCGCCCGCACCGAGGACGCGCTGCGCCGCAGCGAGGAGCACTTCCGCTCGCTCATCGAGAACGCGTCGGACATCGTGACGATCGTGGGCGACAACGGCGCGTTCCGGTACGCGAGCCCGTCGGTGGAACGCGTGCTCGGCTACCCGCCGGGCGAGCTGCTGGAGCGGAACGCGTTCGACTTCGTGCATCCCGACGACATCGCGATCGTAGCCGACGCCCTGTCGCGCGCCATCCAGCGCCCCGCGACTCCGCAGGCGGCCCAGTTCCGGTTCCGGGCGCGCGACGGCTCGTGGCGCGTGCTCGAGGCGGTGGGGCAGGCGCGCGTGAGCGACGCGGGCATCGCGCAGCTGATCGTAAACGCGCGCGACGTCACCGAGCGGCGGCGCCAGGAGCGCGCGCTGCGGGAGAACAAGGAGCGGCTGCGCACGGTGATCGCCGGCGCGCCGCTCGTGCTGTTTGCGCTCGACCGCGACGCCGTGTTCACCATGGTGGAAGGGAAGGGGCTCGACGCCCTCGGGGTGCGCCCCGCCCAGCTGGTTGGGCGGTCGGTCTCCGACCTGTACGCGGACGTGCCGCAGGCGATGGAGGACGTGCGGCGCGCGTTCGCGGGCGAGACGTTCTCCTCCACGGTCGACGTGTACGGCGTGATGTTCGATATCTGGTACACGCCGATCCGGGACGGGCGGGGCGACGTGGCGGGCGTGATCGGCGTCGCCAACGACATCACCGAGCGCCGCCGGGCCGAGGAGGCGCTGCGGCGCTCGGAGGAAAGCAGCCGCGCGCTGGTGCAGCACGCTACCCACGGCATCTACCGTTCGACCCTCGAGGGACGGTTCCTCGCCGTGAACCCCGCGCTCGTGAAGATGCTGGGCTACGAGTCGGAAGAGCAGCTCCTGGCCGTGAACCTGGCGCGCGACGTGTACGCCGACGCGGCGGAGCGGAAGCGCATCATCGCCCGCTTCGACAGCGGGGACGCGGTCGAGGGCGCGGAGGTGACGTGGCAGCGCCGCGACGGGCAGCGCATCCTGATCCGGTTGTCGGGGCGCGCCGTGCGCCGGCCCGACGGCGTCATCGAGTGCTTCGAGACGCTCGCCGAGGACGTGACGGAGCGGCGGGCCCTGGAAGAGCAACTCCGCCAGTCGCAGAAGATGGAGGCGATCGGGCAGCTCACCGGCGGCATCGCCCACGACTTCAACAACCTGCTGACGATCATCCTCGCGAACGCGCAGTTGATCGAGCGGGCGCTGCCGTCCGAGAACAGTGCCGCCGCCGCCGACCTGCGGGACGTCATGGCGGCCGCGTTGCGCGGCCGGGTGATGGTCAAGGAGCTCCTGGGCTTCGCCCGGCGGTCGAAGCTGGACCTGCAGCCCATCCACCTCGGTGATCTGGTGAGCGACCTGCAGGGCTTCCTGCGCCGCATCCTCCCCGCGGACGTCGAGATCGTGCTCTGGGGCGAGGAGGCGCTGCCCGAAGTGCGCGCCGACATGCACGCGGCGGAACAGATCCTGTTCAACCTCGCCACCAACGCCCGCGACGCGATGCCCGACGGCGGCGTGCTGCGCATCGAGACCCAGCGCGTCCACCTCGACGAAGAGCGGCGCAACGCCTGCGGCGCGCCGCACGCGGGCGACTACGTCTGCCTGGCGGTGGGCGACACCGGACTGGGGATGGACGAGGAGACGCGGCGCCGGATGTTCGAGCCGTTCTTCACGACCAAGCCGGCCGGCAAGGGCACCGGCCTCGGCCTCGCGACGGTGTACGGCCTGGCCAAGCAGCACGGCGCCGGGATCGAGGTGGACAGCGCGCCGGGGAAAGGGACGCGGTTCCGGATCTTCTTCCCGGTCGCGGCGGAGGAGGCAGCGGAGGCGGCCCGGCCCGACGCGCGGCAGCCGGAGGCGCGCGGCGGATCGGAGACGATCCTTGTCGTCGAGGACGACGACCAGCTGCGCCGCTCCGCGAAGCGCATCCTCGAGGAGGCGGGCTATCAGGTCCTGACGGCCGCCGACGGGCTCGAGGCGCTGGAGGCGCTGCGCCAGGGCGCGGCCGTCGGACTGGTGTTCTCGGACCTCGTCATGCCGCGGCTCGGCGGGCGGGCGTTGTACGACGCGGCCCGCCGCGACGGCTACGCGGTGCCGTTCCTGTTCGCGAGCGGCTACTCGGATCCGAACGGCCGCGGCAGCGCGCCCCTCGACCCGTCCGCCCCACTGCTGCACAAGCCCTGGATCGGGCCGGACCTGTTGGCTCGCATCAGAGAGATCTTGGACCGGGAAGGGGAGGAGGGAGAGGGGCGAGGTATGGCACGGTGACGCGCAGCCTTCAGCTCACCGAGTCGAACCTCTTCCCTCTCCCCTCTCCCTTCTCCCCATCCAGCACCTCCCGCACCTTCCGCGCGAGCGTCTCCGGCACGAACGGCTTCTGCAGGAACGCCACACCGGCGGTCAGCACTCCCTGGCGCACCATGGCGTCGTCCGTGTAGCCGGACGTGTATAGCACCTTCATGCGCGGCCGCGCGGGGGCGAGCCGCTCCGCGAGCTCGCGCCCGCTCATTCGCGGCATCACGACGTCCGTTACGAGCAGGTCGATCCCGCCCCGGTGGCGCGCGGCGACGTCGAGCGCGGTGAGGCCGTCGGGCGCGTCCACCACGGTGTAGCCGCACGCCTCGAGACTGCGGCGCGCGAGGGAGCGCACTGGCGCCGCGTCTTCGACGAGCAGCACGGTCTCGCGGCCGCGGGGCACCTGCGCCGGCTCCGGGGCGGGGCCGGGAGCAGGGGGCTCGTCCGCCGCCGCGGCGACCCGCGGCAGATAGACTTTGACGGTCGTGCCGTGCCCCACTTCGCTGTAGACCCAGACGTAGCCCCCGCTTTGCTTCACGATCCCGTAGACGGTGGCGAGCCCGAGCCCCGTGCCTTTGCCCACCTCCTTGGTCGTGAAAAACGGCTCGAACAGGTGCGCCTGGGTGGCCTCGTCCATGCCGGCGCCCGTGTCGGCCACCGCGAGGCACAGGTAGTCGCCCGGGGGCAGGCGGTGGCGCCGCTCGGCCAGCTCCGCGGTGAGCGTGACGCGCGTGGTTTCGATGGTGAGGCGGCCACCGGTGGGCATCGCGTCGCGGGCGTTCACGGCGAGGTTCAGGAGGACCTGCTCGAGCTGGCCGGGGTCGGCGTTGACCGTTCCGGCCTCGGGCTCGAGCGTGACGGCGAGCTCGATGTCCTCACCCAGGAGCCGCCGCAGCATCTTCTGCATGTGCGCCACGACCGCGTTCAGGCCCAGCACCTTGGGCGCCAGCACCTGGCGGCGGCTGAAGGCGAGGAGCTGCCGGGTCAGCTCGGCGGCGCGCATACCGGCGTTCTTGATCTCCATGGCATCTTCGTGGCGCGGATCATCCGGCGGGGTCGCCTGCAGCAGCAGCTGGGTGGAGCCGAGAATCGCGGTGAGCAGGTTGTTGAAGTCGTGCGCGATCCCGCCCGCGAGCTGCCCCACGGCCTCCATCTTCTGCGACTGGCGGAGCTGCTCCTCGAGTTGCCGTTGCGTCGTGACGTCGCGCGCCAGCACCAGCCGGGCGCGCCGTCCGGCGAACTCGATCGGCCGCGCGACCAGGTCTACCTCGAGCACGCGGCCGTCCTTCGTGCGGTGGCGGATGCCCGTCCGCACCGCGCCCGCCTCGGGGCGGTCGTGCAGCTCCTCGTCGAGCTGTGCCTGTTCCTCGGGCGAGTGGATGTCGCGGATCGTGAGCGACAGGAACTCCTGCTCCGAGTACCCGTAGCGGGTGGTGGCGGCCTCGTTGACGGCCAGGATGCGCAGCGTCTCGTGGTCGTAGACGAGCATCGCCTCCGGGCTGGTCGCGAACAGCAGCCGGTACTTGCGCTCGCTCGCCTGGAGTTGCTCCTCTCCGCGCTTCCGCTCGATCGCCATGGCGATCTGGGTGGAGACGAACTGCAGGATCTGCTTCTCGGTCTCGCCGTAGCGGACGCCGGGGGCGTAGGTCTGCGCCACCAGCACGCCGATCGTGCGGTCGCCGATCTTGAGGGGAACCCCCAGCCAGTCGAGAGACGGAGCCCCGATGAGCTCGACCTCGCCGCGCCGCTCCAGCTCCGCGTGTAGCTCGGGCGTGACGAGCAGCGGCTGGCCGGTGCGGAGCACGTACTCGGTAAGGCCCTTGCCGAGCCGCTTGGACGGGAAGTCGGTGTCGTATTCGTCCACGAAGTAGGGGAAGCTGAGCAACGCGCTCGCGGCGTCGTACAGCGCGATATAGAAGTTCTTGGCAGGCATCAGCTCACCGACGATGCGGTGGATCGCCCCGAACAGCTCCTGGAGGTTGCCCGCGGCCTGCGCCGCCTCCGAGATCCGATAGGTGGCGAGCTGGATCTGGTCGGCGCGCCGGCGCTCGGTGACGTCACGGAAGCTCCACACCCGACCCACGCTCGTGCCGCCGATGCGCTGGGGCTGCGAGTAGCGCTCGAAGGTCCGCCCGTCCTTGAAGGTGAGGATGTCGAAGCTCGCCGCCTCGGGCCGGGCGTACAGCTCACGTACCTTCGCGCGGAAGGCCTCCGGATCCGCGAGCTGCTCCAGCACAAAGGCGATCGTCTGCGCGTCGTCCCGCGTCTCCAGCACCGAGTCCGGGATGCGCCACAGCTCGGCGAACTTGCGGTTGCAGCTGACGATCCGGCCGGCGAGGTCCACCACCAGGATCCCGTCCGCCGTCGACTCGAAGGTCGCGTTCAGGAGCGAGAGCGTGTGGCGCAGGTCCTGTTCCGTGCGCTGGCGCGCGGTGATATCGCGATAGTTGACGACAATCGCCCCGATCGCGGGATCGTCGAGGCGGTTCACCGCCACCGTTTCCAGCGTCCGCCAAGTGCCGTCCTTGTGCTGCGCCCGCAACTCGGCCTGCATCCGGTGGCCGGGCTGCTGGCTCAGCTCGGCGAACATGGCGAGGGCCTGGGGTCGGTCGTCGGGATGGATCAGCTCGAAGGCGTTGCGGCCCACGTTCTCGGTGGAGCCGTAGCCGAGCACCGGCTGGCTCGACTGGCTCGCATACAGCACCGTGCCGTCCGCGCCGAGCAACGTGATGACGTCGCTGGAGTGTTCCACGAGGGCGCGGAAGCGCTCTTCGCTCGCCCGGAGCGCCGCGGCGTCGGAGTCGCGGTGCGCGGGCGCGGCGTTGGCGGGAATGGTCATGGCGGCGGGGGACAATACTCACCGGGGGGATGCCCACGGGCAACTCCCCCCGGCGTCGCGGGGCGGTCGCGCGCCCCGGCTGTGACCTGGCTTACACCGCCGGGCTAGGGGGCGGCTCGTTCAGCACCAGCCAGTATAGGCCGAGCTGGCGCACCGCCTCCACGAACTGACCGAACTCGACCGGCTTACGGATGTAACTGTTCGCGCCCAGACCGTAGCCCGCCAGGAGATCCCGCTCCTCGTTGGATGACGTGAGAATGACGACGGGAAGCAGCCGCGTGTGCTCGTCGGCGCGGATGCGCCGCAGCACCTCGAGGCCGTCGACCTTGGGCAGCTTCAGGTCGAGCAGGACCACCTCCGGGAGGGGGGCCGCGCGTGCGCCGGCGCCGAGCAGGTGATCGAGCGCCTCGGCGCCGTCATGCGCCACCACGACTTCGTTGTGGATGTTGTTCTTGGCGAGGGCGCGGCGCGTGAGCGCCTCGTCGTCGGGATTGTCCTCCACGAGGAGAATGACTCGCTGGCGCATGGCTCTCCGTGTCGTTTACAGGGTGAAGTAAAAGGTGGCGCCGCCGTCCACGACGGCCTCCGCCCACACGCGCCCGCCGTGGCGCTGCAGGATGCGGTGCACGGTGGCCAGGCCGATGCCCGAGCCCGGGAACTCGGTCGCGCCGTGCAGCCGCTGGAACGGCCCGAACAGCTTTTCGGCGTAGGCCATGTCGAAGCCCGCGCCGTTGTCCCGCACGAAGTACACGGGCCGGCCGTCCTGCGCGACGGACCCGAACTCGATGTGGGCCGGCTGGCGCCGCAGCGTGAACTTCCACGCGTTGCCGAGCAGGTTCTCGAGCGCGATGCGCAACAGCCGGGGGTCGCCGCGCACGGGGGCCCGATCGGCACAGGCGAACTCGACGGCGCGCCGGGGCTCCCGCTGCCGTAGCTCGGCGACGATGCTGCGTGCCAGGGCGCTCAGGTCCACCGGCTCGCTCTGCAGCTCGGCGCGGCTCACGCGGGCGAGGTGCAGCAGGTCGTCGATGAGCTGCTCCATCCGCTTGGTCGCGGCCCGGACGCGCCGCAGGTGGCTCCGGCCCTCCTCGTCGAGCCGGGCGGTGTAGTCTTCCTGGAGCGCCTGACTGAAGCCGTCGATGCTGCGCAGCGGAGCGCGCAGGTCGTGCGAGACCGAATACGAAAAGGCCTCCAGATCCCTGTTGGCGGCTTCGAGCTGCGTGGTGCGAGCCTGGAGCTCGGCTTCCGCGCGCCGGCGCTCGGTGATGTCGCGCAGGATTCCCGTGAACGCGACGTCCGATCCCCGCTTCCAGCTCGCCAGGGAGAGCTCCAGAGGAAACTCCTTCCCATCCTTGGTTCGGCCTGCCAGCTCGACCGTCTTCCCGACGACATGTGCCTCCCCGGTCGCGAGGTAGCGCGCCAGCCCCGCGCGATGCGCCTCCTGGAACCGATCCGGCATCAGGAGGGTGAGCGGTTGGCCGATTACGTCGGTCGCAGCATAGCCGAAGAGCCGCTCCGCGCCGGGGTTGAAGTAGGTAATGCATCCCTGGCTGTCGGCGGAAACGATGGCGTCGTTCGCGCTCACCGCCAGCGCCCGAAACCGCTCCTCGCTGGCCCGCAGCGCCTGCTGGGCGCGCTGGCGCTCCGTGATGTCGCGTATCGCGCTGCAGATGAGGACGCCCTGCGCGGTTTGCAATGGACTCAGGCTGATCTCCACTGGGAACTCGGTGCCGTCCTTGCGCAGGCCGTATAGCTCCAACCCCGCGCCCATGGGGCGGGGGCGGGGTGCGGCGACGTAGCTGGTTCGGTTCCCAGCGTGCCGCTCGCGCAGCCGCTCCGGCACTAGCAGCTCGACCGGCTCGCCGAGCAGCTCGCTACGGGCGTATCCGAACACCTCTTCGACGCGCGCGTTGACCAGCACGATGCGGCCCTCGTGATTCACGACCACCATCGCGTCGGGCGCCGAGTCCAGCAAGCCCCTGAACCGCTCCTCGCTGGCGCGCAGCGCCTCCGCCGCCCGCGTGCGCTCGGTGATATCGACCCAGGCACCCACGACCTCGGACGCCGTCCCCAGCGCGTCCCGCTGCAGCCGTGCCTCGTCGCGGATCCAGCGGTAGGTCCCGTCCTTGTGGCGAAACCGATATTCCATGACGAGCCCGCCGCTGCTCAACAGCTCCGAGACTTGGGCGAGCACCCGTGGTCGGTCCTCGGGGTGCAGGTTGTCGATCCACCAGTTGGGCGCGAGACTCTCCGCGACCTCATAGCCCATGATGCGGGTGACGTTCTCGCTCACCCAGGTGGGAGGAAAGCCGGTGGCCGTGACTGCGGTCGCGTAGAGGACCGCCGTGCTGGAGGCCACGAGCTGCTGGAAGCGCGCCTGGGCCGTCCGCGCTGCCTCCTCGGCCCGTCGCCGTCCGGCCAGCTCGCGGCTGACCAGCAGGCTGGCAACAGTCGCCAGCGTGAACGCGACCAGCGTCCCGCCCCACACGGCGAGACGCGCCAGGCGCGCCTTGGCTTGGAGAGCCGCGGAGCGATCGGCGAGGAGCCGCTGTTCCTGGTCCTCCATGCGGGCCACGAGCCGCCGGATCTCGTCCATGAGCGTCCTCCCCTCGCCTGTCGCCACGGCACCGGCCGCGGCCGCCGCTCCCTGCTGCCGGCGCATGTCGATGATCCGTTGCAGGCGGCCGAGCCGGGGCGGGATGAGCGCCTCGAGTGAATCGAGCCGCAGCCGCTGCGCGAGGTTGTCGGCCGTGAGGCTGTTGAGCCGGGCCACGAGGGGTACCAGGTCGAGCTTCGCCGAGTCGTAGGGTTGGAGAAAGCGGTCGTCGCCGGTGATCACGTAGCCACGCGCGCTGGCCTCGGCATCCGTGAGCCGCGCCAGGGCGGCGGCGAGGTCGGCGCGGACTTCGAGCGCGTGGGCGACCCACGCGGCGCTCTCGACCGTGGCCACGGTGCTCTGCAGTGCCGCCGCGCCGACCGCCACGATGATCGCGACACCGGTGCCGAACCCGATCTGGATCTTGCGCTCGAGGGATAGGTTCATCTCAGGCGGCGTCCAGCACCTCCCGCACTTTGCGAGCGATGGCGTCAGGGGTGAACGGCTTCTGGACAAAGGCGAGTCCCGGCTCGAGCACCCCGTGGCGGGTGATGGCGTCGTCGGTATAGCCGGACATGTAGACGACGCGCACCTCCGGGCGCAGGGCGGCGAGGCGCTTTGCGAGGTCGTGGCCGCTCATCCCCGGCATGACTACATCGGTCAGCAGGAGATGGATGGCGCCGGAATAGTGCCGCGCCACGTCCAGCGCCGCCTCGGCGCTCGGCGCCTCCAGCACCGTGTAGCCGTGGCGCTCGAGCACCTGCCGGGCCACCGCGCGCACGGGAGCCTCGTCCTCGGCGAGGAGCACGGTTTCCGTGCCGCGCTTGGCTGCGGCCGGGGTGGCGGCCGTGGGCGGCTGGGCCGCCTCGGCGACGTGGGGCAGGTAGATCTTGACGGCGGTTCCGTGGCCGGGCTCGCTGTACACCCAGATGAAGCCGCCGCTCTGCTTCACGATGCCGTACACCATGGCGAGCCCCAGCCCCGTGCCTTGTCCCTTTTCCTTGGTGGTGAAGAACGGCTCGAACAGGTGGGCCTGCACGTCTGGGGTCATGCCGACGCCCGTGTCGGTGACGGCGAGCATGACGTATCGGCCTGGAGTGGCCGGGAAATGAGCGCGGGCGTAGCCCTCGTCGAAGTCGGCGTCCCCCGTTTCGATCGTGAGCTTGCCGCCTCGGGGCATCGCATCCCGGGCGTTCACCGCGAGGTTCATGATGACCTGCTCGAGCTGGCCGGGGTCGGCCTTGACGGCACCGAGCGCGGGCGCGAGGCGGGTCGCGAAGTCGATGTCCTCGCCGAGCACGCGGTGCAGCATCTTTTCGAGCTCGGTGACGAGCGCGTTGAGGTCGAGCACGCGCGGCTGCAGCACCTGCTGGCGGCTGAAGGCCAGCAGCTGCCGGGTGAGCGCCGCCGCCCGGTCTGCGGCCTTGCGGACCTCCTGGGCGTCGCCGCGCCGCGGGTCGGTCGCGCCCAAGTCCTCGAGCAGCAGATCGACGTACCCGGTGATCGCGGTGAGGATGTTGTTGAAATCGTGCGCGATGCCGCCCGCCAGCCGGCCTACGGCCTCCATTTTCTGCGCCTGGCGCAGCTGCTGCTCGAGCTGGACGCGCTCGGTGACGTCGCGCCCGATGCCGAGGATGCTGGCGAGCACACCGTCGCGGAGCTGCGCGCTGGCGCTGAACTCGGCGAGGCGGTACTCTCCGCCGCGCGTGCGGATGCGGAACTGGCTGGTGGGGCGGGCCTCACCGCGCAGCACCCGGCCGAACAGCTCCAAGGCTTCGGGCAGGTCGGCGGGATGGACCAGCCCTTCGAACGGCCTCCCCAGCCACTCGTCCCGGGGCCAGCCCGTGATCGCTTCGAACGCCGGGTTGAGCGCGGCGATCGCACCATCGGGGGTGAGCGCGAAGATGATGTCCCGGACGCCGTCCACGAGGTTGCGGTACTGCTCCTCGCTCTGGCGCCGGGCCTCCTCCGCGCGCGCCTGCTCATCCCGCGCGCGCTTCAAGTCGAGCGCCCGCGTGACGGCGGGGCCGAGGCGCTCCAGGTGGTGCTTGATGATGTAGTCCGCCGCGCCGGCCTTGATGTAGTCCGCGGCGGTCTCCTCGTCGAGGCTGCCCGTCACGACGATGACGGGTGTTTCGGGACGCTCCTGGAGCGCGATCCGCAGCGCGTCCGACGCCGAGAAGTGCGGCATCGAATGGTCGGTCAGGATCACGTCGGGGGCGAAGGCACGCAGCGCGCTCCGGAATGCGGCCTCCGCGTCCACCCGGTGCATCGTGAGGGAGAGGCCGACTCGCCGGAGCTCGCGTTCCATCAGCTCGGCGTCGGTCGGGACATCGTCGGCGATGAGGATCCGCGTGGGTGCCGACATCAGTGCGGCGGCTCGTTCAAGAGCACCCAGTACAGCCCGACCTCCGAGACGGCGCGCGCGAACGCCTCGAAGTCCACCGGTTTCACGATGTAGCTGTTCGCGCCCAGGCGGTACGCCTGGGCGATGTCCGGCTCCTCGCGCGACGACGTGAGGACCACCACCGGGAGCTCGCGCGTCCGCGCGTCGGCCTTGAGGCGCCGCAGCACCTCGAGCCCGTCCACCTTGGGGAGCTTGAGGTCGAGCAGAATCACCTTCGGCACGACGCCGATCTCGCGCAGCGGGTGCGCGCTGTCGCCGAAGAAGAAGTCCAGCGCCTCGGCGCCGTCGTGAGCGACGAATACCTGGTTGGCGAGGTTGCGGGCTCGCAGGGCGCGCAGCGTGAGCTCCGCGTCGTTGGGGTTGTCCTCGACGAGCAGGATCTCGACCTGCTGGGTGATGTTCATGCGGTCACCGGGTTCTCCGGGAGCGTGAAGTAGAACGTTGCCCCCTCGTTCGCCTTGGCCTCGGCCCACACCTGCCCGCCGTGGCGGCGGATGATGCGTTGTACCAACGCGAGCCCGACGCCCGTGCCTTCGAACTCGCCCGCGCCGTGCAGCCGCTGGAACACGCCGAACAGCTTGTCGGCGTAGCGCATGTCGAACCCGACCCCGTTGTCCTGGACGTAATACACCGGCCCGCCATCGTCCTCACGGGCGCCGATCTCCACGCGCGCGTCGGGGCGGCCGCGGCTGAACTTGAACGCGTTCCCGATCAGGTTCACCAACACCTGGCGCACCAGACCGCGATCGCCGGTGGCCGGCGGCAGAGGAGCGATCACGATCTCGCAGGGCGGGGCGCCATCCCGCTTGCGCAGGTCGTCCACCACGTCATGCGCCAGGGCCTCCAGGTCGAGCGGCGCCGCCTGCAGGGGCTTGCGGTTGAGCCGCGCGAAGTCGAGCAGGTCGTCGATCAGCTGTGCCATCCGCCCGGCGTTGTCGCGAATGACGCCCAGGAGCCGCTGCGCCTCCGGGTCGAGCGCGGGGCCGTGGTCTTCGACCAGGATGCGGGCGAATCCGCCGATCGCGCGCAACGGGGCGCGGAGGTCGTGCGACACCGAGTAGGAAAACGCTTCGACCTCGGCGATCGCCTCGCGCAGCTCCCGCGTACGGTCGGTCACTGCGCGCTCGAGGGTGTGCTGGGCGTCCCCGACCCGCTGCGCCATGAGATTGAAAGCGCGGGCGAGCCGCCCCAGCTCGTCCTCGCGCGTCACGTCCACGTGACGCGCGTAGTCGCCGCTGGTGACCGCGGCCGCGGCGTCGGTCAGCTCCCGCAGCGGCCGGGTAATCTGGCGGCTGATCGCCCACACGGCCGCCGCCCCGACCCCGAGCAGCAACAGCGCGAACAGGGCGGCGCGAGAGAGGAAGGCGCGCGCCCGCGCCAACACGGGATCCCGCGGGAACTCCACGAGTACGAGCCACGGGGTCGACGCCACGGGCAGCGCCCGCGCGAGCAGCGGGCTGCCGTGCCGCTCGTACTGGAGGACGCCCAGGCGCCCCGCGGGGTCCACCGGCGGCGGCTCGACCGGTTGCCAGAAGTCCGTCCACAGGTCGCCGCGCGCGTTGCCGATGTAGAGGGTAGCGTCGCTGCCGATCAGGCCGGCCAGCTGAAGCGCCGTCTTCGGGTTGGTGGCGACGTGGCGTCGTTCGACCACGTACCCGGCTACGCGAGCGCCGTCGACGACGCGTACGACCAAGGCGAACACGAGCGTGTCGCCCTGGAGCCGCAGCGGCCCGACGGCGGCGGAGTCGTTGCTGCCGACGGCGCCCACCAGCTCGCGTGCCGCGGTCGCGTCGAGCGGCGGCGGCGCATTGACCGTGACGAGCGCCCGGTGGCCGCCGGCGTCCCACAGCTCGACTACCGACGGTTGTTGGGACTGGGCGACGAAGCGCTGCATCGGCAGGAGTGCCGCGGCGCCGGTCGCGGGCTTGGGCGCACGGATGAACGCGTGTACCGCCGGCTGATCGGCCAGCCGCCGCAGCTCCGCGAGGCGCTGGCGCATCCCGACTGCAACCAGGTCCGCGATCTGCTGCGTGACCCGATCCAACCGGTCGCTCGCCCCCTGCATCGCCGAGCGCTTGACCTCCTGGTACGCTCCCCACACGGAGGCGGCGACGGCGGCGACGAGCAGCGCGCCGATGAGGGCCGGGAGTCGGAACTCGATGGATCGATATGTCACGCAATCATTCCTGCCCCTGCTGGCCGTCGATCAGCGGCTGCACGTACTTGGCGTAACAGTCGGGACAGATGCCGTGGCTGAACTGCGTTTCGAAGTGCTCCTCGATGTAGTCTTCGAGCGCCTTCCATTCCTCGTTGTCGTTGCGGATACGCTTGCAATAGGAGCAGATCGGAAGCAGCACCTCGAGCTGCTGCAGCTCGCGGCGCAGGCCGAGGATGCGCTCGGCGACGGTGAGCCGGGCGCGCAGCTCGTCCGGGTCCACCGGCTTCGCGATGAAGTCGTCGGCCCCCGCCTCCATCCCCGCTAGATACTGCTGCTTGCCGCCGCGCGACGTGACGAGGATGAAATAAACATAGGGCTCCCTGGGGCGGGCGCGGATGCGGCGGCACAGCTCCGGACCGTCCAATTCCGGCATGTACCAGTCGGAGATCACGATGGGCACGCGTGCCAGCTTAAGCAGGTCCCAGGCTTCGCGGCCGTTGGGGGCGATCCTGACCCGGTAGCCGGCCGCTTGCGCCAGCGCGCCGAGCTGGGCGCTGGACACCGGGTCGTCATCGACGACCAGCACGGAGATCGCGCTAAGCATCGTGCCTCCCGTCCGTCGCCGTTCGCAGGTACGCGAGTGCGGCGTTCGCCTCCTCCTGTACGCGCTCCAGTCCGTCACGCGCCCGCGCCACGTCGCCATCCCGCGCCGCCGCTTCCATGTCCGCGAGCACCGCTGCGAGGCTCTGGGCGCCGATCGTGGCCGCGGCCGACTTGAGCGCATGCGAGGCACGCTGAATCGGCTCGGGCTCGGCGCCGCGGATCGCCGTCACGAGCGACTCGAGGCGGTCCGGAAGGGTCCCGACGAACGTGGCGAGGATCCCGTCCACGGCTTCGGCCGCGCCTGCCTCCTGCATGGTACGACGGAATGCGTCGACGTCGACGGGGGGCGGGGGCGGCGGGGGCGGAGCCGACGTCTCAGTGCCGGCGGGGCCGCGACTTTCGACCGCGGTGAAGAGGTCGTGCGCCTTGAACGGCTTCGCGAGATAGCCGCTCATCCCGTGGGCCAGGCAGCGCTCGCGCTCACCGCTCAGGGCATGCGCGGTGAGGGCGATGATCGGGAGCGTCCGGCCTTGGGGCAGGGCCCGGATGCGCTCCGTCGCGCCGAACCCGTCCATCTCGGGCATCTGGATGTCCATGAGCACCACGTCGTAGCCGCGGGCGGCGACCGCCTCCACCGCCGCACGCCCGTCGCCCACCACATCCACCTGATGCCCGCGCTTGACGAGCATGGCCGTCGCCACCTGCTGGTTCACCGGGTTGTCCTCTGCGAGGAGGATCCGCAGGGTGTGGCGAGACTCGGCGATCGAGTGGCGCGTGATCAGGTCGGCCACGCCTCCGCCTGGCGCCGCACCCGCGAGCACCGCGCCCACCGCTTCGATCAGGTCGGCTCGCGCGATCGGCTTGGTGAGATACGCCTGAATCCCCAGTTGCCGGCAGCGCTCGCCGTCTCCTCGCTGCCCCGCCGACGTGAGGATCAGGAGCCGGGTGTCCAGCAGCTCCGAGTCGGCGCGGACGGCCGCGGCGAGCTGGAAGCCGTCCCGCTCGGGCATCTGGGCATCGAGGATGGCGAGGTCGTAGGGCGCTCCGTCCCGCGCGGCACGGCGGAGCGCTTCGAGTCCCGCGTCGGCGCGCGGCGACTCCTGGACGGCCGCGCCTTCGGCACCCAGCATGTCTCGCAGGATGCGCCGGTTGGTCTCGTTATCATCCACGATGAGGAGCCGCCGGCCGCCGAGGTGCACCGCGCCGCCGTGGATCAATGCCTGCGGAGCCGCGGCCTCGATCGGGAAGGGGAGGGTGAAGCTGAACTCGCTGCCGCGGCCGACCTCGCTCGCGACCGTCAGATCGCCGCCCATCAGGGCCACGAGCCGCCGGGAAATCGCGAGGCCGAGTCCCGTGCCGCCGTAGCGTCGGGTCATGGACGCGTCGGCCTGGGTGAATTCCCGGAAGATGGTGCCCAGCTGCTCGCTGGAAATGCCGATTCCCGTGTCGCGCACGCGAAATTGCACTGACGCCCGGGCGCCGTCGCGCTGCACGACGCTCGCGGAGACGCCGACCTCGCCCTGCTCGGTGAACTTGATGGCGTTGCCGATCAGGTTCATCAGCACCTGCCGTACGCGGGTGGGATCCCCCCGCACGAGGTGCGGCACGTCGGGCGCCACGTCCACGGTGAGCTCGAGATGCTTCTCGCGGGCTCGGACCGCGAGGAGGGTGGCGGTGGCGTGGGCGACCTTGGGTAGATCGAACGGGATCGATTCCAGCTCGAGATGCTCCGCTTCGATCTTCGAGTAGTCGAGAATGTCGTTGAGGATCGTGAGCAGCGCCTCGGACGACGAGCGCACCAGCTCCAGGGCGCGCCGCTGCTCCGCTCCCAGCTCGGTGTCCAGCACCAGCTCGACGAAGCCGAGGACCGCGTTCATCGGCGTGCGGATCTCGTGGCTCATGTTGGCGAGGAACGCGCTCCGGGCACGGGCCGCGCGCTCCGCGACGTCGCGTGCCTCGCGAATCGCCGCCTCCGCGAGCTTGCGGTCGGTGATGTCCTCGTAGCTCACGATGACGACTTCGCCAGTGACATCCTGCGCGTGGGCTGCTGCGAGTCGCACGGGGATCAGGCGGCCGTCCCGGTGGCGGCGCTCGGTCTCCGCCGTCACGGACTCCCCTTGCCACACCCGCTGTTCCAGCCGGCGTGACGCGGCCCGCTGCTCCTCGGGCACCACGAGCTCGTCCAGGGGACGACCAGTCGCCTCGTCGGCCTGGTACCCGAACAGGGCGGTGAACTTGCGGTTGAGGCTGCGGATCCGCCGATCCCGATCGATCACGGCGATGGCCAAGGGGGCGCTCGCCAACAGGGTCTCAAGGTAGGTGTGCTGGCGAGCGAGTGCCTGGGTGGAGAGCTCGAGGAGCGTTGCTCCCCGCACCCGCTCCGAGAAGGTCCGGTGGGCGCGCCGGTGCACGCGGTCCATTCCCCAGGCGAACAGCGCGATCAGGACGATCGCGATGAGCTGCGGTCGGGCGTGGCCCTGCACCAGGAGACCGAACGGCAGCGGCGCCAGGACCGTGATCAGCAAGTAGCGGAAGCTCCGCGTGTCCCCCACCAACGAGCTGGTCGCACCGGCGACGATCCCGGCGAGCACCACGAGGATCAGCGCGCCCTGATACAGCTCCAGCGCGGGAATGGCGGCGGCGGCGCCGAACCCCCATGCGAGCCCGACGCTCGCCACCGTAAGCCGCACGCCTCGCAGGGCTTCTTCAGGAGACGATCTTCGCCCGCGCACCCGCAGCCGCCACCAGGTCCGCAACCCCGCGGCGACGGCGACTGCGCCGACCCATCCGATCGTGAGCTCGAGGGGTAGCGAGTTCCACACCAGCGCGGCGACGACCAGGACGAGCACGATGTGCAGCGACTCGGCGAGCGGACCGCCGGCCAGCAGCTGCTCGACTGCCGCCCGCCGCACCTCGGCCTGGAGACGTGGCTCGTGCTCGGCGACACCCGTCACGGGGTCGGGACTCATCACTCTATCTGTAATACTCCAAGGCATTTGTGCAACATTGCACGGCTCGGAGGGCGCGCCTAGGGCGTTTTTGCGGCAGGGTGGGGTGGTTTTGCGGCGCCGGGCCGTCGAGGAGGCTAAGGGAACACCTTAGCTCACCGCCTGGGCCGAGGACGCGCACGCTACCGAAGGAATGGTACTGAAAGCGACAGTGTGGACGATGATGGGGAGGAAAACCGGCCTGGGACAACACCCGCTTCGAGGTGGGCGTGCGGTCCCACCGTCTGACCTGCAACGGGTGCACCCCAGGCCGCGCTGTTTCCGCGAAACGCTTCCGCGTCGCACCATATGCTGTCGCTCGCCCGCGGCGCTCGCAATAGGGGGAAACCCTGAGACCGGCCTGATCAGACCCCGGGGGTGCGGCTGCCTCAGGGTTCCGGACTCACGACACCCGCGCGGATGGCCCAACGCACCAGGCCGGGGACATCGTGGATGTCGAGCCGGTGCATGATCTCGCTGCGGTGCGTCTCGACCGTCTTGACGGTGAGGTGAAGCTGCTGGGCAATCTCCTTGCTGGAGCACCCCTCGGCCACGAGCTGCAGGATCTCGCGCTGGCGCGGCGTGAGGAGGTCGAGCACGCCCGGCTCGCCCACCCGCCGCAAGTACGCGTCCACGACGTGCTTCGAGACGGTGGGCGTCAGGTACGTTTCGCCTCGCGCGACCGCCTTGAGGGCGAGCTCGAACTCAGGGACATCGGCCCCCTTGAGGAGATAACCCGCGGCGCCGGCGCGCAGCGCCTGCGCCACGTACTCTTCAGTGGCGTGCATCGAGAGGATCAACACGCGGGTGCGGGGGGACTCTTTGGTGATGCGGGCGGTCGCCTCGAGGCCGTTGAGACCGGGCATGGCGATGTCCATGACGACGACATCGGGGCCGTGGCGGCGGGCGAGGTCGAGGGCTTCGCGCCCGTCCGCCGCCTCCGCGATCACCTCGATCCAGCCGACCTGGCGCAGCACCGCGCGGATGCCCTTGCGAACGAGGGTGTGGTCCTCGGCGAGCAGGACGCGCAGGGGAGTGGCGGTCATGGCTCGGTGAGGGGAAACCGGGCCCATACCGTGGTCCCCGTCCCGGGGTGCGAGTCGATCCGGAAATCGCCGCCCAGCAGGCGGACGCGTTCCTCCATGCCGTCGAGCCCGATGGAGCCGTCCGCGGTCGTCCCGCGGCGTACTGCCACGACGTCGAAGCCGCTGCCGTCGTCGCGCACGGTCAGGTCCAGCGTCCCGTCCTCCGCCCGGACGTCGACGGCGACGCGCTTGGCGGCCGCGTGGCGCGCCACGTTGGTGATGGCCTCCTGTGCCACGCGAAAGCACGCCGTTTCCAGATCGGAGGCCAGCCGCTCCGCGGGGAGGTCTGTCCGCACGCGGATGGCGAAGCCGGCGCGGCGCCCCTGGCGGTCGGCGTACCAGCGCAGCGCGGCGGCGAGCCCGAGGTCGTCGAGCACCGACGGCCGCAGCTCGAGCGACAGCGAGCGCACGGCCTCCATCAGCTGCTCCACGATCTCGACGCTCTCGTCGAGCGGAAAGGCCTTGGCGCGGGTGCCACCCCGCAGCGACTCCAGGTTCAGCTTCACGGCGGTCAGGGCCTGGCCGATCTGATCGTGTAGCTCGCGAGCGATGAGCCGGCGCTCGTTCTCCAGCGCCTTGAGCAGGCGCTGCGACAGCGCCTCCATTCGTTCTCGGCTGTGCTGCGCCTCCGCCTGGCGCTCGCGCACGGCTTGCTCGGCCACGCGGCGCTCCGTCATGTCCTGCACGATGATCTGCCCGCCCGGCCGGCCCGCGAGCGTGATCGGGATGCCCACGACCTCGACGTCGAGCACGGTGCCGTCGAGCGCGATGAATTGCTGCTCGAGCGGCGGCGCGGGTTCTCCGGTCGCGAACTCGCGCTCGATGCGCTCGCGCACGACGGCGCGGTAGTCCGGGTGGACGATGTCGAGCGTCCCCCGGTCGATGAGCTGATCGGCCCGCTCGGCGTGCAGCAGCTTAAGGGCCGCCCGGTTGGCGAAGATCCAGCGCGCGTCCTGGTGGACGAGAATGGCCTCGGGCGCGTTCTCGAGTAGAGTGCGGTAGCGCTGCTCGCTCTCACGCGCGGCCTGCTCTGCCTGCCGCCGCTCGGCCGTCATCGTCGCGAGGACCAGCCCCGTGACCGAGAGCAGCCCGAGGTACATCTGCAGCAGCAGCAAGTCGTGCGTCGGCGTCGAGCCCACGAACGAGCCCTGCCCGTGGACGGTGGACCAGATCGTCAGCGCGGCGACGATGCCGGACGCCGTTGCCGAGCCGAGGACCCCGAACCGGAGCGCGGCCCAGATGATGAGCGGGAAGATGGCATATTCGTCCCCCGTCGGCGGCCGCAGCAACGCGGCGGTGAGCCCGACGAGGCCCGCGAGCAGCACACCTGCCTCCGCCGCCCGCGCGGGCGGCCAGCGGCCGCGCGGCACGTGCGCCCAGGCGAGGAGCAGGGGAGCGAACAGCAGGTCGCCCATTGCGTCGCCCGACCACCACACGAACCAGAGATGCCCGGTGGCCGCGCGGTCGATCATCCCGCTCCCCCATAGGCTCAGGACGCCGATCGTCGCGCTCACGGTGGGACTGGCGAGCGCGGCGAGGGTGACGAGGGCGAGGACATCCCGCAGCGCCGGGAGGGAAGGCCGGAAGTCCGCCACCCGTCGCAGCAGCAGGACGGCGGTGACCGCCTCGAGGGTGTTTCCCAGCGCGATACCGGCGGCGCCGGCGGGCGGGACACCGCTCGTCCAATTGAGCAGGAAGGCGCCGAGCGCGATGCCCGGCCAGAGGCGGACGCCGAACAGGAGCAGCGCCGCGAGCGCGACGCCCGTGGGGGGCCAGGCGGACGAGACGACCTTCTGGGCGACGGCCGCGAGCAGCCCCAGCTTGGCGGCACCGAAGTAAACCGCCGCTACGGCGCCGATCTTGGCGGGATACCACGGCCGAGGCGACATCACCTTGCTCCCGGACGCAAGGTTACCGGGGCGCTCCGGGGTCCGCCAGTCCGGGTTAAGCCTGATCCAGCACTTCGCGCACCTTGCGCGCCAGGTCCTCCGGCATGAACGGCTTTTGCAGGAAGGCCATCCCAGGCTCGAGCGCGCCCCGGTGCACGATCGCGTCGCCCGGGTAGCCCGACATGTAGAGCACCCGGAGGCCGGGCCGGCGCTGGACCAGCCGTTGGACCAGCTCGCGCCCGTTCATCCCGGGCATGATCACGTCGGTGAGCACGAGATGAATCGGTCCGCCGTAGCGCTCCAGCAGGCGCACCGCATCGGGCCCGTCGGCGGCGGCGAGGACGGTGTAACCCGACGCCTCGAGCGCGCGGCGGCTGAGTGAGCGCACCGCCTCCTCGTCCTCCACGACCAGGATCGTCTCGGAGCCGCGTGCGGTCGCTTTGCTCGGGCCGGCCGTGAGGGTGAGGGGTCCGGGGGGTACCGGGGGTCCGGGGGGTCTGGCGCCGGGGGCCGCGGCGCGCGGCAGGTAGATCTTGAACGTCGTGCCGTGGCCCGGCTCGCTGTACACGGTGATGTAGCCTTCGCTCTGCTTCACGATGCCGTACACCGTCGCGAGGCCGAGCCCCGTTCCCTTGCCCACCTCCTTGGTCGTGAAGAACGGCTCGAACAGATGCGCCGCCGTCTCGGTGTCTAGCCCCGAGCCCGTGTCGCTCACCGCCAGCAACGCGAACGCCCCGGCTCGCGCCCCCGGGTGGGTCTCCACGTAGCCGGGGCCGAGCTCCACGTTCCCCGTCTCGATGGTGAGCTTCCCGCCCTGCGGCATCGCGTCGCGTGCGTTGAGCACGAGGTTCACCAGCACCTGCTCGATCTGGCCGCGGTCGGCGCGCACGGCATCGAGCTGGGGCGCGAGGCGCGTCATGAGGTCGACGTCCTCGCCGATCAACCGTCGCAGCATACGGTCCATGTCCGCCACCACGCGGTTCAGGTCGAGGACTTCGGGCTGCAGCACCTGCCGCCGGCTGTACGCGAGCAGCTGCCGCGTGAGCGTGGCGGCCCGCTCCCCCGCCTTCTTGATCTCCGCCGCGTCCTGGCGCAACGGGCTCGCCGGCTCGAGGTCGCGGAGCAGCAGCTCGACCGAGCCGAGGATGGCCGTGAGCAGGTTGTTGAAGTCGTGCGCCACTCCGCCCGCCAGCCGGCCCACCGCCTCCATCTTCTGCGCCTGGCGCAGCTGGTCCTCCAGGCGCTTCAGGTCGGTGATGTCGCGCTGCGTGCCCCAGGCCCGTTTCAGCAACCCGTCTTCGACGATGCCGACCAGGTTGTTCAGGAAGACCTTGGGTTGCCCGTCCCGGTCGCGCTCGTGGGACTCGACGTGGGCGAGACGGTACCCGGAGCGCAGGAACACCCGGAGCATCTCCTCGTTGCTCGGATCGGATCGGACCAGGAGGTCGCCGAGCCGGGTGCCGGTGAGATCCTGCGCGGACGCGTACCCGTACATCTGGGCCATCGCGTCGTTGCACTCGGCGAGGTAGCTGTGCCGGTAGAAGTGCTCGATCTGCTCCGCTTCGGCCTGGTTGACCGGGAGGGGCTCGTCGAATTCGAACCGCCAGATGCCTTCGGTGGACTGTGTGACGAACGCGCGATAGCGCTCCTCGGCTTGCTGCAGCGCGGCCTCGGCGCGTCGGCGCTCGGTCACGTCCATCCCGATGGCGAGGTTGCCACCGTCCGGCAGCGGCACGTTGGCCCAGGTCGTCTCGAGCACGCGGCCGTCGCGCACTCGCGTATGGAAATAATGCCACTGGCTCGCCGGCGCGCCGATGGAGGCGAGGACCTTCTGGCGCTCCGCCGGGTCAGGATACAGCTCGCTGAAGATGTCGCGCTCGCGCGCTTCTGCGACGCTGTATCCGAGCACGCGGGACCACTCCCGGTTGCCCCACGAAATGCGGCCGCTCGGCTCGACGAAGGCGAGCATCACCGGAATGTGGTCCACGATGCTCTGGAGCAAGGCCCGCTGCTCCCGCAACGCGTCCTCGGCGCGTTTGCGCTCGATCGCCATCGCGACCTGGCTGGACACGAACGTGAGGATGTCCTTCTCCTCTGCGCCGTAGCGGATGCCCTCCGAGTAGGTCTGCACCGCCACGACGCCGATCGTGCGATCCCGGATCTGGAGGGGCACCCCGACCCAATCGAGCGAGGGGGCGCCGATCAATTCCGCCTCACCGCGCCGCACGAGGTCCTCGTACACGTCCGGGGTGGCGAGCAGCGGCCGCCCCGTGCGCATCACGTACTCGGTCAGTCCGCGTCCCAGCGGCCGCTCCGGTGCCTCCCGATCGTACTGATCCACGAAGTACGGGAAGGTCAGCCGGTTCCGCTCGGGGTCGACCAGCGCCACGTAGAAGTTCTGGGCCGGCATCAGCTCGTTGACGATCTCGTGCAGCGCGCGGAGCAGCGCCTGGAGGTCCGCGGCGGTAAGCGCCGCCTGGGAGATGCGGTACGTCGCCTGCTGGATCCGCTCCGCGCGCTTGCGGGGCGTGATGTCCAGCATGATGCCGAACAGCTCCGTGGGGTGGCCGTTCTCCAGGACGAGGTGCACCACGTCGCGCAGCCACACCAAGCGGCCGTCCGCGGCGACCATGCGGTACTCGAACTCGTGGGAGCGCTGCGCTGCGATCTCGCGGGCACAGAACGCCGCCGCCCACTCGCGGTCCTCGGGGTGCACGTGGTCGACCCAGAAGGTCGGCTGCGCCGTCCATTGAGCGACGGGGTAGCCGAGCAGGGCCTCGGCTTCCGGGCTGACGAAGTGGAACTGGAAGGTCTTCGGGTCCGAGCGCCAGAAGATGGCCCGAACCGACTCGACGAGGCGGCGGTACTCCTCGTTGCCGAACGGCTGCGTGCCGGTCCGGGGGGCCGGGGGGGCCGCGCGCTGCTTCGTCGGGCGCTTGGGGCGCTTGGAGCGGGGACTCATCGAACGTCAACTTGGGGATTCGGGGAGCCTTGGCAAGACGACGGCCTGCATGGCGCTCGCTACCTGACGGGGCTGTCCAGCACCTCCCGCACCTTGCGTGCGAGCACAGCCGGCGTGAACGGCTTTTGGAGGAAGGCAACACCCGGCTCGAGGACCCCGTGGTGGACGATCGCGTCGTCCGTGTAGCCGGAAAGATAGAGCACCCGGATCCCTGCCCGCGCGGCAGCCAGGCGTTGGGCGACCTCTCGCCCGCTCATCCCCGGCATGACCACGTCGGTCATGAGGAGCTGGATGGGTCCGTCGTGCTGCCCGGCCACACGCTCGGCCTCGCGACCGCTGGCCGCGACGAGCACGGTGTAGCCGTTGGCCTTGAGCACTTTATCAACGAGAGTGCGAATCATCTCATCGTCCTCCACGAGGAGGACGGTTTCCGAGCCGCGCACCGAGCCCGGTGGCACCGGGCTCGGCGCTGGCGGCGCGGCGGCCTCCGCCGCGCGGGGGAAGTAGACCTTGAACGTCGTGCCGTTTCCAGGCTCGCTGTAGACCCAGATCCACCCGCCGCTCTGCTTGACGATGCCGTACACCGTGGCCAAGCCCAGGCCGGTGCCTTTGCCCTTCTCTTTGGTGGTGAAGAAGGGCTCGAATATCCGCGCCTGGGTCGCCGCGTCCATGCCAACCCCGGTGTCGCTCACTGCGAGCATGACGAAGGGCCCAGGCTGCGCCGAGAGATGTCCGCGGACATACTCCTGATCGAGATCCACGTTCTGCGTTTCAATGGTGAGCTTGCCGCCGTTGGGCATGGCGTCGCGCGCGTTCACGGCGAGGTTCAGCACGACTTGTTCCAGCTGGCTGGAATCGGCCTTCACCGTCGCCAGCTCTGGCGCCAGCACCGTGCGAAGCTCGACGTCTTCCCCGAGCAGCCGCCGCAGCAGCTTGTCCATGTTGGCGACCACGGCGTTCGGATTCAGCACCGTCGGGGCGATGACCTGCTGACGGCTGAAGGCCAGGAGCTGGCGCGTCAGGTCCGCCGCCCGCAGCGCCGCTTTGCGGATCTCCTCGACTTCGTCGCGCTCAGGAGCGCCTGCCGCGAGACTGTCCAGCACGAGGTCGGCGGAGCCAAGGATGGCGGTGAGCAGGTTGTTGAAGTCGTGCGCTACTCCCCCAGCGAGCCGGCCGACTGCCTCCATCTTCTGCGCCTGGTGGAACTGCTCTTCCAGCTGCTTTCGCTCCGTGATGTCGAGCCACGCGCCGAACACCTCCACCGGCAGACCGGCTGGATCGCGCAGCAGCCTCGCTTCATCGTGGACCCATCGGTAGGTCCCGTTTTTCCCCTGGAATCGGTATTCGAGCGTGAGTTCGCCTTTCGTTAAGAGGGCGGGGATCTCGGCGAGCAGGCGCGGCCGGTCGGCGGAGTGGAGATGACGCACCCACCACGTTGGGTGCAGTGCTTCCGGTACCTCATATCCCAGGACCCGCGTCACATTCTCACTTACCCAACTGGGGGCGTAGCCTTCCGCGGTCAGCTTCGTGGCGTAGACCACGGCCGTACTGGAAGCAAGGACGTCCCGCAGGCGGGCCTGGGTCGCGCGCAGCGCATCCTCTGCCTGTTTGCGCTCGGTCACGTCGAAGAAGGACGCAACGGCCGCGTAGGGCGCGCGCTCGCCGCGTCGAAACAACGGATGTGAGTTTATCGAGATCCACGTCAACTCGCCGCTCGGCTTGTTGACGCCCATGATCACGTTGGAGCACGGTTGGCCCGTGCGCAGGGAGACCGTGATCGGATGGGTATCGCCCGGGAACGGCGAGCCGTCCTCGTGAATGGCTCGCCAGCGGGGATCGAAGGTGGTCCGCCCGGCGATCTGTTCCGCCGTGAGCCCCAGGATCCGCTCAGCGCTCGCGTTCGACGCCTCCAGCCGGCCGTCGGCATGCATGAACACGATGCCCTCCGCCAGCGCGGCAACGACCGAGCCGTAACGCTCCTCACTCGCGCGCAGCGCGTCCTGGGCGTCGCTGCGCGAGCGGGTCGGCGAACGCGGGTGGCGGCGATCTTTCCCCCGGTCGCTCACTACGAAACCCCCCTTCTCCCCCGGTAGTCCGGCGGCGTTGAGCGCAGTCCAAAATACCGATGCCGGCGCACCAGAACCTAGGGTGCTCTTGCGGCACGGAGGGTCAGGACGCGACATGCGAAGCGATGAGGCCCGGACTCAACGCCGGGCCTCGCACGCGTTCGCGACCCGTTACTTGTGTTTCGGGCCGCCTGGTGGCGGCCAACCGCCAGGCTTCGGCGGGTTGGGCGGCGGCGTTGCAGGAGGGTTGCTTTGGCGCTTTCTCCACAGCGCACTTCTGCGCCAATCTCAGTAAAAACAAGCAGTTCTTGACCGCGCGAGTAACTCTACGTATTCTCAGGACTGAGTGTCAGGGGAGAGGAGACAACCCTTTGAACGGGGAGAAGATGGAGCGGGACGACCGCTTGATGACGGTGAAGGAGCTGGCCGCGTACCTGAACTTGAACGAGCGGACCGTCCTGAAGCTGGCGGCGGACGGTCCCATGCCCGCCGTCAAGGTCGGCAATCAGTGGCGGTTTCGGAAAGCCATGATCGACGCATGGCTCGATGACCAGATGCTCGGCATCAGTCGCCGCTACGTCGACCCGCCGCGCGCGGAGCGATCGGGCGGGCTGCTCCTTGACCTCGCGAGCTGTTTCGCGCCCAGCCACATCCTTCCTGATCTCGGGGCCCGCACCAAGACCACGGCAGTGGAAGAGCTGGCGGCTCACGCTCACGCGCTGGGGCTCGTGCGTGACAAGACGTGGTTCGTCGGCGGCCTGATCGAGCGGGAGAACGTGATGCCGAGCGCTACGGGAAACGGCACCGCGTTTCTGCACACGCTATACCGCAATCCTGAACACGTCATCCGTCCGTTCATGATCCTCGGGAGATCGAAGCGTGGGGTGGACTTCGACGCGCTCGACGGGCGGCCGACGCATCTCTTCTTCGTGCTCGGGCTCAAGTATGAAGAGCTACATCTTCCCTGGCTGACGAAGCTGTCGCACATGCTGGCGCGCCGCGAGGCCGTGGAGGCGCTGCTCGCGGCTCCGGACGCCGCGGCTATCTACGAGAGCCTCGCCGAGGCCGAGCGCAAGCTCCAGACGCCGGCAGCGGCCCTGCCGTGACGGCCCTGGCGGGCGCGATGGATTGGTGGGATGCGTTGGCACTGATTGGCGTGGCGGGCTTCGCGATCGGCATCGCGGGCGGCGAACTCGTGGTGTTGCGCTTGCTGCCATGGGGGAAGAACTGGCACGTGGGCGGCCATTTCTAGGGAGGCGGCGCGCGGGCTGGCACGTCTCGCCAGGAGGAGGCTCGATGATCGCCGCACGCGGGAAACTACGCAGCCACCCGTCTTTGGGACTCGCCTGGCCCCGTCAGTTGGCGATTCCGATGACTTGCTCGATCGTGTCGGGTTGCTGCAGCACGCGCAGCATGAGATGGGCGACGTCGGCGCGTGAGATCAACACGCCACCCCGCAGGTTCTGCCCGTACGCCGTGCGGTAAGTGCCGGTCAGCGGCTTGTCGGTCAGCCGCGGGGGCCGTACGACAGTCCAGTCCAGGCCGCTGTCACGCAGGACGTCCTCCATCAGGGCGAGATCGGCGTAGTGCTTGCCGAAGGCCACCCTTGCAAACGGACTGCCCAGGTACCGCATGAAGAATCCGTCGCCCGGGTCGTGCTTCGGCGGCGTCGGGCGGCCCGGCGACGGCACGGTCCCGATCGGCGCGGCGCTGACCACGACGATGCGCCGCACGTCCGTTGCCTGCATCGCCTGGACGATGGCCCGCGTGCCCCGCGAGGCGATTCCGGCCTCGGACGCGGACCGAGGACCAAGGCCGGAGAGTACGGCGTCGGCTCCTGCGACCGCGGACTGGAGCGCGGCCGCGTCCGGAGCCGCCAGGTCGGCTGTGACGATGCGTACCGCTCCGGACAGCTTGTCGGGATGTCGCACGACGGCTGTGACGGCGTGACCTGCGACGACGGCCTGCCCAAGCGCTTGCCGACCGATACCGCCGGTCGCCGCGAAAATCGTGAGCTTCATCTCTCGCTCGATGGTTAGAGTGTTTGCCGGCATGTCCGATGCCAGCCGCGGGGGGATAACCGCCGGTCGGCGCTACGGGTTCCCGGTAACGGACCCGGCGACGAGTGGGGCCGCTACAGCTGGCTCAAGCCGCCGTCGGCAACGAGTTCGGCGCCCACGAAGAACGTCGACTCGTCGGAGGCGAGGAACACGGCGGCGTGGGCGATCTCGCGCGGATCGGCGAAGCGCTTGATGGGGACCTGCTGCGTGATGTTGGCCACCAGCGCTTCCCGCGCTTCCGTGCTAAGACCCATGAGGGGCCGACTGAGAATCGGCGTAGCGACGGGCCCGGGGCTGATCACATTGACGCGGATCCCCCGCTCTACAAGGTCGGCCGAGATGGTGCGAGCGAAGGATCGCAGCGCCGCCTTGCTCGCCGCATAGACGCTCGAGCCCGGCATCCCGATCAACCCGCTGATCGAGCCATTGAGAATGATGGAAGCGCCACGCGTCAAGAGCGGCAACGCCTTCTGGATCGTGAAGTAGGCGCCCTTCACGTTGGTGTCGAAGATGCGGTCGAAGTGCTGTTCCGTCGCCTCGGCGACGGGGACGAACTGGCCGATGCCGGCGTTCACGAACAGGACATCCAAGCGGCCGAAGCTGCGGCGCACCTCACTCATCACACGGTCCAGGTCCTCCGCGACCGTCACGTCCGCCCGCAGCGTGACGAGGTCCTTCGGCAGCGCCAGCTGGCCCAGCTCCGCGACGGCCGACTGGAGCGTACCAGCGTCGCGTCCGGTGACCGCGACGCGTGCTCCGGCGCGGAGAAACTCCTCCGCAGTGGCGCGGCCGATGCCGCTGTTACCGCCCGTAATCAGGGCGATCTTGCCTGCGAGCCGGCGGGACGTGGCACGCGAGTGGGTCGTCGCGGGCGTAGCGGCAGTGGTGGTCATCGCTGGAAGCCTCAGGAGTGAGTGGTACGATGTCAAACTGTGACCGTGATGGCTACAGTTACGAACGTAGGGCGACGAGGCAGAGGTTCCCGCTCGGCGAGCGGGTGGCCTAGATGCGGTCGAGCACGTCCGCGAGCGTGGCCTTGCCAAGGGTGCGCGCCACCGCGTCGTCGACGGCGCCGAAGACCGGGGCGAGCGCACCCTTGATCCCGCAACTCACGGGGCAACTGGGGTTCGGGGGGTTGGGATTGTAGGCCAGGACGCTGCCGTCGTGCTCGACGGCGCGGTAGATCTCGCGCAGCGGGATGCGGCGAGGGGAACGGGCCAGCCGGGCGCCTCCGCCCTTCCCCTCCTTCGTGGCCACAACGCCCGCCCGAGCGAGCGCGCGGACGACGCGCCGAACGACGACAGGGTTCGTGCGAACGCTCGCCGCCAGCTCCTCGGAGCTCACATACCGGGCGCCCCGCGCCTGCCGGTAGGCGAGCGTGGCCATCGCGTGCACGGCGACGGCGAAGCGGCTCTTGGCGACCATGGGCCCCGACGGAAGGGTCGAACCGCAACATTAGCTGTTTCAGTATGCGCGACAAGGGGAGGCCATCAGCTGTGTGCGGTTGTCTGATGCAACGCCTTACGCCTCCCGCGGGAACCTGCCGCCGTTTACCTTTCAGATGGCGCATGAGCGTACGCGCCCCCCACTGGGAGCGGTCCATCATCTGCGGTGGACCGAGGCGTTGCCCAAACGGCCCCCCGGCGGCGGTTCCCTCTACCAATGGGAGTGTGGCATGTCCTGCAAAAGCGTTCGGGGCTGCTCGACGACCCTGTGAGCACGGCGGGGGGAGGCCCTGCTCGCCCTGTCATCGTCGGCTCCGGCCTCGCCGGGTTGTGGACCGCCTGGCGCCTCGCGGCGGAAGGGTGCGCCAGTCTGCTGCTCACCAAGCGCACCCTCGCCGACAGCGCGAGCGCCTGGGCGCAGGGCGGGATCGCGGCGGCCCTCGGCCCGGGAGACAGCCCGGCGCTGCACGCCGCCGACACGCTCGCCGCGAGCAACGGGCTCGCCGATCCCGAGGCGGTCCGCATCCTCACGACCGAAGGGCCCGCGCGCATCCGGCAACTCGTGGCGCTCGGCGCGACGTTCGACCGCGCACCCGACGGGCGGCTGTCGTTCGGCCTGGAGGCCGCGCACAGCCGGCCGCGGATTCTGCACGCTGGCGGCGACCGCACCGGCGCGATGCTGGTGCGCTGCCTCACGCACATCGTGTCCGACCATCCACTCGTCGAAATCGAGGAGTACACGGAAGTCGCCGATCTGCTGCTCGCCGGGGAGCGGGTGGCGGGCGTCGTGGCCGTTCAAGCGGACGGCTCCGTCGTCGCCGTTTCGGCGCCGGCGGTCGTGCTCGCGACGGGCGGCGTGGGACAGCTCTACGCCGTCACCACGAACCCGCTCGTCGCCACGGGTGACGGCTGGGCCTTGGCGCACCGGGCCGGGGCTGCGCTGCGCGACATCGACTTTCTGCAATTTCACCCCACCGCGCTCAAGCTCGCGCGAGCGAACCCCGCCCCGCTCATCTCGGAAGCGGTCCGCGGCGCCGGCGCGATCCTGGTGGACGGCCATGGGCGGAGGTTCCTGCTCGACGTGGATCCGCGGGCCGAGCTCGCGCCCCGTGACGTTGTGGCGCGGGCGGTCGCGCTGGCGGACCGTGCGGGAGGGGCCTGGCTCGACGCGCGCCGCGTGGCGGGCTTCGCCGGGCGCTTTCCCGCCGTCGCCGCGACGCTCGAGCGCCAGGGGCTCGACCCATCCCGGGACTTGA
>WNGD01000389.1_pt1 | contig 46658 bp, 43 predicted proteins | sample 5400671 | NCBI WGS metagenome assembly WNGD01 (sample SAMN13153369, study PRJNA577476) | soil metagenome | isolation source: 40 cm soil or saprolite under grassland replicate 2 | place: USA:California | collected 2016-06-15 | reverse complement strand
CGCCGTTCTCATTTTTCTGCTCACCCCCACCTCGGCCGGCTATCAGGATCTCGGCTCGCTCATCGCCCAGCAGCCGCGGGTCGCGGCGCAATGGCGCGAGCATCTGATCGCCTCTCCGTTCGGCACCATTCACGCGAGCATGTTCAGCCTGCCGCGGCCGCTCGGCACCGGCATGCCCGACCCCGCCGGGTTCCGGCCGGCCAAGTTCGAGATCCGCGATGCGGAGATCACCGGCACGGTCCAGCCCGTCAGCCTGCGGGAACTGCCCGACCCCGATCCGATCGTGTTCCCGGAGGTCGATCGCTCGCACAAAGGCGATCTCCTGGTCCCCAGCGCGCGTCCGAAACCGCAGCCGCCCGACGAGGCGGCACGGATCGAGCCGCTGCCGGATGAGCTCCAGGCGGCGCTCGAGGCCCCCGCGCTGCGGCAGGAAGAACCCGCGCTCGCTCCCGAGACGGGTGCGGCATCGCGCAACCATGAGACGCCGGTCGATGAGCCCGATGCTCCGGATCTGTCGATTCTGGAGGCTGCGGCGGATCCCGACCCGGGCGAAGAACCGATCCTGATGCTGCCGCGGCGCCCGGTCGACAGCGACATCAAGCTTTCGGCGCTCACGCCGAGCGACACCGATCCCAGGACCGACGCCGGCGTCACGATCGCCGGCAAGGGCGAGGTGACCGGCGAGGGACGCCGGCCGAAGAGCCCGGCCGAGCGGCTCGGCCTCGACGGCAAGGTACGGGCGAAAGCCGAAAAATGTCTCGCCAACGCCATCTATTTCGAAGCCCGCGGCGAGAGCGTGCGCGGCCAGATCGCGGTCGCGCAGGTGGTGATGAACCGGGTGTTCTCCGGGTATTATCCCAACGACGTCTGCGGCGTCGTCTATCAGAACGCGCACCGCCATCTCGCCTGCCAGTTCACCTTCGCGTGCGACGGCCGATCGAAGGCGATCCACGAGCCCGACGCCATGGAGCGCGCCACGCGCATCGCCAGTGCGACGCTCGACGGCAGGCTGTGGCTGCCGGAGGTCGGCAAGGCGACGCATTACCACGCCTATTGGGTGCATCCGTGGTGGGCGCGCACCATGCACAAGCTCTACCGGGTCGGCGTGCACACGTTCTATCGCCCGCGCCGCTGGGGCGACGGCGCCGACGCGCCGAGCTGGGGCAGCGCGCAGATGACCGCGGAAGCCGCCGCGAAGCTGTAGATTGGGCAACGGCGCGCCGACGCGCGCCTTGCCGACCGGCGCGGCGAACCGAAAGCGATGGTCCGGCGGCGGGGAGGCGCTGCGCACGCCTTTCCTATAGTGTTTGAATTGCAAATATTGGTAATGACAACCAAAACACGCAACTTGACGAATTGAATGGCCTTAACACCCTGATCTGCCTGCATTTCGTAAAAAATATACCTCCGCAAAACGCCGGTTTTCGCCGCTTTTGCTTGCCGCGATGGGTTTCGCTCTCGCGTTCGACCCATTCCCCCGCATTCGCTCGCGGCGCCTTTCGGCATTCATGAAACTCATGGCCTCCATCAGAACGTTTCAGTGTCGAGAGGCAGGGCGGTTTGCTAGCTTCCGGCCCGCAGCAATCGGGAAGGCGCGCGCGCCCGAAGACCGCCGGCAATGATTCTTTTCCCAGCCTCCCCCGTGCGGCCCGCGTGGCGCGCCCCGGCCGTGATCGTCCTCTGCGGCTGCCTGATCGCGATCCTGACCTTCGGGCCGCGATCGACGCTCGGTTTCTTCCTCAAGCCCTGGTCGGAGGCGAACGGCTGGGGCCGCGACGTATTCGCCTTCGCGCTGGCGATCCAGAACCTGTTGTGGGGCATCGGCCAGCCCTTCGCCGGCGCCATCGCCGACCGCTTCGGCACCGTGCGGGTGATCAGCGCTGGCGCGATTCTCTACGCGCTCGGGCTCGTCCTGATGGCGAACGCGCGCACGCCCGGCCTGCTCGATCTTAGCGCCGGCGTGCTGATCGGCTTCGGGCTTTCCGGCTGCTCCTTCAACATCGTGCTCGCCGCCTTCGGCAAGCTGGTGCCGGAATCCTGGCGCTCGCTCTCGCTGGGCGCCGGCACCGCCGCGGGCTCGTTCGGCCAGTTCCTGTTCTCGCCGCTCGGCGTGCTGTTCATCGACCTGTACGGCTGGCAGACGGCGCTCGTGATCTTTTCGGCGCTGATGCTGCTGATCCTGCCGCTGTCGCTGGCGCTCGCCACTCCGCGCGCGGGCGCGACGGCGGCGCTCGGCGACGTGCCCTCGCAATCGATCAAACAATCGCTCGCCGAGGCGTTCGGTCATCGCAGCTACGTGCTGCTGGTGCTCGGCTTCTTCACCTGCGGATTCCAGCTCGCGTTCATCACCGTGCATCTGCCGGCCTATCTGGTGGATCGCGGATTGTCCGCGGAGGTCGGCGGCTGGACGCTGGCCACCATCGGCCTCTTCAACATCCTCGGCTCGCTCGCGGCCGGCTGGCTCGGCAACCGCATGTCGAAGCCCTATCTGCTCTCGGTGATCTATTTCGCCCGCGCGCTGGCGATCGTGGCGTTCGTTCTGCTGCCGGCGAGCACGCCGGCGACGCTCGCCTTCGGCGCCGCCATGGGCCTGTTGTGGCTCTCCACCGTGCCGCCGACCTCGGGGCTGGTCGCGCTGATGTTCGGCACCCGCTGGCTCGCCATGCTGTTCGGCTTCGCGTTCTTTTCCCACCAGGTCGGCGGTTTCCTCGGGGTCTGGCTCGGCGGCATCCTGTTCGAGCGCACCGGATCCTATGACGCGGTGTGGTGGATCTCGGTGCTGTTCGGCGTGCTCTCCGCGCTCATCAACCTGCCGATCGTCGAGAAGCCGGTCGCGCGCCCGCTGCCGGCGGCCGCCTAGGGTGACGTTCTCTTCGAGTGTTGCAAAATAGCCAAATCGGCGCGCGAATCGTGCGCCGGACCAGGCAAACCGCAAGCGAGGGACGCTCCGGGCTTGCGCAGCGTGAAACTCCGGGCCACTTTCCCCGCCGCATCGACGGGACCGGATAAGCGAGGAGCGCGCTTTGTCCTTCAAGGCGATCCGCATCGACAAGGCCGAGCAGGGCCAAAGCGTCGCGCTCGTCGATTTCGACGAGAAGGACCTGATGGATGGCGACGTCACGGTCCGGGTCGAATGCTCGACCGTCAATTACAAGGACGGCCTTGCGATCACCGGCAAGGCGCCGGTGGTGCGCCGCTTCCCGATGATTCCGGGCATCGATTTCGCCGGCGTGGTCGAAAGCTCGACGAGCCCCGAGTGGAAGCCGGGCGACCTAGTCATCCTCAACGGCTGGGGCGTGGGCGAGACCCATCTCGGCGGCCACGCCGAGAAGGCGCGCGTCAAGGGCGAATGGCTGGTGCCGCTGCCGCCGGGAATGACCGCGCGCGAGGCGATGGCGATCGGCACCGCCGGCTATACCGCGATGCTCGCGGTGCTGGCGCTCGAGCGGCACGGCATCGTGCCGGCGCGCGGGCCCGTCGTGGTGACCGGAGCCGCGGGCGGAGTCGGTTCCGTTGCGATCGCGATCCTCGGCAGGCTCGGCTATCACGTCGTTGCCTCGACGGGGCGGCCGCAGGAATCCGAATACCTCCAGGGGCTCGGCGCGGCGGAAATCATCGATCGCGCGGAGCTCGCCGGGACGCCGAGATCGCTGGGCAAGGAACGCTGGGCCGGCGGCATCGACAGCGTCGGCTCGACCACGCTCGCCAATGTGCTCTCCATGACCCGATACGGCGGCGCCGTGGCGGCGTGCGGATTGGCCGGCGGCATGGATCTGCCGGCCTCCGTCGCTCCGTTCATCCTGCGCGCCGTTTCGTTGCTCGGCATCGATTCGGTGATGTGTCCGCAAGTGCTGCGCCGCGAAGCCTGGAGCCGCTTGGCCTCCGATCTCGATCGCGGCAAGCTCGCGGCGATGACCACCGAAATCGGCCTCGCCGGGGTGCCCGATGCGGCGGGCGCGATTTTGGCCGGCCGAGTGCGGGGTCGAATTGTGGTGAAAATCGGGTAAACCTATTCAGGATTTGTCCATGATCGTGGGGCATCATCGGCTCGGATTCGTGGTTAACAGGGGGTTGCTCCCAATGCTCGTGCGTCTCGCGATCGTACTGGCCGGCGTGCTTGTGGCGATGCCGGCATTCGCCGGTCCAATGAACGCCGATGAAGCGCGCCGCTTCGTCATCGGCAAGCTGTTCTCGTTCAATTGCTTCGAAGGCACGTCGGGCGCGGGCCGCGTCCATCCCGACGGCTCGGTATCGGGGATCGTCCGCTTCGGGGGCGCCAGCGGCGCGCGCTATGTGACGCTGCCGCCCGGGACGCTGCGGGTGCGCGGCCAGACGATTTGCGGCCTGATGGGCGGGTTCGAGACGTGCTTCGATCTCTACCGCACGGACATCCAGAGCTTCCGCGGCTCGATTTCCGGGCTGGGCTTCGCGTCCTGTCAGTTCACGAATCGGGGCGGCCGCGCCGAACTGGTCAAGAACTCGCGGCCGCGCTCGATCCAGCCGGAACTCGCCGCCTCGACCAGCCGGTAGTGACGGCTGTCTCCTGCTTGAGATCCGGGAACGCATAAGCCGGGACACGTGAGCCGCCCCGGCTTTCCCCGATGTCCTGATTTCAGGAACTCGGACTGGGTTCCGGTGCCGCGGAGGCCCGGGCCGCCGTTGGCCGTGGAAACAGCAAACGCTGATAAAGCCAACCGATCCCGACCAGCACCAGTCCGAGGCCGAGGAACGACAGGGCGCGAAACACGCCCTGCAGGCCGGCGAGATCCAGCAGGAATACTTTGGCGACCGTGATCAGGATCACCGCCGCGGAAGCAAGCCGTGCCGGCTGCGACCGCAACAATATCCCGACGAAGAGCAGAACAACCCCGAACAACAGCCAGATCGCCGAATGGGTGTATTGCTCGGCCTCCGTGATCTCACGCAAGCTCAGCACCGACCCTTGGTAGAGCCGCATCACTTCGAGACTGAGATAACCGAGTGTCAGGCCGACGGCGAAAACCGCGGCGATGACGCGATATTCCTGCGGCCGCCTCCCGCGTGCGACCAAAGCGAGCACGGCGGCCAGCATTGCCGGCAACCCATACGCGAGCAGAATCGAATTCAAGAACGGTCCGCCGACTTCTCTGCCGGTCGAAAGCGGGTTTTGCGTGATGCCCAGGCCCACTACGATAGCCAGCGCGGTAAGGCCCGCGACCGCCAGCGCGCCCGCATCGTGAACCACGCTGCCGGTTCTCGCGCGCACATGCTCGAGTCCGATGGCGATGGCGAGCCCGGTCGAGACTTGAAGCCCGAGCTCATCCAGGCTGCTGTGCGGGCGGTACATATCGCCGCCGGTCATCCAATGACGGATTTCCGTGAAAGCGAGAAGCACCGTGAACAAGATGGCCGCGGATTCCAGCATTCGCGTGGGGAGATCATCGGCCCGGCGGCGAAGCAAATAACCGCCCAGCCAGAACCCAGTCGCAGGCCCGCCATAGCCATAAAGCAACCAATTGAAGATCGGCGTGGTGCCGACATCGCGCCCGACAATTCGCGGCTCCCAGCCGACGCGCGCCAGCACCAGCAACATGACAATGGCCGCGACCCACCGCAGGATCGGCAACGGCCGCTTCTCGGCGATCCAGGCAATCCCCGGAACCATCAAGGCGAGACCAATTGTGAGCCATCCGCGCTCGAGCGCCAACGTGAGCGCCAGCGCCAGCGCGGCAACGGCGCCGCTTGCGAAGATCGCACCCGCGGCGGCAAGCCCCGGAAGAGTCCTGCGTCTTCCCAATATCTCGGTCGCGGTGGCGTAGAGCGCTGCGAGCAGCAGCGCCAGGCTCGCGAACGGAATGGAACGCTCGAAGCCGGCAATTCGGTAATAGAGCGCCACGAGAATTGCGATGGGTGCCAGCACCGCCGTCGCCGCCCACACCATCGGCGCCGATGCGCCTTGCGACCGGCCCTGGGCCAGGAAACCGGCCGCACCGAACAACACCGCAAACGTACCTCCGAACATCAGATGCCACTCGACCGACCGGAACCGGGGTTCGGGAACCGCGCCCGCCGCCGGTCCGCCCGGCAAGATGAGCTGTTCGAACACGGCCGGCACTGCCCAGTCGGCCAGCACCAGCGCGGTCAAGAGGCCGCTCGCGGCGACCGACGGGATCGCCGCCTCCGTGCGCCAGGCGATTCCCACGGTTGCGGCGGCGACCAGGGCAAAAGCGGCGAGAGCTGCGCCGTCGTGGCGTGTTGCCAGCACGAGCACGGCCGCCGCCGACAGATAGGCGGCGAGCCCGGTCGAGGCGACCTCGTCGATTCTGCCTGGGATCGGCTCCGGCCCCAACGCCAGACCCGGCACGATGAAGATCGCGACGAGTGCAAACCCGATCACCGCATGAAACGCATGCGGAACGATCGCATCGCTGGCCAGCCGATCGACGCCGGGGAAAATCCACAGCATCCCGAACACGATTGCTGCGATAACGAGCCAGCGCCACAGCCGCGCGCGCGCCAGCGCGAAGGCGGCGGCGGTGACGAACGCGAGGTAAACGTACAGCGCCCAGTAGTTGGGCACCGGCGCCGCGACGAGGATCGGCGTCAAATACGCGCCAATCAGCCCAAGCGCCGCGAGCGCCGGCCCGTGCAGCAGAGCCGCTGCAAGCGTCGACAGCGCGACGGCGCCAAGCAGAAGAAATGCCGGGGCCGGCGGCAAGAACCCGTAGAGATCGTAGGCAGCATAGACGGTGGCGTAAGCCACCGTGGTTCCCGCCGCCGTCAAGATGCTGGGGATATGGGCGGTGGGGAGACCGATGAATCCCGAGAGGTTTTCACGGCGCCGCGTCCATTCGCCCGCGGCCATCAGTCCCGCGGCAAGCAGCGCGCCAAAAACGATTCGCAAGCCGGGCCCGATCAGGCCCTGCTCGATCGAGTAACGCACTAGGAAAATGCCGCCGAGCGCCAGCGCTATCCCGCCGACCCACACGGTCCAGCGGGTTCCGAAACGCTCCTCGAACCCCGGTATGGCTGGTGCATCAGCAGCGCCGGCCAGTGGCGGCGTCCTGGGAACGGAAGGCCTTGCCGGGCCCGCAGCCGGCGGGATGGCGGACGCCGATTCCGGTTCCGGGGGAGCTGGTTCTGCGGACGGCGGCTGCGCAAGCGCTTGAGGTGCCGGCGCGGGAGCCGGCACGACGGGCGCGCCTGCGCCGCCCGCTGTCGCAAGATCCGCGAGCCGCCGCTCCATTACCAGCAGGCGCGCTTCGACGCGGGTCAATCGATTGTGCGCAGCAACCGCCACGACCAAGGCGCCGATCATTGCGATCGGGACTGCCAGCACGAGCAGGTACAGGAGCGCCAATCGTTCCCCCCAAGCCGACCCGACCGCTGATCGTATCATCGCGGGCCGGCACGGGAACCCCTGGGCTCGAACGTCACTCCAGGTCGAGCCGGAACGGATGGGCCTCGAAAGCCTCGATTCCGCGGCCGATCGCCTGGATGGCGCCGATCATGCGGCCGCCGCGGCCGAGCAGGCGGTCGGCCAGCTCCACGATCCGAGCGTTGGGCGTGGCGGTGGGCGAGGCTCTGCGCAATTCCTTGGCGATCGCCGCCTCGTCGCGGTGCGGGTTGAGCGCGCACACCGCCACAAAGGCGCCCGCCGTCGACCGGCTGATGCCGGCGTAGCAATGCATGACCAGCGGCGCCCGCCGATCCCATCCGCGCAGGAATTTCACCAGCTCGCTCACGTGCTCATCGGCCGGTGCGGAATAACCCTCGAGCGGGACACTGATGTCGTCCATCGCCAGCACCAGATGATTGTCGAGCGCAATTGTGCTCGGCCGGCTGACCAGGTGGATGTCCCTGAGCAGGGTGACGACGTGGCGGGCTCCGGTCGCTTCGACCGTGGGATGCAGCCGCGCCAGCGAGCAAACGTGAATCATAAGTCCTGCCTTGGCGATTCCCGGGCTCGATATATACCGGCTCGGGCCGGATCGCGATGCGGCTCGTCATGCCCGGCCCTCGTGCCGGGTATCCACGATTTTGGCTCTATGTCGCAAGCCGTGGATAGCCGGGACAAGCCCGGCCATGACGAGTTGAAAGTGCGCATTACTCGCCGGCGAGCTCGCGAAAGCGCTTGAGAAACCGGGCCTCGACCGTGTTGGCGGGCCACGGCGTCAGGTAGTCGCGCTCGAGCGACGGCGCGAGCGCGGGCGGGCGTCCGAAAAAGCGCTGCGCCTCGGCGGCATCGAAGCCCGCGAGCCGCGTCGCCTCGAGATAGGCGGCAGCCTGGTCGGCGGCCTTGATCAGGCGGTGGACTTCTCTCGGCAGCTCCGGGGGAAGCCCGAACCGGATCCGGATGGCGGCATGGAGGCGGGCTTCCACCGCCCGATAGGAATCGCCGATCACCGCCTTGAACGGCGTGATCATGTCGCCAATCACGTATTCGGGCGCGTCGTGCAGGAGCACGGCGAGCCGCAGGCGCCGATCGAGATTGGGCTCGCGCTGCCGCGCGATGCACTCGACCAGGAGCGCGTGCTGGGCGACCGAGAAAATATGCGCGCCGCGGGTCTGGCCGTTCCAGCGGGCGACCCGAGCGAGCCCGTGGGCGATGTCCTCGATCTCGACGTCGAGCGCGGAAGGGTCGAGCAGATCGAGCCTGCGGCCCGACAGCATGCGCTGCCAGGCGCGCGGCGCGGTCGTGTGCGTCGTCGCGCCCGCGTTGCGCTTGCGTGGAGTGGTCGGGGTGCTCGTGGTCACGGGCCGCATACTCTTCCCCTCCCCACCAAAGGGTGGGAGGGTGAAGGCCGCGTATGCCGCTCACCCATCGCCGAGCCTGGCGCATTGCGCATGGCGATAGCACGCGAGCAGATGATCGTTGACCATGCCGGTCGCCTGCATGAAGGCATAGACGATGGTGGGACCCACGAACTTGAAGCCGCGGCCCACGAGTTCCTTGGAAATTTGTTTGGACAGCTCGGTCTCCGCGGGCACCTGCGAGACCGAGCGGAACCGGTTTTGTTTCGGCCGTCCATCGAGGAAGCCCCACAGCAGCGTCGAGAATCCCGGGCCCTTGTCCATGACGTCGAGATAGGCGCGCGCCGAGAGCACCGCGCCCGCGATTTTCGCGCGGTTGCGCACGATGCCGGCATCCGCCATCAGCCGCGCGACCTTTGCCGGCTTGTAGCGCGCGATTTTCTCCGGATCGAAGTCGTCGAAGGCGCGCCGGAAATTCTCGCGTTTGCGCAGAATGGTGATCCACGACAGGCCGGCCTGGAAGCCGTCGAGCACGAGTTTTTCGTAGAGCGCGCGGTCGTCGAATTCCGGCACGCCCCATTCCTCGTCGTGATAGGCGACGTAGAGCGGGTCCTGCCTGGGCCACGGACAGCGCAGAAGATCGTCCGGATGCGGCGGTGGGGGCACGGCGATCATGATAGCGCCTGCGCTTCGCCCGGGAACGCGAAGCGTGCCCAGCTGGGTTTGGCAAGGCGGATCGGCACGCCGGCAGCGTGAAGGCTGGCACCTTGGGCGAGCGCCTCCTCGACGCGGTCGATGCGCAGGCTCGCCAGCGCGCGGCCCGCCGCGGACGATCCCATCGTGCCGACCGCCTTCTCGCCGGCCATGACGGTAGCCCCCGCCTGCGGTGCCGGCCCGTCGTAGGCGACCGGGATCACCCGGGTACGGGCGCGAGCGCGATGCTCGATTCGCGACACCACCTCCTGGCCGACGTAACAGCCCTTGTCGAAATCGACGCCGGCGAGCTGGTCGAGATCGGCCTCGTGCGGAAACGCGTCGCCGTAGGCGAAATCGGCGTCGCCGCGCGGCACGCCGAGCGCGATGCGATGCGCCTCGTAAGCGGCGGCGTCGGCGAGCTCGGCGCCGAGCTCGCGCGCGGCTTGCTCGACGAGATGCGGCGGCAGCATGATCCGCATCCCGAGCGCCGCCAGCCGCGGATCGGGGTAGGCAAGGCCGCAGCCGGTCGCGCCGCTGCCGTTCCACGCCGCCATCACGCCGAGAATTTCCGAAAGGTCCTCGACCAGGAGCTTGGCGCGCAGCTTGTAGAAATTCAGCCGGTCGACCAGCGCCGTCGCCCGTGCGCGCGGGCAATCGAGAAAAAACCCGCCGCTGTCCTTGGCCGGCGCCTCGACCACGATGCAATCGACGATGATCTTTCCCTGCGGCGTCAACAGCGCGGCATAACGCGGCGCCCCGGGCGCGACCTTGGTGACGTCGGAGGTCAGGAGCCCATTGAGGAACCGGCGCACGTCCTCGCCGTCGACTTTGACGACACCCCGGTCGGGAAGCAGCGCAGCCCGCATGTTCACGCCCTGCCGAATATTTGCCGGACCCCCGCAGCCGGTCGGTTGCCGGGAACCTAAGACGCTCGCCCGCGCGCCTCAAGGCCTAGGCACGATACGGAAGACGGTGCGTAGGGGCAAAATCGCTCATTCCGGCGGAAACGTCCGGCCCTCAATCACCCGCGACGAAGAAATGCCAAGTGCCGTCCGGGGCGATGCCGACGCGGTAGAAGATGTAGGCGCCGAACTCCTTCATCTTCTTGTAGTCGGATCCGGTGACGATCCGGAACAATTCGACCTTCTGCTCCGAGGTGAGCCGTTGGAGCGGCACATGGGCGAAATACGGCCACACGTACATTTCCTGCGGCGTGCCCGTGTGGACATGGACGAAGCCGGTTTCCAGTACTTGCATCAGGATCGCGAGGGTCTCGAGCCCGTCGGAGGCCGGGTAGGTGGCCTTCCAGAACGCGATCGGGTCCTTTTCATTGCCGAACGAGAATACCGGCAACGTCTCGTTCGACTGCATCACGATCAAGAGCTTGTCGAGATCGCCGGTGCGGGCCGCTTCCAGGATACGCTCGCGCGTGCGCGCCGCGCCGGGCGGAAGCCGCGATAGGTCGCGAACGATCTCGGGGCCCGCGGCTCCTTGCGTCCCCGTCGGGCGCTCGATCCGGCCGCCGGCCGCGCCGGGCGCGGCAGTCTGAAGCCTGGGCTCGTTCGGCCAAAGCGCGAGCGCCAGCAACATCGAAACGATGCGGAAAACGGCGGGCATTTCAGCTGCATTGAAGACGCCGCGCCCGCGTGCCGCAAGGGTGCGACTTCGGGACGCAACGGGACGGAGGCGGGCGGGCTATTGCCGCCGCAGATCGACGGAAAATTCGCCGTTGCGGATGCGCGACGGCAGGCCCTCGGCGTAGCGCGCGGCGGCGTCCTCGCCGTAGGTCGAGACGAGCTCGGCGAGCGCGGTGAACAGCGAGGCCTGCGCCAAACAGTCCTCGTCGACCCCGTCGAGGCGGGCTTCGGCCCAGGCCTCCCACAGATAGCCGAGGGCGCGCTTCTTCTGTTCGTGATCGGGAACCGGTTCGCAAGCCGGACGCATCCCCATGCTCATCATGCAACCTCGAATGACCGTGCCGGAGCTGCGCTGAGCGCCGGACTGAGCAGGCCTCGATCTTCGCGATTCGACTGCCAAGTCTCATCGCGGCAGAGCACTCCGCAAGCGGCGCCCGCCCGCGGCCGTCCCGATCCGCAGGTTAGCATGGGCGCCCAGTGAACCTAGTCCGCACTTTTTGGGAAGGTTAATGCCGACGCGTCGCGGAGGGTCGCCGCTGATCGCCATGCCGGCCGACGTCAATTGGCGTACCGCGCGGTGATGTCGCGGGAGATTCTCGCGCCCTCGTCGAGGTAGCGTCGAATCGCGAGATCGGCAGCCGGCGTGCAGCTGCGATAGGTCTGCTGAAATCCGCGATAGCCGCGATTGAAGCTCGCCACCATCCGGTCCCGCCGCTCGCCGGGCGGCGCCTCGGCATCGATCAGGGCCTGCATCTCGTTGCGCCAGATCTGGCCTTCGTTGGCGCCGCAGATACCGCGCAGATAGTGCAGCGCGCCGAGAATCTCGGCGAGCCGCTGCAGGTCGGCCTGATAGGGCGGTGGTCCGCCCTCCGCGGCCCGCGCGAGGCCCCCGGTCGCCGCGACGACGATGGAGAGCGCGATGACGCGGATGAGCCTGTTGTCGATCATGGCGCCGGAGATATGCGCCGGCAATTTGCCGATCGCAAGGCGCGTTGCCGACCCGGGTCGGGTCAGGCTTGCAGCCGCTCGAGCGCGCGGGCAACGATCCCGGCAAGGCCCTCCGTCGTCGGTAAATCCCCGAGCTCGTCCGGCTTTACCCAGCGCGCCTCGGCGATCTCCTCGTTCGGCTTGGCCTCATTGGCGCGCCATCGCGCCGCGAATACGACGATGACGAAATGGCGCTTGGGCCGATTTTCGTCATCCCGGGCGATCACCTCGCGGTAGGCGGCGATGTCGACCGGTTCGATGACGATCGCGGTCTCTTCCTCGACTTCGCGCCGGATGGCTTCGGTGAGAGTCTCGCCCGCCTCGACCACGCCGCCCGGGAGCGTGTAGCGGTCCTGCGCCGGCGGGCGCGCGCGCCGCACCACCAGGATGCGCCCGTCGCGCACCACGACGGCGCTCACCGCGAGAAACGGGCGATCCGGATAGGCTCTCGGGTGGGACATCTAATCTGTGTTCCCCGGACGCGGCGCTACGCGCCGCGCTGCGCTGCGCCCGGGACACGAGTCGGCAGCGGGCTTCACAGCAGCTTGCCCGGATTGAGGATGCAGTTGGGATCGAGCGTGTGCTTGAGCGCGCGCATCAGCTCGAGCGCGACCGGATCCTTCACGTGCGGCAGGACATCGCGCTTGAGCCGGCCGATGCCGTGCTCGGCCGAAATCGATCCGTGGAATTTTCCGACGATCTCATGGACGCGGGCATTCACCGCGCCCCATTGCGCGAGGAATTCCGCCTTGTCGGCGCCGACCGGCTGGCTCACGTTGAAATGCACGTTGCCGTCGCCGAGATGGCCGAACGGTACCGGACGGCAGCCCGGAATGAGCGCTTGGACCGCCGCGCTCGCCGCCTCGATGAATTCCGGCACCGCCGCGACCGGAACCGAGACGTCGTGCTTGATCGACCCTCCCTCGGGGCGCTGCGTCTCGCTGATGAGGTTGCGCAAGTGCCAGAACGATTGTGCCTGCTCGATGCTGGCCGCGATCGCCGCATCGGCGAGGAGCCCGCGCTCGGCGGCCGTGGCCAGCAGCTCCTCCAGGCTGGCGCGCAAGCCGTCGCGGGCCGCCGACGAGAGCTCGATCAGCACGTACCACGGATGCGGCGCGCCGAGCGGGTCGCGCGTGCCCGCGCCGTGGCGGAGCGCGAACTCGACGGCGATGCGCGGCATCAGCTCGAAGCTCGTCACCGCGCCGCCGGCGCGCTCCTCGGCGAGGTTGAGCAGGGCGAGCGCGGCGCGCGGCGAGGCAACGCCGGCGAACGCCGTCTCGACCGCACGCGGGCGCGGAAACAATTTGAGCACCGCCGCGGTGATGATTCCGAGCGTGCCCTCGGCGCCGACGAACAGCTGCTTGAGGTCGTAGCCGGTGTTGTCCTTCTTGAGCTTGGTGAGGCCGTTCCAGATCCGTCCGTCGGCCAGCACCACTTCGAGGCCGAGCACGAGCTCGCGGGCGTTGCCGTAGGCGAGCACCGCGGTGCCGCCGGCGTTGGTGGCGAGATTGCCGCCGATCGTGCAGCTGCCTTCCGCAGCGAGCGAGAGCGGGAACAGCCGCTCGGCGGCTGCGGCCGCGGCTTGCGCATTGGCGAGCACGACGCCGGCTTCGCAGGTCATGGTGTTCGAGATCGGATCGACCTCGCGGATGCGGTCGAGACGCGTCAGCGAGAGCACGAGCTCGCCTGCAAGCGGGATTTGGCCGCCGACGAGGCCGGTGTTGCCGCCCTGGGGGACGATCGGCGTCCTGGTCTCGTTGGCAAGCCGCAGGATCGCCGCGACCTCGGCGGTCGCGCCCGGCCGCAACACCAGTTGGGTGCGGCCGTGATAGAGCCCGCGCATCTCGACGAGATACGGCGCCTGCGCGGCCGGGTCGGTGACGGCATATTTTTCCCCGACGATCGCGGCGAAGCGAGCCAGGAGTTCGGGATTTGGCGGTGCCGCTCGCTGGATCGACATGACAGGTTTCAGAAGTCAGAGGTCAGAAATTCGTATGTAGCCATCGGCAGCATACTTGATCAAGATCTTGAGGTTGGATCGGTCCGGTTACCCCGTTCTGATTGCTGACCTCTGATCTCTGACTTCTGCTTCCTGGGAGCCGCCGCGCGGGCGAGGCGATCGTTGATCGCCTCGCCGATGTCCGCGCGAGGAACCGGCATCGCGGCGATGGTCGCAACGCCCGCGGCGTCGAGCGCGCGCAGGTGCGAGAAGAGGTTCGCGGCCGCCTCGACGAGATCGCCCGCGGGCGAGAGATTGAGCACCGCCGCGGCGTGCTCGGAGCCGGAAGCGAGCGCCGGGCCGAAGGCAAGCAGCGCCTCGCCCGGCTCGACCGCGCGGGCCTCGAGCCGCAGCCGCGCCTTTGGCGCGTAATGGGAGCCCAGCATCCCGGGTGCTGCCGGCGCGGCTCCCGCATCCGCTTGCGGCGGGTCCGTCAGTTCGAACCCCAGCAGGGCTTCGATCCTGCTCCGGGGCAGCCCGCCCGGGCGCAGCAAAAAAGCCGTCGCGTCGAGGCAGGCGACGACGGTCGATTCGATCCCGACCTGCGTCGCTCCGCCATCGATGAGGAGGTCGATCCGGCCCTCGAGATCCGCGAGCACATGGGCGGCACTGGTCGGCGAGAGGCGGCCGGATCGATTGGCCGAGGGCGCGACCACGGGCCCGGCAAACGCCGCGAGAATCTCGCGGGCGATCGGATGGTCCGGCATGCGCACCGCGATGGTGTCGAGCCCCGCCGTCGCCAGCTCCGATACCGGGCAATCGTCGCTCTTCGGCAGCACCAGCGTGAGCGGTCCCGGCCAGAACGCGGCGGCCAGCCGCGCCGCCGCCGGATCGAACCGGGCCAGCCGGCGGGCCTGGGCGAGATCCGCAACATGCGAGATCAGCGGATTGAAGCTCGGCCGGTCCTTGGCGGCAAAGAGCCGCGCCACCGCCCTGGCATTGGCCGCATCGGCGCCCAAGCCGTAGACGGTCTCGGTCGGAAACGCGACGAGCCCGCCTTCGGCGAGCGAGCGCGCTGCGGCGGCGGCCGCCGCAGCATCGGCCCGCATCACCCGCGTGGCGACATCGACGCTCATGATCACGCTCCGGTCGAGAACCCCGACCTAGAGCAGAAGTCGCGCGAGATTCAAAGCCGACCGGGGCCGTAGACGAAAGCAGCTGTCGGCCCGAGACTCGGCAGTGCCGACCTGCTACATCCGGGGCGATCCATCGCTCTGGAACACGAAGCCATGACCTACCGGGCGCCGGTCGGCGATATCGCTTTCACGCTCAAGCATGCGGCAGGCCTCAAGCGCGCGCTCGACGAGGGTCTCTACGGCGATCTGACCGAGGATCTCGTCGACGCCGTGCTCGAAGAGGCCGGCAAATTCGCAACCGACGTGATCGCGCCGCTCAACCGCGTCGGCGACGTCCATGGCACGCCGCTCGCGAACGGCGCGGTGAAAATGCCGCCCGGATGGAAGGAGGCCTATGCCGCCTGGACCGCCGCCGGCTGGAACGGGCTCGCCGCTTCCACCGACTGGGGCGGACAGGGCCTGCCGCACCTGATCAATGCCGCGTGCCTGGAGATGTGGCATGCCGCCGCGATGGCGTTCGGGCTCGGCCCCTTGCTGACCATGGGGGCAGCCGAAGCGCTTGCCGCGCACGGCGCCGAGGCGCTCAAGCAGACCTATCTGCCCAAGCTCGTCTCCGGCGAGTGGATGGGGACGATGCAGCTCACCGAGCCGCAGGCGGGCTCGGACCTCTCCGCGCTGCGCACCAAGGCCGAGCGACGCCAGGATGGCACCTACCGCATCACCGGCCAAAAAATCTTCATCACTTACGGCGAGCACGATCTCACCGACAACATCGTGCATTTCGTGCTGGCACGGCTGCCCGACGCGCCGCCCGGCACCCGGGGGATCTCGCTGTTTCTGGTTCCGAAATATCTGGTCAATCCCGACGGCACGCTCGGAGCGAAGAACGACGTGCGCTGCCATTCGGTCGAGCACAAGCTCGGGATTCACGGGTCGCCGACCTGCACCATGGTGTACGGGGACGACGGCGGCGCCACCGGCTTTCTGGTCGGCGAGGAGAACCGCGGCTTGGCCTGCATGTTCACCATGATGAACAACGCCCGGCTCGGCGTCGGTCTCGAAGGCGTCGCCGTCGCGGAGCGCGCGACCCAGCAGGCGCTGGCCTATGCGCGGGAGCGCCGCCAGGGACGGGCGCCGGACGCGGCGGATCCCGGCATGAGCCCGATCCTCGCGCATCCCGACGTTCAGCGCATGCTGCTGCTGATGCGCGCGTCTACCCGCGCCGCGCGGGCGATCTGCTACATGACCGCCGCCGCGATCGACCGCTCGCACCGAGAGCGGGACGAGGCCGCGCGCGAGCGCGCGCAGGAGCGCGCTTCGCTGTTGACCCCGGTCGCCAAGGCGTTCTCGACCGACATCGGCATCGAGGTCGCCTCGCTCGGCGTGCAGGTCCATGGCGGCATGGGCTTTATCGAGGAGACCGGCGCCGCTCAGCATTACCGCGACGCGCGCATTGCCACGATCTACGAAGGCACCAACGGCATCCAGGCGATCGATCTCGTCACCCGCAAACTGCCGGTGTCGGGCGGGGCGGCGGTACGCGCCTTCCTGCAAGAGCTGCGCGGGACCGTCGCGGCCGTTCGTGAGATCAACGATCCGGCGCTCGGCGCGACGGCGGAGCGATTGAGCGAGGCGATCGAGAGTCTCGAGCGCGCAACCGATTGGCTGCTCGCCGAGCTCGCCAGCCGGCCGCAAGCGGCGCTCGCCGGCGCGACCCCCTATCTGCGGCTGTTCGCGGTCGCGGCCGGCGGCTGCGCGCTCGCCGAGGAAGCCTTGGCGGCGACGCGCACGGATAGCGGCCACGATGCCGCCGGGCGGCTGGGCATCGCGCGGTTCTTCGCCGAGCACATGGCGGTCGCGAGCGGCGGCCTCGAACGCGAGGTGATCGGCGGCGCGGAGGCGATCCTGGCCGCGCAAGCGGCGCTCGCCGGCTGAACCCGGATCTGCGGAAGGAGCACGCGATGGCGACGCTTCACGGCAAGACGCTGTTCATCACCGGCGCCTCGCGCGGCATCGGGCTGGCGATCGCGCTGAAAGCCGCGCGCGACGGCGCCAATGTCGCGATCGCCGCCAAGACCGAGGCGCCGCATCCCAAGCTCGCCGGCACGATCTACAGCGCCGCCCAGGAGGTCGAGCAGGCGGGCGGCCGCGCCCTGCCGCTCGTGGTCGACGTGCGCGACGAAGAGGCGGTGAAGAACGCGATCGACAAAACTGCGGCGACGTTCGGTTCGCTCGACATCGTCGTCAACAACGCCAGCGCCATCCAGCTTACCGGCGTTGCCGAGACCGACATGCGCCGTTTCGATCTCATGCACCAGATCAACGCGCGCGGCACCTACATGGTCTCCAAATACGCGATCCCGCACCTCGAAAAGGCGGCGAGCCCGCATATCCTGATGCTCTCCCCGCCGCTCGATCTCAAGGAGAAATGGTTCGCGCCGCATACCGCCTATTCGATGGCCAAATACGGCATGAGCCTGGTCGTGCTCGGACTTGCCGGCGAGCTCAGATCGAAGGGGATCGCGGTCAACGCGCTGTGGCCGCGCACCACGATCGCCACCGCGGCGATCAAGAATATCCTGGGCGGCGACGTGCTGATGCGCAGGTCGCGCAGCGCCGACATCCTGGCCGACGCCGCGTATCGCATCTTTCTGAAACCCGCGCGCAGCTTCTCGGGAAATTTCCTGATCGACGACACGTTCCTGGCGGGCGAAGGCGTCACCGATTTCGAGTGCTACCGTGTCGATCCGAGCGAGCCGCTGGCGCCGGATTTCTTCGTTCCGGACGACAGCAAGCCGCCGGCGGGCGTCAGCCTGGCGGCGAGGACTTGAGCTCCGCATGTCCACCCTGCTCGTCAGCCACAGCGCCTGCCTCGAGCACTTGACGCCGCTCGGCCATCCGGAGCGTCCGGACCGGCTGCGCGCGATCGAGCGCGTGCTCGAGCACGAGCGCTTCATGCCGCTCGCGCGCGAGCAGGCGCCGCGCGCGGCGCCGGAAACCATCGCGCTGTGCCATCCGCAGGAATATATCGAACAGATTCGCGAGGCGGTGCCGCGGGACGGCCTGGTGCGTCTCGACGCCGATACGGCGATGTCGTCCGGCAGTTTCGAAGCGGCAACGCGCGCGGTCGGCGGGGCGGCGCTCGCGGTCGATGAGGTGATGACCAAGAAGGCCGCGAACGCCTTCGTGGCGATTCGCCCGCCGGGGCATCATGCGGAACCCGCGGTGCCGATGGGATTCTGCCTGTTCAACAACGCCGCGATCGCCGCGCGCTACGCCCAGCGCCGCCACGGCGCCGAGCGCGCGGCCATCGTCGACTTCGACGTCCATCACGGCAACGGCTCGCAGGCGATCTTCTGGGCGGATCCGACCGTGATGTATTGCTCGACGCACGAGATGCCGCTCTACCCGGGCACCGGCTCGATCTCGGAGCGCGGCGAGCACGACAACATCGTCAACGCGCCGCTGCGGGCGGGCGACGGCGGGCCTGAGTTCCGCGAAGCGTTCGAGACCGCCATTCTTCCCCGGCTGCAAGAGTTTCGGCCGGACTTCATCGTGATCTCCGCGGGTTTCGACGCGCACATGCGCGATCCGCTGGCGAACCTCAATCTGTCGGAGGCGGATTTCGGCTGGGCGACCCGAAAAATCCTGGAGGCCGCCGATGCGAGCGCCGAGGGCCGCGTGGTGTCGGTGCTCGAAGGCGGCTACGACCTCGAGGGCCTGGCGCGGTCGGTCGCCGCGCATGTCATTGCACTGATGCGGGCGTGAAATCACTCGCCTCTTCGCTGCCCTGCAGCTCGGGCGTCGCTTGGCCGGGATGACGACGCCGAGTATAAGGCGGGCGACGCAGCATCGAATGGGAATGAGCCGATGGCCGACAACGCTGACGTGCCGCAGCTGTCATTCGAGAAGGCGCTCGCCGAGCTCGAATCCATCGTGCAGAAGCTCGAGCGGGGCGACGTCGCGCTCGAGGAATCGGTGACGATCTACGAGCGCGGCGAAGCGCTCAAGCGCCGCTGCGAGGAGCTGTTGCGCCAAGCCGAAGCCCGCGTCGAGAAGATCACGCTCGACAGCTCGGGTAAGCCGACCGGCACCGAGCCGCTCGACGTCGGCTGAGCCTCGCTTTTTGCTGTCTCCTTGGACTCCGGATGCCGCTACACCCTTTTGAGCGCCATTCTGGAGCCCACCTCGACGGACCGATTTGCCAGTGCGTCGCATCCATCGGCCGGGACCGGATTTTTCGCAAGATGCTTGGATTCGCTTGGGTTTCGTATAAAGAATGTGGCACGGCATCTCTGCGCGCCGGTCAAGCGGCCCAAGAAGATGGGAATGCCGAGGAGAGGAGGGGGGATGAACCAAAGCTTGCTGAAACTCGCGGCACGCTTGGCCTGCGTCGCTCTCGTGGTGAGCGTGGTCTTTCCGTTGGGCCGGATCCTGTTTCCCTACGTGGGGGCCGAGTTCGGAATCCTGCAGTTCAGCGCGCTCGAAGCCGTGCTGAGCACGACGGTGGGCTTCGGGATTTACACGGCTTTCTTCGGCTAAGGCGGTCGAAGCCGAGCACTAGGATCGCGGAGCGGGCGGCCCCAGGCCGGAACCCGTCCCGGAACGGATCCCTTGCTGGCCGCCGGCACGCCGCGTTGTTACCTGAGCGGCATGAAAGCCCGCCTCCGCGCCGATCGCCTGCTCGTCGAGCGCGGCCTGTTCTCGAGTCGCGCCAAGGCCCAGGCCGCCATCGCGGCCGGCCTCGTCACCGCGAATGCGGCCTTGGTCCGCAAGGCTTCCGACGAAATCCCCGTCGATGCGGATTTGCGCGCGAGCGCCGAGCATCCATGGGTGTCGCGCGCCGGCGTAAAGCTTGCGGCGGCGCTCGATCATTTCCGGATCGATCCACGGGGGCGCGTGTGCCTCGACGTCGGCGCCTCGACCGGCGGGTTCACCGATGTGCTGCTCGCGCGGGACGCAAGGCGCGTCTATGCGGTCGACGTCGGCCGCGATCAGCTCGACGCGCGCCTGCGCCAACGCCCCGAAGTGATCTCGTTCGAGCAAACCGACATCCGCACGCTCGATCCGCGACGGCTCGCAGAGCCGCCGGATCTCGTCGTCGTGGACGTGAGCTTCATCCCGCTCGCGCTGGTACTGCCTGCCGCGCTGCGGCTGGCGCGATCACCGGCAGACCTCGTGACGCTGATCAAGCCGCAGTTCGAAGCCGGGCCGCGCAACGTGAGGAAAGGGGTTGTCCGCGACGCCGGCGTCCAGGCGCGCGTCTGCGCGGAGATCGCCGATCTCGTCGCTTCGCTCGGCTGGAAGCCCGACGGCCTGCTGCCGTCCCCGGTGCTCGGCCGCGAGGGCAATCGCGAGTTCCTGCTCGGGGCGCGACATGACTGAGCATCTGGCCATCGCCAGCATGGGCCATCGCGGCGACGGAATAGCCGAAGCTCGCGATCCCGCCGTCTATGTGCCGTACACCTTGCCCGGCGAAACCGTCGAGGTCGAGGCGGTGCCGGGTCATCCCGACCGGCGGCGTCTGCTAGCGGTGAAATTGCCAAGTCCCGAACGCATTGCGCCGGTCTGCCCGCATTTTGGCACCTGCGGCGGCTGTGCCGTCCAGCATTGGAGCTTTGCGAGCTATCGCGCGTGGAAGCGCGGGCTCGTGATCGAGGCGCTGGCGCAGGCGGGGCTGAACGCTCCGGTCGGCGATCTCATCGATGCGCACGGGGAAGGGCGGCGCCGCGCCGTGTTCCATGCCCGCTCGCGCGACCGCGATATTCTCGAGGTCGGATTTGCGGCCAGCCGCAGTCATCGCATCGTGGACGTCGATCGCTGCCCGGTGCTCTCACCGGCTCTCGACGGCGCCATCGACGCCGCCTGGGACCTTGCGGAGACCGTCAAGCACAAGGGCAAGCCGCTCGACATCCAGGTGACGGCAACGGAAGTTGGCCTCGACGTGGACCTGCGCGGCTCGGGGCCGTTACCGCCGGAGGCGATGTCCAGGCTGGCGCGGGCGGCGGACGCGCATCGCTTGGCGCGACTGACCCGCCACGGCGAGCTGGTCGGGCAGCGCGCGGTTCCGGTCGTGCGCGTGGGCAAGGCCGTAGTCCCGCTGCCGCCGGGCGCGTTTCTGCAGGCCACGGCGGAAGGCGAGGCCTCGCTCGCGCGGCTCGTCTGCGCGCATGTCGCCGAAGCTCGGAACATCGCCGATCTATTTTGCGGGATCGGCCCGTTTGCGCTGCGGCTGGCGGAACGGGCCCGGGTGACGGCGGCGGATAGCGACGCCGGCGCGGTCGCCGCGCTCGGGGCAGCCGCCAAGACGACCCCCGGCTTGAAACCGGTTGCGACCGAACGACGCGACCTCTACCGCCGGCCGTTCGCCGAGCCAGAGCTCGAGCCATTCGACGCCGTGGTGTTCGATCCGCCGCGGCAGGGCGCGCTCGCGCAGGCGCAAAAGCTCGCCCGCTGCGATGTGCCTTTCGTCATCGCCGTCTCCTGCAATGCCGCGACGTTTGCCCGCGACGTGCGCGTTCTGGTCGACGGCGGCTATCGGCTCGAGGCGGTCACGCCGGTCGACCAGTTCCGCTACACGCCGCACGTCGAGATCGTGGCGCGGCTGGCACGGTGAGACGGTTCGCTCCGGCCTAGCCCTCCAGCGCCTCGGTCGAGACGATCTCGATGCCGAAGCCCGCGAGCCCGACGTAGGTGCGCTGCGTCGAGGACAACAGCCGGATCGAGGAGATGCCGAGGTCCTTGAGGATCTGCGCGCCCAATCCGACCTCGCGCCACTGCCGGCTGCGCGCGGCCTCCGCGGCGCTGGATTCGTGCGGGATCGCGGTCGTCGGCACGCCGGCGGCGCCGTCGCGCAGATAGACGATGACGCCGCCGCCCTCGCGCTTGAACCGCTGCAGCGCCGCATGGATCGGCTTGGCGCCGCCGATCACGTCGCCGACCACGTCGGCGCGGTGCAATCGCGCGAGCACGTTGCGGCCGACGCCGATCCGCCCGTAGACGAACGCCATGTGGTGCACCTCGTCGAACGGGGTGACATAGGCGTAGCCCTTGAGCGGGCCGATCTCGGAAGCGACCTCGAATTCCGCGACCCGCTCGATCAGCTTGTCGCGGGCCTGGCGATAGGCGATCAGGTCCGCGACCGAAATTCTTTTCAAGCCGTGGTGCTCGGCGAAGGCGGCGACCTCGTTCCCGCGCGTCACCGAGCCGTCGTCGTTCATCAGCTCGGAGAGCACCCCGACCGGCGGCACGCCGGCGAGCCGGCACAGGTCGACACAGGCTTCGGTATGGCCGGAACGCATCAGGACGCCGCCCTCCTTGGCGATCAGCGGAAACACGTGGCCGGGGCGGACGAAATCGCCGGCCCCGGCGTTGCCGTTGGCGAGCGCGCGCACGGTGTTGGTGCGCTCCTCGGCGGAGATCCCGGTCGTGAGCCCGTGGCGAAAGTCGACCGAGACCGTGAATGCGGTCCCGAGCGGCGCGTCGTTGGCGGCCACCATGGGATCGAGGTGGAGGCGCTTGGCCTCCTGGACCGTGAGCGGCGCGCAAACGATGCCCGACGTGTTGCGGATGATGAAGGCCATCTTCTCCGGGGTGCACAGCGAAGCCGCCACGAACAGGTCGCCCTCGTTCTCGCGGTCGTCGTCGTCGGTGACGACGATGATCTCGCCGCGCGCAAAGGCTTCGATCACCGCGCTGACGCGCTCGTGGATGTCGGTCAATGCCGGTCTCCTACCGCGCCGGGAACGGCCATGGCGGCGGCTCGCCGACCTGGCCGCGGTGGCGCAAATAATGATCGGCGATGACGCAGGCAACCATCGCTTCCCCGATCGGTACCGCGCGGATGCCGACGCAAGGATCGTGGCGCCCCTTGGTCACGATCTCGGTCTCGCGGCCGTAGCGATCGACGGTGCGGCGCGGGGTCAGGATCGAGGAGGTCGGTTTCACCGCGAACCGCGCGACGATCGGCTGTCCGGTCGAGATGCCCCCGAGGATGCCGCCGGCGTGGTTCGAGAGGAACCGCGGCCTGCCGTCGTTGCCCATGCGGATCTCGTCGGCGTTCTCCTCGCCGCTGAGTTCCGCGGCCAAGAACCCGTCGCCGATCTCGACGCCCTTGACCGCATTGATGCCCATCAGGGCCGCGGCGAGATCGGCGTCGAGCTTGCCGTACACCGGCGCGCCGAGCCCCGCCGGAACGCCCTCGGCGACGACCTCGATCACCGCGCCGACCGAGGACCCCTGCTTGCGTACGCCGTCGAGATAATCGGCAAAGAATTCCGCCTGCTTGGCGTCGGGACAGAAGAATGGATTGCGGTCGACCTCGTTCCAATCCCAGCGCGCCCGCTCGATCCGGTGCGATCCCATTTGCACGAGCGCGCCGCGCACGCTCAATCCCGGCACGATCTTGCGTGCGATGGCTCCGGCGGCGACGCGGGACGCGGTCTCGCGGGCCGAGGCGCGCCCGCCGCCGCGGTGATCGCGCAGCCCGTATTTGAGATCGTAGGTGATGTCGGCGTGGCCCGGCCGATAGAGATCGCGGATTTCGGAATAATCCTTGGAGCGCTGGTCGACGTTCTCGATCACGAGCGCGATCGGCGCGCCGGTCGTGACCTCGCGCCCGCTCGCCTCGTCCTCGAGCACGCCGGACAGAATTCTCACGCTATCGGGCTCGCGCCGCTGGCTCGTGAACCGCGACTGTCCGGGCCGGCGCTTGTCGAGAAATGTTTGGATCTCCTCGGCGGTGAGCGTCAGGCCCGGCGGGCAGCCGTCGACCACGCAACCGATCGCCGGCCCATGGCTCTCGCCGAAGGTGGTGACGCGAAACAGAAGGCCGAACGTATTGAACGACATGGCATTGCGCCTCGGCCGCTGTGGTAGCTTGAGGCACCGCCGTGGTCAAATAGCGGCAAAAGGTAATGTTTCCATCCGCCGCCTTTTGCAGCGCGAGAGTCGCGCTTCCGATTCAAACGGCGGCGCTAGCTTGCGCGGCAGCGGGTTCGGCAAACACTTGCATGCTTCCCGGCTCGAAACCATAAACCACGCCCTGCTCGATGCTCAGGCGCGGCGCCGTCGCTGGTAGCACGATGCCGAGATGGACCATGAGCGCGCGCGCCGTGCCGCCGTGCGCGGCGACCACGCTGTCCCGGCGCAAAGATGCGTACCATTCGCCCACGCGCACCGAGAGTTGCTGGTAGCTCTCGCCGTTGGGCGGCACGAACGTCCATTTGTCGCGCTCGCGCGCGGCGAACGCGTCGGGGTCGCGCATGGCGACCTCCGCAAGGGTGAGGCCCTCCCAGTCGCCGAACGCCATCTCGGCAAGCCGCGGGTCGAGCCGGTACGCCGGCGGCGACAGACCGAGCGGCGCGCGCATGCCCTCCATGGTTTCCCGCGCGCGTTTGAGCGGGCTTGCGACGTAGTCGAGCGCCGCGAGATTTTGGCCGTTTCGAGCGAACACGGCGCGCAGGATCTCGCCGCAGCAGATCGCCTGCTCGCGGCCGTGGGCGTTGAGCGAGGTATCGCGCCTTCCCTGCAGCCGGGCGGCGCGGTTCCAATCGGTCTCGCCGTGGCGGACGTAATAGAGCACAGGCCTGGACATGGGCAGGCGATGCGCCGCTAGTCCTGGACGGCGCTGATGTCGGGCGCTGCGGGGTGCTTCATGCCGACGATGTGATAGCCGGCATCGACGTGGTGAATCTCGCCGGTGACGGCGCGGGACATGTCGGAGAGCAGGTAGACCGCGGTCTCGCCGACTTCGTCGGTCGATACCGTGCGCTGCAGCGGCGAATTCAGTTCGTTCCATTTGAGGATGTAGCGGAAGTCGCCGATGCCCGACGCGGCCAGCGTCTTGATCGGTCCCGCCGAAATGGCGTTGACGCGAATGTTGTTGGCGCCGAGGTCGGCGGCGAGATAGCGCACCGAAGCCTCGAGCGCCGCCTTGGCGACGCCCATCACGTTGTAATGCGGAATCCATTTCTCGGCGCCGTAATAAGTCAGCGTGAGCATCGAACCGCCGTTCCGCATCAGCTTCTCCGCGCGCCGTGCGACCGCGGTGAAGGAATAACAGCTGATCTGCAGCGTCTTGTTGAAATTGTCCGGAGTCGTGTCGACGTAACGTCCGTCGAGCTCGCTCTTGTCGGAGAAGGCGATCGCATGCACGACGAAATCGAGCGAGCCCCAGGCCTCGGCAACCGCCGCGAAGACCCGGTCGAGCGTCGTCTCCTCGGTGACGTCGCAATGCCCGGCGACGAGACCTCCGAGCTCGGCCGCGAGCGGCTCGACGCGCTTCTTGAGCGCTTCGCCCTGATAGGTGAAGGCCAGCTCCGCGCCGTGCGCCCGCGCCGCCTTGGCGATGCCCCAGGCGAGCGAGCGGCTGTTGGCGACGCCTAAGATCAATCCGCGCTTGCCCCGCAGCAGACCGCCGCCTTCGACCATGACGCGCCTCGAGCACCGATGCTGGGATGGCGATCGCGCCGGATCCGGCTCGACCAATGCCGTCCTGCGGCTTAAAGGAAATGCAGAGATTCCCGGGTTCCCGCCTCGAAGCCGGAATCTGCATGGTTCGGCCTCCTATGACACAGCGTTCCCCGCCCTTCAAGCGCGGCCGGATGCGCCCTGCCGGCGGCGGGAATACCGGGAATCCTCGGGTGTTCTTCCACCATGCAGCGATGCAAGGCGACCGGGATTCGCGATCGAATGATCGCCCGGTGGCCCTCGCGAAATCGCGGCGATTCCGCGCAGGTCGAGGAGAAGGGGAATGAGCGCCTTCGCGAAGGACCTCGAGGCGACGATCCCGGCGTTGCGCCGCTACGCACGCGCGCTCACCCGCGATGCGGAGATCGCCGACGACCTCGTCCAGGATACGTTGGTACGGGCGCTGCGCTCACAACATCTGTTTCATGGAGGCGACGTGCGCAGCTGGCTCTATACGATCCTGACCAACCTCAACCGCAACCGGCTGCGCTCGCTGGCGCGGCGCCCGGCGCTCTCGCCGCTGGGCGATGCCGACGCGCCGCAGATGGCCGGGCCGGAGGCGGGCGGGCGAGACATCGAGCGGGCGCTCGCCGCGCTCGTCGAGGATCAGCGCTCCGCGCTGCTGCTCGTCGTGCTGGAAGGCTTGAGCTATCGCGAGGTGGCCGAAGTGCAAGGCGTGCCGATCGGCACGGTGATGTCGCGGCTCGCACGCGCGCGCGCGCAGATCAGATCCTATCTCGACGGAGAGCGCCCCGCGCTCCGTCGCGTGAAATGAACGAGGGCCGGAGCCAATGATGGATCGTGAATCGCCCGTCACCGAAGACGAGCTCCACGCCTTTGTGGACGGCGAGTTGCCGGCGGATCGGCAGGCGGCGGTGGAGACCTGGCTCGCCGCGCATCCGGAGGATGCCGCCCGCGTGAGCACTTGGCGCGCGCAATCCGAGTCGATCAAGGCGCGCTACGCCGGCATTGCGCTCGAGCCGGTTCCCGCGAGGCTCGAGCTCGCGCGCCTGCGCCGCCTGGAGCGCCGCTGGACGCGGGCGGCGGCGGCCGCGGTCATCGCCGCATTTCTGATCGGCGGCCTGTTGGGCTGGTTCGGACGCGAGATGGTCGAGGGCGGATCCGTGCTCGGCAAGACGCTGACCACGGATGCCATCGACGCGCACAAGCTTTACGTCGTCGAAGTGCGGCATCCGGTCGAAGTGCCGGGTGCCGAGGCCGCGCATCTGGTGCAATGGCTCTCCAAACGGCTCGGTTACGATCTGCGCGCGCCCGATCTCGCCGCGATCGGGCTGAAACTCGTCGGCGGCCGGCTGTTGCCCGGACCGAGCGGAGCGGCCGGGTTCCTGATGTACGAGGGCCCTTCGGGGGAACGCTTCACGCTCTATAGCGCGCGCTGGGACGCGCCGGAGACCGCGCTGCGCTATCGCGACGCCGGTCAGATCGCGGCGTTCTACTGGGTGGACAGCAACAGGGCCTACGTGATGAGCGGGCCCGCGGACCGCGACCGGCTGCGCATGATCGCGCAATCGGCGTACGACCAGCTCGAAACCCGCGGTCCGGGGAAAGGCAGCAGCTGAGCGGAGCAGATACGGCGAGACGATCGCGTTCGGCTCCGAGCAGGCCGCGATCTCCTCCCTCCCCTTGAAAAGGGCGAGGGATGGGGTGGGGATCGCGACCCCCTCCCGACCGCCAATCGAAATCGGTCCTTGTCCGATTTCGGCAGATATATTTTGGGCCAAGTCGGAAACATCCAACTTGGCCGAGTCGACCTCCCCCTTTCAGGGGGAGGTGCTGGGAGCGAGCCTCCAAACGTGCGAGCTCACTGCACCCAATAGGTTGGGGTTGTCACTCACCCCGTCGTCTTGCGCGGATCGTAAGGTTTGGTCTCGCGCCAGCGCCGCATCATCTCCTCGAGCTCGGGGTCGGGGCGGTCGGGGAGCACGATGCGCGTGGTGACGAAGAGATCGCCGCGGCCGCCGCGGATCGGCAGGCCTTTGCCCTTGAGCCGGAACGTGCGGCCGGCATCGGCGCCGGGCGGAATGGCCAGCTCCACCGCGCCTTCGAGGGTCGGAACGCGAACCTTCGTTCCCAAGACGGCCTCGTAAAGCGTAATCGGCAGCTCGAGGCGCAGATTGGCGCCCTCGGTCTTGAACAGCGGGTGCGGGGCGATCGCGACGCTGATCAAGGCGTCGCCGGCGGGACCGCCATGTCCGGGCAGGCCCTGGCCTTTCAGCCGGATCGGCTGGCCATCGGTCAATCCTGGGGGGATCTTGACGTCGACGTCCTTGCCGGTCGGCAGCCGCATGCGTTTCATGGCGCCCTTGGCCGCCTCTTCGAGCGTGATCGTCAGTGCGGCCGCAATATCCTGGCCACGGTGGATCGCGTCGAAATCCTCGGCCTCGGCGGAGCGCCGCCGCCCAGTGCCGGCAGCGGTGGCGCCGAACATATCGCCGAGGATATCTTCGAACCGGCCGAATCCTCCGCCGCGGCCCGTCGAGCGCCGGAACCCCTCGGGTCCCCAGGTGAAGGTCTCGAAATGGCCTTCGCGTCCGAATCCGCCCGGTCCGCGGCCGGCCCCCGCGGTTTGGAAACCGTGGAATCGCGGCTTGCCTTCGGCATCGATCTCGCCGCGGTCGAACGCCTTGCGCTTCTTCTCGTCGCCGAGCAGTTCGTAGGCGGAATTGAGCTCGGCAAACTTTGCCGCGGTCGCGTCCTTCTTGTTGGCGTCGGGATGCAGCTTTTTCGCCAGGCGCCGGAAGGCTCGCTTGATGTCCTCCGGACTCGCCGACTTTTGCACCCCCAGGACCTCATAGGGGTCGCGCATCCAACCGCTCCGATTTCTCGAGAAAAAGCGAGGCATCAGCCCCCGTTTGGCTCCAATGTGGGGGCGGTTGGCGGGCGCCGCAACATGATCCGGCAGCGCCCATGGCATGGAGCAACGGGCTGCTTCGATCCGAACTCAAGAGCGCTTCCAGGGTCTCAGATTGCGGACATCCCACCTGTCCTCATGCATGCGGCAGGCTTCCCCCTGGAGCCACGACTCATTGCCCTCGAGCACATAGCTCACCAGAAAACCGCGGCAAGGAACGCCGTCCTGGGTCGAAGCCGATGGGAGCGCGATGACGGTCCCGCGCGCTCCGGTCCTGGGATTTTCCCATGGCACGCTTACGTCCTTGCCGCTCCGGGTCAGGGCCTCGGAGGCGGCCGCCCTGGCGAACGCCAAATCTCCCTCCGGAGGCATCCCGCCGGCTGGCGGCTCGCCGGAGGGGTCGGTCCGAGCGCCGGGCGGGGTCGTGGCCGTATAGGTCGGCTTCTCCGGTTCCTTGTCCTTGAGCAGGGATCCGAGCTTGTAGCTGCAGCCCCCGGCTGCCAAACCCAGCGCGATGGCGAGGACAAAGCTGGTCGCCCGCGCAGATCGATGCCATAGGCTCCGCCTTCGACTATAACGAGGCTTGAAGAACGCTCGTCCGGTCACGGGCCAGCCCCAGGGATGCGCCGCGCAATGTCGCAGACGATAGAACGCCCGGCTTGGTTAATGTCCGGTGATTTCATGGCCGCGGACGATCCGTTCGCTTTGCTCGCTGCCTGGCTCGAGGAGGCGACGCAGTCGGAGCCCGTCGATCCCAATGCGATGGCGGTGGCGACCGTCGACGCCGACGGGCTTCCCAATGTGCGGATGGTGCTGCTCAAGGATTTCGACCGGCGCGGGTTGGTTTTCTACACCAATACTGACAGCCAAAAAGGGCGGGAACTCGACTCCAACCCCAAGGCGGCCCTGGTTTTTTACTGGAAGTCGCTCGCGCGCCAGGTGCGCCTGCGCGGCAGTGCCGAAAAAGTCGAGGACGCGGAAGCCGACGCCTATTTCGCGACCCGGCCGCGGTTGGCCCAGATCGGCGCCTGGGCGAGCAAGCAGTCGTCGGCGCTCGAAAGCCGTCACGCGTTCGAAAAGGCGGTGGCGCTCTACACCGCCAAGTTCAACATCGGCACCATTCCCCGCCCTGCCAACTGGACGGGCTATCGCATCGTGCCGCTCGTCATCGAGTTTTGGTGCGCCCGGCCGTTTCGGCTCCACGACCGTCTGGAATTTCGGCGCGGCGGACCGGCCGCGCCGTGGACCAAGGCGTTGCTCTATCCCTGAAGATGCCGCGGCGCCATATGAGATGCTCATGCCGAACACACCCCGCCGCACCTTGCTATTGACCGGCGCCAGCCGCGGCATCGGCCACGCGACGGTGAAGCGATTCTCCAGCGCGGGCTGGCGGGTCATCACCTGTTCACGCCACCCGTTCCCGGAGGAGTGCCCCTGGGAAGCCGGTCCCGAGGATCACATTCAGGTCGATCTGGCGGATCCGCACAACACCTCGGTCGGCATTGCCGAGATCAAGCGCAGGCTCGAGCACGGTCATCTGCATGCGCTGGTCAACAATGCCGCCATCTCGCCCAAGGCCGACGGTGGCTCCCGGCTGGGCTCGATCGAGACGACGCTGGATGTTTGGAGCCAGGTCTTCCGGGTGAATTTCTTCGCGCCCGTCATGCTTGCGCGCGGGCTGATCGAGGAGCTCAAGGCGGCCAAGGGATCGGTCGTCAACGTGACTTCGATCGCCGGCTCGCGGGTGCATCCGTTCGCGGGCGCCGCCTATGCCACCTCCAAGGCGGCGCTCGCTTCCTTGACCCGCGAGATGGCACACGACTTCGGGGCGCTGGGCATCCGCGTCAACGCCATTGCGCCCGGCGAGATCGATACCGCGATCCTGTCCCCCGGAACCGAGAAGATCGTCGCGCAGATTCCACTGCATCGGCTCGGCACGCCGGACGAGGTCGCGAAGATCATTTACGTGCTGTGCACCGAGACTTCCTCGTATGTGAACGGGGCCGAGATTCATATCAACGGCGGCCAGCACGTGTGATCCGCTGGCACCTCTCGGCGGCACGCCGGAAGGCTCCAGGCTGGTGCGTGGGACGTGGGAAAAATCTCGGCGCCGCCCGCTGCGGCCAGACCGGAAGCCGCGAGACCGGAAGCGACGCCCCTCCAGGCGAAGTAGCTTCGGTTTGCGCCGGCTGCTCTACGAAATCGCCTGCTCGGCGATCTTGGCGTGCGCCTCGGGATCGGGTGCGACGGGAGCGTAGGCGGGATTGCGGGCGGCGCTCTGGTAGCGGACCGCGGCGGCAACCGCCGAGATGCCGATTTCTCCGTAGTGTTCCTGGAGATCGGCGCGGTCATGGCGGGGCGTCGGCGGCGGACGTTCTGGGTTCATTGCTTTCCTCCGGTACTTGTAGTTGCGCCCCGATTGTCCGGCGGGCTTGATGGGCGCCGACTGGGGCGGAAATAGGCAGGAAAAAAGCCGCATTCTGGGATTTATCTCGGTGTTTCGGTGGTCTGCGTTTCGAGGCCGCCCATGGCGGATGAATGGCGGATGATAGGAAGAACAAGGTAAAGCGTTCTTTACCAACGATGTGCCAACTTGCGTGCGAGGATAGCGCCCCGGGGGTGAGGCTTTCCTGCAACAGTTCTTGACGCGATGCGGACGAACTCGCCGGGGGATCTGGTATGGCGACTTGGTTTCGGCTAACACAGCCCACCGAAAGGTCGCCATGATCTCGGTCAAAAGGGGGACACGGAAAACGATGATCGGACGTGGGGTCGCCTTCGTTCTGCTGGGCGTGGTCGGCTTGGCCCTCGGCGGGTGCGTGGAATCCACGCTGGCGCCGGCTTCGGATGCCAATCTGAAGCCGAGGGACCGGCAATTGCTGGCCAATGCGCCCTATGCCCAGGCGGCGATTCCCGAAACATATCAGCGCCATATCGTCGGCTATCACCGCAGGGAGGCGGCCGGTACGGTCGTCATCGATTCCGACAATCGGTTCCTCTACTACGTGCTGCCGCAAGGCAAGGCGATCCGCTACGGGGTCACCGTCGGCGAGGAGGCGCTGGCGTGGTCGGGCGTGGCCAAGATCGGCCGCATGGAGGAATGGCCGTCATGGACGCCGACCTCCGAGATCAAGCACCGCCTCGCCAATATTCCGGATTTCGTCGCCCCCGGGCCGCATAATCCGATGGGTGCGCGGGCGCTGTATCTCTTTGAGGGCAGCAGGGACACGCTCTACCGGATCCACGGCACCAACCAGCCGGAATATATCGGCCACGCCATCTCTTCGGGCTGCATCCGCATGACCAACGAGGACGTGATCGACCTGTTTAATCGGGTGAAGATCGGCGCGCCGGTGGTCGTGCTTGCGGTGGGGCACGGAGATTCCCCGCTCACCCCCGAAAGCCCGCGCGTCGCCTATCACGGCAGCCCCAACAGCTGAGTCGGGGACCCGCGGCGCCGAGCAAGCGGGCCGGGTGCCGGTTCAGGCTGCGAGCAGCCGCTCGCTCTGCGCCCAATCGAGCGTCTGATCGAGGGCCCGGGCCAGCCGATCGAACAGCTCGTCGATCTCCTGCGTCGTGATGACGAGCGGCGGACAGATCGACACCACGTCGCCTGCGACCGCGCGAACGATCAGCCCGTTGTCCTCGGCAAAGCGCACGCAACGTGCGCCGACGCCGCACTCGCGGTCGAACGATCGCTTGGTCCGCTTGTCCGCAACCAGCTCGACCCCGCCGATCAGCCCGATTCCGCGCGCCTCTCCGACCAGGGGATGCGCGCCGAGCGCGTGAAGCCGGGCCTGGAATCGCGGGGCTTTTGCCGCGGCTTGCTCGATCACGCGATCGCGTGCGTAGATCTCCAGGGTCTTGAGCGCCACGGCCGCGGCGACCGGATGCCCCGAATAGGTGAAGCCGTGGCCGAACGTGCCGATCTTCCGGCTTTCGGTCAGCAGCGCCTCGTACATGGGTTCGGGTACCAGCACGGCGGCGATCGGCGCGTATCCGGAGGATAATGCCTTGGCTACCGAGATGCCGTCCGGCCGAAACCCGAGCGCCTGCGATCCGAACGGGGTCCCCAGGCGGCCGAACCCGCAGATCACCTCGTCGGCAATCATGTAGACGTCGTGTTTGGCGCAGACCGCCGCGATCCCTTGGAAATAGGTCTGCGGCGGGACGATCACCCCGCCCGCCCCCATGACCGGCTCGGCAATGAATGCCGCCACGGTTTCCGGGCCCTCGCGGGTGATCAGCTGATCGAGCTCGCCCGCCAGCCTGGCGGCGAATTCCTCCTCGCTCTCGCCATCGGCGGCGAAGCGGTAGTGATGCGGGCAGGCGGTATGAAGGATGCCGGCAATCGGCAGGTCGAAATCGGCGTGGTTGTTCGGCAGGCCGGTGAGCGAGGCGGCCGCGATCGTGACCCCGTGATAGGCCTTGATGCGGCTGATGATCTTCTTTTTCTTCGGCCGGCCGAGCGCGTTGTTCATGTACCAGACGAGTTTGATCTGGGTATCGTTGGCCTCCGAGCCGGAAGCGCAGAAGAACACCTTCGAGGTCGCAACCGGCGCGATTTCCTTCAAGCGTTCCGCCAGCTCGATCGCCGGGTCATGGCTCTTCCCGGTGAACAGATGGCCGAAGGAGAGCTTGCGCATCTGGGCAGCGGCAGCCTCGACCAGCTCTTCATTGCCGTAGCCGAGCGCCGCGCACCACAACCCCGCCATGCCCTCGAGATAGGCCTTGCCGCGGTTGTCGTAAACGAAAACGCCTTTGCCCCGCTCGATGACCAGCGGCCCGGTCTCGCGAAACACCGCCAGATTGGTGTAGGGATGGACCAAGGTCTCGATATCGCGAACGGCGAGGTTGCTGAGCATGGCACGATCTTCTATGCGAATGGCAGCCGGCGATATTTGCCGCGTCCGAACGAAGCACGGGACCCCAATGGGAGCAATCGCCAAGGTGTTCGCCGCCGCTGCGGCGCCTCGCGCGCAACGCCGTGACGGGCTTCCGGTATACTCGCGCGGGTCTCCGGCTCGGGCCGGCCGGCGAGCGCTGCCCCCGAGCTGCTCACCGTGGGGACGCAAAAAGGCCACCCGTTGGGAGGAAACATCATGTTGGGCTTGATGCAGGATTGGCCGCTGCTGTGCCATCGGGTCATCGACCACGCCGCCATCAACCATGCCGACCGGCAAGTGGTCTCGCGTTCGGTCGAGGGCGAAATCCACGCCACGACCTATCCGCAGGTGCGGGCGCGGGCGCTGCGGGTGGCGCAACGGCTGGCCCGCGACGGCATCGGGATGGGCGATCGCGTGGCCACCCTCGCCTGGAATACGTGGCGGCACCTCGAGGCCTGGTACGGCATTCTCGGGATCGGCGCGATCTACCACACGGTCAATCCGCGCTTGTTCGCGGATCAGATCATCTGGATCGTCAATCATGCCGAAGACCGCGTGATGATGACGGATCTCACTTTCGTGCCGCTGCTGGAAAAGCTCGCGGATCGGTTCGAGTCGGTCGAGCGCTACGTGATTTTGACCGACGCCGCCCACATGCCGAACACCGCGTTGCGCAACGCCGTGGCTTACGAAGATTGGATCGCGGAGGTCGACGGCGATTTCACCTGGGCGAAGTTCGACGAGAGTACCGCGGCCGGCATGTGCTACACGTCGGGCACGACCGGAAATCCCAAGGGCGTCGTCTATTCGCACCGCTCGAATGTCCTGCACTCGATGACGGCGATATCTCTGGACTGCATCGGGCTTTCCTCGCGCGAAATCGTCATGCCGGTCGTTCCCATGTTTCACGCCAACGGCTGGTCGCTGGCGTTGAGCGCGCCGATGACGGGCGCTGCGATCGTCATGCCGGGTCCCAAGCTGGATGGGGAATCCATCTATCAGTTGCTCGATCGCTATCAGGTCAGCTGCACCGCGGCGGTTCCCACGGTATGGCTCATGCTGCTCCAATACCTCGAGGCGACCGGCGCGAAGCTGCCGTATCTGAAGAAAGTGGTGATCGGCGGGTCCGCCTGCCCGCGGGAGATGACGCGCAAGTTCCAGGACATCTACGGCGTCGAAGTTTTTCATGCCTGGGGCATGACGGAGATGAGCCCGCTGGGAACCGTGTGCACGCTCAAACCCGCCTATGCGGACCTTTCCGGCGAGGCGCGGCTCGACGTCCAGCAAAAGCAGGGCCACACCCCGTTCACCGTCGAGATGAAAATCACCGACGATGCCGGCCGAGAGCTATCCTGGGACGGCAAGACCTTCGGCCGTCTCAAGGTGCGCGGACCCGCCGTCGCCAAGGCGTATTTCAAGGGGGAGGGCGGCGAGATCCTCGATGCGGAGGGTTTTTTCGACACCGGCGACGTCGCCACGATCGACCGGCACGGATATATGCAGATCACCGACCGCTCCAAGGACATCATCAAATCGGGCGGCGAATGGATCTCCACGATCGATCTGGAGAATCTGGCAATCGCCCATCCCAAGATCGCCGAGGCGGCGGTGATCGGCGTCAAGCATCCCAAATGGGACGAGCGGCCGCTGCTCATCGTCGTGCTGAAATCCGGCCAATCGGCCGACAAGGCGGAAATCCTGGCGTTTCTGGAGGGCAAGATCGCCAAATGGTGGATGCCGGACGACGTGGTTTTCGTCGATGAGATCCCCCACACCGCCACCGGCAAGATCCAGAAGATCACGCTGCGCGAGCGGTTCGGCGATTACGTGCTACCCACCGCGACCGCGGCGGAATGAGCGGATGGCTCGGCGCGAACGTGGTTCGGCTCGAGCCGGATTAACTGCCGCGGCATATCGCTCATGATCCGTCCGCGCATTCTCGAGGAACCGCTCTCCCGTCTCGCGGTCTGGTCGCGACGGGTTGCCGTGTTCTCGATCCCGGTCGTGCTGCTGGCGATCACCATCGTGCGCTCGGGGCTGTTGGAGCTGGTGCCGGCCCTGGCGACGTTCGGCGGTGCGCTGGCTCTGGCGGTCGTCGCCATCGTGCTCGCGTTCGGCGCCTTCATCGTGATCTGGAGGGAGGGCCTAAGGGGGGGCGGCCATGCGGTCCTCGCGCTGATGATCGGGATCGGGATCCTGGCCTACCCGGCTTACCTTGCCACCCGGGCCTATCGCCTGCCCGCCATCAACGACGTCACCACCGACCCGCTCGATCCGCCTCGGTTCGAGGCGATCGCGCGGCTGCGCTCGCGCGAATCCAATCCGATCACGTACGCGGGGCTGCGCGCGGCCGAGTTGCAGCGCGCCGCCTATCCGGATATCGAGCCGCTGCTGCTCAACGTGACCCTGCAGGAAGCGTACGATAGCGCGCTCGCGGTGATCACCAGGCGCAAATGGCGCATCGTCGACGCCCGCCCGCCGCAGCCCGGACGTCGGGACGGCTTGATCGAGGCGGTGGCGCGCACGCCGATCATGGGTTTTCGTGACGACGTCGTCGTCCGCGTCCGCCCAGCCCAGGAGGGGGCGCGCGTCGACGTCCGCTCGGCTTCGCGCTATGGCCGCAGCGATCTCGGCGCCAACGCCTCCCGGGTTCGCGCGCTCATCGAAGACATCGATGACGCTGCCGGAAGCGAGGAGGAGAAGCGGAAAAAGGCCGTTCCGGCCAAAGCACCGGCGCCGAAGAAACCTCAGGGCCCGACCAGGCGATAGACGCCTCGGATCGAGGGCTCGCCCTCGGTCGCGACGAGCCTGCGCGCAACCAGATCCTCGAGATGCGCCAGCACCGAGAGCCCGGCCGCGCCGACGAGGCGCGGATCAAGTCCGATATAGATCGCGCGCACGATGGTCGGGATGTCGGCCGCGCCTTTGGCGAGCCGGTGCAGAATCGAAGCTTCGCGGGCCTGCCGGTGTCGGATGTAAAACTGAACGAAACGCCGGGCATCGCGGACGGCGCCGCCATGCCCGGGAAAGTACGTGGTCTCCGGGCGCTCGGACAGCCTGTTCAACGACGCCATGTAGTCGCCCATCGCGCCGTCCGGAGGCGCTACCACCGGCGTCGACCATGCCATCACGTGATCGCCGGAGAACAAGATGCCGGCTTCCCTGTAGGCATATGCCATGTGGTTGGCGGTGTGGCCCGGGGTCGCGACGGCCTCTAACGTCCATCCGGCGCCGGTGACGCTTTCTCCGTCGGGAATGGCGAGGTCGGGCCGGAACGCGAGATCGGCGCTGGCCTCGAGCCGGTGATTTTCGCCGAGATGCAACGGGCGCGCGGCGCGATGCGGCCCTTCGGCCACGAGGATGGCGCCGGTCGCCGCCTTGATTCGGGCCGCGGCCGGGGAATGGTCGCGATGCGTGTGGGTGACGACCACATGCGTGACCGTCTCGCCGCGCACGGCGTCGAGCAGCCGCGATATGTGCTGCTCGTCTTCGGGCCCCGGATCGAGGATCGCGACGCGGCCGCGCCCGACGATGTAGCTCACGGTGCCTTTAAAGGTGAACGGGCTCGGGTTGTCGGCCAGCAGCCGACGCAGGCCCGGCATGATCTCCTCGATCCGGCCCGCCGGTAGATCAAAGCTTCTGTCGAAGGGAATATCCTCGCCCATCCGCGCAAAGCTCCGCAGGCGATCGGTTCGAGCGCGATCTTTGCCTGCTCATTCCGAAATATTTTCCGGCGGCGCGCCGCCGCGCGGCTCTCGCGCCCGCCGTCACGACCACCCTTGCTTCGCAGCCGAGCGCTGCGATTCCCGGATCGAAGAGGCTGGAAGGCCGCGCACCGCGCCGCCTTCACCGCGCGTCACGGGTGCAATGCGTCTTGCAAACGGCCGGCAGCTGCCAAACAAACAAGCCCGGCATCCGCGCCGGATTTGTTGCTCGCCGTCACTTTCTGCGCTTGCGGCGGGCGCGGGTCCTGGAATTGAAGGACACGCCTTCCGCATAGGCCTTTTGCCGTACGGCTCCCTCGGTCCGGCCGAGCTTTCGCCCGATCTCGCGGGCGGGCGTCCGTGCGCGCGCCTGCGACTTCAGCTCGCGAACGTCTTTGCTGGTCCATCCTCGCCGCTTTGCTCGCTTCTTGGCCACTGGAATCTCCGATCTGAGTTGAAACGCGAATTTGATCTTATCACCGTTTACGGCTGTCAAACAAGACGAGCATCATGTCCCGGGAATTTGCCTTACGCAAGTGCAAGCTTTGATGAGTTCCCGAGCGAGGCGATAGAACGAGCCTTTGTTGCTCCGCATTGCCGGAGGCGAGAGGATCGAGGAGGGATGCGTGCACGCAGCCGCCGCGCGGCCCGCCGACAGGTTCGACAAACCGACAACAGCAGCAAATGCCTGTTCGCCTCGGGGTGCCGAGCTCATCTATCGGGCCGATCCGCTCCGGAACACAGATTTGAAGTCGTGAGGGCCGATTCCGGCATCGCGTTTGCATGCCGTGGACACACGCCATGCGTTCGCGGCCAAAGCCGACTTGCAGGCGGACTGGCAGGCGATCGGCTTGTGCCGGGAAGATGCAGCGGTCAGCCGGCAGTCGGGCAGTCGTTGCCGTCTTCGGCTCTTACCCGATCAACAGCCGCAACGCCGATCCCACTGTGAGAAGACCGCCCCACGTCAGAAACACGATCCTGACCCAGGAGACGGACCCCCCGGAGGAATCGTGCTCGTCGGCGCGGCCAACCAGGTTGGCCGAGGGTTGGGCACTGGCTTCGGCGCGGGGGACGGCAGGCGTTTGTTGGTTGGCGGCCCGCGCGGGTTCGGCAGGCTCCAGTTCGTCAAAGGTGTCGCGCGCGGCCGCTCGCGCCGGGTCGATGGCCGCGGCGCTCGGTTCCCGCTCCATGCGGTCGACCACGGGGTAGGCGGTTTGGCCGGAAAGTTCCGACACGTTCATTCTGGGTTTGTGGAATTCCTCGACCGGATTGGCGGCGAGCAGCCGCGGACTCACGAACTCGCTGAAGCGCCGCGCCGCGGGCGAAGTTTCTTCCACATGCGGCACGATGGGCGGCCTGACGGAGCTCTCTGTCGTGCGCCGAGCCGGCCTTGCCGATTGCGCGTGTCTCACGCCTTGGCGATGGCGCGCCACGCGGCGCGAGCGAATAGGGGTTGCGGCGCGTTGCGCGCTCGTTGCCTTCGGCGCTTCACGGCTGTTTTGCGCGGCCGCCGGCTTGCAGGTCCGCGGAAAACGTTGATCGCAGGCCTGAGCCGCGTGAGCGGCCGACGAGACCAGCATGCCTCCGAGTACAATCGTGCACACAGCACCGAAGCGAACGCCGAGCATTGCGTCCTCCTGCCATGCAATCTGCAGGAATATCCGCCGAGCACCATGGCTGCAAATTGACCCTATGGCGGCATTTTTGGCGCAATCATGGCAGGAATCGGAAACGGGACCGACTGCGTTCGGAAGTTCACAACTTCGAGCCCAAATCGATCATCGACCAAACCCGCCCATGCCGATCGGCACACCGGCGACCACCGAGGCTCGAGCGCGGACCGTCGGCAACCGATCATTCGGCCGCGACGTCTTGGACCGCGACGGGGCCGCGGCGGCGCCTGCCGAGTCGCCGATTGAGTCGATCCAGATAGAGATAGATCACCGGCGTGGTGAGAGGCGGGTTCAGACCAGCCCTATTTGGACGTTGCCGGATTTGCGGCCGACGCGGAGCGAGACTTTGCCGTCGGGTTCGCGATGGACCGTGAGATCGACGCTGGAATCCCCGAGCCTGAGATCGGACACGGCGACCTCCTCCAGGAACGGCGGCAGGCAAGGGCTGCGCAGACGGATCTCGTTGCGAGCAACGTCGAACTCGAGGCCCAGCGATGCCTGCAGCATCAGGAACGGCGCGCCGCTCGCCCATGCCTGCGGCGAGCAAGCGACCGGATAGAGCGTGGGTCCGCGCCCGCGCCGCCGCTGGAAGCCGCAAAACAGTTCCGGCAAGCGCCGCAGATCCATATAGGCGGCCGCCTCGAACATCGCGGTGAACACCTGCGCGACGGCGCTCTTGAGCTCATAGCGGCCGAATCCGAGCGCGATGAGCGCATTGTCGTGCGGCCAGATCGATCCGTTGTGATAGGACATCGGGTTGAAGCGACGTTCCTTGCTCGACACCGTGCGAATGCCCCAGCCCGAGAAGAATTGCGGTCGCAGCAGCCCTTCCGCCACCTGGATGGCGCGCTCGGGTCGAACGATGCCGGTGAACAGCAGCTGTCCGGCATTCGAGCTGCGTACATCGCACGGCTTCTTCGCGCCGTCGAGCGCCAGCGCATAGGTCTCGAGCTTCGGGCGCCAGAACGCCGCCTCGAATGCTTCCCCAAGCCGCACCGCCTGCGCTTCGAGCGCGGCGGCCTTGTCGAGATTGCCCAATCGCCTCGCGCATTCGGCGGCGAGGTGTTTGGCCGCGTAGACGTAGCCTTGGACCTCGGCGAGCGCAATCGGTCCTTCCGCCAGCCGGCCGTTGGCGTGGAAGACGGCGTCATACGAATCTTTCCAGCCCTGGTTGGCGAGGCCCTGCTCGGTCGCGCGGTAATACTCGACGAAGCCGTCGCGGTCGGGATCTCCCGGGCCGTCGATCCACGCCAGCGCGGCTTCGATCGACGGCCACAATTCGCGTAATGTCGCAAGATCTCCGGTGCGCTCCGCATACAGCCCGGCGAGCAGCACGAACAACGGGGTCGAATCGACGCTGCCGTAATACAGCCCGAACGGCACTTCGCGCAGAGCCGCCATCTCGCCGCCGCGCATCTCGTGCAGAATCTTGCCCGGCTGCGCGTCGTTCTCGGGGTCGTCGAACTTGGCCTGATGCGCGGCGAGCCGCCGCAGCACCCCGCGCGCGATCGCGGGGTCGAGCCACAGCATCTCCAGCGCGGTGATCAGGCCGTCGCGGCCGAACGTGGTCGAATACCAGGGAATGCCGGCATACGGATAAGGTCCTTGCGGCGTATCGGTGATCAGCATGTAGAGGTCGGCCATCGCCCGGCACAGGACCTCGTTGAAAACGTCGTTCGAAGTTTGAACCGTCGCGCTGTGTCGGGTCGCCGCTTTGAGCGCGCGACGGCTCGCAACCATTGCCCGGAAGAACCGCGGGCTCCGGCTGACCTCCGCAGGATTGCACTCGATTCTCACGAAGATCGCCAGGCTCTGCTTGGAGCCGAGCATCACCCGATACGAAGCCGCGCGATCGGAGAGCCGTGTCGGCGCCGGATCGAACAGCACACGGGTGCTGCGAAGCTCGTTGTCGAGGCCCTGGTACTCCAGCAACACCTCGCCCGCATCGACGGTGTAGGATCGGGATTTGCCGCGGCGCTGGCGCCGCGTGCCGCGTACCTCGAACAGATCGGCGAAATCGTTGCCGAAGCCGACGGCCAGCTGGATCGCGATCGGCCGGTCGCCGTGATTCTTCACCGCAAGCCGTTGATAAGCGGTCGCATGCCAGAGAAAGGTGGTGCGGACGATGTGAAGGGTGTCCCGTTCCAACACGATGCGATCGTTTTCGTAGATATCCGGATTGGTCAGATCGACGCTGAACACGGAATTGTCGTCGCGAATGCTCGAGCCCAGCAGCAGCGGCGCCATTCCTTGGACGCGCAACTCGAGATTCGACAGGAAGCGGGTGTCGCAGTGGAACAGCCCATCGGTGCCGCCCGACGTGGCGCCGATGTCGCCGTGGCTGTCGAGCACGATGAAGCTGTCGCCATGCTTCAAGATCCGCCGCGGCCGCGACGTGAGCGCGGTGGCGGGAATGTAGAACGGATCCTCGGCGACGGCTTCGACCAGCGATAGGCTTGCCTTGGCAGCGCTTTCGGTCGGCATCTCTCCCTCAAGCTTCACGATGATTGGGCTGGAGCACTACAAGCCGCGGCTGCCGCTATGCTTCGGGATGCTTCGGGAGATCCCGCAACCAAAACGCTCGACCGGACAACGCCGCCGCCGACCCCGGATGTGGCAGAAGATCGCTCCGAACCACCGCCGCTCGCCCGCACAGGCGAACCGGGTTCTCGCGCGCGGCGTCGTCACCGACTCACGGGTAGCCCCGGTACCGCGGTATTAAGCAGCCTGACGCGGCAGACGCAACACCTCGCGCTTCACCAATTCGCGATAGATGCCGTCGCCGCGCATCAGCTTCTCCGGCGGGCCGTCCTGAACGACTTTGCCCGCCATCAGCACGACGATTCGCTCGAAATTGCGCAAGGTGGACAGCCGATGCGCGATGGCGATGACCGTGCGGCCGCGCATCAGGCGATCCAGCGCCTCGCGGATCGCTTCCTCGGATTCGCTGTCGAGCGCCGAAGTTGCCTCGTCGAGCAGCAGGATCGGCGCATCTTTCAAAAAGGCGCGCGCGATCGCAATCCGCTGCCGCTGTCCGCCGGAGAGCTTCACGCCGCGATCCCCGACGATGGTTGCCGACCCGTTCGGCAGCGCCTCGATGAAGGTGTCGCAACGCGCCGCGATCGCCGCGTCCATCACCTCCGCCTCCGATGCGTCTTGCCGGCCGTAGCGGATATTCTCCAGGAGCGAGCGATGGAACAACGAGATATCCTGGGGCACCACGGCGATCGCCGCGCGCAGGCTCTCCTGGGTGACCAGGGAAATGTCCTGGCCGTCGATCAGGATGCGGCCGCGCTGCACGTCATAGAACCGCTGCAGCAGCGTGAACAAGCTCGATTTGCCGCTGCCGGAGGGCCCCACCAAGCCCACGCGCTGGCCGCGCCGCAGCGTGAGGCTGAAATTCTCGAAGACCTTGCGGCCGTCCGGGTATTTGAATCCGATGTTTTCGAACGCGACGCTGGCACCCTTGCCGACCAATGGCGCCGCCTGCGGGTGGTCGCGCAGCTCGTGCGGGACCAGCAGCGTCGCGAGCGCTTCCGAAAGGCGGGCCATGTGCTGGGTCACATCGACCAGAGCCACCGCGAGGTCCCGGGTGGCATGCAGGATCGACAGGCCCAGCGTGCAGACCAGCACCACTTGTCCGGTCGTGGCGCGGCCGTGCTCCCACAGCACGAGCGCCCAGGCCACGAGACCGATCGTCAGCACCACCGTGATCAGCGCGTGCAATAGGCGGACCTTCTCCAGATAGAGCAGGCTCTGCCGCCGCGCGCCCATTTCGCGCCCGACCGTGCCGTCGAACCTGCGATATTCGCGCTTGAGCCCGCCGAACGCCCACACCAGGGGCATGTTGCCGATGACATCCACCATCTCGCCGTCGACCGCCGCGGCCTTGTCGGCAAAATCGTGGTGCAGCGGCCTGCCGGCAGCGGCCAGACGGAACATCGCCAGCACGAGAATTGCCGCGATCAGCGTCAGCCCGGCGGCCATTTGCCAGCTCACGGTGGTGACGAAAATGATGGCGCCCGCCGTCGCCACGCAGGGAGGCAGCACGTTCCAGACGAACATGTTCTCGACCGTGAACACGGCGTTCGAGGTCGCGGTGATGCGGCTGGTCAGCATTCCGGGCAGCCGCTCGGTGAAATAGCTCGGCGCGTGTCCGGTGAGGTGGCGGAACAGGTCGCTGCGCAGATCGCCGGTGACCGCCACGAACGTAAAGCTCGCGATCCAGCTGGCGACGCGCCACAGCAGGTTGTCGGCGGCGATCAGGGAGAGCAGCAGCGCGAACGCCGTCCAGATGTTCTCGGCGCCGCCGCCTCTGCCCGAAAGCGTGTCGACCAGGAACTTGACGCCGTACTGGGTGCTCACCGAGCAGATCACCGCGGCGAGTACCGCAGCGAGGATCAGCGCATGGGAGACTGGCCGCAAGCGGACGTAGCGCAGGAAGAAAGCCACCGGCCGGTTGGCGTAAGCACAGAGCAATTCCATGGTACCCCCGCCTCCATCACGTGCGCCGACGTGGACCGGCGGGGCGGCGTTGCCACGAACCCCCGCAGCTCCGGTCGAGCTATCCACGCCTCAACGCCACACCCGCCGGATTGGTTGCCGGAACTTTCGCGGCGTTAGCCGGTTTAGACATGCGTGGGGGGCATCCCTTCTCGTCCCTGAACGAGTGGCTCCAAGGGTTGCCGAGCGAGAGGAGGCCATTTTCATGCACATCGCCCAGGTAGCGCCGCTGACCGAGGCCGTGCCGCCGAAGCTCTACGGCGGTACCGAGCGCGTGGTTCACTGGCTGACCGAGGAACTGGTCGCGCTCGGCCACGACGTGACGCTATTTGCCAGCGGAGATTCCCGCACTTCGGGCACGTTGGAGCCGATGTGGCCGAAGGCATTGCGCCTGGACGGCTCGATCCGCGATCCCAATGCGTTGCACATGATGATGCTCGAACGCGTGCGCCAACGCGCCGCAGAGTTCGACTTCCTGCATTTTCACCTGGATTATTATCCGTTCTCGCTGTTCTCGCGTCAGCCGACCCCCTTCGTGACGACGCTGCACGGGCGGCTCGATCTGCCGGAACACCAGCCGGTTTTCACCACGTTCGCATCGATTCCGGTGATTTCGATTTCGAACGCCCAGCGCCGGCCGGTGTCGCAAGCCCGCTGGGTCCGCACCGTTCACCACGGGCTGCCGGAGAATCTCCTGCGTCCCCGGCCCGTAAAACCCAGCTATCTGGCTTTCCTCGGGCGCATAGCTCCCGAAAAATGCGTCGATCGCGCCATCCGCATCGCCGCCCGTTGCGAGATACCGCTGAAGATCGCCGCGAAAGTCGATCGGGTGGACGTCGACTATTTCGAGACGGAGATTCGCCCGCTGCTGAGCCTGCCCTTCGTTGAATATATCGGGGAGATCAGCGACCGGGAGAAATCGGAGTTCCTCAGTGGCGCGATCGGCTTGATCATGCCGATCGATTGGCCAGAACCGTTCGGCCTGGTCATGATCGAGGCTTTCGCGTGCGGAACGCCGGTCGTTGCCTTCAATCGCGGGTCGGTCTCGGAAATCATCGAAGACGGTCTGACCGGCTTTGTCGTCGAAGACGAGACGAGCGCCATCGGCGCGGTGAACCGGCTGTCGCAATTGTCCCGCGAGCGGGTGCGCAAGCGGTTCGAGGAGCGATTCACGGCTCGCCGTATGGCAAAGGATTACCTTGCGGTCTACCGCAGTCTGATGGAGGAGAGGGCGCCGCGCCCCAAGCTGGTCGCCGTGCAGGGTTTGCACCCCGAAGGCGCCGCCTCGGCGCAACCCCGGGGCTGAATTCGGGCCGTCCCGAAAAGCGCGCAGGTTCGGCTAGTTAGGAATCCGCCACGTCCGGCCGGGTCTCCGGCAACCAGGCCCAGACCACAACCAAGCCGGCGAATCCGAGGACGGCAAGTCCGCAGAAGGCAGCGCCGCTGCCCAGGGTATCGCTCATGTAGCCCGCAAGCGTGGTGCTGAGCGAGGCTCCGATCCCGACCGCGCTGCCGACGATCCCCTGCGCCAAATTGAAGCGGCCGGTGCCGCGCGTCGCGTCGGCGATCACGAGCGGGACCAGCACGCCGAGCGCGGCGGCGGAGATCCCGTCCAGCAGCTGGACGGCAACCAGCAAAAACGGATCGGTGACCGTGGCGAACAGCACGCCCCGAAGCGGCAAGGCGGCAAAGCCGAGGAGCAGCAGGGGCCGGCGTCCCCATTGCTCGGCGTGTCGTCCGACCCAGGGGGCGAACGCCGCCACCACCAGCTGCGGCACGACGATGCAGGCGGCGATCAATGCGGTTGCCAAATCGCTCGATCGGGTCGTGAGCAGGCTTCCCATCAGCGGCAACATGGCCGCGTTGGCGAGATGAAAGAGCAGGGCGCAGGCCGCCAGAATCACCAGTGGACGATTCCCGAGAAGAGACAACAGCCCTTCCCCGAGCTTGCGCAGTCCCATGCCGTGCTTGCCGCCGTGTGCTCGTTCCGGATCGATTTCGCCGGGGCGGATGTGGAAAAGCGCGATGAGCGTCGGCACGATCAGCGCCGCGGTGGCAAAGAAGACGTACCGGGGGGAAGTCAGGTAACCCAAAGCGCCCATGGCGGCCGCGGCAAGCCCGGTCCCGATCGAGGCGAAGCGGGCATTGCGTCCGAGCCGTTCGCCGATGCCGGCGTGACCGACCAGCCCGAGGCTGATGGCCGCCATGGCGGGCCCCAGCACGCAACTCGCGGCGGCGTGCAACACCCGCCCGAGCAGAACCAGCAGGAAGATGGGCCATGCCGCCAGTGCGATCGCGCTGGCGCTGATCGCGATCACGCCGCACGCGGCGACGAGCCGCTCCGAGCGGGCCGCGTCCACCACGGCGCCGCCGGGCATTTGGCCGGCCAGAGCGATCAGGCTGCCGAGCGTGAGCACCAGCCCGATGTCGACCTGGGTCCAAGCCTGCGCCGTCAAATAGACCGAGACGAACGGCCCGAACCCGGTCTGCACATCCGCCAGGAAGAACACGAACCAATCGAGCCCGCGCAGGCTGGCGCGCGACGGGGCGGGGCGGTGGCGGGATTGGGGCGGGGGCTTCGGCGTGGCGGGGTCCTTGGCGCCGCCGCCATCGAGCCTGTGCACCGGCGGCCTGCCGCAGATCTCGCCTTACAGGTCCGGACCCGCGGGCCCCAGGGCTCCCAGCACGACGACGGGCTTGCCGGGTTTATATTCAGGAGCTTCCTTGACTTGATTTCGGGTGAGGTCGAGCGAGATGCGGTCGCGCTGATCGGCGGGAGCGAAATGCAGCGCGCTCCAATCGACGACCACCTTGCGGTTGCCCACGCCGAGGAATCCGCCGAAATCGATCACGGCGGCTCGCACCTGTCCGGTCTGATCCACCAGGACCTCGACGACTCGGCCCATGTTCTCGCCGGCGCTGCTGCGGACCTCTTTGCCGAGCACTCCCTGAACGTCCTGATAGGGCAGCACGGTCTTCCAAGTATCATCCGCGCTGCTCTCGCCCGCCCCTGCTGCCACGGAGCCGCGGGCCGGCTGGGCCTCGCCGGGGCCCTCCGCATAGAGCGCCGGCGCGGAAAGCGCGCCGAAGCTCGCCGCGAGAATCGCGGCGGTAAGCCAAGTAACGCGCATGGAGCCCTCCCGAGATCGATGGATATGGCGCTAAACCCCGATCGGTCGTTTCGGTTCCACGGCCTCGCCCCCCGAATCGCGGCGTCGGCCAGCTCCGGAAACTCCCGCGTGTCCGCGGCAGCAAGCCTTGCAAGCGTCAGGTCTCGCCGAAAAGCTCGCGGCGGCGCAACTCGGATTCCTGCGAGTAGCGGCGCAATGCATGCGCCTCCGTGAGGATGCCGACCACTCGGCGGGTAACTTTCGAGTCCACGACGGCCAGAGCCTCGGCTTCAGCCTCATCGAAGGTCTCGA